>Ga0070730_10002004_pt1 | contig 18865 bp, 16 predicted proteins | sample Coa_R1_3_FD_66447 | JGI IMG/M metagenome (GOLD analysis project Ga0070730, IMG submission 66447) | Surface soil microbial communities from Centralia Pennsylvania, which are recovering from an underground coalmine fire - Coalmine... | ecosystem: Environmental > Terrestrial > Soil > Unclassified ... | reverse complement strand
CTCTAAAGCTCGTGAATACGACTGGTGGGTGCAGCGGCTCTCCTGGCAGCTGCGCGCCTGCGATTTCGTGCGGCTCGACCACTTTCGCGGCTTTGAGGGTTACTGGGAGATTCCCGCATCCGAGCCCACGGCGGTTCGCGGCCGCTGGGTGCCCGGCCCCAAAGATGATCTTTTTCACGTGTTGCGCGCCCGTTTAGGCGACCTTCCGCTCATTGCCGAAGATTTGGGCATGATCACGCCGGAAGTCCATGCGCTTCGTCAGCGCCTGGGAATACCCGGGATGAAGGTGCTGCAGTTTGGCTTTGGCGATCCTGGCGCGCATATCTATCTGCCGCACAACTTCGAGCCCAATTGCGTGGTCTATACCGGAACCCATGATAATGACACCACGCCGGGCTGGTGGGCCTCCGGAGCAACGCCGGAGGAGCGCCGCGGCGCCACGGCTTATATGGGCGAAGCCACTGACGGAATGCACTGGGCCTTCATTCGCGCGGCATTCAGCTCGGCTGCCCGAATGGCCATTGTGCCTCTGCAGGATTTTCTCGGCCTGGGCAGTGACGCTCGTATGAACATTCCCTCGCAAAGCAATGGCAACTGGGGATGGCGTTTTTCGCCGGGCGCACTCACCGATGCGCTGGCCGGCAAGCTGGCCCTGCTTTCGACCGTGAGTGACCGCGGCCCGGTCTTTTCAGCCGCTGACCAGCAGCGCGACCGGGAAATGAGCGAAGACTTCGCGGCATAAGAGCGTGCGCTGCGGCGTGACTTTTACTTTTTCTCCCGTAAACGCATTTTCCATGAATTCGGCCGTGCGCGCGGGTACGGGCAGTTCCGTTGTCTCCCAGATGTCGCCAGGAGGAAAGCGCATTTTGCCGCCCGCCAGGCCATAGCTCAGGCGCGGGACCGCGGTAATGGCAACCTGATTGTTGTGTTCTCGCGCGAACGCAATCACGTTTTCGCGGCGAAGGCCGCTGGCAAACAGAGGACTATACTGCCCGGAATGAAACAGCTCGCGCCGGTCGCGGCGGCAGCGCAGCGCGTGTACGGTCGTCCACAGCTTGATCCTTCCATCCTGATAACTCTGCATCAGCTCTTCGCAGAACTGCCGAAGATCGCCGGCTTCGGCCCTGCGGTCGATTGCGGTAAGCAGCCGCTGCCGCAGACTGTAATCCACCGGGCGGCGATTGTCGGGGTCCACCAGGCTCAGGTCCCAGAGTTCGCTTCCCTGGTAGAGATCGGGATCTCCCGGCGAGGTAATCATCAGCAGCCGCTGGGCCAGTGAATTGATGGCCCCAAAAAAACTGATCACCGGGACAAAGGCCTGTATCTGATCGAGAAAGGCATTAGGGCGGCTGCGCGTTCCCGGCGTGAGCACTTTCTCCACAAAGTCACGCAAAGCTTCCAGATAAACCGGATCGTCGTTGATCCAGCTCAAATTAACCTTGGCCTCATGCACGGCCTTATACATGTATTGCTGGATTCGCTCCACGTACTGTTTGCGTGCTTCTTCACTCGCGAAGTCCGGCGGCCACGAACCAACCAGGGTTTGATACAGGAAATATTCTTCGTTCAGGTCGGGAACGGTGCGGCCATCGGCCAGCATGCGCTTGCGCGTGCGATTGGTCCTGCGCCACCGGAACACCTGTGACGCCCACTGCCTGGGCATCTCCGAGAGCACGTCCAGCCGCGCCCGCACGTCTTCACTGCGCTTGGTGTCGTGCGTGGAAGTGGCCAGCATGGAAAATGGCCATCGCTCGGCGCGCCTGAGATTGCTGGTATGAAATTCATCCACGCTGATGCCAAACTGCCGGGGCGACCCGCCCACTTCGTTCACGGCGATCAGGCGGTTGTAAACATAGCAGGCCGTGTCTTCGAGGCCTTTGGCCATCACCGGCCCCGTGAGCTGCTGGAACTTGAGTGTGAAGTAGAGTTTTTTGCGGTAAATCTCCGACTGGTCTTCCGACTCTTTGTGTTTGAGCAGCAGGATGTCGCGCAGAAAATCGAAGCTGGCCGGCGCTTTGTCGGGATTGCGGCGCTTGGCATGAACAATCGCGTCGTTGATACAGGCGTTATCGCGCTCCGTGGTCTGCCCGCGCTCGTCGATATAAGTGCGATAAACGGGAAAGCAGGCGATGGTCTCGCGAATCACGTCGCGCAATGCCTTGCGGGTAAAGTCGCGGGCATAGCGGTCGGTCATGGATATTTCGTCCAGCATGTGCGCCAGTACATTCACTTCGCTGGCCAGCGACGAATGCATGATCAGCTTTTTGCTGTTGTAGATCAGTGTTTCAACGTCCGTGGACAGGCCGGTGAAGCGCTGGTAGAGATTGGTGAAGGCTTTTTCACTGCGGCGGTCAATGAAGATGCCGTTCACCAGCGCGGTGAATTCATATCCTGAAGTGCCGTCCACCGGCCACTCTCCGGGAAGATCTTCGCCCGGCTCGAGAATTTTTTCGACTACCGTATAGAGCGGAGCGTGCTGATTCATCCAGTCGTGCTGGCCGAACACGCGCTGTACTTCCTCTTCAATTCCGTTTTCCGCCACCGGAGCCTGGGGGACGGCGCCACAGCACTGGCTGGCGGCATAGAGCATCTGCAGGCGCACCAGATATTGTTTGGGATTGAGCAGGCCGTCACAATGGTCAATGCGCAGGCCCTGGATCATGTCTTCCGCCAGCAGGGTCCGGAGCAGCCGGTGCGTGGCCGCGAAGACGCGCGGATTTTCCATGCGCAGTCCAATCAGCTCGTTGATGTCAAAAAACCGGCGGTAATTGATCTCCTCTCCGGAGACGCGCCAGTTCGCCAGGCGGTACACCTGCGCTTCCAGCAGGCGGTGCAGGGTGTCAAAGCTTTCTGGTATGCCCGGTCTTCCGTTGCCCAGCTCTACCGCTTTGCTCGCGATCTGCCGGGACTCACGATCATCGTGAATAAGCTGCTGAAGTCTGGCCGTGAGATGCGGGATGGCCTGGCGGCGCTGACGCACCTGTTCGCCATCCGTGGTGCTGTGGCCGGGCAGGCCGCGCAGTCCGGCGAGCACATTGCGCAGTTCCTGGGGCAGCCCTTCCGGGAGGATGGGGTCGAACATCAGCGGAATGGTGCGGGGATCGAGCGGCAGTTTTTTTTCGAAATATTCGATGTGAAATCCCTGCTCGTCCGCCACCAGCCGTATGCGCCCGGCTTCGAGTTCCGCGCCATACTGATCGCCCAGCATTGGCAGCAGCAGCTTGTTGTGCAGCTCCGGTTTGAGCGGGTCCCAGTCGATATCAAAGAACTCCGCGAATTCCGAGGTGCGCCCATTGGCCAGCACATCGTTCCACCAGGGATTGGTTCCCAGGCCGATCGCCATGTGGTTGGGTACAAAGTCCAGCACCAGGCCCATGCCGTAGTGTTTCAGCTCGCGGACAAACTCCTGGAACTCTTCATCGGCGCCAATTTCCGGATTCAGGGCATTGTGATCGGTAATGTCGTAACCATGCGTGCTGCCCTCCCGCGCCATGAGTACCGGCGAACAATACACATGGGAGACGCCCAGAGCATGCAGATAGCCGGCCAGCTGCCGCGCGTCGCGGAAGCGAAAGCCGGAATGGAACTGAATTCGATAAGTCGAAATCGGCCGCGCGCCGCGCTTTTGCGCCGCCAGCCGGTCCAGACATTCGGAGATGCCACTCGATTCCGGGGTGAGTATCGCGGGATTGGATCGCATGGATTTAAAGAGGAACAGAGCCGGTTAAGTTAGATGCGGGGTTCCAGGCCGCTGCCGTCTTTACTAACACGCGGGAAAAGCCGAAAATAACAACTTTGAAGCAAGGAGCGTTTCCCGCATGGTAGTCACAGGCGAATTAATCAGAATGATGAATTATGTGGACGATATTGCCGCCACACTGCGCCGTATTCAAACCGGCATCTCAACCATGACAGAGGACGAGCGCAAGCGGCTCGCCGACTACATGCGCCATTCCGAACCCAATTACGAGCGTATTTTGAGCACCCTTGAAGCCAGGTAAAGAGACGCCAGCCAGCGAAAGCGCGCCCGCGATTCACACCATTGCCGTAATCGGAGCCGGTAAAGAGGGGCGCGCCATTGCATCCGCGCTGGCCCAGGCCGGGTACCGCACAATTCTTGAAGATATCCTTCCTGGCAGCCTGCGCCAGGCTCAGGCCGCTATCCGCCAGCACCTGGATACAGCGGCGGCCGGCGGCAATGGCCGTGAAGAGGCAGACGCGGCCTTTGCCCGCATTGAATACGCCCTCACGGTGGAGCAGGCGGCGCGGGAAGCCGACCTGGTGATTGAATGCGTGCCCGATGAACTGGAGTCCAAGCTCGAGATATTCACTCTTCTCGACAAAGTATGTCGTCCGCATACCCTGCTGGCCTCGACCACATCTACCCTGAGTGTGAGCGATGTAGCGTCGGTGACCTACCGTGCGGAGAGGTGCGCAGGATTGCTGCTTTCCCAAAATGGCATGGGCATTGTTCGCGGATCACTCACCAGCGAGGAAACCATGAATATCTTTGCCGAGATAGGACGAAGAATTGGGGTGCCGACGCAAGAACTCCCGGACCATCCTTAAGGCCTGGCAGCCCTGAAATGTTCCATAAAAGCAAAAAGCGCGACTGATTCAGTCGCGCTTTTTGTTGAGTTGAAGTTCTGTTTACAGGCTTCCTGCCTGGCGTGCGCCCATGTTGCGATTGGGATCGAGCATGCCATCCGCGCCGCTGGTCAGCGAGATAAAAGCAGGATCGTCTTTGATGGACGCGAATACCGAATCCACGCGGGCTTCCATCATCTCCTTGCTGCGGACCGCCTGATTGCGCTCGTAAGTGAAGAAATGGCGCTTCAGCAGTTCCAGAGCTCTGTCCTTCTGCCCGGCTTCGGCGTAGATGGCCGCCAGATTGTACGACGCGGAAAGCAGACTGTCATTGTCGCGGGCAATCTTCAGCGCTTCGTCCTTATGCCCGGCGGCCGCGCGGAACACGGCGCAGAACACCACGTTATAAGGATCTTTGGGTTCCAGCTTGATCGCCTCCTGCGCATACTGATCGGCCCTGGCGTTGTCGCCTTCGGAATTCCAGTAAACCGCCAGGTTGCGGTAGGTCAGCGCCAGAGGAAACTCCTGCACCGATTGTTCCATCATGGCGAGGCCTTTTTTGAACTGGCCTTCGTGAATGGTCATCTTGCCCAGGCCATGCAGGGCCACGGCGCGTGAAAGCGGGTCGGCCTGCATGTTGAGGATCGCTCGGAATTCAAGCCGTGCGTGGACCCAGTCGCCAATGTGGTGGCGATAAAGTTCACCCAGATAGCGCAGCGGAACCGGATCGCCGGGATCCATACGATGCGCCTCGGAATACAGCCGCTCGGCTTCGCTGTAGTGGACGGCATTCTCCGCGCGGAGACCGGCCTTCATGGTGTTCTCTACCCGGGCGCTGAGCGCGGGATCGAAGCTGGGGCCGTCATGGACCTCGGCCACATCATTTACGCCCAGCTTTTTAAGCTCTTTGGCGGCATCTTTGGCCTTGCCGGGGAACATGCACTTCTGGTCGTACACCGAGCGATACTCGGCGATAGCGCCCTGGGCATCGCCGGCTTTGGCTTTGCTCTTTGCGCTGTCCATCTTCTCTTTGAGCGCCGATTCGCGCTTCTTGATCTCGCCGTTCACCAGCTTTTCTACATCTTCTACCTTCAAACGGCCGTTGGTGCTCTCCAGTTTGCTCACTGGCGAGCCGTCAGCGGTGGCCAGCACCACAAGCGGCAGATTGCTCTGTGCCAGATACTTCTGCCCCAGCGGAGTGTGCGAATCAACAATGCCCATGCTCACGCACTGCGAGGCATAACTGGAAAGCGTGCGGGAAAAACGCAGGCTCGATTTCTCAAGCTCCTGCTGTGACGCGGGAAGCCAGTAGATGGTAAGCCCGTCTTTGCTGGCCGCATCCGCTGCGCTGATGATCTTCCACGGCACAGGATAGGTCTGGGTCGGCGTGCTGCCGCCACCACTGATGCCGCCGGTGCCGCCGCCTCCGCCACCTCCGCAAGTGGCCCATGTGGGCACCACGGCTATGGTAAAAATCAGTAGCAGAGAGAGCAGGCGCGCAAAATACGTTTTCATGGGTCATGATTATAGAACAGTGGCTCCGGTACAGCCAGCCGGAATCGGCCGTGGCAAGGTAGAGCGGAACCCTGTGCAGGCAGGGTACGGGTTGACCTTGCGGTCTTCGATTTTTCTGCGCCCACGCTTCGCAAACTCTCATTAGAATTGAGCTGAAATGGACAACAAAGCAGTTGCCAGCATCTTCTACGAAACCGCCGACCTCATGGAGGTCCGCGGGGACGATTCCTTTCGCATACGTTCCTATCGCCGCGCCGCCGAAGCCGTGGAAGGGCTTGCGGAACCTCTGGCCGATCTTTGCCATGATGACAAGGCGCTGCTGGCCATTCCCGGAATCGGCAAGGCCATGGCCGGCCATATTCGCGATATCTGTACCACCGGCAAGCTCTCCCTGCACGAAGAGTTGCTCAGTCAGTTTCGCCCCTCGATGCTGGAACTGCTGAAGATTCAGGGCATGGGCCCCAAAACCATCGCGCTTATCTGGGACGCGTTCCAGGTGTGCGATCCCGAGGGCGTGGAAAAGCTTGCGCGGGAAGGGAAGCTGCGTACCCTGCCCCGCCTGAGCGAAAAGTCGGAGCAAAAGATCATCAAAGCCATTGAGAACTACCGTCAGCTAACCGGGCGTTTTCTGCTCGATACCGCCGATGAAATCGCAGGCAAAATGATCAGTCTGCTCAAACATTTGCCCGGAGTGGAGAAAGTTACGCCCGCCGGATCGCTGCGCCGTGGCCGCGAAACCGTTGGCGATCTCGATTTGCTGGTCACCGGCGATTGCTGCTTGAACGATAAGCAGCGCGATAAGGTGATTGAGGAAATCCTGAACTTTCCTGGCATCCTCGAGGTCCTGGCTAAAGGCGAGAACAAAGTCAGTTTCCGGTTGCGCAGCGGGTTGCAGGTGGACGTGCGTCTGCTTCCCCCGGACTCCTTCGGCGCGGCCATGCAGTATTTCACCGGATCGAAGAACCATAACGTCTCACTGCGTCAGCGCGCATTACGGCAGGGCTATACCCTGAACGAGTACGGTTTGGCACGCGTGGAAGATAACCAGCACGTGGCGGGTAAAACGGAAGAAGAGATTTACAACAAGCTGGGCCTCAAATTCATTCCTCCGGAACTGCGCGAAAACAACGGCGAAATTGAAGCTGCCGAAGCAGGCACCCTGCCAGAGTTGATCACCGAAGCCGATCTGCAGGGTGACGTCCACATGCATACCGTGGAAACCGACGGCAAATGCACCATTGAAGAGATGGCGCTGGCCGCGCGCGACCGCGGATACAAGTACATGGCCATCACCGATCACTCGAAGAATCTGGCCTTCGCCAATGGTCTGGACGACAAGCGCGCCGTTGAGCACATTAAGCGCATCCGCGCCGTCGCAAAAGAGATCGACGGCATCACCATATTCGCCGGAATTGAAGTGGACATTCTGGCCGATGGCGAACTCGATCTTTCCGACTCCGTTCTGGAGCAGATGGATATAGTGATCGCCAGCGTGCACTCGCATTTTCAGCAGGAGCCGCCGCAGATGACCGACCGCCTGCTGCGCGCCATCGGCAATCCCAATACCTCGCTCCTCGGACATCCCACCGGACGCTTATTGCTGCGGCGCGAAGGCTTCGCTTTCGACTGCGATCAGGTATTCTCCGCCGCCGTGAAGGCCGGAGTGGCGCTCGAACATAATGCCTATCCCGACCGCCTCGATCTGCGCGACCAGCATCTCCGTTTGGCGAAATCGAAGGGCGCGAAGTTCATCATTAACACGGATTCGCACCATACCTCGCACATGGAGAAAATCCGCTACGGCATATTGCAACTGCGCCGGGCGTGGCTGACGAAAAAAGATGTTCTGAACACGCTGCCGGTGGCGGAGTTCGCCAAAGCCGTCCGACGGGGCAGGCCAGTGCTGGCGAAGATAAAGCAATAACGGCCGGCAACACTGGTTTGTTTTGCATCCCACTGGAGTATGCTTCTGTCGGAGCGTGTTATGCCAGACGAATCAAAACCTGCAACGAATGTCCCACCGGCCCCTGAGCCCAACTTCGGGCAGTCGCATATGGGCGATGAGTTTGATCGTGCAAAGTTCACAATGCCGCCAGTGCGTGCCCTGCTGATTGGCCTGGGCATTGTGGCTCTGGCGGCGATAATCTTCGCCATTTACGACTGGCCCCAGCCGAATACTAAAGGTTTCATCACCAAAGTAGCGGTTGCCCCGCAGGATGAGAACGTGCTGGTCGCGGTGCAGCTGGAATTTCAAAACCTTATTAAAGACAAGCTGTGGATCAAGGGAATCAAGGCCGAGATTGAAACCGCTGACGGTAAAAAATACAGCGATACCTCGGCGCCCGCCGTGGACATGGACCGTTATTTAAAAGGCTTTCCCGTACTGACGGAAGCCCAGGGCGAGCCTCTGCATGAAGACCTGAAAATCGCACCCGGAAACGCCAATACCTGGATGACCATCTATGCTTTTCCCGTGAACAAAGAAGCCTTTGACGCACGCAAATCGCTGACGGTAACCATTTCCTTTGCCGATCAGCGTGCTCTGGTTTTGAAGGAATAAGCTACTCGATCGAGGACGTGGCTGCGGACGTTGACGTAGATTTTTCGGCGGTGCGTGGCGTTTCGGGAGTGGAATCGCGAACCGGCGGATGGATCAAAGCGTAATCATTTTTGAAAGGCAAATGGAAGGTGTGTGCGATTTCCGGCCAGAACTCCCGGAAGACGTTCCATCCGGTATCGGTGGCCAGGCTGACTCCGGCGCGGTCCGCAACCGAGCCGAATCCCCGCTCATTATCCGGATGATAAAGATTACTCAGGGCTTTGGAGCTGGCCGTGCCGAACCATTCCGAATAATTAAACATCAGCTTGCCGGAATCGCCGTGAGCCACAAAAACATGGCTCAGAGCATGGCCCAGCCGCGCCTGTACGCTGCCGTGCCCCATCCGGTAATAGCGCGGGTCCTGATGAAAAATTGAGGGATAAAGAAAAGTGTTGAAAAAGTCGTCGGCCACATTGTCCGTCAGCGCGGCGGCGTAGCGTTGGCTGTAGCCAACTGCGCCCTGGCCAAACGCGCGGTCATCGCTGTCCTTCTGCGCCCAGCCCGCGTCCCATGCCGATCCCATGAAATTCACCGGCTCGAACGTGTTCCTAAGGAAGAGATGGAATTTTTCGCCCGAACTCAGTGAGCACGGCATAGTGCCCGCGGGCCGGTGTGGCGGGGTATGCACGGTCTTGATCTCGACCTTGTTCGAAACGCTGCCGATCAGCTTGCTGAATGGTCCGTTGTAGTCGTCCAGATCGAAGGTGGAAGCAGGTTTAGCGCATGGCACGGCCGCAGGCGTGATCATGGCTGCGGGTGATGTACTGGAGGGGATGGTAGTCTCTGCGCCGAATGGCGGCGCCTGGGAGAAAGCGAGTGCGGAACAAAGGAGGCTGCCCGCAAGCACGAGTTGTTTCTGAAGCCGTGCCATACTTTGACCTTCGATCATAACTCTAAATTGCCCGCTACGGGAAAGTGAGATTACAGGAGTGCTTGTGCCCTCATCTGTAAAAACCCGCGAGATCGGCGGAAGTTTCCCGGCAAACGCCTCCCGATTATCTGCCCCGGCGGCGGGCAATGCCCCGCGACTTTGGTAATGCCTGCAAATCCGGCAGTATAATCAAGGTTTCTATGTTGACTGACTGGACTCGCAAGGAAATATCCTCCATTTTCCATAAACCTCTGCTCGATCTGCTGATGCAGGCGCAGCAGGTGCATCGTGAATTTCACGCTGCCAATCAGGTGCAGATGTGCCGGCTGCTTTCGATCAAGACCGGCGGCTGTCCCGAGGACTGCGGATATTGCCCGCAAAGCGCGCATTACACCACCGGCGTTCAGCGCCAGCAGCTCATGGACAAAGACGAAGTCGCCGCCTCGGCCCGCACGGCCAAAGCCGAGGGCGCAACCCGTTTCTGCATGGGCGCGGCCTGGAGACAGGCGCCGCGCGGCGCGGAATTCGAGTCGGTGCTTGAATCCGTCCGGGCGGTTGCTTCGCTTGGCATGGAGGTCTGCTGCACCCTGGGCATGCTCACGGAAGAGCAGGCATTTGAGCTCAGGCAGGCCGGCGTCACGGCCTACAACCACAATCTCGATACGTCTCCCGAGTTTTACGGCGACATCATCAGCACGCGCACCTATCAGGAGCGGCTGGATACCATCGCCGCCGTCCGCAAAGCGGGAATCATGGTATGCTGCGGCGGAATTCTGGGCATGGGCGAATCGGATGACGACCGCATCGGCCTGCTGCATCAGCTGGCCAGTCTCCGTCCGCAACCGGAGAGTGTTCCCATCAACATGCTGGTGCGGGCGGAAGGCACGCCGCTCGAAAAGCAGAACGATCTCGATCCCCTGATCATGGTGCGCACGATTGCCACCGCCAGAATCATCATGCCCAAAGCCATGGTCCGCCTGGCTGCCGGGCGCAAGCAGATGTCGCGGGAAGCGGTATTGCTGTGCTTTATGGCCGGCGCCAATTCCATCTTTTACGGCGAGAAGCTGCTGACCACGCCCAATCCTGCGGCGAATGAAGATACCAGCCTGCTGCGCGATCTTGGCCTAACCCCCATGCAACCTGCGGTACATGCTGAATAGCGGTCTTCCAGGGCGGATGGAGCTTCGCCTGGCGGAACTGGAGCGGCAGCACGGCCTGCGCGCCCTGGGCCGCTGCGCGGGAGTGGACTTTTCGTCCAATGATTATCTGGGTCTGGCCGCCGATCTTCGTCTGCGCCAGGCTTTGCTGCAAGGGGTGGAGGAGTGCCGGCAGTCCGGCTCCACCGGATCGCGTCTGCTCAGCGGTGATCATCCGGCGTGGAGCGAACTCGAAGCAGAATTCGCGCAATTTGCGGGAACGGAAGCCGCGCTTTTCTTCAATTCAGGCTATGCAGCCAATACCGGCTTGCTGAGCGCGTTGCCTGGTCCGGAAGACGTGGTTTTTTCCGATGCGCTCAACCACGCCAGCATCATAGACGGGCTGCGCCTTTCGCGTGCACACAAAATTGTTTATCCCCACTGCGATCTGAGTTTTCTGGAAGAATGCCTGGCTCGCCACGCTGGCGTTTCCGGTGCGCGAATCATCGTAACCGAAAGCATTTTCAGCATGGATGGCGACCGCGCTCCGCTGCCGGAGATTTTTTCTCTTGCCGAACGCTATGGCGCTGAGGTCATCGTGGATGAAGCCCACGCCACGGGAACTTGCGCCTCCCAGGGCCGCGGGCTGCTCGCCGAAGCCGGTCTGGAGCAGCGCGCTATGGCCATTGTCCACACCTGCGGCAAAGCCCTGGCCAGCATGGGAGCCTTTGTATGCGGCGGCGCGGTGCTGAAACAATTTCTCATTAACCACGCCCGCAGTTTCATTTTCAGCACGGCCATGCCGGCCTACGTCGCCTTTCAAATCAGAGCGGCCCTGCGCCTGGCCATGGGCATGGAGACGGAACGGAAATATCTGGCGGAAATTGCGGAAGAGCTGCGGAGTCGCCTGCGCACCGCGGGCTTCCATTCCGGCACGAGCAGTTCGCATATCGTTCCGGTCATGATTGGCGGCAACGAAGAATCGCTGCGGTTGGCGGGTGTGCTGCAGCAGCTTGGATTAGGTGTACGTGCGGTGAGAGCACCCAGCGTTCCTGTGGGAACGGAGCGTTTGCGCCTTTCTTTGACCACCCGGATCACCCGGAACGATATTGAAGCCCTCACGGCCGCTCTGGCCGCTGAACTCTGCATCATGGGTGGCCATGACTAAAGGTTTCTTCATTACCGGCACTGACACCAATGTGGGCAAGACCGTGCTCTCTGCCCTGTTGTGTGCCGCCCTGCCGGCACGCTACTGGAAGCCCATTCAGACCGGGGCCAGTGAAGGCACGGACCGCCGTCAGGTGGTCCAGTGGGCCGGCCTCACCGAAAAACAGACACACCCTGAAGCCTGCATTTTTGATGATCCCGTATCGCCCCATCTGGCGGCGCAGCGCGCCGGTACCGAGATTTCGCTCGAAAGTATTCATCTGCCGATAAGCGACAGCAGCCTGCCGCTGGTGGTGGAAGGAGCCGGTGGAGTCATGGTTCCGGTGAACAGCAGAGAACTCATGCTCGACCTCATGCGCGTGCTGGGGCTTCCCGTTATTCTGGCGGCGCGCAGCACGCTGGGCACGATTAATCACACGCTGCTCTCCGTGAAGGCGATGCGGGAAGCCGGCTTGCCCGTGCGTGGCGTGGTGCTGCTTGGCCCGGAAAATTCGGACAACCGGCGCGCCATTGAGCACTATGGAAATATTCCGGTAGTAGGCCACATTCCTTTATTGCCTGAGATCCATCGCAAGGCGCTGCGTGCCGTGTTTGCCGAACACTTTGATGGAGACGCGCTGCGGTGAATCCGGCATTGCAAATCTGGCATCCGTTTACCCAGTCCCATGTTGATCCCGCGCCGCTGCGCGCGGTCAGCGCCAAAGGTGTCTATCTGCAGACGGAAGATGGCCGCCAGATCCTCGATGCGATTTCTTCGTGGTGGGTCAACCTTCACGGTCATTGCCATCCGCGCATCATGGCGGCGATTGCCGCCCAGGCTGATGTGCTTGACCAGGTATTGCTTGCCGGGTTCTCACATCCTCCGATCGAAAAACTTACCGCGAAATTGCGCGGGATTGTCCCGCAGGCGCTTTCGCATATCTTTTATTCCGATAACGGCTCCACGGCGGTGGAAGTCGCCCTGAAACTGGCCGTGCAGTACTGGCGGAATTGCGGTCATCCGGAAAAATGCGGCATTGTGGCTCTGGAGCATGCCTACCACGGAGACACGGCAGGCGCGATGTCGGTGAGCGCCGATTCCGGCTTTACCGATGCCTTTGCGAACATGCGCTTTCCGGTCGAGCGGGTGCATGCGGCTTACTGTCTGCGCTGCCCGGTGGGCAAGGTGCGCGCGGAGTGCCGGATTGACTGCCTGCAATCCCTGGAGCGGCTACTCAAAGAAAAAAGCCGCCATCTGGCGGCTGTGATCGTCGAACCGCTGCTGCAGGGAGCGGGAGGCATGATCGTGCATCCGGCGGAGTTTCTTGAGGGCGTGCGGGCGCTGTGCTCCGAATACAACGTATTGCTGATTGCCGATGAAGTGCTCACCGGCTTTGGCCGCTGCGGAAAGATGTTTGCCTGTGACGTAGCGGGCGTGACGCCGGATTTTATGTGCCTTTCCAAGGGCATCACCGGCGGCGTGCTGCCTCTGGGCGCGACGCTGTGCGGAGATGAAATCTATCGCCAGTTCTCGGGCGAAGGGCGTGCATTCTTTCATGGCCATTCATACACAGGAAATCCGCTGGCCTGTGCCGCCGCAGTGGCCAATCTGGAGATATTCGAGACCGAGGATGTCTTTGCCCGCATACAGTCGATTGCCCGCCAGCATGAACAGCGCCTCGAGCGTTTGCGCGAGCATCCTCGTGTCGCGGACACACGCCACATTGGCAGCATCGGCGCGCTGGAACTGAAAGCCAATGACCCTGGATATTTCTCCAGCCTCAAGCCACGGCTCTATCGCTTCTTTTTGGAACAGGGCGTGCTTTTGCGGCCTCTGGGAAACGTGATTTACGTGCTGCCGCCGTACGTCATCACCGCCGAGGAACTGGATCGGGTATATGACGTGATTGAGCGGGCATTGGCCGAAGTGCCTGATTGACTCTGCCAGGCTTAGGGAAATGACGGTGGACAAGCGGTCCGGGGAGTCGTATAAAAAGTAGTCCTCAAGGAGCTGATAATGCCGCGTCATTTCCGTCTTCTTATATTTCTGGCCTGTGTTCTGGCGGTTGCGGGCGCTCTGGCGCAAAAACGGGCCATCACCGAAAAAGATATCTTTCAATTCAACTGGATTGGCGACCCTCAGGTTTCTCCCGATGGCGCGCGCGTGGCCTTCGTGCGGGTAACCGTCAACGAAAAGAAAGATGGCTACGATACCTCGATTTGGTCTGTAGGCATCAATGGCAGCGAACCGCCGCGCCGTATGACCGATGGTACACGTGATTCCACGCCGCGCTGGTCACCGGATGGCAAATGGCTGCTATTCGTGCGCTCTCCGGAAAATCCAGCAGCAGGAAGTGGTGGAGCGGCTGCTGCGGGCAGTCGTCCCTCCGGGCCTCAGCTTTACATGCTGCCCCTGGCGGGCGGCGAATCGTGGAAGGTCACGGACCTGCCGCGCGGGGCTGGCTCTCCGGTGTGGTCGCCGGACAGCAGATGGATTGCCTTTATCAGTGACACCTCTGCCGAAGATCTGGCCAAACAGCGCAAAGCAAGCGCCAAAGCAGAACAGAAAGAAGACAAGCCGACGCCGGACACCGCCGCAGCCACGCCCGTGCCCGAACACGAAAGCGATGTGCGCGTGATTACGCGCTCCGTGTATCGGGCGAACGGCGCAGGCTATCTCGACTTCAGGCACATACAGCACATCTGGGTAGTGGCAGCGCCGCAAAGCTCCGAAGATGTGGTAACGCCCAAACAACTCACCACCGGCAAATATCAGGAAGAGAATGTCCTGTGGTCGAAGGACGGCAGCCAAATCTACTTCACCACCACGCACGTGGACGATCCTTCGTATGACTTGCCGCACGCCGATGTTTACTCTGTCCCGCTGACTGGCGGCGAGACGCAGAAAATTCTCTCGCTCAATCTTCAACCAGGAGGAATATCGCTCAGTCCCGATGGCAAGCGGCTTGCCTTTTGTGCGGAGGTGAATGAGCCGGTATATTCCTATACCCAGCCCGATCTTTGGGTGGTGGACCTTGCGCCCGGAGCGAAGCCGCATAATCTCACCGAAAAATACGACTTCGACATGTGCAGTGGCGTGAGCGGAGACCAGGCCGCGCCGCGAGCAAATGGGGCAGATCATGTGGTCTGGACGGCAGACGGCACCGGGCTGATCGCCACGACCGCCAGAGAAGGCAAAGCCAATCTGGTGCGCGTGGATATTGCCACGGAAAAAATCACCGAGGTCACACACGGCAATCAGGCGGTGGCGCGTTTCCGGGCCGCGGGTGATACGTCTAAATTTGTCTCCGTTATTTCCACGCCGACGAACATAGGCGATCTGTTTTTGGTGGAGCACGCCGGCGCGGAACCTCGGCAGCTCACCCATATCAACGACAAACTCTTCTCGCAGCTCAACCTCACGGCTCCGGAAGAAATCTGGTACAGCAGCTTTGACGGCAAGCGCATTCATGCCTGGATTCAGAAGCCGCCGGACTTCGATCCAGCGAAGAAATATCCTCTGATTCTGAATATTCACGGCGGTCCGCATACCGCGTACGGCTTTGTCTTCGACCATGAATTTCAGTGGATGGCCGCCAAAGGCTATGTGGTGCTCTATCCCAATCCGCGCGGCAGCACGTCTTACGGCCAGGAGTTTGGCAACATCATTCAGTATCACTATCCCGGCGACGACTTCAAAGACCTCATGGCTGGCGTGGACGAGGTAATCAAGCGCGGATATATCGACACTAAAAAGCTGGGAGTCACCGGCGGAAGCGGTGGCGGCCTGCTCACCAACTGGGTGATTGGACACACCGACCGGTTTGCCGCGGCCGTGGCTCAGCGCGATATCGCCAGCTGGGCGGCGTGGTGGTATTCGGCGGACTTTACGCTGTTTCACGAAAGCTGGTTCAAAGCGCCGCCATTCAAAGACCCGAAAGACTTCGTGGAGCGCTCGCCCATCACTTACATCGAGAACGTACACACGCCGTTGATGCTGGTGCTGGGTGAGGCTGACTATCGCACACCGCCAGGCGCGGGCGGCGAAGAGATGTTCCGCGCGCTTAAGTTCCTGAAGCGCCCGGCCATCATGGTGCGCTTCCCCGGCGAGTCGCACGAACTCTCGCGATCCGGGCAGCCGTGGCACCGCGTGGAGCGCTTGCAGCACATTGTCGGCTGGTTCGATAAGTACCTGCAGGGCAAGAGCAAACCGGAGTATGATGACGTGGCTGGACAGGACATCAGCATCAGAACGGACGAATAACATGCACGGAGAAAAACAAAAATCATGCTGCAAAAATTCATTATGGGTTTGTCTCTGATGGCGGCGCTGGGCGACACTTCTCAGACCGCCGCTGCCCAAGCTACCGCCGCTGAAGCCAAAGACCTGCGGGCCACGATTGTCTATGACGACGCAGCCACCGAAGTCGGCTTCCTCGGCAAGGATGCCAGCCAGCTCTGGATCACCACCGCCGACCTAAAACGCGCCACGCACTTTGCCGTAAAGCCAGAGGGCGTGTGCCGCGAAGAGCTTTGCTTCCCGCTGCCCAAAGCGCGCAAAAGCGAGTTCCTGCGCGAGGAAGCAGGCGCGGAAGTTTTCAATCTGTCGGCTTTCGCCCAGCTGGTGCATCAGCCAGTGGCGCATGATGAAGCGCTGGGAGTGTGGTATTTTGGCCTGCGCTCCGATCAGCGCCGGGGCCTGGCCTCGCTGCGCGCGCCCGACTTCACCCTGCCGGACATGCAGGGCAAAATGCACTCGCTCTCCGACTTTCGCGGCAAAAAAGTCTTTTTGGTCACATGGGCTTCCTGGTGAGGGTGCCGCTTTGATTTGCCAGGCTGGCAAACCATCTACGAGCAACTGAAAGATAAAAATTTTGAGATCATCTCCGTCGCCCAGGACACCAATGGTGTGCAGGACGCAGGTAAGTGGATCACCGCCGCTCATCCCACCTATACCGCGCTGATTGACGAGAAGCATCTGGTCTCAAAGCTGTACAACATGGTGAATGTCCCTACCGGAGTATGGATTGACGAGCAGGGAAGAGTCGTCCGCCCGAATGAAGTTGCGTTTGTGGATGACCGCTTCAAAAATTTCACGGGTCTCGATGCCGCGCCCTATCTCGACGCGTTGAAAGACTGGGCGGAGAAGGGCAGCAAGAGCACCTACGTGATGAGCGACGACAAGCTGCGCGAGAAGCTGGCGGTGAATGATCCGGACGCGCTGCAGGCTTCCGCCGAGTTTGCTCTGGGCGAGCATCTTTATAAATCCGGTCATCTGCCGGAAGCCGTTCCGCATTTCAAGGAAGCTCAGAGACTCAATCCGAAAGCCTGGAGTTACAAGCGCCAGGCGTATGCCATCTCCAGCGAGCACGACTACGGAACAACCTTTATTCAGGAAGTTGAGAAGTCGGGAGGCAGCAAGGTGTACTACGCGCCGCCGGATCTGCCGGATGCAAAGCCGGACAAAAAATAGCAACTGCTGCCGCTGATTTTTCGGAATCAGCGGCGGCTTACCTGCTCTCGGACCTGCTCCGACACATTGCCACCGCAGATGACCACCACCACGGTTTTGCCGGCATAGCGGTCCGCTATTTGGAGAAATGCTGCCAAAGCCGTACCGGCAGCGCCCTCCATCAGCCAGCCTCGTGATTCCTGCACGATGCGCATGGCTGCGAGGATTTCGTTTTCCGAGACCAGCACCGAATGGTCAATCACATCCCGGCATACGTCCAGAGTGATGGAGCCGCTTTCAAGGCCTCCTGCCGTGCTCTCGGAAACGGTAGGCCCTTCCGCAACCTCGATGATGCGGCCAGCTTTGATCGACTCGTAAAGCACCGGAGAGTTTTGCGGCCAGCAGCCAACAACCTCGGTTTGCGGTGACGCCCACTTCAAATACGCGCCGATGCCGCCAATCAGTCCGCCACCGCCCACGGCGACAAAAACCGCGTCGATCTTCGGTGACTGCCGCAGCATCTCCACGGCGATGGTCCCCTGGCCGGTCATCACATCGGCGTCATTGTAAGGCGAGATAAATACTTTTCCGGATTGCGCGGCGGCGGCGCGGGCCGCGAGCTCGGCATCCAGATGGCCGTCACCCGCGCGGCAAACGCGCGCGCCATAACTCTCGATCTTTTTTACTTTGGCCGTTGGAACATGAGTGGAGACGTAGATATCCGCACTCGCACCCAGCTTTGCCGCCGCGCTGGCTACACCCATTCCATGATTTCCAGTCGAGGCCGCGGTGATGCCTGCGTCGCGCTGCCCAGTAGTGAGCGAGAGCAGTTTGTTGGCGGCGCCGCGCAGCTTGAAGGATCCGGTGCGCTGAAGGTCCTCGCGCTTGAACAGCACTCTGGCCGCAAGCGCTGGGAAAAGATCGGAAGCATCTTCGAGCGGAGTCTCCAGAACGGAAGCACGAATGCGCTGGTGTGCATCCAGCACGCGGCCGCCCCATTTGGCGCAATCGATTCCTTGTGTGGCCCAGGTGTTCATAAATTTGGAAGGGAACCCGACGCAACGTTATATCGTATAAGCGGGCAGGGAGTATATGATCGCATTTCTTTTGTGGTGCATTTTGTTGATTCTGTGCTGGCCGCTGGCGCTGCTGGCCCTGGTGTTGTATCCGCTGATCTGGCTGCTCCTGCTGCCTTTCCGGATTGCAGGCCTGGCAGTGGGCGGAGTGCTGGAATTGATCAAAGCAATTATCCTGCTGCCCGCCCGCGTGCTGCGCGGTCCAAAACGCGCCTGAATGGATTTTTTGCGAGCAGGTAAATAGGAGAGGCGTGATGGATGAATTTTTTTCCTGATAAGCGGCTCGTTCACACGCGCAATTCAATTCTTCCTGATATACTGATTTTGCGTCCTTACAACAGCAACCAGAAAGTAGCGGACGCGGTACAGTCAACGGGTTATCCGCTAACCCGATGAAAACAAGCTGGGGACGTAGTTCAGTTGGTTAGAACGCTGCCCTGTCACGGCAGAGGCCGCGGGTTCGAGTCCCGTCGTCCCCGCCAT
>Ga0070730_10002002_pt1 | contig 18879 bp, 18 predicted proteins | sample Coa_R1_3_FD_66447 | JGI IMG/M metagenome (GOLD analysis project Ga0070730, IMG submission 66447) | Surface soil microbial communities from Centralia Pennsylvania, which are recovering from an underground coalmine fire - Coalmine... | ecosystem: Environmental > Terrestrial > Soil > Unclassified ... | reverse complement strand
GATCATCGCCATGACGGCCAATGCCATGCAGGGCGATCGGGACGAGTGCCTCGCCGCCGGCATGGACGATTACATCAGCAAGCCGGTGCAGATCAAGGAGCTCCAGGCGGCCCTGGAGCGCTGGGGCCGGCCGGCCAGTCCCGCCGCCCCCGCCGCCGCTCCAGAGTCCTCCCCGGGGGCCGCGCCCGCCGGGCTGCCCCCGGCGATCGACCACGCAGTCCTGGCGAGCATCCGGGCGGACCTGCAAATGGAGGGCGAGCCGGATGTTGTGCAAGAGCTGATTGCCCTTTTTGTCGAGAGCTCGCCGCCGCTGCTGGCGGCGCTGCGGACCACCCTGGCGCAGGGCGATGGGCCCGGCTTGAGCCGGGCCGCCCACACTCTCAAGGGCAGCAGCAGCAACCTGGGCGCGCGGCGGCTCACGGAGCTCTGTGCCGCCCTGGAGAAACAGGGCCGCAGCGGCAGCCTGGCTGGGGCCGCCCTCCAGGTGGCCGATCTCGAACAGGAATATGCGCGCGTCTGCGCCGCCCTGGCCCTGGAAAGCGGGGCCCAGCCGGTCAGCGCGGCCGGCGGGTAAAGGCCGGGCTTGACGGCGCCGGGGTCCTGTGTTATTTTACGGGGGCCGACACCACGCTGACCGGCTGGGCCCCCCGGCACCGGATGGCCCTCGCGGGGCCGAGATCGATCGCACCTGCTCAAGGAGGAGCCTGTTACCACGATGATCAAGCTGATTGCCCTGTACAAGCGGCCGGAGGACGTCGACGCCTTCGAGCAACATTATAATGCGATCCATGTGCCGCTCATCCGCAAGGTGCCCCACCTGCGCAACCTGGTCGCGGGCAAAGTCTGGGGCGCGCCGCGCGGCGAGCCGGCCTATTACCGCATCGCCGAGATGTGGTTCGACGACCGGGCCGCCTTCGACCAGGCCATGGCCTCGGATGAGAACCGCGCCGCCGGCAAAGACCTGATGAGCTTCGCGCGCGAGATCGTCACCATGATCTTCGTCGACACCGAGGCGACCGGTGACCAGCCCGCGGGCGGCGCGGGCACGCCGGCCGGGGCGGCGTAGGCCCATGGCGCCCACCCCCTGGCAGGGCCAGCCCCCGGAATCGTTCGGCTTCCAGAACATCCTGTACCAGAAAGCCGGGGGCATCGCCCGCCTGACCATCAACCGGCCGGCCGTCCACAATGCACTGAACTGGGCGACCTTGCGTGAGATGCAGCAGGCCTTCGAGGACGCCTCCTGGGACGACGCGGTCGGCGTGCTGGTGCTCACCGGGGCGGGCGATCGGGCCTTCTGCACGGGCGCCGACCTCGACGAGCAGGAACAGTTTCTCCAGCGCCCGCACGATTACTGGAAGTGGATGGGCGCCTTTATCGAGGCGCATGACAAGCTGCGCAACCTGGGCAAGCCGACGATCGCCCGGCTGAACGGCATCACCGTGGGCGGGGGCAACGAGTTTAACATCGGCTGTGACCTGGCAGTCGCGGCCGACGACATCTTCATCCGCCAGGTGGGCCCAGCCCGGGGCAGTGTGCCGGCCGGGGGGGCAACCCAGTGGCTGCCGATCCTGGTCGGCGACCGCCGCGCCCGCGAGATCCTGATGCTCTGCGAGGAGATCCCGATCGCCAAGGCCCTGGAGTGGGGCCTCGTCAACCAGGTCGTGCCCCGCGCCGCGCTGGACACAGCGGTCGACGCCATGGCCGCCAAGCTGCTCGACCGGCTGCCGATCATCATGCGCTACACCAAGCACCAGCTCAACTTCTGGCGCGACCTGAGCTGGCACATGACCGTGCAGGACGCCCGCGATTGGCTGAGTGTGCATGCGAACTCGCCGGAAGTGGCCGAGGGCCTGGCCGCCTTCCATGCCCGCCCGCGCCGCCCGGTGGACGTGGCCGGCCTGCGCCAGGCCCTGATCACCGCGGGCAGCACCTCTCCCTGGATCTGCCCGCACTGCAGCACCCAGATGCCTCCCGAGTTCGCCTTCTGCGGCAAGTGCGGGACGAGTAGGCGGGACGAGTAGGCAGTAGGCAGTAGGCAGGACGAGAGTGAGTAGCAGGCAGTAGGCAGGACGAGTAGGCAGAGATTAACTGCAATAGCAATACGGCCGAGGAGTGAGCGATGCGCTACACGGTATATTTGGAAGTCCAGGATGATGGCACGACTATGGCCCATGTGCCCGCGTTGCCGGGCTGCGTCAGCACCGGGGTGACGCAAGAGATGGCCCTGGCCCGCACGCCCGATGCGATCACCGCCTACCTGGCCTGGCTGCGCAGCCATGGCGAGCTGAGCCAGGCCGAGGATGAGCCGATCGAGCTGGAGATCGGCGGCACCATCCAGGACCCGGATAGCCACCTGGGCGACGATGCCGGCCTGCTGCCGACCGACCGGGCGCCGTTGACCGAGATGGAGGCCGCCCAGCTGCTGCGCCTGATGTCGTACTCGCGCCGGGACCTGCTCGATTTGGTCAACGGCATCGGTCGCGAACTCCTGCACTGGACCCCCCAGAACCAGCCGGATGGCGACGGCTGGTGTATCGACGATATTCTGGAGCACCTCGCCCGCGCCGAGCGGGTCTACACCAGCCGCCTGAGCGGCAATGTGTTCGACCTGCTGGAAGATGCCCGGCGCGATGCCCTCGAGCGCATGGCGCGGATCACCGATGCCGAAAGGACCCAGATCACGCAGCACCAGGGCGAGTACTGGACGGCCCGCAAAGTCTTTCGGCGATTTCTGGAACACGAGCGTGAGCATTATGGGCATGTCACCCAGGTTCTGAAGAACTTTGAGGCCAACCAGGGCCTGGCAACAGGCGAGTGAGGCGCGGGCGCTAGGCCCGCGCCTTACGGAACAGGAGTACACCACAGTATGGCCGACGCACCGACGAGCTACCAGTTTATCCGCACCCGCCACGAAGCGGCCGTAGGCATTGTCCAGCTGTACCGCCCGGAGGTGCTGAACGCGCTCAGCGCGGCGGTGATCGACGAACTGGTCGCCGCGCTCCAGGCGTTTGACGCCGACGGGGCGATCCGCTGTATTGTGCTCACCGGCACCGACCGGGCCTTCGCGGCCGGCGCCGATATCAAAGAGATGGCCGAGGCGAGCACGGTCGATATGCTCCAGCGGGATAACCTGGCCCGCTGGGAGCGCATCCGCGGCATCAAAAAGCCGATCATCGCGGCCGTGAGCGGCTTCGCCCTCGGCGGCGGCAACGAGCTGGCCATGAGCTGCGATCTGATTATCGCCAGTGAGACCGCCGTGTTCGGCCAGCCCGAGATCAACATCGGCGTGATGCCGGGCGCCGGCGGCACCCAGCGCCTGACCCGGGCCATCGGCAAGGCGCGCGCGATGGAGATGATCCTCACCGGGCGCCAGATGACGGCGCGGGAAGCCGAGCGGGCCGGGCTGGTCACCCGCGTGGTGCCGCCCGAAGTCTACCTGACCGAGGCGATCCGCATCGCCCAGGAGATCGCGGCCAAGGCGCCCCTCGCCGTGCAGCTGGCCAAAGCCGCCGTCAACAAAGCCTATGAGCTGCCGTTGCGCGAGGGACTCGAAGCGGAGCGCAACGCATTTTACACCCTGTTCAGCAGCGCCGACCAGAAAGAGGGCATGCGCGCCTTTGTGGAGAAGCGTAAAGCCACCTACCAGGGCCGCTAGCCGCCAGCCGTATGAGTACCCCGCCCTCGGAGAGCCGGCCGGACCCAGTCGACCGCAAGCAGGCGGCGGCGGCGGCCAAAGAAGCCATGAGCGTGATCGACCCGCTCGTCCGCCGGGTGCTCGGCGAGCTGGCCGACGTCTGCTGGGGCCACAACGCCCCTTTCCGGCGCAAATGGACGCAGAATCACCAGGGCGACAGCTGGCGCGTGCAAGAGGCCGGCGGCGGCGCGTTCTTTGCCGTCAGTGTCGACATCGCCCACGGGATGTTCCGCATCGACTGCGCGGGCGAGCCCTTGTTTACCGAAGCGATGAACGAAGAGCATTTGCGCCGCGCCCTGGCCGTGGCGCACCACCGGGGGCCGGCCAGGGCGCGCAAATAAGCCGGCGGCCCCGCGGCCCCGCGCCGAACAGGAGGAGACCAGCGTGGACTACCAGACGATCCTTTGGGCCGTCCAGGACGGGGTGGCAACCCTGACCCTGAATCGCCCGGATGTGCTCAACGCTTTCAATAAGCAAATGACCGATGAGATCCAGGATGCCCTCAAGCAGGCGGAGCGGGACAAGGCGGTGCGCTGCCTGGTGGTCACCGGCGCCGGCCGCGCCTTCTCGGCGGGCGAGGACCTCAAGGCGCACCAGGGCGGGGAAATTCAGCGCTCGATCGCCGACGCCGTCCGCACCCGCTATAACCCGATTATCCTCAAGATGCGCGGGCTGGAGAAGCCGATCATCGCCGCGATCAACGGCGTGGCCGCCGGGGCCGGGCTGAGCCTGGCGCTGGCCGCCGATCTGCGGATCATGTCGGACAAAGCCAAGCTGATCGAAGCCTTCAGCCGGATCGGCCTGGTCCCTGACTCGGGCAGCAGCTTCTTCCTGCCCTGGCTGGTCGGCATCGGCAAGGCGGCCGAGCTCTGCTTATTGGCCGAAGATGTGCCCGCCGACGAGGCCTGGCGCATCGGGCTGGTCAATAAAGTCGTGCCCGCCGGCGAGCTGGCCAGCGCCACCGCGGCGTGGGCGAACAAGCTGGCCCAGGGGCCGACGGTGGCGTATGGCCTGACCAAGCGGGCCCTCAACCGGGCTTTGCACGCGCAGCTGCACGAGATCCTGGAATACGAAATGCACGGCCAGGAGACCGCGGGCCGCACCGCCGACGCGCAGGAGGCCATTGCCGCCTTCGCGGAGAAGCGCACGCCCGTGTTTAAGGGCGAATAGGGCCCGCAGGAGACGGCATGGCAGATAAAGCAGTGATCGGCATCGTCGGCGCCGGGACGATGGGGGCGGGCATTGCCCAGGTCGCGGCGCAGAGCGGGCACCCCGTCGTGCTCTACGATATCAAGCCCGAGTTCGTGGAGCGGGGCTTCGGCACCATCCGCAAGAGCCTCCAGGGCCGGGTCGACAAGGGCAAGCTGGCCGCCGCCGCGCTGGACCCCATCCTCGACCGGATCACGCCGGCGACCGAGCGCGAGGCCCTGGCGCCCGCCCGCTTCGTGATCGAGGCGGTGCCGGAAAATCTGGCCCTGAAGCAGGAACTGTTCGCCGCCCTCGACCAGATCTGTAGTCCCGAAGCGATCCTGGCCTCCAACACCTCGTCGCTCTCGATCACCGCCCTGGGCGCGGCCACCGAGTGGGCCGAGCGGGTGGTCGGCATGCATTTCTTCAACCCGGCCCCGGCCATGGCGCTGGTCGAGGTGATCGCCGGCCAGCGCACCCACCCCGCGGCGACGGCGGCGGTCGTCGATCTCGCCCGCGCCCTGGGCAAAACCCCCGTCCAGGCCCGGGACACGCCCGGCTTTATCGTCAACCGGGTGGCCCGGCCCTTCTACGGCGAGGCCCTGCGCCTGCTCGGCGAACAGATCCTGCCCGTGGACGAGATCGACCGGCTGATCCAGCTGGCCGGCTTCCGCATGGGACCGTTCGCGCTGATGGACCTGATCGGCATCGATATCAACTTCGCGGTCACCGAGTCGGTCTACGCGGCCTTCTTCGGCGAGCCGCGCTACCGGCCCCACCCGATCCAGCGCCGCCTGGTCGAGTCGGGCATGATCGGACGCAAGGCCGGGCGCGGCTTCTACAGCTACGACGGCCCCACGCCGCAGCCCAATCCCCAGCTGGCGATCGATCCGACGTACCGGGCGCTCCTCGCGCAGGGCCGGTTGCCGGCCGACCTGGAGCGCGCGCTCGCCGCGCAGCTGCAGCAAGCCGGGGCGGCCGCCGCCATCGGGACCGAGCCGCTCGCCCCGTATGTCGTCGGGCGCGTGGTGTGCGGCATCATCAACGAGGCGGCGTTTGCCCTGGGCGAAGGCGTGGCCACGGCGGCCGATATCGACACCGCCATGACCCTGGGGGTAAATTACCCCCACGGGCCGCTCGCCTGGGCCCGGCAGCTCGGCCTCCCCCTGGTCGTGCAGGTTCTCGACCACCTCTATGCCTTCTATCACGAAGAACGCTACCGCGTGGCGCCCCTCTTGCGCCAACTCAGCGCCCCGGGCGGGGAAGGGAGCCACGATCCGTGGTAAGCTTTGTGGTGTTCATGGTGTTGCTGGCCGGGGTGGCCGGCTGGCTGGACTCGCGGCTGAACTGGCCCAAGCCGGCGACGCGCGGCCGGCGGGAGCGACTGTAATGGTGGTCGGACCCTTCGGCATCGCCGCGGGAGCCAAGGCCTGGGCCCCCGCCGTGCCGCTGTGGGCGCTGGTCGTTGCCGCCCAGCTGCTGGACATCCTGTTCCTCCTCCTGCGCCTGGTCGGGATCGAGACGGATCGCCCGGCCGCCGCGGCCCACCCCCTGGCCTATGGCGGGCACCTGCTCCAGGATTCGTATAGCCACGCACTCGTCAGCGCCCTGCTCCTCGCCGCGGTCGCCGGGCTGGTGGGGCGCGCCGTCTGGGACCGGCGCAGCGGCTGGGTGATCGCCGGGGTCGTCTTCGCCCACTGGGTCCTGGACCTGCTCCTGCAGCGGGCCGACCTGGCGATCCTGCCCGGCAACGCCGGCAACCTGCCACTGCTGGGCCTGGGCCTGTGGCAGCAGCCGATGATCAGCGAAATCGTCGAGGCGGTGCTGGTACTGAGCGGGGCGCTCCTCTACTACCGCGCGGCCCTGCGCCTGCCGGCCCCCTCGATCCGCAGCAGCGGCGAATACCGCGTCCGCGCCATCACCGCCGCCCTGGTCACCAGCGGGCTGCTGGTGCTGGCCCTGGTCGTCACCGTGCTCGGTCTGTTCTGAGTGGGTTTGGCACCCCGGCCCGGGTATGTTATAATGGTAGGCGGTGACCAAGCATCCGCCCTTTGCATCAGTGTCCGATCCCCCGCGCAGCTGCCGGGCCCCCGGTGCGGCCGACCGCGCAGTACCGATGGGGACCACTACACACCAGACACCAGGAGACGAGACCGCAGTGATCGACGGCAAACTATCGCTGATTCTTCCTGCTCATAACGAAGAACCGAATATCGAAGCCGTCGTGCGGCAGGCAACCGACGTGCTCCCTACCCTGTTCCGCGACTATGAAGTGCTGATCGTCGACGACGGCAGCCACGATCGCACACCGGAGATCGCGGACGCCCTGGCGGCTGAAAACCCACATGTGCAGGCGTTGCACCACCCCAAGAACCGGGGCTATGGCGGCGCGCTGACCACCGGCTTCAACCACGCGACCGGCGATTATCTGATGTTCATGGACTCGGATCGCCAGTTCGACATCCACGATCTGGAAAAACTGGTGCCCTATATCGGGCAGTACGATATTGTGGCCGGCTATCGGATCAAGCGCAATGACCCGTATTACCGCTACCTGATCGGCTCCAGCTTCAACCAGATGGTCAAGCTGCTGTTCCAGGTCGACTTGCGCGACATCGACTGCGGCTTCAAGGTGTTCAAGGCCGCGGTGCTGCGCGATATGCACCTGGAAAGCCCCGGCGCGCTGATCAACACCGAGATCCATGCCAAGGCCAATGTACAGGGCCGCAGCCTCGTCGAGGTGGGGGTCAACCATTATCCGCGCCTGGAGGGGGAGCAATCGGGGGCCTCGATCCAGGTCATGGCCCGGGCCATTCGCGAGACCTTCCGCCTCTGGGGCCGCATGCGCAGCTATGTGCCCCCGGACGGCAATATCGTCGTCGCCCCGGCCTCGGCGCGCGGCCTGGTGGCCGTGGGCGTGTTCGGCCTGGCCGGCCTGGGCACGCTGATCTTTTTGCTGAGCCGCGTCGGCCGGCGGCGCGAGTAACGCCGGCGCGCGGACGGTCGCGACCTCAGCGCCGCGAGCCTGGCCGGGGACGGCCCCACCGGCTCCGCGCTGGGGTCTTTGCTTAAGGAGGAGCCCTGCAATGGCGCATGGCGTGTACCTGGCCCCCGCCCCGGCCCTGGCCCTGGGCGATCCCGACCGGCCGCTGAGCGTGACCGCCCTGGCGACCCTGGCGCACGCGCCGGCGGCGCCCGCGACGGAGCCGCGGCTGGCGCTGCATCCGGTGGCGGCCGCCCGGGTCGACCACGCGGCCGCTATCGTCCAGGAGATCGTCGAATCGCACCGCGTCGTGTATGGCATCAACACCGGGTTCGGCGCGTTCAAGGACCGGGTCATCCCCTTGGCCGACTTGACCCGGCTCCAGGCCAACCTGATCACCAGCCAGACCGTCGGCGTGGGCCCGCCACTGGCGCGGGAAGAAGTGCGCGCCCTGATGATCGCCCGCGCCCAAACGCTGTCCCTCGGCTATTCCGGCCTGCGCCAGAGCACCCTGCAGCTGCTGATCGCCATGATCAACTGCGGCGTCCACCCCGTGATCCCCCAGCAGGGCTCTGTCGGCGCCAGTGGCGATCTCGCCCCCCTCTCGCACATGGCCCAGGTGATGACGGGCGGCGGGGAGGCGGAGTATGGCGGGGTCACCCTCCCGGCCCGGCAGGCGCTGCAGGCGGCTGGGCTGGAGCCAGTGACCTTGATCGCCAAAGAGGGCCTGGCCATTTGTAACGGTACCTCGCAGATCAGCGGCCTGCTGGCCCTGGCCACCCACGACGCCACCATCCTGACCCTGGCCGCCGATATCTGTGGCGCCCTCTCCTTCGAGGCCCTAGAGGGCATCGTCGACGCGCTCGACCCACGCATCCACGCCGCCCGCGGCCAGACGGGGCAGATCGCCGCCAGCGCCCACCTGCGGGCGCTGATCGCCGGCAGTGAGCTGGTCTGGCACGGCGGCAGCCGGCTGGACGGCGTGGACGCGGCGGGCACGGGTGCCGCGCCGCCGGTCGCCCACAAAGTGCAGGATGCCTATGCCCTGCGCTGCATGGCCCAGGTCCATGGCCCGGCCCGGGATACCCTGGCCTTCGTGCGGGGGATCGTCGAGATCGAGCTCAACGCCGCCGTCGATAACCCGCTGATCTTCGGCGCGGGCGTGGTAGGCTACGAGGACGGCCCCGCGGTGATCTCCGGCGGCAACTTCCACGGCATGCCGGTGGCCGTCGCCGCCGACGTGCTGGGCATCCCCTTCTGCGCCGTGGCCTCGATCAGCGAGCGGCGCCAGGCCCGCCTGGTCGACATCCACGCCCATGGCGGCCTCTTGCCGCCCTTCCTGATCGCGGATGGCGGGCTGAACTCGGGCTTCATGATGGTCCAGTACTCGGCCGCCGCCCTGGTCTCGGAGAACAAGAGCCTGGCCCACCCGGCCAGTGTCGACTCGATCCCGACCTCGGCCAACCAGGAGGACCATGTGAGCATGGGCCCGATCGCCGCCCGCCACGCCCGCGCGATCCTGCGCAACACCCAGCTGGTGCTGGCCATGGAGCTGCTGACCGCCGGCCAGGCGATCGACCTACGCCGCCTGGCGGCCGGGCGCCCGTTACGCCTGGGCCGGGGCACCCAGGTGGCCTATGCGCTCTTGCGCGAGCAGGTGCCCTATCGCACCGCCGATGCCCCTTTCACCGCCGACATCGCCTGGGCCGACGAGCTGATCCGCAGCGGCCGCCTGGTGCGCGAGGTGGCGGCAGCACTGGCTGAATAAAAACGCTGCGCTGATCGCAGGCACCGGCTAGGGTTAAGGAGGATGACGATGACGACGATCGGCGACCAGATCATGGCCCAGGACGCCCAGGTCGCACCCCGGCCGATGCGCGCGCCGCGCGGCACCACGCTGAGCTGCAAGGGTTGGCTGCAGGAAGCGGCCTACCGCATGTTGCAAAACAACCTGGACCCGGAAGTGGCCGAGCGCCCCGACGAGCTGATCGTCTACGGCGGCCGCGGGCGCGCAGCCCGCAGCTGGCCGGCCCTGATGAAGATCCTGGAGATCTTGCGCACCCTGGAGCATGATGAGACCCTGCTCGTGCAGTCCGGCAAGCCGGTCGGGGTCTTGCGCACCCATGCCGATGCGCCACGCGTGCTGCTGGCCAACTCGCTGCTGGTGCCCGCCTGGGCGACCCGCGAGACATTCGATAAGCTCGAAGCGGCGGGCCTGACGATGTATGGCCAGATGACCGCGGGCTCCTGGATCTATATCGGCACGCAGGGCATCTTACAGGGCACCTACGCGACCTTTGCCGAGGCCGCCACCCAGCACTTCGGCGGCACGCTCGCCGGGCGGCTCGTGGTGACCGCGGGGCTCGGCGGCATGGGCGGAGCCCAGCCGCTGGCCGTGACGATGAACGACGGCGTGGCCCTCTGCGTGGAAGTCGATCCCAGCCGCATCCAACGGCGGCTCGACACCCGCTATCTCGACGTGGCCGCCGGGAGCCTGGACGAGGCATTGGCCCTGGCCGACGCGGCCCTGCGCGAGCGGCGCCCGCTCTCCATCGGCCTGCTCGGCAACGCGGCCGCGATTATCCCGCAACTGGCCGCCCTGGGCCGCGTGCCCGACATGCTGACCGATCAGACGTCGGCCCATGATCCGCTCCGGGGATATGTCCCGCTGGGGCTGGGCCTGGAGGACGCCGCCGCGTTGCGCCAGGCCCACCCCGACGAGTACGTCAAGCGGGCCCTCGACAGCATGGCCATCCATGTACGGGGCATGCTGGCCCTGCAGCAGGCCGGCGCGATCACCTTCGACTACGGCAACAACATCCGCCAGCAAGCCTACCAGCAGGGCGTGACCGATGCCTTCAATTTTCCCGGCTTCGTGCCCGCCTATATTCGCCCCCTCTTCTGCGAAGGCTATGGCCCGCACCGCTGGGTCGCCCTCTCCGGGAACCCGGCCGATATCGCCCGCATCGACGAGATGGTCTTGCGGGAGTTCGGCGCGCGCGACGCCGTGCGCCGCTGGATCACCCTGGCGCGCGCCAAAGTCGCCTTCCAGGGCCTACCGGCCCGTATCTGTTGGCTCGGCATGGGCGAGCGCGCCCAGTTCGGCGCGCTGGTCAACCAGATGGTGGCCCGCGGCGAATTGGAGGCGCCGATCGTCATCGGCCGGGACCACCTCGACACCGGCTCGGTCGCCTCCCCCAATCGAGAGACGGAGAGCATGCGGGATGGCTCGGATGCGATCGCCGATTGGCCGATCCTCAACGCGCTGATCAACGCGGTGGGCGGCGCCACCTGGGTCAGCGTCCACCACGGCGGCGGGGTGGGCATCGGCTACAGCCTGCACGCCGGCCAGGTGATCGTGGCCGACGGCACGGATGCCGCCGCCGCCCGCCTGCAACGGGTGCTGACCACGGACCCCGGCCTGGGCGTGCTCCGCCACGCCGACGCCGGCTACGACCTGGCGATCCAGACGGCCGAGCGCGCCGGCCTGCGCGTGCCGATGCGCGAGCCGCTGCGGGATGTATAATAGAGCAGGCTAAGAAACAGGAGACGCACACGATGGCTACGCCGCACCACCCGCCGGGCCAAATCTACTATTCCGAAGAGGACGGCAATGTGAGCGAAAGCACCAAGCATTACATGCAGGGCACCCACCTGTTTGAAGCCCTGCACGCCTTTTTCGCCGCCCGCCCTGACGTCTTCGTGGGGGGTAATCTCTTCGTCTACTATCGAGAAGGCGCGCCGAAGGAGTGTTTCAGCCCAGACGTCATGGTCGCCCTGGGCCTCCGCCCCCGCCCCGTCGAAGAGCGCGGCAGCTACCGGACCTGGGAAGAAGGCGTCCCGCCCACCGTCATTATCGAGCTGACCTCGATTTCGACCCAGCGCGACGATACCGTGCGTAAGCCCCACCTCTATGCCACCCTCGGCGTGCGTGAGTATTACCTGTTCGATCCGCTAGGCGAGTTCCTGGTGCCACGCCTTCAGGGCTATCATCTGGACGCCCAGGGCCAGTATGAGCGCGCGCCGGGCAACGAGCTGGACAGCCCGGCCCTCGGCTTGCGTCTGGTCGTCCGCGACGGTTGGCTGCGCCTGCTGGACCCGACCACCGGCGCCCTCCTGCCCACGCGCGAAGAGCAGCAGGCGGCCTTAGCCGCTGCAGAAGCCGAGATTGCGCGCCTACGTGCCGAGTTGATGCGGCGACAGGAGAGTCCTTAAACGTCCTGCTACTGCTTGGTCCGTAGCTTGTTGCCAGCCCGTTGAAAGGAGCTATAATCCAATGACGCAGCTAGCACGAATCACCCACGATCCGCTGGTCATGGGCGGGAAGCCGTGCATTCGTGGAATGCGCGTGACAGTCGGGGCCATTTTGGGGTTAATGGCGGATGGTCTATCACACGAGGAGATCCTAAAGGATTACCCGTATCTGGAGAAAGAAGATCTAAAAGCCGCTTTGGAATATGCCGCCTGGCGTACGCAGGAAATAGCCCTGCCCTTAACTCGCTAACCAAGGAGAGGTTATTTTGCGCGAAGAGCTCCTCTATTACCCGCCGGATTTTACGGCCACCCTGCTGGAGGCGGCGCCGGACGTCAGCCTGGAAGCTGCGCCGGCCGCGGGCATTGTGCCGCGCACCTTTTACGCGACCACCAACTATCCGACGTATGTCAAATGGCGGGGCGAGTGGGCGCTCGTCCAACGGCAGCGCATGGACGCGGCGATCGTGCAGCCCCCGCTGACTGGCCACTTCGAATGCACCGAGATGCGCAACGTCCGCCCGGGGCAGCCGGTGGTCGTCGGCAGCCTCGAAGATGGCAGCACCGGCGTGCTGGTCCATAGCAACGGCTTCCGCCCCGCGGCGGGCCCCACGGCTGCCGCCGATGTCTTCGGCTTCATGTCGACCGGCCCCTCGCGGGAGCGGCCGCTCAATTACCGCCGCCTGGCCGAGCTGGTGGCCGGCCATAAGAACCCGATCGGGCGCGCGGTCTGGGTACTGGGGCCCGCCGTCGTGCATTCGGGGGCGCGCGAGGCGATGTCCTGGCTGATCGACCACGGCTATGTCGCGGCCATCTTCGGCGGCAACGCCGTGGCCACGCACGACCTGGAGTATGCCCTCTATGGCACCGCCCTGGGCATGGACCGCGAGGGCCAGGCCATTGCCGGCGGCCACCGCCACCACATGGACGCGATCAACACAGTCCGCGCCGCCGGCTCGATCGCCGCGGCGGTCGAGGCTGGCCTGATCAAAAACGGCATCATGTACAGCGCAGTCAAGACCGGGATTGACGTCGTCCTGGCCGGCTCGATCCGCGACGATGGGCCGCTGCCCGAAGTGATCACCGATGCCTTGCAGGCCCAGGACACGATGCGCGCGATCACCCAGCAGGCCACGCTGGTCGTCATGCTGGCCACCATGCTGCACTCGATCGCCACCGGGAATATGATGCCGACGTTCGTCGAGCAAGCCGGCACGCTACGGCCCGTTTATACTGTGGTCGTCGACCAGTCCGAGAATGTGATCAGCAAGCTGATCGACCGCGGCACCCACCAGGCGGTCGGCGTCGTGCGCAACGCCGACGATTTCCTGGTCCGCCTGGTTCAGGAGCTACAGAAGATGGAGGCCGCGCATGACAGCAGTCCGCCTGCAGTCGCTGCTGAACAGCCTGCCTGAGGGCTGGGGCCGCGTCCTGCAGCCCGCCGGCGACCCAGCGGCCCTCGCGATCACGGGGGTGGCCGAGGACTCGCGCCGGGTGCAGCCCGGCACGCTCTTCCTGGCGCGCCGGGGACGGGGCACCGACGGGCACCGCTATATCCCGGCAGCCATCGCGGCCGGGGCGGGAGCCGTGGCCGGCGAGCTGCGGCCCGATGAGCTGCCGGCCCCCTTCCCGGCGGGCCTGCCGTATCTGCAGGTCGCCGACGGGCGCACGGCCTTTGCCCTGCTCTCGGCCGCGTTCTTCGACTTTCCCAGCCGCCAAATGGCCATCGTCGGCGTCACCGGGACGGACGGCAAGACGACCACCAGCACTTTCGTGCATAGCATCCTGGCGGCGGCCGGCATGCGCACGGGGCTGATCACCACGATCTCGGCGCTGATCGGCGACGCCGCGCTCGATACGGGCTTCCATGTGACCACGCCCGAGGCGTTCGATCTGCAGGGCTACCTGGCCCAGATGCGCGCCGCCGGCTGCACCGCAGCCGTCGTCGAAACGACCTCGCATGGCCTGGACCAGGCGCGCGTGGCCTATGTCGACTATGATGTGGCCGTGGTGACCAACGTCACCCACGAGCATCTCGACTGGCACGGCTCCTGGGAAAATTACATGGCGGCCAAAGCCCGCCTGTTCGACGCGTTGAGCACCAGCGTCCCCAAGCCGGGCGTGCCCAAGACCGCCGTGCTGAACCGCACCGATCGCTCCTATGCCTGGCTGAAAGACAAGCCAGCCGACCAGGTCATGACCTACGCGATCGACGGCCAGGCCGCCACCTGTACCGCGAGCGCCATCGTCGTCGACCGGCACGGCACACGCTTCCTGCTCCACGCCCCCGACGGCACGGTGGCCGTCCAGCTGCACCTCTTAGGCCGGTATAATGTCCAGAATGCGTTAGCCGCCGCCTGCGCCGGGCGGGCGCTGGGCGCCCGCCTGCCGGCGATCGCCGCCGGGCTGGGCGCGGTCGAGCGGGTCAAGGGGCGGATGGAGTGGGTCTATGCCGGGGAGTTTGACCTGGTCGTGGACTTCGCGCATACCCCGAACGCGCTCAAGGAAACCCTGGAGCTCGGGCACGAGCTGGTCCCGCCCGGCGGGCGGGTGATCCCGGTGTTCGGCTCGGCCGGCCTGCGCGACGTCGCCAAGCGCCGGCTGATGGGCGAGATCGCCGGCCAGCTGGCCGATTTCAGCGTGGTCACCGCCGAAGACCCGCGCACCGAAGACGTGGCGGCGATCATGGGCGCGATCGCCGAGGGCCTGGAGGCGCACGGGCGCCAGGCGGGCCGCGATTTCATCTGCGTCGCCGACCGGGCGACAGCGATCGCCCGCGCGGTCGCGTTGGCCCGCCCGGGCGACCTGGTGGTCACCTGTGGCAAAGCCCACGAGCAATCGATGTGTTACGGCAGCACCGAGACCCCCTGGGACGAGTTCGCGGCGGCGCAGGCGGCCCTGGCGGCCCGGGGGCTGGCCGCGGCCGAACCGGCCCGCGCTTGAAGGATGCACAGGAGGCTATGCTATGGCCGAGGCAGACAACAAGGCGGTCGCGCGCCGGTTTTTCGAGGAGGTGGTCAGCCAGCGGAATCTGACCATCTTGCCGGAGATCCTGGCGGACGATCTGCACGAGCCGATCCGCCGCTTTCTGACGACCATCTTCCTCCCATTCCCGGACTGGCAGGTGACGATCGACGACCAGATCGCGGCCGGCGATCAAGTCGCGACCCTGGGCACCTCCCGGGGTACGCATGAATATGCCTGGCCGAGCCCGATCGGCCTGATCCCGCCAACCGGCAAGCCCTTCACAGTCACCTGGACGATCACGGTGCGGGTCGCCGGCGGCCAGATCACCCAGGTCGTCCGCGCCAGCTGGGATTACGTGGGCATGCTGCAGCAGCTCGGCGTGCTCGGCACACGGCCGTAAGCCGTGCCGCCGGGATGGCCCAGGAGCCGGCCCCGTAGCTTGCGCCTGATCCTGCTGCTCGGGTGGGTGGCCCTGGCCGGCTGCGAGACAACGGGCGTGCCCACCGCCGCGCCGCCGGCGACCGTGCCGGTGCCCACCAGCCCGCCGCGCCCGCCATCCCCGTCGCCGATCCCCAGTCCCAGCCCGGCGGCCCCGCCCACCCCCACTACCACCGCGACCCCCACTATCACCGCGACCCCCGCCGCCACCGCGACCCCCGCCGCCAGCCCGGGCCCGGCGCCGCCGGCCGCCAGCCTGATCTACCAGCCGGCCGATGGGAGCCTCTGGGCGGTGACCGAGCCGGACCATACCCCCGTCCAGCTGGTGGCACTGGCGGACCCGGATGCCGGGATCGCACTCTGGGCGCGCTCACCCGACGGCCAGCAGGTGGCCTACCTCAGCGGCACCGGCGTCTGGGACACCTCACCCGCCGATGCGCCCCAGGAGCTGGCTCTTTGGCTGGTGGGCGCCGACGGCACGGGCGCGCATAAGGTCCAGGAGCTGCTGCCACACCGTAAGCTCGACCTGGGCGAAACGGCGGCCGATCGCGTCGACGTGCTGCGGGCCCTGGTCGAGCGGCAAAGCCTGGCCTGGAGCCCGGATAGCCAGCGGCTGGCCTTCGTCTCGGATCAGACCGACCAGGTCGACCTGTATACCACCACGCGCGACGGGCAGGTGACCCAGCTCACGCATTCGGCCGCGCTGGAGGTCCTGCCATCCTGGGCGCCCGACGGCAGCCGGGTCGCGTACGGGTTCACCGCGGGGGGGGCCACCCAGGGCGCCGGTATGTATAGCCTCGGCGTCGTGCCGCGGGAGGGGGGCAGCCCCAGCCGCGTCGTCGCGCTGCAGCTGACGACCGGCGACCCGGCCACCATCCTCAGCACGGTGCAATGGACCGGCGCGGACACGGTCACCGTCGGCCTCGGCACGGCGCAGCCGAACCGGGGCGAGGCGGCGGCGCTCGTGGTCAGCAGCGGCCAGCTCCTGCCGATCCTGGGCGCGATCAAAGGGCCGATCGCGGCGACCGAGTGGAGTGCGGCCGGAACCCTGGCGCTGGCGGTGACGACCCCGGCCCCGGACGCGCCCGCCGATCCGCCGGATCTGCCGTCGGCCAAGCAGGCGGCCGCCGCCCCCGGCGTCTACACCTGGCAGCCCGGGCAACCGCGCGCCCAACGCCGCAGCCCCGCCCTGGCCGACAGCGTCGCCTGGAACGCGCCCGGCACCGTGCTGGCCTACGGGGTCCCGGAGCCGGCCGATCAGGCCGGCGTCTGGATCTGGGCCGCCGGCGCGGCCGGGGCGGGCACCCGGATCACGAAGGCGCCGGCCGACACCTTCCTCTGGTCCCCCGACGGCGGGCAGCTGGCGATCGACAACACGATCTACAGCGCGGCCGGCCGGCCGCTGGGCACCCTGCCGGATGCGCACCCCCAGCCGCTGGCCTGGAGCGCGGGCGGGCTTTTCTTCGTCACTGCCGACGGCACCCGGCTGGCCGTCTGGGATGGCCACCAGGCGACCACGATCGTCGAGGACACGCTGACGTTCGAGGGCGGGCGGAGTGTGCCGGTGCGCCCCTAGCGGACGGCGGCCTGGCGCGCATCGCTCACGACATGGCCGTCGTGGACGGTGATTATGCGCGCCGCGTTCTGGGAGAGATCCGGGTCGTGGGTCACGAAGACGACCAGCTTGCCCTGCCGGCTCAGCTCGCCGAGCAGGGCAAAGACCCGCTCGCCGGTGGCGCTGTCGAGGTTGCCGGTCGGCTCGTCGGCGATGATAATCGGCGGATCGTTGGCCAGGGCACGCGCGATGGCCACGCGCTGCTGCTCGCCGCCGGAGAGCTCGCTCGGCAGGTGATCGGCATGCGCCTCCAGCCCCACCCGGCGCAGCAAGCTGAGCGCCCGCTCGCGCCGGCGCCCGCTCCAGGACTTCAGGAAGTCCATCGGCAGCATCACATTCTCCAGCGCCGTGAGCGTCGGCAGCAGCTGGAAAAACTGGAAGACGATACCGACATTGGCCCCCCGCCAGCGGGCCAGCTCATTTTCGCTCAGTTGCTGGATCATGCGCCCGCCGACCAGGATTTCCCCACTCGTCGGCTTGTCGATGCCCGTGATCATGTTCAGGATCGTCGACTTGCCGCTGCCGGAATGGCCGACGATGGCGGTAAAATCGCCGGGATAAAACGCCAGGTCGACACCCTTGAGGGCCTGGTAGACCCGCTGCCCCATGGGAAAGAGCTTGGTGACCCGGCGCATCTGGATCAAGGGCCGGGCCCCGGTTTCGCTAGCAACCATAGCCGTATTCTAGCACAGACCCGGCGCAACTGCCCACCAGGGCATAGAAGTTGCTTCCCCAGACGGGCACAGCCGGACGTGTATCGTGAAGGAGCAAAAACTTGCTATGGATTCAAGCCTATCCCCCAACCCACCGGTGATCGTCGCCGTCTTCGACACGCAGGAGGCCGCCACCACTGCGCTCGAAGGCCTGCGCCAGGCGGGGATCACCCCGGAGCAGGTCTCCTTGCTGATGCCCGACCCAGCGCCCGATGCGGCGCGGGCGGCCGCGACCGGCGACGAAGTGGCGGGCGGGGCGGCCAGCGGGGCGACCGTGGGTGGCCTGGTCGGCGGCCTGGCGGGCGGCCTGCTCGGCATCGGCGCGCTGACGATCCCCGGCATCGGCCCTGTGATCGGCGCGGGCCTGCTGGGCAGCCTGCTGGCGGGCGCGGCGATCGGGGCGGCCGCGGGCGGCCTGCTGGGCGGGCTGGCCAGCCTCGGCATCCCGGCGGACGCCGCCCACGCCTACGAGCGCGACGTTCGCGCCGGGCACGTGCTGTTGACGGTCCATCCCGGCGCGGAGGCGGCCGCCCTCGGGCTCCGCCAGGTGCTCGAAACCGCCGGCGCCCGCGATGTCCGCAGCTATGGGCCGAGCCCGGCCCCGGCGGCCCCCCCGCCGGCCGCTCAGCGGCCAGCGCCCGTCGATCCAGGGGACCCGGCGCGCAGCCCGATCCGGGTGAGCGCCGCCCCCGGCGCCGACGCGCCGGACCCGCTGGTGCCCGCGCCGGAGCCGGCGGCCGTACCCCTGACCAACACCGTCGAGGATGTGGTCGCCCCGGCCAGCGCACCAGACGACAGCGCCGCCGCGCCGCCCCACGCCAGTTGGACCGGCGAGGCCGCCGGCGGGGCCACGGGCGCCATCGTCGGCGGGGTACTCGGCGCGGTGGTGGGCGGGCCCCTCGGCGCAGTGCTGGGAGCCGCGGTCGGCGGCGGCGCCGGCGCGGGCGCCGTCCACCTGGTCGCCGAGCCCAACACCGGCCCACGCGGCAGCGAAATCGGCGCCGGCACGGGGGCGATCGTCGGCGGAATC
>Ga0070730_10002001_pt1 | contig 18889 bp, 16 predicted proteins | sample Coa_R1_3_FD_66447 | JGI IMG/M metagenome (GOLD analysis project Ga0070730, IMG submission 66447) | Surface soil microbial communities from Centralia Pennsylvania, which are recovering from an underground coalmine fire - Coalmine... | ecosystem: Environmental > Terrestrial > Soil > Unclassified ... | reverse complement strand
GGCGTCACCACCAGTTGTTCGAGCGTGCCCCGCTCGCGTTCGCGGACCACCGCGAACGCGGTGAGCAGCAGGGTCTGGAACTGCAGGATCAGGCCGAGCAGCCCCGGGATCATGAAGTTGATGCTCTGCAGGCTCGGGTTGTAGAGGACCACCGGCCGGATGTCGATGGCCAGCCCGGCGCGCTGGCCCAGCGTCCCGCCGACCAGCAGCGCGGTGGTGGCCGTATTCGGATCGGAGCCGTCGATGACCAGTTGGGCTTGCGGTGCTCGCCCGGCAACCAGGTCATGCGAAAAGTCCGGCGGCACCACGATGCCCACCCGCGCGCTGCCGGTATCGATCGCCTGGCGCACCTGCTCGAGACTGCCGACCTGGTCGATCAGATCGAAGTAGCCGGTGTTGAAGAAGGTGTTGATGAACGTGCGGCTCTGGGCATCGCGCGCCTGGTCGAGCACGACGGTCGCGATGTGGTCGACGGTGGTGTTGATCGCGTAGCCGAAGAGGATCAACTGCATCAGCGGCATGGCCAGCGCGATCGCCAGCGTCAACCGGTCGCGGCGGATCTGAATGAACTCCTTGAAGATGATCGACCAGACGCGCTCGATCACGGGTTAAACGTCGCGTCAACCGGCAGGCCTGCCTTCAAGGCGCCGTCCGGATTGGGCACCCGCACCGTCACCGCGAAGACCAGATTCTGGCGATCCTTCTGGGTCTGCACGTTGCGCGGCGTGAATTCGGCCCGGGTCGCCAGCGTCTGCACCCGGCCGGCAAAGGTCCGATCGGGGAACGCGTCCGCGTGCACGCCGACGGTCTGGCCGACGAAGACGCGCCCCATCTCCGCCTCCAGGACATACAGCGTCAGCTTCAGGTCGGTCGGATCGGCAACCGTCAGGATCGGCGTGCCAGCCGCGACCACTTCGCCCTTATGCACCAATCGCTTCTGGACCACACCGCTCAGCGGCGCGCGGAGCTCGAGCCTGGAGACCTGCGCCTGAATCAGCTGTTGCTGGGCCGGGTCAACCGTCGTTTGCTTGAGCTGCACGTCCAGCACCGGGTCGGTGATCCGTCCGACCACCTGGCCTTCGACCACCCGACCGCCCTCGTCGACCAGCAGTTCTGAGATCTGGCCGGGCGCCTGGGCGGCCAGGATGACCTCGTCGACTTCGACGGTGCCGGAGGCGGTCAGGCTGCCTTCGGACGCCGCGGGCCGCAGGAGGAACGCCGCGGCAGCCGCAACGACGACCACCAGCCCAACTGGCACCAGGACGCGCCGCGGCGGCCGATGCGGCCCGCGGCGTGGGGTGGCGAGGTGGCCGTTGGTGGCGACGGGCTGCTCGGGCCTGGGCAACGTCTGGGTCATCGGACTTGCGACACCGGTGCTTCGATCGTACACTGGATTGAATGATCAATCAAGCGGCCCCTGCGAACGGATCCGCCGGCGCGGACGAGGGCGGCCGCCGCGCCCAGATCCTCGATGCGGCCGTCCACGTCATGGCCGAGCGCGGCTTCCGCGGCGCGAGCATCAAGCGCATCGCCGAGCGCGCCGGCCTCAAGTCGCCCGCGTTGATCTACTGGTACTTCAAGGACAAGCAGGCTTTGTTCGAAGCCATGCTCGACGAGATGGCGCCCTTTCTCGCGGTGGTCGCCGATGCCGAGAACCTCCTCGACCAGCCGCCCGAGCAGGTCTTGCCACGCATCGTCGACGGCTTCCTGCGCACCGTCCAGCAGCCCGTGATCGGTCGCTTCGTGCGCATCCTGCTCTCCGAGGCCGCCCGACATCCGTCCGTCGCCGAGTTCTTCGCCAAACGCGGGCCGCTGGTCGTCGTGAATTTCCTCGAGCGCTACCTCGCCCGCCAGGTCGAGCTTGGCCGGCTCCGCCCGCACGATCCGCGCGCGGCCGCGCGGGCCTTCATGGGCATGCTCGTGGTCTACCTCCTGGGCCGCGAAGTCTTCGCGGTCATCGGCGCCGGGTTTCCACGTGCCGAACTCTACGGGCAGGAGGTCACGGCTATTTTCCTGAACGGCCTCAGCGCGACCTGAGTGCTATTCTGCCCAGATGGGGACCCAGATCGATCTCGACGCGTATCACACCAATGGCTTCGCTCTCGTTCGCCACGTCTTTGATGCCGCGACGCTCGGCGACTTGCAACAGGAGACAGATGCGTTGCTCGAGCGGGCCAGCCGCGGCGGTCGGGCCACCGAAGCGACCTGGAAGGGCGCCTGGCGTGAATCGGCCGGGGTGGGGGTCGCCGACGCCCCGCCAGCCACCCGCGTCGACAGCATCCACAACGTCCAGAACCACTCGGCGGTCTTTACTCGAGCCCTGGTCGATCCGCGCTTGACGGACCTGGCGGCCGAGCTGATCGGGCCGAACGTGCAGCTGCACCACACCAAGCTGCATAACAAGCCGCCCGCGGTCGGCTCGCCGTTCCCGATGCACCAGGACTATCCGTATTTCCCGCACACCCAGCACACCATGATCGCCGCGATCATCCACCTCGACGACGCCACCGTCGACAACGGCTGCATCTGTGCCGTCGCCGGCAGCCACACCCTCGGCCCGCTCGAGCACCGTCGCGACAACAGCTTCTATCTCGACACGGACGAGTGGCCGCTGGCACGCGCACGGCCGGTTGAAGCTCGGGCGGGCGATGTCCTGCTCTTCAGCTACTTCACGGTGCACGGCTCATACGTCAACACCAGCACCCGCCCGCGCCGCATTCTGCTGATCCAGATGCGCTCCCCCGACGATCGCCCCACGACCGATCAGCACCGCTCGCCCGGCCAGGGCACGATGCTGCGCGGCATCAACCCGAACGCGCTCGAGATCTAGCGAGACGGACGTGCTCAAGTACACCCACGACCACTGGATGGCGTCCCTTGGTCTGCCCATCCACAGCGGCTACTTCATCGAAGACCTGGGCGCGGTGCGGCTGGGACACTGGCCGGCGCGCGGCTGCGACGCGGCATTCATCCAGCTCGAGGGCCAGCAGGGCATCACCGAGACACGCGTCAGCGAAGTCCCCCCGCGGGGGGTCCTGCCGCCGGTGCGGCTGGCATTCGATGAGGTCGTCTACGTGGTCCAGGGTCGGGGCGCCACGTCGGTGTGGGCCGCCGGCGGCGCGCGCAAGAGCTTCGAGTGGCAGCCGAACAGCATGTTCTTGCTGCCCCGCCACCACTTCCACCAGTTCAGCAACACGCACGGCTCGCGAGCGGCGCGGCTCCTCCACTACAACTATTTCCCGCTGCTGCTGTCGGCCAGTCCGGACGCGGATGCGTTCATCACGACCGAGGCGCCTGACGACGCTGCGCCGGTCCAGCGCGTCGACCTGGAGGCGCTGTACGCGCCGCCGTCGCTGCGGACGACCAACCCCGCGGACGTGATCTGGAAGCGCCGCCGGCAGGTCTGGGTCGGTAGTTTCTTCCCCGATATGAGCGCCTGGGACAGACTCGAGGTGAACGCGCGGCGTGGCGCTGGCGGCCGGAGCGTGGCCATGGAGTTTCCAGGCTCTGAGATCAGCTGTCACATGTCGATGTTCCCCGCGCGGACGTACAAGAAGGCCCACCGACACGGTCCGGGCCGCGCCATCGTCATTCCCGCGGGCGAGGGCTACTCGGTCATGTGGGAAGAGGGCAAGGACCGGGTCATCGCGCCGTGGAAGCCGGGCAGCCTGATCACGCCCCCCAATCGGTGGTTCCACCAGCACTTCAACGTCGGCCAGTCGCCCGCGCGCTATCTGGCATTCCATCCCCCGATGCAGTTTGACGGCCACGCCGAACGGATCGAGGATCGCGCGCGCGACCAGATCGAGTACGTCGACGAAGCGCCCGAGGTCCGCGACCGCTTCGAAGCGGAGCTCGCCACCCGCGGCCTGACGTCGCTCGTGCCGCCTGACGCCTACGCGTCGCGCGACTACGAGTTCACCCCCGTGAGCGTCTAGACGCCAGGCTACGAGATGGGATTTATCTCCCCCCTCTCCTCGGGCGGAGAGGGGGGCCGGGGGGGTGAGGAGCGAACTTCGCGAAGCCGATGCTGAAAGTCCAGGATCTGCGCCTGAGCTATCGCACCGTCGACGGGGACGTGGACGCCATCCGGGGGCTCAGCCTCACCGTGGAACGCGGCCAGTTTTATACGCTGCTGGGTCCTTCGGGGTGTGGCAAGACCAGCACGTTGCGCTGCATCGCTGGCCTGGAGTCGCCGACCAGCGGTTCGATCGAGATCGACTCGACCGTCGTGTACGCCAGTGCCAGCCACACGCTGGTTCCGCCGCACAAGCGCAACATCGGCATGGTCTTCCAGAGCTACGCGATCTGGCCGCACATGACGGTGTTCGACAATGTCGCCTTCCCGCTGGCACACGGGATGGCAGCGCGCAAACAACCCCGCAAGATCATCGAGGAGAAGGTCATGCGCGCCCTGGCGCTGGTCCAACTCGACGCCCTGGCGAGCCGACCAGCCCCGATGCTCTCGGGCGGGCAGCAGCAGCGCGTCGCGCTGGCCCGCGCCATTGCCTCAGAACCGGCCGTCCTGCTGCTGGACGAACCCCTGAGCAACCTCGACGCCCGGCTGCGCGAAGACATGCGCCACGAGATCAAATCCCTGGTGCGACGCCTCGACACCACGACCCTCTACGTCACGCATGATCAGCTCGAGGCGCTGTCGATGTCGGACCGCGTCGCGCTCATCAACAACGGCGCCATCGTCCAGGAGGGTGCGCCGCGCGACGTGTATTTGCGGCCGGCCGACGCGTTTGCCGCCAACTTCCTGGGCCGGACGAACTTGCTGGAGGGCCGCGTTCTGGACGTCGCCGGGGGCACGGTGCAAACGCCCTGGGGGGTGCTGACGTGTGGACTGCCGCCCGCGATGGCGCCTGGCGACGCGATCACCGTGGGCTTCCGCCCCGAAAGCGTCGTCCTCGCCGTGGACGCGGCGAACACCGACAACGGCCTGCGCGGCCAGATCGCGGCCGCGAGCTTCGTCGGGGACGCCGTCGAGTACGTCATCGACCTGGGCGGCCGGACGGTGCGCGCCAAGGGAGCGCCGTTCGTCGTGCTCGAAGAAGGACGGGACGTGCGCGTGCACGTCCCGTCCGAACGCTGCTACGTACTCTGAATATCTACGGCTGAGTGGTATCCACTGGAGTGGCGGCGTCGCCAGTGGCGGCCTCGCCGTTGGCGGCCTCACCACTGCTGGCCGTCGTTTCATCCGGCACCTGCAGCTGAACTTCCGCTGCGTACGCCTCTGCCGCCGCAATCCCCGAGGGCGCGGTGGCTACCGCGGGCTCGGGCACAACGATCGCCGGGGCCGGCGCCGCCGCTGGCGCAGCACTGCTGGCTGTCGCGCCGCAGGCGCTCGTGGTGGACACCGTTTCGGCGGCCGGGCCGAGCGCGTTCAGCGGGGTCTTGCTGGGATCTTCGCCCAGCACGATCGGAAAGCTCACCTGGGTTTCATTGCCCGTTAGCGCCGAACGCGCATACGCGACAAACTCATGTTCCCCCAGGCTCGTGCTCGGCAGGGTCACCGTCACGCTGAAATCATCCAGCCGCGGGCCCTTGTCGGGCTGCGCCACGCCGAGCGCCATCCCACCCGCGTTGCGGTCGCCGAGGAAGAACGACACCTGGTCAATACCGCTGCCCTGGGCGGCCTCTGGATCAAAGGCCGCCCCCTGGATGGTGTACGCGCCCGGCAGCACCATAGCCCCTGGGCCCGGGTTCGCGAGGTCCAGCACCGGCACGGTGCAGCTGGTTGGGGCGGTTTGGGCAAAGCTGGAGATCGGTTGCAGGCTGAGTGCGCCGGCCGCGGCGGCGGAGGCTAGAAGACGTGGCAACGTGGCGAAAGAAACAGAGAACATGCGTCTACGCTGGCAGTCGTTCGTTGCCAACGTGTGAATTAACTATTAAAGCTTTCGACTACGGTGCACGCTCACGCCGCGGTCGCACGCAGGCCGCCCAGTGGCCCCCATGTTGACTCGCGCAACCAGTGCTCCAGCGCGTGGGCCGGCAACGGGCGACTAAAGAAGTACCCTTGTGCCTGGTCACAGCCGAGGTCGATCAACTGTTTCCAGCTGGCGGCATCTTCGACCCCTTCGGCCACCATTTGCAGGCCAAGGTGGTGGCCCAGTTCGATCACCGACCTCACGATGGCGAGATCGCTGCGGTCGACGCAGACGTTCAAAGTGAAGGCTCGGTCGATCTTGAGTTGATCAACCGGCAGTCGCTTCAAGTACGCCAGCGACGCATATCCGGTCCCAAAATCGTCGATCGCCATGCGGACCCCGAGCCCACGCAACTTGCCCAGCACCTCGAGGGCCCGATCCGGATCGGCCATGACGGCGCTTTCAGTGATCTCGAGCGTGAGCCAGCCCGGGGGCACGTTGTAGATCTCGAGCAACGGCGCAATCGTGTCCGGCAGCCCTCGATCCTGAAGATTGCGCATCGACAGGTTCACCGACACTGGTAAGGCCAGGCCAGCGCGTTGCCAGGTGCGGCATTGCTGCAGCGCCGCTTCGAGCACCCAGCGGCTGAGGAGATTGATCAGTCCGGTTTCCTCGGCCAGCGGAATGAACTGATCCGGGAGCAGCAACCCCTGGAGTGGATGCTGCCATCGCACGAGTGCCTCCACCCCACTCACGCGTCGAGTGCGGCGGTCGACGATGGGCTGATAGTGCAGCACGAGCTCGCCATTTTCGATGGCCCTCCGCAGTGCGCCCACGAGTCCGAGACGGGTCGCGCTGTGAAGATCCTGCTCCGGGCCATAGACGACCGCGCCGCCGTTTTCGCGCTTCGCAACGTACAGCGCGACATCCGCGTGCCGCAGCAGGGTCTCGGCGTCGGACCCGTGCTCGGGGTAGAGTGCGATGCCGATGCTTGCTCCGATCTCGAGCACGCGTTCTTCCACGCTGAACGGTTGTCCCAGAGCCTCCAGAAGCTCGCTTGCGCGCGTGCGCGCCCCATCCGCGCTGGCGTCTGGGACAAGCATCGCGAACTCATCACCCCCCAGTCGGGCGACGGTGTCTCTGGCTCGTCGAGCCGCTTGCAACCGCGCGGCCACCTGACGCAATAACCCGTCACCGGCATGATGCCCGAGTGTGTCGTTGACCTCCTTGAAGCGGTCAAGGTCCATGATCAGCAGCGCCAGCGGCTGTCCCGATTGCTGCGCGCCAGCGACGGCAGCCTCGAGTCGCTCATCCAATAGGGTCCGGTTCGGCAGATCGGTGAGCCCGTCGTGGTACGCCTGATACTGGAGCGCGAGTTGCCTCGCGACGAGCGCTGCACTCGCGGTGTTGCGCTCGATGGTTGCCCGCCGGAGTCTGGCCAGAATGAACCCGCTCCCGCTCAGCAGGATGACCGCCAGCGCCAGCAGGATCAAGCGATACAGATTCGCCCAGGCCAGCGCACGCCTGTACTCGGCCGTGTACGCCGCTTCCAGCGCTTCAGCCCGGCTGAGTGTCGGCACCGCCACAATCTCTTCGACCAGCCTATCCAGCACGGGTTTGGACGCCAGAATGATCCCCGCATGCGCAGCCAGAGTCTGTAGCTGGTAGGCGGCCGGGGGCGCAACTCCGGGGCTTGAACTCGCCATCAGTTCGAGTCGCGCTCTGACGGCGCTCGCGATTGCCGGATCGCCGTTGAGGTTGTACAGGAGCGTGTCGCGGATGATGTCGCTCACGCCGAGTGGGGTGCGGTCAGCCGCATCCGCCGGCGCGAGATCGCCGTACAGCACGGGAAGGTAGTGGAGTGAGTTCCTGAGGATCGCGTTCTCGGACTTGAATCGCTCGATGAGGGCTGCCTTTTCATCGACCGCCGCGTCGTGACTCGCCAGCAACCGCGAGAGCTCCGCTCGCGCGTCACTGTCCACAAAGGCCGGTGCTGTGAGCAACTCTCCTTCGGTGAGCTCTAACGTCCCAAGATCCGCAACCAGCGCGTCGTACGAAGTCGCGAGCTCGAAGCGTGACTCGAGCACGTCGGCATTCTGGCGCGCATCCAGCTCCCTCAGGTGGACTAACCCGGCTTCGTACCGACTGTGCTCCTGAAAGTCCAGCGACTGCATCTTGACTGCTACCAAAGACAGCAGCAGCAAGCCGCAGAGCGTCACGGCCAGCGCCGCGATGCCCGAGCGCGTCACTTGAGAACGGTGCCCGCGTACTCGCCCGTCAACGTCTTCAAGAACGCGACCAGCCGCTCGATCTCAGCGGAGGTGAGCTGGCGGCCCAACTGGTAGCGACCCATGAGCGTCACTGCACCCTCGAGGGTTGAAACCGAGCCGTCGTGAAAGTATGGCGCGGTTACCGCCACGTTGCGGAGGCTCGGCACCTTGTAGACGTGCCGGTCAAGGACGTCGCCGGTCACGCCAAACCGACCAATGTCGTCCATGAGCTGGCTCGTTGGCGGGGGCGCCTCCACCACACCGAGGCGCTGATACATGTTGCCGCCGACATTTGTGCCCTGGTGACAACTGACGCACCCGAATGACTTGAAGTTGTCGTACCCTTCGACCTCCACGGCCGTGAGCGCGGTTGTGTCGCCTCTCAGAAACTTGTCGAAACGCGAGTTGGGAGTGCTCAGCGACCGCTCGAAGGTGGCTACGGCGTCCTTCACGGAAAGCGCCGTGGCCGGTCCGCCGTAGAGCCGGGCAAACGTCGTCGAATAGTCTGCCGAGGCATTCAGCTTCCGAGTGATTTCTGGCCAGTTCGAGCCCATTTCAAGGGGATTGGCAGTTGGTCCATCGATCTGGTCTTCGAGCGTCGCCGCGCGGCCATCCCAGAACTGGCGGAAGTTGAAGCCACTGTTGAAGACCGTTGGCGCATTTCGGCCGCCAATCTGGCCGTAGATGCCAATCGAGAAGCGCAGCCGATCCACACCGCCCGTGTCCAGGTGGTGACAGGTCGAGCAAGCGACGCTATTGTCGTGGGACAGACGGGGATCTTCAAACAGGGACGACCCCAGCGCGACCTTCGCCGCGTCGAGGTCAACCGCGACGGGAATGGGGCTGATCGGTTCGTGGGCGAGCACTTGCCCGGCGGCGACACCAGTCGGGACAGGGCGGGTGCTCTCGATGGGCGACGTGCACCCCGCCTCGGCAATCAGCAGACACACGAGCAGCCACTTGTGCACGCTTGGGAGGATGCATTCGGCGCGCCATGGTAGGCGCCGCGGAACCTCAGGTGACGGGCAGACCGAGCGCGGCCTGGTATTTGCGCGCGTACCTGTCGTAGTTCAGGTCGAACTCGATCGGCGCAAACCGGATCGCCATGTGGTGATCCTCGAGGTACTTCGACGGCCCGGTGCCGGTCCCTGGCGCCGGGTTGCCCTTGAAGCGTTCCGCGTCGGTCAGTGCCTGCCCCTCCGGGCCCAGGAACCACCACAGGTACAACCTGCCCGCGTTGGGGTGTGGTGCGCCATTCGGCACGATGTGGCCCTGCCGCGGCACGTTGGACCAGACCTCCTTGAACGGTACGAAGCCCCACGGCTTGTCCTGCATCATGATCAGGCGCTGCAAGTACGCGCCGATCAAGACCGGAAATTCACCGGCCACCAGGAGCGCCTGACTCTTGGTGTCGCCGTCGGTCGGCTGCGGCTGATTGTTTTTCAGCCGGGTGAGCATGTCGACGACGTTGTCTTCGCCGCCGAGGAATGGCGTGCCATAGACGTACGGCCGCAGGCGGGCTTCGATCCCCAGCTGGCCTTTCCATTTGGGGTCGCTGAAGCCGTCCAGGGTATCTGGCAGGTCCGCCACTTTGACGAGATCGGTGTTGTAGGCGGAGCCATAGACCGTGAATTCGGGCGAGTAGGTGCCATCCACCATGAACGCCTTGTCGATGCCGGCGAGGGTGAGCAGGTCGGTGAAGTCGGTCGTGGCATCGACGATCTTGTTGGCCTGGAAATCGGGCCAGTTCTGGGCCGTGTCGATGAAGTCGTACGAGATTCGGCCAGCGCGGGCTTCCTGGATGGTGCGCGCCTTGATGACGTCCTGGGTACCCTCGAAGTACTCGACCGTCACGCCCGGGAACTGCTTTTGAAAGGCGTCGATGAACTTCTGGGCAACGGTCGGGTCGCGCTGGTCCCACCAGGAGACTTTGCCCTCCTTCTTCGCCGCCTCGTACAGCGCGACGATCGTCGGGTGGTCCTTGGCCACGGCCTTGCCGGGCATGGCCGCCGTCAGGGGCGGCGACGTCGCAGCGACCAGGGCGGGTGCCGTCGTCGCGGCGACCGGCGCCGTTGGCGCCGCGGGGGCCGAAGTCGCGGCGGCCGGTGCGGTCGGCGCAGCGGTGGGTGGCGGAGTGGCGGCCGCGGCCGGGGCGCTGGTGGGCCTGGTCGCCGCGGGCGCTGCCGTTGGCGCAACCGCGGGCGCCGCCTGCGCACACGCGGCAAGCACTCCACCTCCCGAAGCTACCGCGGCGAGCAGCAGAAATCGCCGACGCGAAGTTGGTTCCGGCACCGTTGGTAACTCTCCCCGTACCGGGGCGTAGTGTACCGCTCCAGTCGGCTGTCATTGGCCCGCCGAGCCTGTGCCCGAAAGTCGGCTACGCTAGCTCTCTCATGGTGGCCGTTCGCCTCGAACGCAGGGCCCAACACAGCTGGCGCTGGCCAGCGCTGCACGCGTCTCCGCAGCTCGTCGTCTACGTCCTGCTGCTGGTCCTGATCGCCAACCTGGTGCTCGCGCCGCTGGCGATGGTGGCCCTTACGGCGCTCAATCTGGGCCCGACCGCCACCGCGCCCGGGCTCAGCCTCGACTTCTTCACGCAAGCCTGGGCCAGCCCCGGTACCTGGAGCGTCCTGGGCAACACCGCCATCTTCGCCATCGGCTCGACCCTGCTGGCGATGACCATCGGCGTCTTCTTCGCCTTCATGGTCGAACGCACCGACATGCCGATGAAGGGCTTCGCCTACGCCGTGGTGCCGCTGACCATCGCCATGCCTGGGCTGCTGTACGGCATCGCCTGGGTGTTGCTGCTCAGCCCGCGGATCGGACTCTTCAACCTTGCCTTGCTCGGCCTGTTCGGCCGGGACGGCGGACTCCTGACCAGCTGGGCGCACGTCGGCTTTGCCGAGGCGCCAATCCAGGCCTACAGCATGGTCGGGATGATCTTCGTCGACGCGATCCGGGGCGTCGGCGTCGTCTTCTTGATGACCGTCGGCATCTTCCGCAACATGGACCCGTCGCTGGAAGAAGCGGCCATGGTCTCGGGCGCTTCGGCCAGCACGGTCGCCCGGCGCATCACCCTGCGGCTGATGCTGCCCGGCATTCTGGCCGCCTTCGTCTACTCGCTCACGGCCAGCCTCGAGACCTTCGAGGTCCCCGCGATCATGGGCCTACCCGGCAACATCTACCTGCTGTCGACCAAAATCTACCTGCTCAACAAGACCGACGACGGGGCGATCGCCAGCTCGATCGGCGTCGTCTTCATTCTGCTCGCCGTGGGCTTCGTTACGATCTACAGCCGGCTCACCCGCCGCATCGAGCGGTACAGCACCGTCACCGGTAAGGCCTATCGACCGCGGGTGATGCGCATCGGTACGTTCAAGTACGTCGCCGCCGCGCTGGTCTGGCTGTACCTGGCGGTCGTCGTGCTGGCGCCGTTCCTGGTCATGCTGTGGGCCAGTATTCAGCCGTACTATGCCGTGCCGAGTCTGTCGGCGCTGGGGCGTATCACCTTCGATGCGTACGCCTTCGTCTTCACCCAGCCCAGTGCCGCAACTGCCCTGATCAACACGCTCCTGCTGGCGCTGGGCGCGCCGACGATCACGATGCTGCTGTGCACGCTGGTGGCCTGGTACGTGGTGCGTTCGCAGATGCGTGGCAAACGCCTGCTCGACGTGCTGGCATTTCTGCCGAACAGCATCCCGAGCATCATGATCGCTTTGGCCCTCGTGTACCTGTTCCTCACCGTGCCGTGGCGCCTCGTTCCGATCTACGGGACGGTCTGGATCATCACCCTGGCCGTCGTCACGCGCTACCTGGCGTTTGGCAGCCGCACCATGCACGGGGCAGTGCTACAACTCCACCACGATCTTGAAGAGGCGGCGCAGGTTGGCGGCGTCTCGTGGGGCAACGCGATGCGCTACATCGTCCTGCCGCTGCTGTTCCCGTCGATCGTCTCGGGGTGGGTCTTCGTGGCGCTGCACGCGGTCCGCGAAACGACCATGGCGCTCATGCTGTACTCGCCCAGCAGCCGGGTGATCTCGCTGCTGATGTGGGACACGTGGCAGAGCGGCGATGTCAACAAGGCCACCGCGACGGGCGTCGTCCTGATGCTTGTCACCGGGCTGATCATTCTGGCGGGTCGCTATGTCGACCAGCGCCGGGCGCGACGAATCACCGCTTCCTGAAGGGGAGAACCACCTTGACAGACCATCACGACAGCTTCGGCACCTGGGTCGAACCCAGCGGCGACAAACCGGCAGGCTACTACGTGTACCGGCGCTCACACAGCCCGTACGAGCGCTGGATGGAAGAGGAGGAGATCCCGATCGTGCGCGGGATCGGCGTGCGGGATACCCGGGAGGTCACCCTCGGCAACTGGCGGCGGCGCAATGCGCGCGGTGCGTTCCTGTACCTGGATGGGCTCGAAGGCGTCAAAGGCATGTACGTGCTCGAGGTGCCGTCCGGGGGCGAGACGAACCCTGAAAAGCACATCTACGACGAGTTCTTCCTGGTGATCGAGGGTCGCGGGACGACGGAAGTCTGGCGCGGTGACGGCAAGCGGCACGTCTTCGAATGGCAAGCCGGGACGCTCTTCATGATTCCGGTGAACGCCTCGTACCGGCTCGTGAATGCGACCGGCAGCCCGGCCCTGCTGGTGGCCGCCAACAACGCCCCCGGCGTGTTCAACATCTTCCAGAGCCATCGCTTCATCTTCGACAACGACTGGGACTTCCACGAGCGCTTCGACATGTCCGATGACTTTTTCAAGCCCCGGTCGGATCTCGAGATGGAACCCGTGCGTGGCCGCGCGGCGATCCGCTCTAATGTCTTTCCAGACATCGTCAACGCCGAGCTACCGCTCGACAATCAGCGCGCCCCCGGCTACCGGCGCATCCAGCCCACCTTCAGCGGGTTCATCCAGGACGCGGGCACCGGCGGCTTCATCTCTCAGTATCCCAGCGGCCGGTATTCGAAGGCCCACTTCCACGCGTCAGGTGCGGTGCTGGTGTGTCTGCGGGGCAAGGGCTATACGTACAACTGGCCGGTCGAAGCTGGTCCGACGCCCTGGCTCAACGGCAAGGGCGACCAGGTCCGGGTGCTCGAGTATGTGCCCGGCGGTCTGGTGGCCGCGGCGCCAGGTGGCGGCAACTGGTTCCACCAGCACTTCGGCGTCGGCGCCGATCCGCTGCGGGTGATCAACTACTGGGGCGGCCCGCACGCGCGCTGGGGGATCACCGACGAAAAGGACGAGGACGTCAAAGCGGGCAACCTGTTCGGCATCCACGAAGGCGGGCGCACCATCCTTTACCACGAAGAGGACCCCTTCATCCGCCAGGAGTTCCGCCGCCAGCTCAGCCTCGCCGGCGTTGAGTTCACGATGCCCGACTCCGCCTTCGAGCCAGGTGCCGCGCACCGGGGGTGAGGTGCGATATTCAGCGGCGCTAACGTTCACCGCCCCCGGCCGGGACATGGCCGCCGAGGACCGGATTGTCCTCACCAGCGTCGGTGTCGACATCGGATCTTCCACGTCCCACCTGTTGTTTTCACGCCTGGAACTGGAGCGCCAGGACGGCCGCTACGTCACCGTCAACCGCGAGGTCCTGTATCAGTCCGAGATCCTCCTCACCCCGTACACCGGCGCCGCGACCATCGACGGCGCCGCCCTGGGCGCGTTCATCGATCGCCAGTACCACACCGCCAGACTGGAACGCGGCGACGTCGACACCGGCGCTCTCATCCTCACTGGCGTAGCTCTCCTCAGAGACAATGCCCGCGCGATCGCCGACCTGTTCGCCGGCGAAGCCGGCCGGTTCGTGGCGGTCAGCGCCGGCGACAACCTCGAGGCCACGATGGCCGCCCACGGTTCCGGCGCCGTCGCCCTGTCCGCCGCCAGAGGCGCCGTCATGAACATCGACATCGGCGGTGGCACCACCAAGGTCGTGATCTGCCGCGACGGCCACACCGCCGAGCTCATGGCCATGGACATCGGCGCCCGGCTGATCGCCACCGACCACCGCGGGGTCATCACGCGCCTGGAGCCGGCCGGCCGCGACATCGCCCAGCGGCTCGGACTGGACCTCCAGCCTGGCAGCATTGCTGAGCCAGTCCACCTGCGCCAGATTGCCACCTACATGGTGGACCATCTCCTTGGCGAGGTGACCGTAAACGGCTCGACCAGCGCTTCACATCTGCTGCGCACACGGCCGCTGCAGGACCGTTCGAACATCGCCGCGATCACGTTTTCAGGCGGCGTCGCCGAGTTCATCCACGGCCGCGCCACGCGCACCTTTGGCGACCTCGGTCCGCTGCTCGCGCAGCAACTCGAGGCACGTCTTCGAGACCTGAACGCGCCGGTTCTGGAAACCCCCGGCGGGATTCGCGCCACGGTCATCGGCGCTTCCCAGTACACCATCCAGGTCTCGGGCAGCACGATCTATCTATCGCCACTGGACGTGGTCCCGGTGCGCAATATTCCAGTGGTGATGCCGCGCTTCCCGTGGCACATGGCCGACTTCGATGCGGACTCCATCGCCAGCGTCATTTGCGACGCGCTGCGCAGATTCGATCTCCTCGAGGCGGCCTCGCCGGTCGCGCTGGCCGTCCGATGGGAAGGCTCGGCCACTTTTCGCCGGATCCAGGCATTCTGCGCCGGGGTCGTCACAGCGATGGCCGTCCACGCGGCCCGCGGCTACCCGCTGATCATGGTGTTCGACAGCGACATCGGCGGCCTGCTCGGCTTGCATTTTCGCGACGCCATGCGCCTCACCTTGCCAGTCATTTCAATCGACGGGGTAGATCTGCGCGAGTTCGACTACATCGACATCGGGGAGCTGATCCCGACATCGGGCGCCGCCCCGGTCGTCATCAAGTCACTGGTCTTCCCCGCTGCCGACAGCGCAACGGCCCTCGAGCAGCGGTTCGGCGCGCTCGTGGAGGCGCTGTCCACTCTGGACGGTGTCACCCTGGGCGCCGGCCGACGCGGCTTCGGGGCCGACGCCCTGTGTGCCGATGGTCGGATTTTCGCCATGCAGCGACACGGCGGCCTCGTTCTCAAACTGCCGAGCAAGCGCGTGGCGGAGCTCGTCGCCAGTGGCGACGGCATCCCCTTCGACGCTGGCAAGGGCACGCCGATGAAGGAATGGGTAGTCCTGCCTGCCACGCGCGCGGAGCGCGCGGAGGCGCCGTGGCTCCAACTGGCCAAGGAGGCCCATGCCTTCGTCGCCGTCGAGAAACGCCTTAAGACAAGGAGGAACCCATGACCGCCGAGCCTGTCGATCAGCTGGCTGTGGCCCTGGACGCCACCGAGCGTGTCATTCTCGCGGTGCGCGACGATCAGTGGGACGCGCCGAGTCCGTGTACGGACTGGAAGGTCCATGACGTGGTCAACCATCTGGTGGCCGGCAACAACGCGTTTGCGCGCATCCTGCGCGGCGATCCACCGGCACCCGCCAGCCTGCCTCCGGCCTCCGGGCCCGAGTTCGTGAGTGCCTATCGCGCGTCGGGGGCGGCACTGCTCGGTGCATTCCGCGAACCCGGCGTGCTGCAGCAGGTCGTCACCGTGCCGATCGGTGCGGTGCCCGGCATCGTCGCCCTGCACCTGCGCGTCACGGAGGCGCTCGTCCACGGCTGGGACGTGGCGCGCGCCATCGGCCACCCGGCGCCCTTTCCCGATGACCTCGCCGAACAAGAGCTCGCCTTCAGCCGCGCGAAGCTGGGCGATCTCCCGCCCGGCCGCTCGCCCTTCGCGCCGCCCCAGCCCGTAGCCGCTGACGCCCCGGCGATCGACCGCCTCGTCGCATTGCTGGGGCGAAGCGTCGCTCAGGCAGCGCCGACGGGGTGAACGCCGCGTTCGAGAACGGCCCGATCCCAACCGGCCAGCGTCGCACCAAGTTCGTACGTGCTGCGGTAAAAGTCCAGGATCAACTGGTCCGGATCGTCGGCCAGGCGGACGTTTGCGTACGGCAGAATGAACTCCGACAGCTCGGGATGGAAGAACGCCGCATCGGGCTGAATGGTTGCCGTACGGCAGCCGGGGGGCTCGGGGTAGGTGTACGCGACGAACGCGGGCTCCGGCACCTTGTCGTTGCCAGGCCAGAAGCCGGCCAGAGCCTGCTCCTGGTCCGCGCCACGCGCCATCCACCGTGTCGGCCACTGGCGAGGTGGCGCCGACCGGCCTGAGAACCGCGTCGTCGCCAGGTCAAACGAGCCCCACCAGAACTGGACCGGACTGCTCTTGCCGACGAACGGCGTGCGGTACCGCTCGAGCAGCCGACTCACCCCCACCAGAATGCGGTGCCAGCGGCTCACGTACACCGGGTCGTAGTCCGCGTGGACCCGGTCCGCCTCGAACGGGATGCCGTCGTCGACCTCGACCGGCTGGGTGTTGATGTTCACCTGGATGCCGAGCGACTCCACGACGTGCAGGAACTCGACATAGAAATCGGCCACCGAGCGCGCGACCAGCGGCATGCTCCTGGAGCGTCCGTCGCTGACGTTGACCGTCAGCCGATGCTGGATGAAGTCAAAGTCCACCTGGAACACGTGCTGGTCGAACGGGATCGTGGCGGTAGTCAGCCCGCGCGCGGTGACCGCAAAAGCGACATTCCACCACTCGTTGAGGAACGGCGTCAGGCCGAGCTTGACTTTACCGACGATCTGCGTCCACATGTGGAGCGTGGTGTAGGTTGGCTTCCAGTCCGCATACGGCAGTGCCGGCCACACCTCATCGTCGTCACGTCGCGGACTGGACATCAACGTCGTGCTTGTTGCAGCGGCGCCGGTTCCAGGAACAACTCATCGACGTAGCACCAGCCCCAGTCTTCGCGCGGTTCGAATGACTGGATCAGTGGGTCGTGCGTGTCGTGGTAGTGCTGCGTCGCATGCTTGTTCGGCGAGTTGTCGCAGCAGCCCACGTGCCCACAACTCAAGCACAGCCGCAGGTGCACCCACCCGCTGCCGATCCGCAGACACTCCTCGCAGCCTTCGGGCGTGCGTGCGCTGACCTCGCGCACGTCCTTCACGTGCGTGCAACCCTTTTTCGCCATCAGCGTCGTCCTTACTGGTTGTGCTTGTTTATCAATTTTTCGTCGGCCGGCAGCGGCGGTTTGGCAACCCGTTCGGACGCCGGCGCGTACACGGTTTCGACCACGCCGGGGTCACGCTCGGCGGCCTCGCGCTCGTCTCGCGTGAGGGGCCGCGCCAGGCCGAGCCCGGTGCTTTCCTCGAGCGCTTCACGCACTTCGTCCTGTCCGCGGTCGTCGGGACGCAACTCGCCCAGGGGCAGCTTCTCGGGCTCGACGCTGGTGTCCTCGTTCGGTTCATGCTGAGTCATGGCGTACTCCTGTGGAGGCGTTGTAACACCGGGCCCTAGGTGGACGTGGCAATTGACTCCGCGTACTCCTTGCGGATCTGCTCGCCGCCATTGGTCTGCCAGTCTTTGACCAGCTGGTCGAACTCGGTCAACTGCCGACGCCCGACGACGATGTCGACCAGCCCGTCGTTGAGCGACTGCGTCAACGTGAAGCCTTTCGTAAAGCTCGTCGCGGAGATCTGGCCAAATGTCGGGTCGGAGACCGCCCACGGCATCAGCAGCTTCTCGGTCTCGGCCATCACCCTGGCGTAGTCGGGCAGGTCGGGCGAGAAGAACACGAGCGGGTGCTGCGCGGTGTACTTCCACGGTACGTAGTTGGCGTCGTTGTTGCCCTGCGGTGTCAGCGTCGGGTTGCCCTTATCGTCCAGGGTGTAGTCCACGTCTTTCAGGCCAAATGTCAGCAGCTGGTCCTCGGCGCTGCCAAACGGCGCGGCGAGCCAGTTCATGATCCGCAGCAGTTCCCTGGTGCGTTCGGGCGTGCCCTTCTTGAGCGCGGTCGCCCAGAGATGGCCGCCCGTGACGAAGTGCTGCAGTTTGCCGCCGTCGTGCGCGGGAAACAGCGGCACAGGCCGCACGTCGAATGGCGCCGCGGCCTGCAGCGCGTGCCGCCAGGCATCCTGCCAACCATTGATCGGGTCGCGATGGACAGCGAACTTGCCAGCGTAGAACTGGGTGCGCGCGATGACATTGCTGGCCATGTTGAGCGAGTCGGGATGAAATACGCCCGATGCAAACAGGTCGCGGGCGTACGCCACGGCTTCCTTGAACTCGGGCGTTTCGACGTCCTTGACCAGCTTGCCACCCGGGTCCAGCCGCCAGCCGTTGGGCGCCCCGAAGATCGAGGCGAAAGTGGCCAGGTGCATCACCGAGTCTTGCGCCGCGACGATGCCGTAAAAGCCTTGCTGGGGTTTGGTGAGCGCCAACAAGGCGCGTTTGAAATCGTCGGCATTCTTGGGGACATAGTTCTGACCGAGCTCTGCATCCCAGGCCCTGACGTTCTTCACGAACATCTGGCCCGGCAGATACCGATGAATCGGGACCAGGTACAGGTGACCCTGATACGCGCAGCCCGCGTTCTTCCAGGCCGGGGTGGGGATCGCGGCGAGGTTTGGGTAGTCCCGGGCGGCATCGCCGCCGAGATACGGGGTCAGGTCGGCAGCCTTTGACTGCAGGAACTGGGGCATGTTGGTGGCGGCGGCCAGGGTGGTCGATGAACCCGCCGGCGCGTAGATGTAGAGCAGGTCCGGTATGTCGCCGCCAGCCATCACCGTCCCCAGCTTGACGGGGTAGTCCGCCTGCGTCACGACGTCGAATTCGACGGTCGCGTTCAGTGCCTTGTTGACGGCCTGCCACGCCGGGTTCTGCGCCAGCGGCGT
>Ga0070730_10001999_pt1 | contig 18913 bp, 14 predicted proteins | sample Coa_R1_3_FD_66447 | JGI IMG/M metagenome (GOLD analysis project Ga0070730, IMG submission 66447) | Surface soil microbial communities from Centralia Pennsylvania, which are recovering from an underground coalmine fire - Coalmine... | ecosystem: Environmental > Terrestrial > Soil > Unclassified ... | reverse complement strand
GTCGCGGCCTTCCCGGCCACCCGGACCGGCGGGCTGACCCACGAGTGGGTCAACTACACCGGCTGCGACTCGCTGTACTCGGTCGCCGCCGACCCGTTCGCGGTCTACGTCGGCGGCCACGAGCGCTGGGCGGACAACGCCTACGGCTGCAACGAGGCCGGCCCGGGCGCGATCCCGGCGCCGGGGATGGGCGGCTTCACCCTCGGCGGGAAGCTGCTCACCAACGGCAGCGGCACCGCCGGCCGGTACAGCCGGGGCCGCGGCCTCGGCGCGGACGATATCTACCGGACGTCTGCCGGGATCTGGATCGCCAGCGACAACCTGGACGGCACCGACACCTGCGGTGGTGTCAGCGGCCTGGCCGGTATCTGCTTCCTGCCCTACTCCTAAACCAGGCAAAGCCACCCATCCCCCGTACAGGAGGAATCCTCATGCAGCAAGGAGACCACGCCCGCCGACGCAGGAAACTGGGCGTGCGCGGTGCGCTGATCGCGGCCGCGGCCGCGGCCATGGTCGCGGGCGCCCTTGGCCTGCCCGCGGTGCCACCCGCGCTGGCGCAAACCGGCCCGGTGTCCCCGGTGCCGGTGGCGGGGACGCCGACGCTGGTGAACACCGGGACCACCGAGCAGATCCGGCAGCTCGCGGACTGCGGCGGGACCATGTATGCGGTAGGCACGTTCACCCAGATCAGCTGGAACGGCACCACCTACGACCGGAACAACGCCTTCGCCTTCAGCGATACCGCGCCGTTCACGGTGACCTCGTGGAACCCGGATATCAACGGGACGGTGAACACGATCGCGTTCAGCGGCGGCAACTGCGCGGATGCATATATCGGGGGGCAGTTCACGTCGGCCGGGGGCACCGCGGTGAAGAATATCGCCGAGATCGACACCACCACCGGGGCAGTGGTGCCCACGTTCAAGGACAACGCCAGCGGCCAGGTAGAGACGATTCTGGCGGTGAACGGGCACCTGCTGACCGGCGGCTTTTTCAAGGGCATCAACGGCAGCTTGGCCGACCCGTACTACGCCAGCCTGAGCCCGGCCACCGGCATGGACGACGGGTTCGTGCACCTGAACATCTCCGGCCATTACGTGTTCTACAAGGTCAAGAACAATTCGACGGAGGTGTACAACCAGCAGTTGTCCCACAGCGGGACGCTGGATCTGGTGGAGGGTGACTTCACCAGCGTAGGCGGCCAGAACCGGCGGCAAATCTTCATGATCGACGTGAGTGGCACGACGGCGACGCTGACCGGCTGGAGCTCCCCGGAATTCGACGGAAGCAGCCCCACCACTTATCCGTACTACAACTGCGGTGACTCTCACCCGTTCTACGTCCACGCGGCCTCCTGGTCGCCGGACGACTCGACGATCTACCTCGCCGACACCGGCTACAAGCCCTACAACTGGGACGGCACGTTCCCGCTGGTCGGGCTGTGCGACGCGGTCGCGGCGTTCCCGGCTACGCAGCAAGAGGTCACCCACGACTGGATCAACTACACCGGCTGTAACTCGCTGTACTCCACTGCGGCCGACTCCAGCGCGGTCTATGTCGGCGGCCACGAGCGCTGGGCGGACAACCCGGACGGATGCAAGCATGCCGGGCCCGGTTACATCCCGGCACCGGGCATGGGCGGCTTCACCCCGGGTGCCTCCGGCGGATCGCTGCTGTTGAACTCGGCGGGCACTGCGGGCCTGTACTCGAGGTCACGCGGGCGTGGGGCGGACGACATGCTGCTCACGAGCGCGGGCCTGTGGATCGCCAGCGACAACTACGGCGGCAACACTTCCTGCGGCGGCCAATCCGGATACTCCGGCCTCTGCTTCCTGCCGTACCCGTCCTAGCGCCATGCCGGGCTGTGCCGGGGCTGTGCCGGGCGGGGCCTGCGCGCCATCCGCCTGGCACAACCGTCCCGGGCTGGCCCGGCCGCCGACGTGCCTGCGGGCCATCGGCCCGGCGCACTCTGTTCGTTACTGTCCGAACTTCGCCCATAATGCCCTGACCAGCAGATATGATCACCAGGCAGGCACAGGGAGCCGCTCTCGGGCTGGCTGCCGCGGCCGCCCCGGCCGGGGCGGCATGCCAAACAAACGGAAGGCCACGATAAATGGATCGGGTTGTTGTCACGGGCGGGGGCGGCTTCATCGGCTCCCACCTCGTGGAGTCGCTGCTGGATTCCGGCGCCGACGTGCTGGTGGTTGATGACTTCAGGCTCGGCAAGCGCGAGCACCTGGCCAGCGGCGGCCCGGCCGGCAAGCTGACGGTGGTCGAGGGTGATATCAGAAGCGCCGGGGACCTCCGCCCGGTCGCCGACTTCGCTCCGGACACCGTCTTCCATATGGCGGCACTGCACTTCATCCCCTACTGCAACGCCCATCCGCAGGAGGCACTGGACGTCAACGTCCTCGGCCTGGACGCGGTGATCCGGGCGGTTCGCTCCGCGCCGCTCCAGGCGTTCGTGTTCCCCTCCAGCGGCGCGATCTACGGGTTCGGGGACCAGCCGTGGACCGAGGCCGCCCCGGCCAGGCCGGACGAGATCTACGGCATCTCGAAGTGGATGGGCGAGCAGATCATGGGCCGGTTCCACGCCGACCGCCCGGAGTTGCGGACCGTGGTGGCCCGCCTGTTCAACACCTACGGGCCCCGCGAGACCAACCCGCATGTGCTGCCCGAGGTGATGAAGGCGCTCCACGCCGGAAGGACAATCGAACTCGGCAACCTGTGGCCGCAGCGCGACCTGATCTTCGTCACCGACACCGCCGCGGGCCTCGCCGCCGCGGCGGAGGGCGGCCCGGGCCTGGAGGTCTTCAATGTGGGAACCGGGACGGGGACCACGATCGAGGACGTGATGCAGACCATAGGGGAGATCACCGGTCACCCGGTGGACATCCGCCAGGTGCCCGAGCGGATGCGGGACGGTGACGGCCACCTCATCTCCGATCCGCAGAAGCTGATGCAGGCCACCGGCTGGAAACCGCAGTACGACCTGGAAGCCGGGCTCCGGCGGCTGCTCGCCTCGGAGGGGCTGCTGTGAGGCCGGCCGGGGAGATGACCGGCGGCGCCGGCGGGCTCGGTGCCGGGTACCGGGCCCAGAAGCGGGAATTCCTCGGCATCGGCCTGTCCTGCCTGCCGGACGAGGCGTTCGTGGATGCCGTGCGCCAGGCCGTCGAGACGCGGTCGCGGCTGACCATCTCGTTCATCAACCCCGACTACGTGCTGCGCGGCCACAAGACCGCCGGCCTGGTCGACAAGATGAACCGATTCGACATCGTGCTTCCGGACGGCTGGGGCATCGTCCTCGGCGGCCGCCTGCTCGGCCTGCCGGTGCCCGACCGGCAGGGGAACGACGACATCTGCCCCAAGATGTTCACCCTGTCGGCGGAGCGCGGGTTCTCGAACTTCCTGTTCGGCTGCAGCGAGGGCACGCCCGAGAAGGCCGCGGAGAACCTCAAGGAGACATTCCCCGGCATCCCGATCGCGGGGACGCTGCACGGGTATTGGGACGTAATCCGCGGGCACCCGGGCCGGTACGACGAGGCCGACATCGAGATGATGGTCCAGACGATCAACGAGGCCAAGCCGGACATCCTGCATGTGTCCATCCCCACGCCCATGCAGCAGACCTGGGTGTGGCAGGTGGCCGACCGGCTCGACGTGCCGGTGATCATCACCGGCGGCAGCTACCTCGACCACCTGGCCGAGCGGGTGTACTGGTACCCGGGCTGGGTGAACAAGATGCGGCTCGGCTGGGCCTACCGCCTGACCAGGGAACCCGGCCGGCTGTGGAAGCGGTACTCACTCGACCTCATGGCCTACGGCGGCATGGTGGCCAGGGCCAGGTTCGGCAAGCGGCAGTAGTCACTTCCCGCCCCAAGGAAGCGCCCGGCAGCGCCGCTGCCGGGCGCTCTCGCTTCTTACCCGCCTCGGCGCCAGCTCGGTTCGTAGCCGAGCCAGGCCGCCAGCCGCTCGTCGAAGGGGCGGTAATGGTCCTCGAGCGCGGCCCGCACCGAGTCGGGCATGGGTGAGCGCGGCCGGGCGTTACGGCGCTTGAAGGCGGGATAGCCCACATTGGGCAGCCCGAGGAAGGCCAGCACCCCGTCGTACACGGCCTCCGGGTCGGTGAAGAAGTCACCGCTGTCCACCACGTGCAGGCCGTCCCGGCCGAAGTGCCGTTCCAGCTGTTCGAGCTGATCGACGTACTGGCCCCGGGCCACATAGGAGTGGTGCTGGTGGCTGTAGCTGAAGTAATCCGGGTCCGCTGCGATGCGCTCCGCCTCGCCGTCCAGCCGGGCCTTTTCCAATTCCAGCGCCGATTCGAACGGCTCGGTCTCGAAGCCGTGGGCGACCTCGTGGGCATGCCCCGAGTAGGCTCGCTCCACCGGGTCGCGCAGCAGCACGAGCAGCCGCACCCCCGGCAGGTCCCGGGCGATCCGCTCCGCGGCCAGCGGGTGGAACATGTAGTAGGGGCTGGACTCGAACGAGACCGGGGCCACGCCAGCAGCGTGCGCGGCCCGGCGGCCCATGGCCAGCAGCGGGAAGTGGCTGCGGTACCAGGCCAGCCCGCGGCGGTAGGAGACGTCGAAGAAGTGCACCTCCTCGTGCAGCACCGCGCTGAACACGGCGGGGTGCTCGCCAAGCGTGCGGGACAGGGAGGTGGTCCCGCACCGCTGGGCGCCGACGATGAGGAAGCTTGGCAGGATCCGGGCACGGCTGGTGGGCATGCGGGCCGCGACCAGCGCCAGCCGGGCCACCTGTTTGATTGCCGGGTTGAGCGACTTCGGATCGCGCATATAGCCCGACAGGCCACGGTCTGGCTGCGTCTGCGGTACCAGGGGACGGTAGGCACCACCCGTGCCCGTCCCCGGGCGGGCGGGGGCCGCGGTCTTGTCGGCCGCGTTCACGACGCCACCCGTCCCTTTGCGCTGCCTGGACCGACCCTCTGCATCGGCGATCCCCCTTCACGGCTGTGCTGTCGGTCCGGAACCTGCCGTTCGGCAATCAGCATGACAGACGTGGGCACTCCGCTGCAGGAAGTGTCCACAGTCTGCGATCCATCATGCATGGCTCAGCTGACCCAGCCGGGCTGGCGCCCGAGAAGATCCGCCAAGCGCTGGTCATGGGACCGGAAATGTTCCTCAAGCATCCGCCGGCAGCCGGCATCCATCGGCGGCCCCGGGCGCGCGTTGGCGGCGGCGAACCCCGGCTCGAAGGGCCGCAGGCCCAGGAACGCCAGCAGCCGCTGGTACTCCCGGGCGGGCTGGCTGAAATAGGCGGCACTGTCGATCACGTGCACCTGGGCGCGGGGAAAGAACTCGTAGACCCGCTCGAGCTGCTCCGCATACTGGCCGCGGTGCCGGTAGGAGTGGTGCCGGTGCGCGAAGCTCTCATACGCGGGATCGGCGCGCATCCGGTCGACCTCGCCGGCCAGCCTGCCGTCCTCCAGTTCCAGGGCCCGTCCGAAACTTTCCTGCTCATAACCCCGGGCCAGTTCGTGCTTGTGCGCGGAGAAGGCCCGCTCGACGGGATCGCGGAGCATGGCGACCAGCTTCACCGCGGGCATGTCGCGCCCGAGCCGTTCCATCGCCTGTGGGTGGTACAGGTAGTAACCGCTGGCCTCGAAGGCGACCGGCGGCCCCTGCCGCCCCGCCCGGCGCCACGCGATCTCGGCGACCGGGAAATGGGCCCGGTACCACTGGGCGCCCCGGTAATAGTTCAGGTCGAAGTAGTTGACCCCCTTGTGGAACGTCGGCGGCATCAGCTGCGGATGGGCGGTCAGCGCCCGGAACAGCGAGGTGGTGCCGCAGCGCTGGGCGCCGATCAGGATGAACCCCGGCTCCATCCGCAGGCCGGCGGTCGCCCCACACATCCGGGCGTACGCACGCCGCCCAAGCTGCATCAGCGGCTCCGGACCGGTGGCCCGGACCCGCGTGACCGCCGCACGTGCGCGTTGGCTCAATGCCAGTCCCACCGCCGCCGCAGGTCAAGGCCGAACTCGCTGTCCAGCGCCGCCATCTCGGCGTCGAGGTGCTCGTGCATGAACGCGACATCCTCGGGCGCCATCTCGGGCCGGTCGTCGCCCAGCGGCCGGTACAGTATCCGCTGCATCACGGCGGACCGCTTCAGGCTGCCCACCAGATCCGCTCCGTCATGGCGGCGCACCCAGTTGGCGCCATGCTTGGCGAGCATCGCCAGCGGCAGCCACCGTGCCTTGCTGGCCGGCAGCTGGGCCTGCAGTTGCTGCGCGCTCAGTGGCAGCGGGGCGACGCCGAGCCAGCCGGTGACGCCGTCGAGGAACGCCTGCGGATTGGCCTGCAGGTCGTCAAACAGCCCGACGTACAGCGACTCGCGGCGGAAATAACGCAGGTAGGCCCGCAGGTGCGTGGCATACCGGCCCTCCTCCAGCAGCTCGGGAGAGGTTTTCATGGTGTCCCGGAAGGTGGCCGCCGCCTCGCCGTGCTTGCGCAGGTACAGGTAGGAGGAGAACGCCCGGGAGATCGGTTCCCGCAGCGTGACCATAAGCCGGATGTCCGGGCCGAGGCAGGAGTGGATCCGTTCCGGCGCGGGAGGACAGGCCAGATAGTCGGGGCAGACCTCGCCGATGATCTTGTGTTCCCGCTGCGCGCCGCGGAACTGCGCCCGGTACCACCCGGGCCCGCGGTCGTAGTAACGATTGAAGAAGTACAGATCCTTCGCCTGGCTGAGGTAGACCTCGGGGTGACCGATGAGCACCTCGTGCAGCCATGTGGAGCCGGATTTGCTCGGCCCCAGGTGCAGGAAGTTAGGCAGCAGGTCGGACATAAGGCCCCTTCACGCCATGCCGCGGCGGAACAGCCGGGCTGCCCGCAGCAGATGCCGGGGATGGATGCGCGTGGCGGCGTGCACGAAAGCGATATAGGGATAGGGAGAGACCGGCCAGCGCATGAGGGCCTTCGTGGCGTAGCGCATAGCCGGGCCGCGTTCGCCCAGCGCGGACCGCGCGAACGCGATCTGGCCGAGCATGCGAGCGTGGCCGCGGGCGGAGGCGGAGATGTCGGGGTGCTTGGCGAGCATGTACTCCAGCGCCAAGGCCGCGTTCTCTGCGCCGCCCGCATACCAGGATCTGCCGTCCTTGCGGATGTCGGCCAGCGGCCGGGTGACGATGCCCACCTGGCCGGCCCGGGCCGCCCGCAGCACCCAGTCGTAGTCCTCGGCGTAGCCGCGCGGCAGTTCCTCGTCGTACGGGCCCACCTTGGCGAACGCCTCGCGGCGCATTACCAGCGTGGAGGAGTGCAGCTCCTTGACGCGGTTGCGGAGCAGCAACTGGTAGCTGATGTGCTCCGCCCGCCCCGGCCACTCGACCACCTTGCCGGGCAGGCGCAGCCTGATGCCCGAGCCCACCACCAGCAGCCCGGGCTCCCGCTGCAGCCGCTCGACCTGGCTTGCCAGCTTGTCCGCGTGCCAGACATCGTCATCGTCGCAGGTCGCGACGATGGAGCCGCGTGCGGCGTCGAGACCGGTGTTCCGGGCGCCCGCCAGGCCGGGCGAGTGGGTGTTCGCGGCCACCTTGACCTGGTGCTGTGGCGTGCCCAGCCGGGGGAGCTCGTCGTCGGGCGGTTCCTGGTCGTGTACTACCAGGCACTCGATCGGCCCGGGATAGGTCTGCGCCACGACCGCGGCGATGGATTCGCGCACGAGCCCAGGACGGCCACGCGTCGGCATGATCACCGACACCAGCGGCCACTCCTCTGCCTGCGGGGCCGGCGCATCAGCCATGGGCCTGAAGTTTCTCCGCAGGGCTGCCGCCCGCCGACAGGCCGTAGCGCAGCATGAGGGGCAGGCCGATCGCCGTGACGATGAGACGGTCACGCCGGGACATGCCGGCGCGCCAGGTCTCGTCGGCGCGCAGCGTTATCTCGCCGTCGCGGAACCGCGACGGGTTTCCGGACAGGCCGTGGCTGGTGCCCAGCATGACGATGCCGTCACCGATGTGGGCCAGGTGCTCCGGTGCCACCGGGAGCCCGATTCCGGCCAGTGCCGCCGCCACGGCCTGCCCCGGGTGCCGGGCGAATTCCTCGTAGCGCATCCGGGTGACCGGAAGGCCGCACCAGCGGAGCAGCCCGGCCTGGCCCTGCACGGCCACCCACCGGGCGGCCGCCTCCGCGGCCGACAGATGCGTCATCATGTCGGCCCCGGCGACTGCGTGGGGGCGGGACACGTCGCGCTTGCCCAGCGAGTACGCGACACCCCGCACGTCCCTGACCAGGTGGATCACCCGCACGTCCAGCCCCGCCCGGGCCAGCGCCAGGGCCTGGACCGGCCACTTGCTGGCATCCACCACACAGGCCGCGCCCGCCTCCGCGGCGATGGCACCGTAGAGCCTGGCGTAGCTCGCGCCGTAGGCGGCCACGTCGGCGCGGAACCGGTGCCCGGCCAGTGGCATCGCAAGCAGCCGCGGCATGTGCCGCTGCCTGGCCACCTTCCCTTGCAACCGGTGCACCCCGGTGAGTTTCTGCTCCGGCCAGCCGCCGAAGGCCCGGTCCCCGACGCGCGACCAGAACGGGCACTCCGCGAAGGCCTGGCCGCACCCGCACCGCTCGCCGTGGGCGGCGGTCCGCCGGTACAGATCGATGAGTTCGCCGACGTTGACGAAACCGGGAATCTCGCCGAGGGCGCGCTCCAGCAAAGTGCTTCCGGAGCGGCCGGATCCGGCGATATAGACGACTATGGGCACCGCCCGCCCGGGCTTCCCGGTAATGCCCGCCGCGGCCGGGTTCTCGCCCGTTACAGCAGCTTGGGACCCGGTCAGCGCGGTCAAGACGGACACCCCCATGTCGGTTATTTCAGCACTCGTTCCCCGCGTGAAGAACTTTACTGTGCTTCTGGCCCGATGTGGCGGGAATCCGGATAGATCGTTTTGGAACGGAATAATCGTTCTGCTTGAACGGCGGGTGAATCGGGCCGGCGACGGCCGGCGGCGGGGCAGTGGACGAGGAACCGGTCAGGCGTAGCCGAGCCGGGCAAGCAACGGCCCGATCTCGTCCTCGACACCGCTGATCTGCCCCTGATCGAGGGTCTTGCGCCACCTGCCCACGGAGTCCGGCTTGGCCCGGGACAGACCGGCGCGCAGGGCGTCGAGCCCGTCGGGAGTGGTTCCCAGGAACCCGGCCAGCGCATCCGCCGCGCGCATGGGGTCGGAGACGACGGCCTCGTAGCGCACCTCGATGTACCGGGCCGCCGGCAGGGTGGCCAGGCCCGCCAGCGCGGCCTCGGTGAACCGGCGCCAGCACCACGCCGACCGGACGATGTCGGAAACGGCGGCGAACTCATCGCGGCGGTCCGGTTCAACCCACCATCGCGCCGCGGGCCCCCACAACTGCCCGCCCCGGCCGCGCTTGCCAGAGTCCGCCGACTTGGCGTTGAGCCAGGGCTGCTCCGCGTGCGACACCGCGGCGTCGCGGCCGTCCCTGACGATGTGCACGAACTGTGCGTCCGGCATTGCCTCGGCCAGGAACGGGACGACGAAGCTGTTCTCCGGGTTCTTCTCCGCGAAGCGCCGCCCGCCGTGCAGCCCGGCGAGCAGCAGCGCCGAGTAGGAGACCCGGAACACCGTGGCACAGCGGTGCTCACTCCAGGAGCCGTCGTACACGCAGCGCGCCGCCGCCTTGGTCAGCCGGGGCTCGAAGTGGTAGGACACTTCGGGCATCCGGCCCAGGCAGCTGCCCAGGAACGTGGTGCCGGACCGGGGCGCCCCGATGATGAAGATCGGCCGGTGCAGCCGGGGATCGAGGGCCTGCACCGTGGGGCGCTTGCGCAGCGCCGGGTCCCTGTTGCGGTCGCGGATGTCCGAGGCGAGGCCGAGCACCCCGAGCCGGACCATCTGGCCGAAGCCAAGGCCCGACGGCGGTGGCGGCGGCTGGCTCCTGCTCCCGTGGCGTGGCGTAACTGCCATAGTGCGACCTCGTCTGTGTGCTGACGGCAACGAGCCCGATGTTACCGGTAGCCGACGAACCGCACATGCGGTTCGAAAGGGACGTAACCAGCGGTTACGTTCCTTGACGGCCCCAGGGCACGACCGCCCGGACCCCCGACGGGCTCGATGCCCGTGACTTCGCCACGGAGCCTTGAGCCGCGCTCAGTGTTTGCCGTTCTGCTGGGTCCGGTACTGGGCCACCTCGCCCACCAGCGCGGGAATCAGCCACGTGCCCGGCGCACCGAGTGGCGCACCCGCCTGGGCCTGCCGGTCCACAAGGTATCTGGTGGCCACGTCGGCCAGGTACAGCGCCGCGGTGAGGCGTGCCCGGGCGGGGTCGATGCCGAACGGGGCGAGCAGCCCCGCCGCGTGCTCGACGCAGTCGGTCGCGGCGGCCAGCGGGTCCCGGTGCTGCGGCCCTACCTCGCTCTGCAGCCAGTAGTGCAAGGCGTCGAAGCCGCGCGGCACGCCGGGGGCGAACCGCTCCCAGTCCCAGACCAGCAGCCCGCTGGTGGTGCTCGCCATGTTCCAGGGAGACCAGTCACCGTGCCACGCCCCGAAGGTCAGGCTCGCGGCCAGCCCGGTCGCGGCGAGCGTGTCCACCGCCTGGAGCAGCGCCGAGCGTTCCGGCCCCGGGTCCGCGGCTGCCAGCCGGTCCCTGAACTGCTGCAGGTATGCCTCGCTCGCGGGCGCCCCCTGCTGAAGCCCGCCGACCCGGGCCACCGTGTCCATGGCCGCGGACAGCTGAGCGGCCGGGAATGCGCGGCGGCGCTGCCAGACCGGGAGTGCGCTCAGCACGAGCACGTCCATGCCATGCCACTGGCCGTGGTGGAGCACCCGGGGCACCGAGATGCCGTCAAGGCCGACACGTTCCAGGAAGGTGAGCGAGTCGCTCTCCGCCCGCACCAGGTCGCGGGTGAGCGCGTTGAACCCGACCTTGACGAAGCCGGCCGGCTGCCCGGCCGTCGTGTGCAACTGGAGCACCGGCTTGCGGTTGGCACGGGCCGGCCCGAGCCGGATGCTCACCCTGATCTCGGGGGAGATCACCGACCTCAGGTAGGACTCGATGCTCTCGGCCTCCGGCGGGGCGGTCACCCTGACCCTGACCCCGAGCAGCGTCCCGCCGAGCCCGGTCGCCAGCCCGAGCGCGAACGCAGCGACGCCCATGCGGGCCGGCCACGACCGCGGCTGGCCGTACTGGCGCAGGGCCGCCGCCGCGGCGCGGGGGGAGGCGGGCACCAGCAGCCTGGGGTGGCGGACCCCGGGAATCAGGACGAAGTCGCGGCCTTCCGGCTTGGCCGCGCTCCCCAGGACCCAAGGACGCCCCGCCCCGCCGCGCGGCCCGCCGTGGAGCGTCATCTCAGTGGTCGGGGGCCACAGGAGTTCACAGACCTCACGCAGGTACGCGAGCCGCTCCCAGTCGTCGGCCAAGCGCAGGGGGGGCGCCCCCGCTCCAGCGACCGCGGCAGGTCTCGCGTCCCTGACGCCGTCCATGATCCCCATAGATCACATCCCCTAAAGGACAGGAACACCCCGACCTCAATAGCCCGTAAAATCCGGCTCAGGTCTCGCTCCACCAAAACGCTGCAGGTAGCAGGACCCTTGTGGGTGCCGATAGCCCTGGAACAGAGTGCCAAGGATATCGGAACGCCAGGTCACAAAGACGTAACCTCTTGATAACCGATCGTAGCGCGGTTGCCCGCCCCACGGGAGATTCGCGGTACCGCGAATGTCACCGCCGGACGGCCCCACTGCACCACGAGTTGCATAGTCACCTGATGTCTGTCTTATAAACCTGCCGGGCCGTTAAACCTGCCGGGCCGTGCTTCCCCGGGGAGGTTGGCTCCCCTTAACGGACGCCTGAGGTGGGGGTAATGGTTCACCTCGCGGTGGCATGGATTTTGAATTTCCGGTACCACCTTTCTGTCAGCGATTGCTGACGCGGCGTAGCCGCGATTGCATCGCGGAGACGCCTGGCATGGCCGACAGCTGCAGCACGTCGCGGAACCACCAGAGCCCGGCCCCCTGCACCACGCATCCGGCGGCCACACCGGCGGCCAGCCCGGCCAGCCCCCCGCCGAGGACGGACCGTATCGCGAACGGGATGGCGCAAAAGCTCACCGCCGACAGCGCAGCGGCCAGCATTGTCCCGCGCCCGAAGGGCTGCAGGTGGATGGACGAGGCCAGTTGTGCCATCGGCATCAGATTGGTGACGATGATGGCGACGGCCCAGCCGATCGCGGCACCGGTGATGCCGTACCGGGGGATGAGCACCAGGTCCAGGCCGACGTTCACGCCCACCGCCAGAAGCCCGTTGACCAGGCTCCAGCTGCTGCGGCCGGTAGTGATCAGCACCATGTCGACCTGGCCGCAGGCGGTGGCGAGCAGCATGGTGAGGCCGAGGATGAGCATCACGTCGGCGCCGGCGTTGTAGGAGTGGCCGAACACGCTGAGCACTTCTGGGCCATAGGTGACGGCCAGCATGTACAGCGGCCAGGTGAGCAGCACGAGCCAGGCGGTGGTCACCTGGTAGACGGTGTTCGCGCTGCGCCGGTCGCCGATGGCGAACAGTTCGGTGAACCGCGGCTGCGCGGCCATGCTGATCGCCGTGTTGCCGAGCTGCCCGGCGACGAGGAACCGGGTAGCCGCGGTATACACGGCCGCCTGGGCCGGCCCCATCATGACCGCGACGAGCACGATGTCGATCCGCTGCAGCGTGATGGACGCCAGGCTGGCGATGCCGCGCGGGGTGGTGAACTGCCAGAAGCCGCGTGGGTTGGCGTTCGCCAGGCGCCGCTGCGCCGTCCGGCGGCCGACCCGCGGAGCGCCCCTGACGGACGGCACCGGCGTGGACAGCGCCAGCAGCACGGCAAGTTCCGGCGGGACGTCGGGCATGCCCCGCGGGCCCCGGAAGGGCCGCCGCCGGATCCGCCGGATCCAGAGCCAGGCGACGGCCGCGGCGGGCACGTAGGGCAGCGCCCACAGCGGCGCGAGAAAGGCGGCGCTCCCGGTGGCCACGGCGATGACGATGCCGGCCAGCTGAGCGGTCGAGCGGCCGATCTTCTCGATCACGACCGTGGGGCGCATGTCGCGGTAGCCGCGGCCCACGCCCAGGTAGGTGTCGAGCAGGGCGGCGAAGGGCAGGGTGAGGGCCAGCGCCCGCAGCGACGTCGCCACTGCGGGCGCGCTCACCGCCCCGCCCTTGGCGAGGTGGCCACTGAGCAGTACCTTCGCCAGTGGACCCGCCACGCCCACCATGATCGCGGTGAGCAGCAGGGAAGCCACGATCACCGGGATGACGGCCGCGCGGACGATGGCCGGGATCCGCCGCTCCTCACCGAGCGACCGAAGCCTGGCGATGAAGTAAACGAGGCCGACGTTGGCGCCCAGGCTCGCCACCGCCTCGACGATCAGAAAAGCGGACGTGGCGGTGAAGAAGGCACCGGCCACCGGCTTGCTGAACTGCCGGGTCACGAAGACGGTGACGCCCACGGTGGTGGCCGCGGAAACGCCCGCACCGATCAGGTTGAGTGTGCCGCCTCGGGCGACCTCGGCCAGTTGCGGCTGCCCGCCCTTGCCCGCCCCGGGCCTGCCTTGCCTGGCCGTAGCGGGCTGGCCGTTCTCGGCCCGGACCGGGGCGCTGCCCGGCCTGCGGGTTGCCGCAGGAGCACGAGGGTGCCCGGCATAGGCCCGCGGTTCGGGCCATGCCTCGCTGGGGCTGCGCCTCACCCGCGCCAGCTTGCCACCCCCGGGGATCCGATCATGCCTGCGCCCTGGCCGCGATGCCCCTGGCGTTCAGCTGGGCGCGCAACTGGGCCGCGGACTCGGCGGCGGCCTCCTCCGCTTCCTTGTTCAGTTCCCTGTCATTCTTCCAGAGCAGGGCGTAAGCGAGCATGGTGAAGGCAAGCGGCGGCCCCACCGCGATATAGACGATCATGAACGGGAAGCCGAGTATCAGCACGAGCACCCCCACCAGGCCGTAGGGTGTCGGATCTCGCCAGTACCGCCATATCCCGTAGATGAAAAAGCTGCAGTACAGCGCGGCGCCGGCGAAGCCGCTGGTGATAAGCAGCATCCAGAGCTGGCCGTTGCCGCCGATGTCGCGTGAACCGCAACTGTGGCACTTGGCCGTCTTGCCCACCGCGATCGAGTTGGTGCTGCCCAGCTCGTGCCGGGTGTCCCCGTAGCCGATGACCGGGGAGGACAGCGCGACGTCCGTGGCCAGCCCGGACAGCGAGGAGCGGACGGCGTTGCTCTTGCCGTGCGACAGCCGCTGGCTGATGAGGCTCTGCAGCGGGGAGGCGAGCACCACGACCGCCACCAGCGCAAGCACACCGAACAAGCCGGCCAGCAGGGCGATCCGGCCCCTGGCGGCGAAACGGAGCGCCACGTACAGGATGGAGATCCCGATGCCGACCCACAGGCCTCGGTCCAGCGAGTAGACGACCGGCACCAGCGCGACCACCATGACGATCAGCAGGTTCCGGCGCTCCCTGCGGTTGCCGTAGGACCACCAGGCCACGATCAGCCAGGGCAGCATGATGGCCAGGACGTTGCCCCACATGTTGGTGTAGTCGAACGGAGCCCGGGGCCGGCCCACGGCGTAGCCGAGGATGTTCTGCACCTGGGAGAACCCCGGGTGCAGCATCATCGCGAGTAGCCCGTTGTTGTTCTGCAGGCTCCGCGGGAGCAGGTATGCCAGCGGTGAGGTGAACTGGAAGCGAGGGTCGGCCACGCCCAGCACCCCGCCGATCGCGGTGTAGATCCCGACCAGGCCGAGCAGCCAGGCGAGGCGGCGCCGCGGCAGTTCCTCCTCGGTCAGGTTGCCTGCGTAGACCAGCAGCACGGTGACCGCGAAGTAGACACCGGTCCGCAGCGCCCAGGAGATGATTCGGCTGCCGGTCGGGGACGCCACCGAATGGGGTGCGGTCTGCGAGATCGTCGCGACCGAGAACAGGGTCACGATGAGGAACAGCGACCACACCTTGAACCCGGGCGGGAGCTTGATGGTCCGCTCCCGGTTCACCCGCCAGTGATACATGCGGCGGATCATCGGGAAGGCAAGCACGATCGGGAAGTAGTCCCCGACGCCCAGGCACCACCAAATCGGCCATCCGGCCAGCAGGGCCACGATCGGCCAGGCGGGATCCCGGGCGAACCAGCTGAGCCGCCGGGCCCGGGGGACGCGGCCCGGCACCTGCGGCTGCGCCGTGGGAGCGCCGCTCATGCCGTTCTGGCGGGCGCGGTCAAGGGCAGTCGTCACGATCGGCTCCTCATCTCATGGCCTCCCTCGCGGGACGTCGTGCCGGGAGGCACACAGGCCAGCACTATGCGGCGTTCGGCCCGGCGGCTGCGGCGCGACACTGCCTGTAGCTGACCGAAGGTGTCTCATCACTGGCCCGCCGATGTGCTTACTCGGGTGCCCTTCGGGGCGAGGATGACCCAGGTGGGACCGGGCTGGAACGCCATCGGATACCCGTTCCCGTCGATGTAGTCGGTGAGCTGGTTCAGGTGCGGCTTGGACCAGGTGCCGGGCGCGGCCGTGCCGCTGCCGCCCACGCTCCCAGACAGCACCTCGGCGACGCCGCTGCCGACCAGCCGGGCGCTCGGCACCGTGGTCCCGGCCCGGTGGCTCACCACCGCCCGCTTGTATCGGACCGTCTGCACGACCACGTTGGCGACCGCTACCTTCGGCCCACCTGCGGCCAGCGACCACAAGCCGGTCTTGGACTCGTAGGCCCACGACTCGGTGCCGTAGCCGGGAATGGCCACCTTGGCGGACGAGGGCATGGACAGGTGCACGCTGGCGAGCTTTCCGCTGGCCGGGCCACCCTCGCCACGGTAGAAGAAGATCTGCGGCGGTGCCCCGCCACCGCGGGCCGCCCGCTGGATCGCGCTGGTGGAGGCGGTCACGCCATGCCCGGCCGAATACAGCGACCGGTGGGTGGTGTAACCGAGATCGGTGACGCTGGTGCGGTCCAGTTCCTTGGTGAAGACGGGCGTGCCGTCCGTGTAGCCGAACAGCGCGCGCAGCACGGACAGTGCCTGGCCGTCGGTCGGCTGGGTGCTGGTCAGCGGGCCTGCCCCGGTCACCTCATTGGACTGGAACACCGCGATGTACCGCACCGGCGCCGCGAACTCCTGGTACACCACATCCGCCGAGCCGAGCCCGCGCGGATCCGGCCCGGCGAGCGCCAGCGCCACTGCGCGCCGCCGCGCGTCGGCGGCGCTGGCCGCGGCCAGATCGGTCAGCGGTGCCGCCGGCCGCGCCGCCGTGGTGCGGGCCCCCGTACTCGCCGACGGGGTTGCCGCCGGGGACAAGCCGGCAGCGGGCTGGCCCAGGTTGGGCGCGCTCGCGGCGCAGGCCGCTACCGCCAGCCCCGCCGCGACCGCGAGCCCGTTCCCGGCCCAGCGCGCCGGCCGCGCTGGCTGCCCGCGTGCCATGGGGTCAGGTTCCTGGAACGCTGTCTGCCCGGCCGCCGTGGCCGTCGCGGGTGCGGGCCGCGCGGTCTCTCCGGTCCGGCATGTTCGCGGACATGCCCGAGATGGCTTGGAAATCGTTGTGCCCGCGCCCGGCCGGCGCGCTGTCCCGGCTGATCTCGGGTCCAGAGCCCGGCCGCGGCTGCCCCTGGCGCGGCGGGCGGACGGCGATGCGCTTGCCCAGCGCGGGCAGGATCGCGAAGCCGAGCACCGGCGTCCGGAGCTGACGGAGCCTGCGCGCGCACTCGATGGCCTCGGCCTTGGTGCTGCGCTCGGCTTCGATCGTCAGCACCGCGGCGTCAGCGAACTCGCCGAGGGCGAAGGTGTCCGCCCCGTCGTCGGCCGCCTGCGCCTCGATAATGACGTACCGGGCGTCCCGGCGCAGCTGCGAAGTAAGAGCCCGCCCCGTGTCGTGCTGCAGGTGGTAGAACGCGAGCGACGGGTCGGCGCCGGGAGTGATCACCCAGAGCCCCGGCATGCCGGCCGGGCCCTGCACTACGTCGCGAACGGTGGCGTTGCCCGCGATCAGCTCGGCGAGCCCTTCGCCCTCGCCCAGCCCGAGAAGCTTGGGCGCGACGGTGCTGTTCATGTTGGCGCAGACCAGCACGACCTCGGAATGGGTACGGGCCAGGGTGACGGCCAGGTTGGCGGCGACCACGCTGCCGGCCGGGCCGGGCGTCGCGCCGGCCACGAACACCACGTGGTTGCCCTCACCGAGCGCCGCGGCCACGCCGTGGGCGAGGTCGGTGAACGCCTGCCCGGTCCTCGACCGCGGGGAGGCGATGGAGACCTCCCGGCCGAAGGTCCCCGGAGGCAGATCGAGCAGGGCCGGCAGGTCGAGCACGCGTTCGGCGTGCACGGCGTTGTGAATCCGCTTGTCCCGCCGGTCCACGAGGAAGGCGAAGATCAGGCCGATGAGCAGCCCGGCCACCAGGCCGCTGGGCAGGATCAGCGTCTTCTTGGGACTGCTCGGCTTGCCCGGCGGAGTGGCCGTGGTGATGACGGATCCGCCGTTGGTGTCCGCGAGCTCGCCATTGGTGTTCGCGTAGTCCTGGGTGAGCTTGCTCAGCTTGCTCTTGTCCGAGGCCCGCTGGGCGGAGTCGGCGGCCCGCTGCGGCGAGTTCTTCGGGAGGGAGCTGACCTTGGTGCTCAGCGCCGCGGTGGCCGCGTTGAGCTGGCTGACCTGCGTCTGCAGGGTCTTGAGCTGAGCGTTGACGTAACTGACTGCGCTTTGGTGCCGGTTCTGCAGGTAGGCGTTGGCGAAGTCATTCGCGCAGGTGGCTGCACTGGCAGCGGTGGACGCCGTGCAGGCGAGGTCGAGGATGGAGGAGTTCGGCGGGACCGTGACGCTGACCTGCTGGGCCAGCTGCCAGGGCGTGAGCGCGCTGTGCAGCATCTTCCCGGCCAGTGTCGCCACCGTTGTCGAGGTGACGACCTGGGCCTGCGTGTCCAGGTTGACCGTGGCACCGGCGGTCCGGCTGCCCGCGACCGAGTTGGACGAGTCTGCGGCGGTCGGGGTGACGTTTACCGCTGCCGTGGCGGTGTATGCCTTGGGGGCGACGATGACGTAGCCGAATGCGCCGACCAGGCCGACACATGCCAGGGCCAGCGCGATCCACCACCGGCGGCGAAGCACGCCAACGTAATCAGCCGCCTCGAAAGAGTCCGGCCGTTGGACGGGATTCATGCTGCGGTGCTCCTCACTGTCAAACTCTTCGCTTGCCTCCGGCGCCGGGCGCCGGGCCAGCGGGCAGCCGCCGCATCCCGCTGTTCACTGTCCAATGCCCCGGATCTCCGTGGCAGGCCCATCCCCTGAACGTTTGCTGGTGCGACCTGAGAGACAACCGGTGGCTGCCCCGTCAGCCGCACTTGCTGGTGTCCTCCTGCACGCACCGTGTATGACGCTATACACGTCTTGGACGCTTTATGCGCCTTGTCGGATGACATCTGGCCCCAGTCCGGGCGACGCCGCCATACCGTGGGCGTGCATCCTTCATGTCGCGATCGTGATGCAAGCTTACAGTATGTGAAGACAGTTCAAGGGGCAGATGGTTCGTCTTGCCGCACCCGCTGGCCAGGGTTTCCTCGCAGGTCCGGCAGTGTTTTGTTTGCGTAAAGGCCAAGTATGGCCGGTCTTGGCAGCATGGCTGGTGCGCGGTCCCGCCCGGCCCCGGCGGCGGCGGCGTGCACAGTCCGTACCCGGCCCTCACACAGGTTCTGCCAAGCGGATTCTGGCCCGTTTCCCAGGCGGAACACAGCGTGCCGGCCAAGGTGAGGTCCTACTCTTGGACAATCATGAAGTACGCCGACTTAGGCGCCTTGGAGTACGTCATTCACGCTAGGGAGCATTACGTGCACGAGGAGCGCAGGGAAGGCGCTTCTTCCGCGCGCCGCACCACGGGGCGCCGCTGGCGGGCTTGCTCGGCCGGGCTGGCCGGCCTGCTGCTGGTGGCCGTGGGGAGCAGCGGCTGCGCCACG
>Ga0070730_10001998_pt1 | contig 18916 bp, 20 predicted proteins | sample Coa_R1_3_FD_66447 | JGI IMG/M metagenome (GOLD analysis project Ga0070730, IMG submission 66447) | Surface soil microbial communities from Centralia Pennsylvania, which are recovering from an underground coalmine fire - Coalmine... | ecosystem: Environmental > Terrestrial > Soil > Unclassified ... | reverse complement strand
GCCATCGAGAAACCGACGCTCGACGACGTGTTTCTGCAGATTGCGCGTGGCACCAGCGCGGTCGCTTGAGCGGGTCCGGGCATGCCCGCGTACAGGAGGTCTCAATCACGGCTGGTAGAGATTGCGCGTGGTGCTAGCGCTGTCGCTTGAGCGGGTCCGGGCATGCCCGCGTACAGGAGGTCTCAATCACGGCTGGTAGAGATTGCGCGTGGCGCTAGCGTTGTCGCTTGAGCGGGTCCGGGCTGTCCTGTTACAGGAGGTCTATATCACGGCCCGGTCGATGGAGGTGATCGTCGATCTGCCATTCTTTTCGCTCATGACGGTGCTGGTGTTCGGCTTCGTCACCCGGTTCCTGGCCACTGTCATGAATCCGACCGTGGCGCAGTATCTCTATCTGGGGACGATGATGTGGGAGATCATCCGGATTACCCAGTACTCCATGACGCTCGGCGCGCTCTGGAATGTGTGGTCCCACAACTTCAGCAACATGTTCATCACGCCGCTGTCGATGCCGGAGTACATTCTGGCGCAGATCCTGTCCGCGGCGACGAAGGCGATCGGGTTGTTCATCGTCGTCGCCATCGTCGCGGCGGTGGGCTTCGACTTCAACGTGCTCAGGATGGGGCTCGGGAACCTGACGCTCCTGTTTCTCAATCTGCTCTGGTTCGGGTTCTCGCTGGGGTTGTTCATTCTGGGGATCATCCTGCGCCTGGGGACGCGCATCCAGGCCCTGGCGTGGGGTCTGGTGCTGGTATTCCAGCCGATCACCGCCGCGTACTACCCGCTGAGTGTCATGCCCGCGGCGATGCAGGTCGTGGCGCGGCTGTTCCCGCCCACGTACGTCTTCGAAGCCGCGCGCGCGGGTCTGGAAACGCCCGACATACGCTGGCCCGATATCAGCGCCGCCGCCGCCGAGAACGTCCTCTACTTCGCCCTGTCCGTCTACTTCTTCAACTACATGTACCGCCGCTCCCGCGAAACCGGCCAGTTCGCCCGCAACGAAGAGTAGAAGGCCCTGGTACGTCAGGGCCGCCGGTATCTAGTCCACGACGGCGACGCCTTCGATCTCGACAAGCAGGTCTGGGCGCGCCAGGCGCGCTTCGATTGTTGAGCGACCTGGCCGCGGCTCGGGGATCAGCTCGCGGTAGACGGCGTTCATTTCCTCAAACGTCCGCATATCCGCCAGAAAAACGGTCATCTTCACCAGTTGCGCCAGTGAGCTCCCGCCGGCTTCGAGGATCGCCCGAACGTTGGCGATGCACTGGCGGGTCTGCGACGCCACGTCGGCCCCGGCGAGTTGCCCGGTGCGCGGATCGGTGCCGACCTGTCCGGCGGTGAAGACGAAGCCGTTGGCGCGGATACCAGCCGAGAACGGTAACGCCGACGGCGCGGCGTCAGCGCGGGTGATCACTTCTTTCACACCGCCAAGCGTACGCCAGGTAGCACACGATCTGGATGAGCGCGTTGATCAGCAGCGTCGGGACAATGACCGCCAAACCGAAGCCCTGCGCGAGAAAGCCCAGCAACGCCGGCAGGCCGCTACCGCCGATCACCGACGCGGCAACCTGGAAGCCCACCGCGTTGGCCGTGTGCGCCGCGCCGAAACGTTCGGGTGTCACCGTGACGAGCAAAGGGAAGATCGGTGCCTGGACCGCACCCAGAAACGCCAGCGTGGCGAACGCCATGCCCGACGAACCAGGTATCCACAGCACGCCGAGGCCGAGCAAGACGCTCAGAAGGCACACCCGCAGGAGGCGCTGGACGCCGATCGAGGCCACCACCGTTCCGAAGAACAGGCGCCCGAGCGTCAGCCCGGCCCAGTACGCGCCGACCGCTGTACCGGCCTGAACGGTCCCCATGCCGCGCGCTTCGACGAGGAATGGGAACGCCCACAGGCCGACACCGAGCTCGACGCCCGTGTACGCCACGAACAACAACATGCTCAGCCACGCTACGGGTAGACGGAGCGTCTGCCACATTGTGGCGGCCTGCTCCGCCGCGCCCCCTGGCACCAGTTGGGTCACGTCGGCTCGGCTGGGCCACAGGCGACTGGTCGCGACGTACGCACCGTTGAGCGCCAGGAGCAGCAAGCCCGAGAGCGCGTAGCCCCATCGCCACCCCAGTCCGCTGGTGACGGCGGCGGTCATCATCAGCGGACTCAGCGTGACGCCAATGCCCCAGCTGGCGTGCAGCCAGTTCATCTCGCGTGGGCCCTGTCGGTTGGCGACGTAGATATTCAAGCCGGCGTCGATCAAGCCGGTGCCCAGGCCACCGGGCAGGCCGAGCGCCAGCAGCAGCCACCACGCCGGCGCCACGGCAAAACCGAGCAGGTTGATCGCGATGCCGGCGGCGCTGGCGGCCAGCACCCCGCCCAGGTTCCATCGGACCAGGACCCGACCGCTCACGAAGCTGCCCAGCATGTAGCCAACGGCGAACGGTCCCAACAGCGCGCCCAGCGCGTCCAGGGGCACGTCGAAGTCGGCCCGCATGGATGGCCAGGCCACGCCCAGCACCCCGCTCCGCACGCCCAGCCCGACGAACCCCAGATACGCCAGGCCGACCAGTAGCCCAGGCCTCGACAGGGCCCGCATCAGGTGCGCGCGAGCCTCACTGCCGCGAGCGCCGCCAGGTCCGACCGACCAACGGCGCCTGCCCGCATGCGTCCAGGCAAGTGTAGCGGTTGGTCGCGTCGCCGGGATGAGCAAGAGCCGCGGTAACGCCGTCAACCCGGACTTCACTGATAGCATGCCCTCGCTGTGTGGCGCCCTGAACTACGCCGGCGCGCCGAGCTCTCGGCTACTGAGGTCGCTGAACTGGCCGAGCTGGGACGCCGCTCCTGGGCTGCGTCCGATGAGCCTGATGCCCGCTATCCGGGCGGCATCGTGTGGTCGCCGCCCACCTGGCTGGCGCTGGTGCGCGAGCCGGGCGGCCGCCTGGTCGGCCGCGCCGGTGTGCTGGAGCGGGCGGTGCTGTGGGGCGGCGTGCCCGTACTGGTCGGTGGGGTGAGCTCAGTTTCGACCGACCCGGACTATCGCGGCCAGGGCGTGGCGAGCGCCGCCGTTTCGACCCTGGCAACCTTCCTGTGCCAGGAGCTCCGGGCGACCGCCGGCCTGCTCCTGGCCTCCCGCATGGGCACCCCGGTCTACCGGCGTCTGGGTTGGCAGGTGGTGGACGGCCCGCTGCAGTGCGAGCAACCGGATGGCCCGCTGCTCTGGACGACTGCCTTTCCCGACAAACCGGCCATGGCCTGGACGTGCACCGGCGCGCTGCCGACGGGGCCCGTCGATCTCCAGGGCTTACCCTGGTAGACGGAGCCGCCAGCCATCAGCGCGTACAGAGACGCCCGCTTCTGACGGCTGACGGCTGACGGCTGACGGCTGACAGCTGACGGCTCAGAAAACGATCAGGCCGCGCATGTTCTCGCCCGCCGCCAGCGCGCGGTGCGCTTCGTTCACCTCGGCGAGGCCGTACTGGCGAGTGATCAACGCGTCGAGCTCGAGCTTGCCGCCGAGATACAGGTCGACAAATCGCGCGAAATCGTCGAGCGGGCGGGATGAACCGTACCTGGAGCCGGTGAGCCGCTTCTCGTCGCGGTACAGGTACGCGGGGTTGACCGCGATGGTCTCACCCGGCGGCGGCGCACCGATCACCACGCACACCCCACCGGGCGCCAGCGCATCCCAGGCTTGCTGGATAGCCGCCGTCTGGCCGACCGCCACGATGGTGAACTCCGCGCCGCGCCCGGCAGTCAGGTCCCGAATCATCTGCACTGGATCGGTGTGCGCACCGTTGCACGTGTGTGTCGCGCCGAGCGTGCGGGCAAACTCCAGCTTGTTGTCGGCGATGTCCACGGCGATCAGGGGAAAGGCGCCGGCCAGTCGCCCACCCTGCACGGCATTCAGTCCGATGCCGCCCGCCCCGAAGACCGCCAGACTGGCCCCGGCCGGCACGCGGGCGGTGTTGATGACCGCGCCGGTCCCGGTGGTCACCGCGCAACCGATCAGCGCGGCTTTGTCCAGTGGCATGTCTTCCCGGATCTTGATCGCGCTGTCACTCGAGACGATGGTGTGCGTCGCGTACGTGGCCGGACCCATGTGGGTGACGGCCTGGCCGCGCACCCGGCGCCGCGTGGTGCCGTCGAGCATCACGCCACGCGCCGGTCGACGCTCGCACAGCTGCGGACGACCCGTCGCGCAATACCGGCACCGCCCGCATGCCGGCGACCAGGACAGGATGACGTGATCGCCGGGCGCCACGTTGCTGACGCCACCAGCGCCGACGCGTTCGACCACGCCAGCGCCCTCGTCGCCCAGCACGACCGGCATGTCCGGCCAGCTCATCGAGCCGTCCATGATGTGCAGGCAGCTGTGACACACCCCGCTGGCGGTCAGACGCACCAGGACCTCGCCCGCCCGCGGCTCGTCCAACTCAACTTCTTCGACCACCAGAGGTTCACGGACCTGATACAACACCGCCGCCTGCATGCCGCTACGGTCCGCTCGGTAGGCGATCGAAGAATCCCACGGGGCGTCACTCTATCATCGGGCCATGATCCGCGCCGAGCGCCGCGACGGGCGCCTGCTACAGGTCACCCTCGACCGACCCGAGAAGCGCAACGCGCTCACGCTGCCAATGCTGCTGCTCTTGACCCGCGAGTTGCAGCAGGCGGACTCGGACGAGGCGATCCGCGGCGTCGTCCTCGCCGGCGCTGGACCAAGCTTCAGCGCTGGCGTCGACCTGAACGAATTCGCGAACGGGTCACCTGACACCGCGCGAACGTTGATCGTTGCCCTCAAGGAGCTGTGCGCAACGGTCCGCCGGCTCGGGAAGCCGGTCGCGTGCGCGATCCAGGGCCACTGCCTGGGGGGCGCGCTCGAGCTGGCCGCGTGCTGCGACTTCCGCGTCTGCGCTCCGGACGCCCGACTGGGTATGCCGGAAGTGTCGGTTGGCATTCCATCGGTGATCGACGCGGTCATGCTCGGACATCTGGTCGGTACGGGTCGGGCGCGTGAGCTCCTGTTGACGGGCGAACCGATCAGCGGCGAGACCGCCTACGAGTGGGGCCTGGCGAATCGCCTCGCGTCGCCCGCGCAGGTGGTGCCGGCGGCGGCCGAGCTCCTGGCGCTGGTCACGCGGCACCGACCGGAAGTAGTCGCGGTCCAGAAACGGCTTCACCAGGAATGGCTGGACGTGCCGTACACGCACGCCGTGGAGCACAGCACTGACTTCCTGGTGGACGCCTTCCGCTCCGGCGCGCCGCAGCGCATCGCCGCCGACCGCCTGCGGCGCCACTGATTGAGAATTCTCGCTACATCCAGTGTCCCACGGATCCGCGCCGTGCACAACGACACGACGTCGGGTATCGGCATGGCGCATTGGTCCGGTTCGGTGCTGCCTGTACGGGCGTAGGGTGAGGTCAGGGAGAGGCGTGCACCATGACGCTCACCGAAGGGGTGTTCCAGACCGGCGAAGTCGCGATCAACTATGCGGAGGGCCCGCGGCGCGGCGACGCGTTGGTCGTCCTCCACGGGGGTGCGACGCGCTGGCAGTACGGCCAGGCGTTGCTCGAAGCGCTGGCGGCGACCTGGCACGTGTATGCCCCGGACTTCCGCGGCCATGGACTCTCGGGGCATGTGCCGGGCGCGTATGGCTTGCGCGACTATGTGCGCGACACCGCGGTGTTTCTCGCGGGAGTCGTGCGCGAGCCAGCGGTCGTGTACGGGCACTCGCTCGGCGGCGAAGTCGGCGTGATGCTCGCGGCGGAGTACCCGCCCCTGGTCCGGGCAGTGATCGTCGGCGACGCGCCACTGTCGAACCGCAACCACGCCACCGAGCGCCCGGAGCATCGCGCCATGAACCTGCTCTGGCACACGCTGTGTGGCCGCCCTGCTGACGAGATCGAGCTGGCGCTCAAAAACATGCCGGTCCTGGAGCCGGGTGCGACCATACCCCGGCCCGCGCGCGAGGTGATGGGCGAAGACAGCGCGTATTTCGCGCTCCAGACGACCAGCCTGCATCAGCTCGATCCCGACATGCTGGCTGCCGTCCTGGCGGGCCCGGAAGTCATGCTCGAAGGCTACGTACCCGAGGTGTTACTGCCGCAGATCACCTGCCCGGTTCTCCTCGTGCAGGCCGACGCACGCCACGGGAGTGCGCTGCCAGATGACGAGGTGGCGCTGGCGCTCAAGCTTCTGCGACGCGTCACGCACGTTCGGCTTGACGGCCTCGGTCACCCCTTGCATGGCCCGCCCGGTGGTACCCAACGGGTTCTCCACGAGGCGTTTGCGCCGTTCTTCGAGAGCTTGCCGCGTACAGTCGGCGCCGCCAGCCCAGGCTGAGATCGAGCAGGTTGGCACAGGTATGCACCAGCACGGCACCCCAGTAGCCGGTGCGCGCGTACGTTGCCCACAGCACCAGTCCGCCGACGAAGGCGTACCTCGCGAACCAGCGGCCAAAGCGTCGATGCATCAGCCCGAACAGCAGCGCGGATCCCAGCGCCGCGGGCGTGGGCCGGACCTGGAGATGCGCCGCTGCACGAAACAGCGTCCATCGGAAAATCGCCTCCTCCGCGAGCGGGGCTAATACGAACGCCGACACCAGCTCCAGCCGTGGGCGCGCGGAAATCGTATTGGCCTCCCAGTGCCGGACGAGCCCCGGAGTTCGGCCGAAAAGCGAGATTCCGCGTATTAGCAGCGGCCGAACTCCGTTCATCGGGTAGCCCAGAGGGGGCGGCAGGTCGTGTTGCCGCTGACTTTTCGTCCGCCACCTCTGGGCGTCAAAGTGTCGCCGCCCACTCGACCAGCACGGCCGCGACCTGGCTTTCGCAGCCCGAGTAGAAGTGGTCGGCATTCACAATCGTGCGGCTGTCGACGCGCGCGGCGCCGGTAAACGTGCGCGCTGTCAGGTCCGGCGCTCCCCCGGTTTCGCCGTCGCCCGCGACAGCCAGCACCGGGCACCGGATCGCGCCGATCCCCGCGGACGCGAGGCGCTTCACCACCGCCGCTCGGCTCACAATGCTCGCGGCGCTCTGACGATAAAACGGCGCAAACGGCTGAGCTGGTACTACCTCCAGCCCGCGGCCCTCGGCCACCAGGCGCTGGGCGGCCTCGAGCTCGCCTGGCGGCATGAAGCCCTGCAGGTCCGCCGAAGCCAGCGCGAGGCCCTTGACCCGGGCATCCTGTCGTTCGGCCTGGTACAGCACGACCCGCTGCGCGCCGCTGCTGTGCCCGCACACGACGACGCTCCCGCCAGCGACGTTGGCGGCGAGTTGGACCCAGGCGCCGACATCCAGCGGCGCATCCTCCAGCCGCTCCCACGCGCCGCCGCCACCCACTGGCATGTCCTGCGGGCCCCGCCATGCCCGCGGCCGACCGTCAGCGCCGCGCCAGACAAACGCGGCGATGTCGTGACCCCGCGTATTCCCGCTCACGCACAGATACCCAGCCCCCGCCAGCGCGCGACAGATCGCCACGTACGCGTAGTCATAAAACCGCGCCGCATTGCCATGGATCCAGACAAAGCTCAGCGGCTGAACGACCCCTCCCCGCGGCCGCACCACCACTCCCTCGAGCAGCAGCCCATCGTCGGTAGTCGTATACGCGAGTTCCTCCGTGTACGACGCCGCGTTTTCGGTCACGCTCCGAACGGTTTTAAGAAAAGTTGTTGCGGGGTCATACGGCCTGCCCGTACGACCCAGCCCCAACTTTTCCCAAAACCGTCACTTGTTGTTGAGCCTGCCCGCGCGTTGAGCGGCTTGATCGAATCATCCCCCAACCGTCACTTTATGCGCTTAGCTTGACGACTCCGTGCGCCACAGATCCGAGCGGCAGCCGGGGCGATCGTAGCGGTGGAACTCGCCGCGCGTGTTGATGCCGATGCGCACCGTTACCTCCGCGCCCACCGGCTCCAGGTGATGGTTGTGCAACTTGGGACACAGCACGAAGTCGCCCGCGCGCGCGCGAATCGGCTCCGCCTGACCCTCGATGTGCCAGTTGACCTCGCCCTTCATCACGATCCACCACTCGTCATGCTCGTGGTAGTGGGTGTCGTTGGGCGTCCCCGGCGGGTGGACGATGACAAACGCCTGGATGTCGTCGCTGAGCACCAGCGGCTCGACCCACGGCCCGTCCTTGGGACCGTTGGCGAGCAGTTCGTCGAGACGCGCGTGGAGTTTGCCGGTGTCGAGTATCGGAAGTCGGACGGCCATGTAAACGAGTCTACCGCGCCGCCGACGGGCGGGCCGGCGCGGTCATGCGCAGGGACTGAAACGGGTTCGGCATGGCTGGCACCGGGACGTCGATCACGACCGGTTCGGCGTCCTGACCGCCCAGGGTTTCCCGCAACAGCCCCTGCAGTTCCGCCGGTGTGGTTGCCCGCGCACCGCGCACGCCAAAACTCTCGGCGAGCTGGACGAAGTCAGGATTGACCAGATCGGTCCCGAGCAGCCGACCTTCAAACTGCTCGACCTGTGAGCGGCGGACGTTGCCATACGCGCCGTCGTTGAAGACCACCGTGACCAGCCCGATGCCGTACTTGCGCGCCGTCGACAGCTCAGCCAGACCCCAGCCAAAACCGCCATCGCCCGTGATTGACAGCACGGCTCGCTCGGGGTTGCCGACTCGGGCGCCCAGGGCCGTCGGAAAGCCGTACCCCAGCGTCCCCTGGTAGCCGGGGCTGACGTAGCTGCGCGGTTGATAGACGGGGTACGCGGTCTGCGCCACGTACCCCACCTGAGTGAATTCGTTGACCAGGATGCCATCCTCCGGCACCGCGGCGCGGAGCGCGCGCACCCAGGAATACTGCGGTTCGATCTGGGCGAGCACGCCCTCAGCCCAGACGCGCCGTGACTCCAGCTCAGCCCGCCGCGACGGTCGGGGCGCCAGCCCGTCCAGCTGCTCGCGCAGCCCCACGAGTCCGAGGCCCGCGTCGCCGTGGATCGCCAGATCGGGCTTGCGCGGGTCGCCCAGGTCGCGCGCCTCGACGTTGAGCAGCACGAGCCGGGCCCCCGGCGCCAGTGCCAGCTGTGCCTGCCCGTTTAGAAACCGAGTTCCAATCGCCAGCACCAGGTCGGCGTCGCCAAGCAGCTGACGCCCGGCGAGCGACGTCAACGCCAGCGGATGGCGGTCGTCGAGCGCGCCGCGGCCATTCGGACTCATGACGACGGGTGCCTCGAGGCGCTCGGCCACGCTTTTCAGCGCCTCGCTCGCCCCGCCCGCGACCACGCCACCCCCGACGTACAGGACCGGTCGTTCGGCGCGGGCCAACCATTCTGCCGCCCGACGGACGAGGTCCGGGTCAGGCTCGAGTGGCTCGTCGTGGTCGACGGGAGCGAGCAGCGCAACCTCCCCGAGCGCCTGCAGCACATCTGGCGGGACTTCAATGCCGACCGGCTGATGCCGGCCGCTGCGAAGCTGTCGCACGGCTTCGTGCACCAGGCCCGGGACTTCGGCCGGACTACCTGCCTGGCCCGACCACTTGGTCAGGGCGCCCAGGATCCGCGACTGATCGGGGATCTCGTGCAACATCCCCAGGCCACGGCCAATGGTGTTGGACGGGATCTGGCCGGCGATGCACAGGACCCGCGACGAGCAGGCATACGCCGTCGCGACGCCGGCGAGGGCATTGAGCAGGCCGGGGCCCGGCACGACCATGCACACCCCGATATCGCCGGTCGTGCGCGCGTAGCCATCGGCCATATACGCCGTGGCCTGCTCGTGCCGGGTGTTCCAGTAGGTGATGCGATCCGCGAGCTTGGCCAGCCCATCGACGGCGTAGTCGAGCTGCACTCCCGGCACGCCAAAGATGTCGCGCACACCCTCGCGTGCAAGCTGCTGCGCCAGGGCCTCGCCCCCGGTCATGGGCTGGGCCGTCGATGCCCCATCTCGCGTCGGTGCCGACTGCATGCTCGCCTGGGCTTACCTTACTGCAACCTCCGCCTCCACGAACAACGTAGTTTCACGCCTGAAATCGCGGTACGCTTCACCCACTTGATCGGAGAGCCATGAGTATGTCTTCCGGACCGCTCCACACGCGGCGTCAGTTGCTCCGAATGGCAGCCGTGCTGGCCGCGACGCCGGCGCTCGTGTCGGTGGCCGCCGCCTGCCAGTCCACCGCACCGACCGCGCCCACCGCCCCGCCCAACCCGAACCCGACCACACCCGCCGCCGCTGCCGCGCCTGCGCAGCAGGCACCCGCGGCCAGCACCATTGCGCAGGTCGTCGTCATGCAGGGCGTGGACGCCAATACGCTGGATCCCAGCTTCCGCAACTCGACGCCTGAGTACAACATCAACGCCCACATCTTCAACATGATGACCTGGCGTGATGCGAAGACGCTGAAGATCACTCCCGAGTTCATTCAGGCCTGGACCCTCGTCGACGACCTGACCTGGGACTTCAAAATCACCACCGGCGCGAAGTTCCACGACGGCACCGCGGTCGACGCGGAAGCGGTGGCCTTCAGCCTGACCCGCTACGCGAAGAAACAAATCGGCGGCAAGTCGACCATCCAGGGCACGTTTACCAACCTCACCGGCTTCGTTTCGGCCACGCCGGTCGACGCCACGACGGTCCGCATGAAGACGCAGACCCCGGCCGCCATCGTGCCGGACCTGCTGAGCGCCGTCGAGGTCATCCCGCCCAGCCAGTACGCCGACGAGTCCGAGGCGAACCTGGCCAAAGTGGCCACTAAACCGGTCGGCTCGGGCGCCTACAAACTGGCCGAGTGGGTCAAAGATGACCATGTCACCCTCGAAGCCTTCGACGGCTACTGGGGACCCAAGCCGGCTTTCAAGACGGTCATCATCAAGCCGGTGGCGGAACTGTCGACGCGCGTCCTGGCGCTCCAGAACGGTCAGGCGGACGTCATCGTCAACGTCGCGCCAGACCAGGCCGCCATCGTCGACAAGAGCGAGCTGGGGCGCATCTCCACGGTGGCCGGCGGTCGCAACATCTTCGTCGGCATGCGCGTGGACCGTCCCCTGCTCACCGACAAACGCGTGCGTCAGGCGTTCAACTACGCCTTCAACTTCGACGCGGTCAACCGCGCCCTGCTGAACGGTGCCGGGGCACGCACCAGGACAATTCTCAATCCGCCCCACGAGCCGCCGGACGCCAGGCCCTATCCCTACGACCTGGCAAAGGCGAAGGCGCTCATGGCCGAGGTTGGCTGGACGCCCGGCGCCGATGGCGTCCTGCAGAAGAACGGCCAGAAGTTCGCCGTGATCATGGACGCACCCAGCGGGCGCTACATCAAGGACAAAGAGATCGCCCAGGCCATCCAGCAGGACCTCCAGGCCCTCGGCGTGCAGGTCGACCTGCGCGTGCTGGACTGGTCGCTGTATGCGGGCGACATGCTGAACAAACGGAATCCGGACGATATCTTCCTCCTGGGCCTTGGCTCGCCCTTCGACGGCCAGGAGGAGCTCAACTACATCCACAAGGACTTCTCGCTGAACTCGACGTACTGGCAAAACACTCAGTACCACCAGTTGTTCGACCAGCTCAAAGCGGCGCTCGACGATCAGAAGCGGCAGGACTTGATGAACCAGATGTGGGCAATCGCCTACGACGACCCACCGTGGATCTACATCTGGCACCAGGTGGACTTCTACGGCGTGAGCAAACGCATTGCCTGGGAAGCGCGCGCGGACGAGCGCATCCGCATGACCGAGGCCAAACCGAGCGCCTAGAGGGGCGGCCGAAAAGTGAGCAGCAACACAACTTGCCGCCCCTCCAGGCGATCCAATGAACGGCGTTCGGCCGCTGCTCACACCCGGAATCGCACGTTTCGGCCGAACGCCTAGAAACCCTCCATGGGCACCTACATCGTCCGCCGCCTCCTGCAGTCGGTGCTGGTGCTGGTGGGCGTCACCCTGCTGGTGTATTTCATCCTGTTTCAAACCGGCGATCCGACCTTCCTCAGCGTCAGCACCGATGCCAGTCAGCAAGAGGTCGAACGTGTTCGGCACCTGCTCGGATTCGACCGTCCCTGGTACGTCCAGTACGCTGAATTCCTTGGCCGCGCGGTGCGCGGCGACTTCGGCACGTCGCTGCGCCAGGGGCTGCCGGTCACCAGCATTGTCCTGGAACGGATGCCCGCGACGCTCGAGCTGGCGCTCAGCGCCCTGTTGATCTCGCTGACGGTGGCCGTGCCGGTCGGCATCGTGTCAGCGGCGCGTCGGAACAGCCTGTGGGACCAGGCCAGCATGCTCGGCGCGGTGCTCGGTCAGTCCGCGCCGACCTTTTTCCTGGGCATCATGCTCCTATTCGTCTTTGGCGGCATGTTGAACTGGTTCCCCATCGGCGGGCGCGGGCAGGGCGGTCCGGGCGACGAGTTGCGCCATCTGGTGCTGCCGGCGATCACGCTGGGGACCTTTTCCATGGCCCGCAACGCGCGTCTCGTGCGCTCGAGCTTGCTGGAGACGCTGGGCCTGGAGTACGTCACCGTGGCCTGGTCGAAAGGTCTGAGTGAGCCGGCGGTGGTGCTACGCCACGCCTTTCGCAACGCGCTGATCCCGGTGGTGACGCTCATCGGCCTGGACTTCGGGGCGCTACTCGGCGGGGCAGTGATCACCGAAACCGTGTTTGCCTGGCCTGGCGTTGGCAGCCTGGTCGTCCGCGCGATCGGCCAGAAGGACTTTCCCGTCGTGGTGGGGTGCGTGACCATGCTGGCCGTGGTCTTCGTCGCCGTCAACCTGTTGACCGACGTGCTGTACGGGTATCTGGATCCGAGGGTGCGGCGGGTGTGAGCCAGGCCGTCGTTGCGGCGGGCCGACCACTGGCGGCCGGCGCGAGCCAGGTGCGCACGCCGCGCCGCGGCCGGCGCCTGCTGGCAAGCCTCCGCGGTCGCTGGCTAGCGCGGCTCGCCCTGCTGATCCTCCTCGCCGTGGTCGCCAGCGGCCTCGCCGCGCCGCTGCTCGCACCGCACGCCCCGCGCGTCGGCAACCTGCTCGACAGCAAGCTGCCCCCGGTGTGGCTCAGCGGTGGCGACGCGCGCTTTGTCCTCGGCACCGACGAGCTTGGGCGCGACATCCTGAGCCGCGTTATGTACGGTGCCCAGGTATCGTTGATCGTGGGTATCTCGGCCGTCATCCTGGCCGGCGCCATCGGCATCACCCTCGGCCTGGTGGCGGGCTACTTCCGCGGCCGCATCGACGACCTCATCATGCGCGTGGCCGATATTCAACTGGCGTTGCCGCAGATCCTGCTGGCCATCGCGATGCTGGCGGTCCTCGGCCCGGGCCTGCAGAACGTCGTGCTGGTGCTGGCGATCACCAACTGGGTCACGTATGCCCGCCTCGTGCGCGGCCAGGTGCTGTCGGTGCGCGAAAAGGAGTTCATCGAAGCCGCGCGCTGCCTGGGCGTCGGTCATGCGGCGATCATGTTCCGCCACATCCTGCCGAACGTGATGGCCTCGATCATCGTCGTGGCCAGCTTCGCGGTGGCCAACACGATTCTGGCGGAAGCGGCCCTGTCGTTTCTGGGCTTGAGCGTCGGACCTGACGTGCCCACCTGGGGCGGGATGGTCGCCGCCGGGCGCGACCAGATCATCACCGGCCAGTGGTGGATCTATACTTTCCCTGGCCTGGCGATCATGCTCACGGTGCTGGGCGTGAACCTCGTCGGTGACTGGCTGCGCGACTACCTCGATCCGCGCCTCAAGGTATGAACGCCTGCACTGCGCGCGCCAGCGCCGCCGGCTGCTCGTACGGCAGCATGTGACCCGCGTCGGCGACCGAGACCACCCGGCTGTGTGGCAGCAGCGCCCCCCAGCGGCGCGCGTACGCCGGACTCATCAACCGGTCGTGCTCGCCCCACACGACGAGCGTCTCGGTGGTCAGCCGGTACAGCCGTTTGGAGATCCGTCGATTGGGAATCGGAAACAGCATCTTGCCGGCGGTGCCCAGGCTGCGTGCATTGCCGATGAAGAAGTCCCGCAGGCTCTCCGGATCCGCGGCGTCGGTTCCGCCCGTTAGCAACGCCGCCGCCCGCTCCGGATCGTGGAACAGGTAATCGCCAAACTCGAATGGCAGAAACGCGAAGATATCCGGAATCGGCTCATCCTCCAGCCAGAGCCCGTACGCGTCCACCAGGACCAGTTTGTCGACCGCGTCGGGCGCCAGGCACGCCATCTCGGCCGCGACCATGCCGCCCATGGAGTGTCCAACCAGGATCGGCCTGTGGATGCCCAGGGCCACCACCACGTCCCACCCGTGGAGGGTGAAGTCGAGCATGTCCTCCAGCAGGTCTTCGCCACTGGACTCGCCATAGCCGGGCAGCTCGGGCACGTACACGTGGTGGCGCTCCGCCAGCAGCTCGAAGACTTTCGTATCGTCGAGCAGACCATTCAGGCCGTGCAGGTAAACCAGCGGCGTGTTGTCGGCGAGGCCGAAGTCGAGCACCCGCACGCGCGTGCCGCGCGGCGTCTCGATCGTGCGGGTACTCATTGGAGGTGGCTGGCTACGCGGCCATTCGGCACGACCCGCTGCTCCAACGGGTGAATCCACCAGCGGTCGTCGGCGTCCCACTCCGGCCACAGGTGGCGCAATTTCGGCATGACCTGCTCCGCGAACAGGCGCGAGTTGTGGCGCGTCTTTTCGTCGGTCTGGTTGCCGGTATGCAGCAGGCAGAAGACGTGCCCGACGCGCAGGGTCTTGATCAGTTCCTCCATCCGCTGGCGCACCGTCTCGGGGCTGCCGGCGATGACCATGCCGCCGTCGACCAGCCCCTGCCAGGTGACCTCAGGTTGTCTGCCCTGAGCGCGCCGCTGCAGCATGGCGAGCGAGGTGGCTTTGATCGTCTTGATCGTGCGGTACCCGGGCGGATTCTGGAACGCCGGGGCGACGTGCAGACATCGGTTGTAGAAGTACAGGATGTGCTCTTTGTAGAGTCGCTCGGCCTCCGCGTCGGTGTCGGCGACAGCGATGATCTGAGCGAACGCCGCGCGGTGCGGGGAGGCGTCCTTGCCCCGCGCGGCGACGCGCTCCCAGTAGCTGTCCATCAGCGACTTGGCCGCCAGGTAGCCGTTGAACGACAGGTACGAGTAGTTGTAGTCGTAGTCGATGCAGAAATCGAAGGTCTCGACCGACCCGCCGCCGGGAATGTAGATCGGCGGGTGCGGCTTCTGGATGGGCTTGGGCCAGCAGTTGACCCAGCGGAGTTGGTTGTACTTGCCGTCGAAGGCGAACGGCTCCTCCTCGGCCCAGGCGCGCCGAATGAGCGTGTGCGCCTCCGCGTACTTGTCGCGGGTCAGCGCGGGAATCTGCCCGTAGCAGAAATTGGTATCCATCGGCGTGCCCACCGGGAACCCCGCGATCAGCCGCCCGCCTGAGATCACGTCCAGCATGGCGAACTCTTCGGCGACCCGGATCGGCGGGTTGTAGAGCGCGATCGAGTTGCCGATCACCGCGATCGCGGCCCGCGACGTCCGCCGCGCGAGCGACGCCGCGATGATATTGGGCGACGGCATGAGCCCATACCCGTTCTGGTGGTGCTCGTTCACCCCGATCCCGTCAAACCCCAGCTCGTCCGCGTACTCGAGCTGATCCATGTACTCGTGGTACACCGCGTTGCCCTTGACCGGGTCATACAGCCGATTCGGAATGTCCACCCAGACCGACCGATGTTTTTCGCGGAAGTCGTCAGGCAAATACGGCCACGGCATCAGGTTGAACCAGGTAAACCGCATATTCGCACCATACTACGGCCCGGAGGACCGAACCTGTGAAACCACGTAAACCACGCGACCCGAACGGCCTCGTCCACGCGCTGCTGTACACCCGCGTCTCTGGCGCGGAGCACCAGAAGCTCGGGCTCCGTCTCGACGTACAGGAGAAGGCGACCCGTTCGTATGCCGCGAGTCAGGCTGGCTGGATCGTCGCCGGGGAGTACCAGGACATGATGACCGGCCAACGCGACGACCGACCGCAGTACCAGGAGATGTGATCGAGGTCCGTCGCCTGGCGGCCAGCGGCGTGCGCGTGGCCGTGGTGGTCAAACGCACTGACCGTCTCGGACGTGACGTACCCGAGGCGAGCCGAGCCCGCAAAGAGCCACACGGGCTGGGGGTCGAAATCCACATGATTGACGACGGCGAGCTGATTGCCGACCCGCCCGCGCACATCTACATGGCCGTCGCCCAGGACGAATCGAAGAGCAATGGGGAGCGCGTAGCCGATGTGCGCTCCAACCTCGTCCTCGCCGGTTGGTTCTACGGCCGCAGACCGTTCGGGTATCGCGCCCGAGCACTCACCGACGCCGAACAGGCGCTCCGTGCGCCGCTCGGCAAACAACACTCCGACCGCTGGGTACCGACCACGATTGAGCCGAACCCCGTGACCCGCAACATCGTGGTCGACCTGTTCCAGCGGGTGGCTGACGGGGCTTCGGTGCGGAGTACCGCGCGGTGGTTGGCCAACCAGTCGTACACCACTCGCGGGGGTCGGGCGTGGAGTCACAACAGCTTCGTGGAACTATTGCGGTCCCCGACCTACATAGCGCGGCCATGCCAGGGTCCGGACGACGTGCTTAGTCGTCCTGTCGCACGCTGGGAACCTCTGGTCTCGGACGAACTGTGGATGACCGTCCAGCAGCGCATGTCGGGACACGCGAAGCGGGGACGCTACCCGAGCAGCCGGTTTCTCTGGACCGGGTTCTTACGCTGCGCCCGCTGCGGCTCCCGTACCGGGTGAGCGGCACCGGCGGCGGCCGTGTGTATCGGTGTCTCGGCAGCGACCACGGCGCAAACGCGCCGATACCCCACTGTCAGTTCGCCGTAGTCGTGCACATTGCCGACCATGCGGCACTGACCCAGGTCAACAACGCGCTGGTGTCCCTGGCCGACCCGCAACAGTGGCCGGCGCTGCTCGACGCCTGGCGGCGGCAGAACACGAATTCGGTCGATGCGCGTGATTGTCGGCTGGCCGAGTTGGACCGCGACTTGACCAACGCAAACGACCGGCTGGCGCGTGCCGCCGACGTGTTGCTTGACCCCACACGGACCGACTCGAAGGCGAACTACCAGGTGTACGAAGCGTTGCGGGACCGCGAGCTACGGTCCATCGACGCCATCAAAGCCGACCGCGACCGCCTCGGGGGCCTCGACATGTTGAAGTCGCGCCAAGTCCAGAAGCTGCCGTCGTTGGAGCGGGTGTTTGCAGCAGGCCGGCGGGTGGACCGAAATCCTGGCAAACGTCGACGTGGCGGACCAGCGGGGGGTGTTGGAGCCGTTGATCTCGTCGGTGCGCCTGAAGCGCATCGCCATCGGCAAGTACGAACCCGACATCACATGGACACCGCTCGGAGCAGCTTTGTACGCCGTCGTCAGTGAAGACCCAGCGGAGGCCGCATGAGCGCCACCGTCCGGTTAGCGGACGGTCGGACGGCGACGGTCAGTCTCGGGGTGTGGTCGTCGTCTGACCCCGACCTTCTCCTGTCGTGCCAGGTGTCGGCGTGGCAGGACCCGAGCGATGTGCGATACGAACCCGATCCCGACCTGAGCGCGGCCATGCGAGCAGCCGAGGCGCTTGGGGGAGTGGTCGTCGGGGTCACTGAGACTGCCGAACCCGGGGATGTGGTCTACGGGCCGTCCTGACTGGACTTTCACGGCGTCGTGAAACTTGTCACTGCGCCGTGACTTTTTATAGTCCGCTGTAAAGTTTCCAACGCGTTGGAAATCGTGAACGCGTTCACGATTTGCCGCCTGGCGATAAAGGCCACCCAGGAGCCGCTACACGCCCTTCGACGGCTCGGGTGACTCAGACCACCACCCCCACGAGTCGACGTAGCCAGGGCGCTCCGCTGCGAAGTCCCTGGGGACGCGGCCTGGGGACGCGGGCTTATCGTCGGGGATAAACGTCGCGCTGGCACTCGGTTCTCAGGGTGACGGTGCTCGGCAGGCCGTTGGTCGGGTCAAGTTCGACCAGGACCGAGACGGTGTGGAGCCGCACGTCTTCGAGCGGTCGCCGACTGGACAGTTCACGGGCGATTGCCACAAGCACGGCGGTGAGCCCGGGGTGGGGGTCGGCGGGGACGCGAGCCAGGACCACTCCGTACCAGGGTAGCGCGGTGGGGTCTCCTCGATACGGGCCTTTTTAGGCCGGTATCGCACGTCTCCCGTCCGGGTAACTCCCATGACCACCCGGACGGCGCACGCAAACCCGGCCGGGCGTGTGGTCTCTGACAGTGGGCGTTGTCAGGTCGGAGCGCCGCCGCGAGCCCGAAGACTTGACGCGGGCCTAACCAACTCCGACTGCGAAGGAGGCGCGACGACGGGTCTGAGGCATGGCCGGGGCCCCGTTTCGTGAAGTTGCGTCGACCTGGGCCGACGGTTCCAGTGTTCGGTATAGTTCGGTCGACGATAGTCGACGGAAACGGGCTGACATGGATTTGAGTGCACAGGAACCCTGGACGTCGGCTGAAGTGGTCGGACGCCACCTTGGGGTCGCCAAAGACACCGTCTATCGCTGGGTTCGCGTGCGGGACCTACCCGCACATCGCCTCGGTCGGCTTCTTAAGTTTCGAATCAGCGAAGTCGACGCATGGGTAGCGCGCGAGCATCCTCCGGAACTGGACCAGCGCAAGTGAGTGTGCTCGGCGAGCCAATCCGCCAAGCGCTCCAGGTTGCGTCATACGTATCCGGGTATACACACGGCTTTTACCGCTATCCCGCTCGGTTCTCCCCTGAACTAGCCCGCGCCTTCATCGATGAGTACACGCACCCCGGCGAAGTCGTGCTCGACCCGTTTATGGGGGGCGGCACGGCAATCGTCGAAGCACTCGCAGCAGGGCGGCGCGCAATAGGGCTTGATCTCAACCCTCTCGCTCACTTCGTGACACTTGTGAAGACCACGCCGCTCTCCCGGGCCGACGCGGCAGAACTACGCCGATGGGCGTGTTCGACCGCATGCGACAGCGCG
>Ga0070730_10001997_pt1 | contig 18917 bp, 14 predicted proteins | sample Coa_R1_3_FD_66447 | JGI IMG/M metagenome (GOLD analysis project Ga0070730, IMG submission 66447) | Surface soil microbial communities from Centralia Pennsylvania, which are recovering from an underground coalmine fire - Coalmine... | ecosystem: Environmental > Terrestrial > Soil > Unclassified ... | reverse complement strand
ATTACGTTGATCAAGATGAAAGAACTGTACGAGGTACTGGAGACCGCGACCGACAAGGCGGAAGATGCAGCCAATGTGCTCGAAACCGTGGTTCTAAAAAGCGCCTGATGCCACTCGTGACTGAGGTCAACTTTTGCATCTGAACAGTACACTGATTCTTACAGCCGTCACCGTCCTGGTGGCATTGACCTTTGATTTCATCAACGGTTTCCATGACGCAGCCAACAGTATTGCCACTGTCGTTTCGACTCGAGTGCTTTCTCCTCGACTGGCTGTTGTTTGGGCCGCTTTTTTCAATTTTGTGGCCGCGTTCGTACTCGGGATCGCCGTGGCCAAGACCATTGGCAAAGGAATGGTAGACCTGCATCACGTGACTCAGTACGTGGTGCTGGCGGGATTATTGGGCGCGATCATTTGGGATCTGGCGACCTGGTACTGGGGGCTGCCAACTTCTTCCTCGCATGCGCTCATCGGCGGCTACGCCGGCGCAGCCATCGCCCGCGGTGGCTTTGGCGTGATCATTCCTTCTGGCTGGAACAAGACGCTGCTCTTTATCGTGGTCTCTCCTTTGCTGGGATTTGTGCTCGGTCTCGGATTGATGGTAGCGGCTTCCTGGATTCTACGCAGCGCAACCCCGCGGCAGGTGGACCGATGGTTTCGCTGGCTGCAGTTGCTGTCTTCCGCCGGCGTGAGTTTGGCGCACGGCGGCAATGACGCCCAAAAAACCATGGGGATCGTGGCCGGGGCGCTCTTTGCCGGCGGCTATATCACTCAAGCTGAGATGAACAACGACTGGGGACGCTTTCACTACCCCATCATTTTTGGCGCTTACATCGCCATTGCACTGGGGACCTACTTCGGCGGATGGCGCATCATTCGCACCATGGGCACAAAAATCACCAAGCTCAAACCCGTGGGTGGCTTCTGCGCAGAGACCGCCGCCGCTCTGACCCTGGTGGCTACTGCACTGACCGGAATTCCGGTAAGCACTACGCATACCATTACTGGCGCGATTGTGGGAGTAGGATCGACACAACACATCTCGGCTGTACGCTGGGGAATTGCCCGGCGCATTGTCTGGGCGTGGGTGCTTACCATTCCTGCTGCGGCACTCGTGGCTGCAATTGTCTTTTGGCTTATCCGGCTGGTGCATCACGCAGCCTGATTCATACTTCGGTTGTCCTCAAAACCCAAAAGTCGCTCCAGCTTCAGGCTGCTCTGCGTCTTCTCAGCACACCGGCAACTGCTTTGAGATCGTCAATAAAGCGCTGCATCTCCGTGTGCCGGGCTTCATCGTCGGGCGCGCGCAATATCGAAGAAGGATGCACGGTAGCAAACACGAACTCAGCCAGATTGGAGTCAATAGGCCGGCCGCGTTGTTGGGTTACGCGAAATTTGCTGCCCAGGATGGCCTGCGCTGCCGTGGCTCCAAGCAAAACGACGGCTCGCGGTTTGACGAGGCGAATTTCCGCATCCAGCCAGGGACGGCAGGCGGTAATCTCGCGGATGTTGGGTTTGCGATGGATGCGCCTGGCGCCGCGCGGCTCCCATTTGAAGTGTTTCACCACGTTGGTTACATAGACATGCGTGCGATCGATTCCGGCGGCTTGCAGAGCTTTATCCAGCAGAGCGCCCGCCGGCCCGACAAAAGGACGTCCGGCCAAATCTTCTTTGTCGCCGGGCTGCTCGCCCATCAACATCACCTCCATGTGCGGGTCGCCTTCGCCGAACACCGTTTGCGTGCCGCGCTTCCATAGATCACACGCCTTGCAGCCGGCTGCGATTTGGCGCAAATCTTCTAACGTGGCATTGGGTGGAATCAGGCCGGCTGCGGTGGGTTGCGATTTTTTCTTCATTATTTTTGTGGATGCCGCGGCCGAGACAGAGGTGGTCACGCGGTGACGGTGAATAGGTTACAATTTCCGGCATGCTTAGACCACTTACCGTTGAGTTGATGCAACCTGGTTATTATTTGGGATGGGGGACATTGGCCCTGATTAACGCCGGGATCGCGCAAGGAAAAAACCGCAGCGGACTGGCCTGGTTTTTGCTCTCACTCCTCTTTGGCCCCTTGGCGACATTCATTCTGGTGCTGCTGCCGAAGGACTGAGAGCAGCTCTCAGCTTTTAGAACTTGTTTTCATTAGCTGCGAAGCTGCTGCCTTGCGAGCAGCTTCGCAGGTTAGATTGTTTATCCCTTCGTTTATCCCTTCACGCAGACGACCTGTTTCAACGTGTACACAATCTCAACCAGGTCTTTCTGCGCTTCCATCACAGCCGAGATGGGCTTGTAGGCGCCGGGGGTTTCGTCAATCACGTCAGCATCCTTGCGGCATTCAATGCCCGCAGTGGCTGCCGCGTGATCGGCCAGCGTAAATTTACGCTTGGCCTCGCCGCGAGACATGGCGCGGCCTGCGCCGTGGCTGCAGCTCATGAAGCTCTCCGGATTCCCCAAACCGCGCACGATGAACGACTGCGCTCCCATGCTGCCCGGGATAATTCCCATATCGCCCTCACGCGCACGCACCGCGCCCTTGCGGGTCACCATGACGTTCTCGCCGTAGTGGTTTTCCCAGGCAACGTAGTTGTGGTGGCAGTTCACCGCCTCCACGTTGGCGTCGAAGGCGGGCACTTCCCCACTCTCGCGCACCGCGCCGATGATATTGCTCATCATCAACTGGCGGTTGGAGAAGGCAAAGTCCTGCGCCCACTTCACGGCAAAACAGTAGTCGTGGAAGTGGTCGGTGCCCTCGGGCAAGTAGGCCAGGTCTTCGTCGGGAAGGTTGACCATCCACTTGCGCATGTCTTCCTTGGCAAGCTGAATGAAAAATGTCCCCACGCGGTTCCCTACCCCGCGCGATCCGCTGTGCAGCATGAACCAGACATTCTGGCTTTCATCGAGACAAACTTCGATGAAGTGGTTCCCCGTGCCCAGCGTTCCCAGGTGATTCACCGTGTTGCCATGCTTGGCGCTCAGCTTGGGATACTTGGCGGTAATCTGCTCGTAGCCTTCCTTGAGCTTGCCCCAGATATCCTGCGCAGCCGCAGGAATCTGGTTCCAAGCCCCGCGGTCTCCGGGACCTCCATTATTGGTGCGTCCGTGGGGCACGGCTTTCTCGATCGCCGAGCGGATCTTGGCCAGGTTGTCGGGCAGGTCGCGGGCGTTCAGGCTGGTCTTCACCGCCATCATGCCGCAGCCGATATCCACACCCACAGCGGCAGGAATGATCGCACCCTTGGTAGGAATCACGCTGCCCACGGTGGCGCCGATGCCCCAGTGTACGTCGGGCATGGCCGCCATCCACTTGTAGATGAACGGCAGGCTGGCCACGTTGAGCAACTGCTTCTCAGCAGCGGCTTCCAGCGCAACGCCGCGCGTCCAAGCCTTGATGGGCACGCCGTGTTCGGGTTTGATTACGTTGTACAGTTTTTCGGTCATAAACTTTCACTTCCAATCTTCAATGGTAAAACCAGCCGGATGCAGTTTGCGCGGCTCGTTCTTGAGCTTTTAGCTCTTAGCTTTGCCATGACAGCACGCAGCCAGATATCACCACTTACAGTTTTTTGTTTGTTCAGATTTGCGTAGGAAAGTGCGCCGAAGGTACCACTTGGATTTTAGCCGCGATAATTGGACGCCCGGGTGCCCTCAAAGCCGGATTGCGGCTTTGTTGGCCTACGCAATAAGGTTTGCGTTGTTTGTTTCATAACGGGCGTTTCCTACGCGAGTATGAGGATAGCATACCTGCGGTTGAAATTGCTGAGGCTACAAAAAGAAAGCAAACCACAAAGGACACGAAGGAAAAACTTAACTGCGAAGGACACGCAGGACAAGAGGCTGGAAACTCGAAATTTGAGCACATTCCTTCGTGTCCTTTGTGGTTAAACCTAGATCACTGTTCGCTGCTGTAGCTGATCTCCAGCGTACGAACGCGCAGACATGCCACGGCCAGCGCGGCCGCGGCGAGAAGCAGGAGTCCGAGCACAGTGGCCCAGGCGGCGACGGGTTCGGTCACCACGGTGAGCAGGGCCAGGATGCCATCGGAGGGCGCGCTCACTGGACACAGGTGCTTCAGGTAGAACGAGACGCTCAATCTTTGCAGCATGGCGGGGAAGATGCCGCTGAAAGTTTCCCAGCCCAGCATGGCAATTCCGGGAATGATGGGATTCTTGAAGATGATGGTGAGGGTAAGGAAGATCGCTCCATAGCCGATGCAGGCCAGCGCGGTCACGCCCAGATACACCGCCAATTCGTACAGGCCCGGTCCGTGGAAAACATAATCATACCCTCGAGCGCCGAAGTGCCAGTACACCAGCGAGAACGAGAGCAACACCCCGGAGCCAAACACCACAGTGGCAATCAGGGCTCCTGCGAGAAATTTGCCGATGACCAGCAGCTCGCGCCGCAGCGGGGCGAGGAACGCATAGTGGAGCGTGCGCTGCACTACCTGGCCGCGAAACAGCCAGGCAAAAACCCCCATGACGCCGAAGAATATTCCAAAGCGCATGTAATACAGTTGGAAGGTGGCGGCAAACATCGAGGTATCGTCGTCGAGGCTGCAAGCTGGGCAGCCCGGAGTTTGCATGGCATCAATCGCAAAGACCACCACCGGGCCGAATGCCAGAAGGTAAATCCATATCCCCCGACGGGTGAAGAAATTGTGCTTTAGTTCCTGCCGTACGGCGGCCATTACCTGGTGGCCCCAGAGCCGCCACGGCTGGCTGGTGATCCACATACGCGCGTTTGTATTCGTGCCGGCTTGATTCATATGCGCTCTCCATCGGAGCCGATCAGATATTGGTACACCGAGTTCACATCGTCATCGGCGGGAGCCACGGCTTCAACCTGCATGCCATCTTCGACGATAAGCCGGTTCAGCAGCGAATAGAACTCATTGGCATTGGTGGTGCGAATCAAGATGCCTTTGCCATCGTTTTGCAGTTTGGCTTCCACCACGTGGTTCTGCGCGAAGACGCGCGAAGCCAGCATGCCGGGCTGGGAGCAGCGGACCAGAATCTGCATAGGATGCTCCTTGACTTCGGTGCGGACGTCGGGAATCTTGCCTTCGGCCACAATGTAGCCGCTGCTGATGAGCACAACCTCGTCGGAGATCCGGTCCACCTCGTGCAGAATGTGGCTCGAGATCACGACGTGCATGCCTTCTTTGCCCAGTGCCTCAAACAACGCCATAGAAGCTGCGCGGGCTTTGGGATCGAGGCCGTTGAGCGGTTCATCGAGAATGAGCACCGTCGGATGGTGGCTGATGGACTGTGCCAGCCGGATACGCTGGCGCATGCCCTTGCTGTATCCGGCAATCTTGCGGTCGGCGGCCTCGGTCAGCTCCACGCGCGCCAGCGCGTCTTGGGCGAGGCGGCTTGCCTCCTGGTGGTTGAAGCCGTGCAGGCGCAGCCAGTCTTGAATAAACCCGCGCCCGGTAACGCCCGGAGGAAAGGAATCAAACTGCGTGCAGTAGCCGGCAACGCGGGCAAGCTTTTCGGGCTCGGACGGCGCGATTCCAAGAACGCTGATGGCGCCGTTCGTAGGCCTGATGAGGCCGGTCATCAGGTTCATGAGCGTGGTCTTTCCCGAGCCGTTGGGCCCTACCAGGCTTGTGACTCCAGCCGACAACGAAAGATTCACGCGGTTCACACCCAGAACCTCGCCATAGAACTTGGAGACGTTTTCGAAGACGATTCGGTTTTGAAGCTGACCGCTCATCCGCGCACCACCTCACGCGCCCGCAGGCGGCGATTCAAAAGCAGCAGGCACACTGCACAGACGACAACAACAACCATCCAGGCCTGCCAGAGCGGAATGGGCGGCGGTGCAAGCCTAACCATGCCCGGCGGCAGGTGCGGATGTCTGGCGTGAGGATTCGCACCGGAGTTATCCACTGCTACGTGGAACAACCTCGGCCATATCACGCGGAAGATCAGGTGACTTAAATTCAGCAGGTGTCCCCAGCTTGTGCTCAGAATGCCGTTGATCATCTGAGCAAAGGCGGTTCCCACGAAGAAGATGCCAAACAGAAACGCGCTGGCCACCATGCGCCAACGCACCCAGGCGGAAATCGCCAGTGACAGAAGAGAAATTACCGTGATCCATAGGATGCCGGCCAGCGAAATCGCTCCCATCAGCCAGTAATTTTCTTTGAACCACCCTGGCTCCAGGCCGGCCTGCAATCCGAAGAGCAGCAGCACCGGCAACCAGGTAATGGCTGAGAGCAGGAGGAAGAGCACACCCATCTTTCCCAGCACATACTCGGCACGGGAAAACGGGCGCGACAGGTACAAAGGCAGGGCCTGGTTGGCGAGGTCCGGAGCCACCAGCCCGGGCCCGGCCCAGGCTGTCATGAGAAATGCCAGCCAGCCCTGATTCAGCAGAACCTGGAGAAAGAATTTGGGATCAATTTTGATAATCGGCCCGGTCAACTGCAGCAGAGTGCGCGCCATGGGGCTGTGGTTCAGATAAATTAATACGCCGGAAAGCAGCAGCGGTATCGCCGAAAGCACGACAAAAGCCGTAAACGGGCGCGAGTCGAAGAGCGTGTAGAGGGAGTACCGCGTCAGCACCAGGAACCGCGACCATTGCGCCGTAAGACGGCTGTCGTAACGGCGATAGGTTCGTTTATAGACCGCCATGTTTTTTTACTTCCTGACTCAACGCGTCATGGTGAAAGCGCATTTCATAATTCCCAATATGGGACCCGGGGCTAAAGCCCCAAACTCAAGGATCCCCTTTTCCCCCGGCTAAAGCCGGGGGCTCCCACCGTGCGCCGCAAGCGGCGCAATTGGAGAGGCTCCCGGTTCTTCCATGGCCCGCAGGAAAATATCTTCCAGCGAGTCGCGGCGGTGATTCATGCGCCGGATTTGCACACCCTTTTCAGCCGCCAACTGGTAGATTTGCCGCAATTCAATCTCATGCGGCAAGACGATTTTCATGCGGCCACGGCTGAACAGCGCGCATTCGCATCCCATGAGCTCGGCGGCCTCGGCAAAGGCGTTTTCATCGCCTGTGGTCTCGAGCTCGAGGAATTTGCGGTTGGCCTTGCGCTCTTCCTCCAGGTTGCACAGCGCGGCGATGCGGCCATCGTTCAGGATCAAGACCTCATCGCAGCACTCTTCCACATCGTGCAGCAGATGTGAGGAGAGAACGAGGTTCATTCCCGGCGTATCGCGAATCTCGCGGATAAGCTGCAGCATGCGCAGGCGGGCCGGTGGGTCAAGGCCATTGGTAGGCTCATCCAGAAGCAACAGATTAGGACCATGCGCGATGGCCTGCGCCAGCTTGGCCAACTGCTTCATGCCCAGCGAATACGTTCCCAGCTTGCGGTAGCGGGCCTCGCCCAGCCCGACATAAAAGAAAGCCTCGTGGGCGCGTTCCAGGGCCTCTTCTGGAGGCAATCCGGCGAGTTCGGCCATGTAGCGGACAAAGCGCACGCCGCTCATGCCGGCAATGAAAGCCTCGTTCTCCGGCATGTAGCCGATCATACGGCGCACCGCCATGGCGTCAGTGCAAACGTCGCGGCCATGCACCCGCACAGTGCCCTTGCTGGGCTTGTGAAAACCAAGCAGTGTGTTGATGAAGGTGCTCTTGCCGGCGCCGTTGGGGCCTAACAAACCAATGGCCTTGCCCCTGAGCGCTCCACTCAGACCGTGGAGGATTTCACGCCCGCCCAGGCTTACGGTAAGGCCATCGAACTCGATGATTGGCTGCATTCGTTGAGATTAGATACGTCGTTCTCCTCTATTGAGTTCCCTTCGCCGCCAGATTCAGCAGGCGGGTAAGCGCGAATGTATTGGGATCGAGTCCGGGAAATTTGCTGTTGGTTACGAACTCAATCTGTGATTCCTCGCCGTAGGCCACCGCCATGGTGGGTTTGGAATTGGCGGCCAGTTCGCGCAAAGATTCAAGTTGAGTAGGCGTAAGCCCCGAAACCGAATCCATGAGCGGCGCCAGGTTCTCGTAATAGAGCGCCGAGACGTTGGCCTGAGAATTCTGCGGCAGCAGAGCCAGGAACTGCGATGAGCGCGCCAGCGTAGCACTACTCTGCCGCGTGGCGATGGCCTGGATCAGGACCGCACGCGACGGTCCCGCGATCATGTATCCATCGGCGAAGGTGTAATAGAACTCTTCCAGAGATTCCGGCAAGCGCGAGCGCACGTGATAATAGGTGCGTCCTTCGAGCTGGGTCTCTTCATAATCCACCCCTGGCCGGTTCTTCTGGGCTGCCTCGGCGTTGATGTCATCCACCAAGGTGTGCAGACTGTTTTGCAGCCTTCCTGAATCGTTCACTTCAACAATGAGCTTCCAGGCCGGAGTGGGAACCAGGGGTCCATCCAGCGCGAGCGTGGCTTCCCCACCCAGCGTGCTGGCAAAATCTTCGCGCAAGCGGAATTTCAACCACGATTCAGTGTCCCCAAAATCGGACTCGAATCTGGAATCTTCAGCCCGGCCTATAAAGATGATGTCATCGAGCATCGCCTCGGGCTGCTTCACCACAACGGAGACCACCGCACTGGCCTGCGGCGAAACGAATTCCAGAGCACCCATGGGGGCTGGTGCGGCCAGCCAGGAGGCAACGCCGTGACGCGGACCGTTGAAGACCATCACGGCATGGTTCTCAGGCGTGCTGTTAACGTCTTTGCTTTCGGCAATCAGATATTTGAGATCGCCGAAGCCTGTGCCCGCGGCTCCCAGGCCTTCATGGTGATTCCTGTATTCCTCCTGATCCACGTGCTCACGCCGGTACTGCCGCAGGCTCGCGACATCAGCGGTAAATAACAGGCCCGCCCCATTGGAGTAGAGATTGGTAAGCACCTGGCCATAGGAAGTCTCGGTGAATCCGCTTTCGGAGTGGGATTCGATGCCCGCAATTACATTCTTGAGCAGCATTGGGTCCGGTGAAACCAGGACGTATTCCGGCAGTACGACCGCAAACAGTCTACTCCTTGAGCCGGTGTTGGCGACGGCGCTATCGAGTTCAGAAGCATCAAGCACTTGAAGGACGATTTGTCCATTGGGGTTGTCGTTGGCCTTGGCAGCTTCGCCTTCCAGATACTCACGCAGCCCTGCTCGCTGCACCTCCGCAAGAATCAACGGTATGCAGCGGTCACCCCGCTGCACCACGCTCAACACCGCCTCGTCTCCGAGGTACTGGCTGAGAGTTTGGAACTTCTCAATCATCTCCTCCAGCGAGGGATGCCGATTCGCATTGACCTGCTCCCACCATTTCTTTAACACGTCGCTGGTCTGCAACTGGTCATGCAGTAGCTGGTCGGCCTGCTTGAGAGCATCACCATAGTTTGGAGAGCTGGCATAAAGCACGGTGTTTTGCGGCACGAAGCGGAGCAACCGGCTGCTGTAACGCAGACCCGGCATCGGGATGCTCGCCAATTTCTTTTCCAGCGACGAGAATTGGGCGAGCAATTGAAGGTATTGGTCGAGGTTGTGGCTCCAGGCAATTTCTCTTTTCACGGAGACAGGGTCGCTGCCACCAGCGGTGGAAAGCCCCTCACCTGGGTGAAGCATCTGCTCTTCGCCGGCATAGGAGACGCGCACCGCGCCCTGGACCACCGCTATCCGCGAGTCCCTGATCCCACTGCTGACGGAGAAGATAGTCCCGGCAACGGCAACGCGGCAGTCTTTGGAGAGAACATAAAGATGTCCGCTGGTGCGCTTTGCCGCCTGAACAAGAATGTCGCCGCGTTCAAGATGCACGGTCGTATTTTTGCGCCCCTGACTGACAGAGAACTCTGCACGCTCATTCATCTCCACGCGCGAACCATCCACCAGCCGGAGAAATGCGTGCCCGCCATTGGGCGTACGCACAATTTCATCCTGAGCAAATTGGTCTCCGGGACGGACCGCCTGCTCGCCATTGGCCGAAACCCGGTACAGCCCGCCGTCAATGGATTCCACCGTAGCCCGCGGTCCGGCGAGGGCAAAAAGCGAGTCGCTCTGCATGAACACTACGGCCGCGCCGATGATAACCACGATCATGGCGGCGACTGCATATATCTTCCAGGGCAGAGGGTTGGTTGCAGCCGAGGGTTTGGCCGGCTCCCATGCAACCGGAGCCGTGGCGTGCTCGAAGTAACGGCTGCAACTCACGCACTCATGTAAGTGGGCTTCCACCAGCAATGCCCGCGGAACCGCCAGCTTGTTATTTCTATAGCCGTGTATCAAAGCGCGCACGTCGGCGCATCCGTGGATGGCTCCGCCAGTCGAGGCCGCGGGCCCGCCGGATTGCGCCCACAGGCGCGCTTCGCTTTCGCGAATAAGCTCGGCATCTGGTTGCTGGGCGCGAATAGAATCAATGGTGTCTTTTAGTAATGATTTGGCGGTATCTTTGCTGTTCATCGGGTCCCTCTCATGCGCGTTTTAAAATCGCGCTCCAGCAGACGCCGCACCCGGTAAAGGGTGACGGCCACGGTGGCGCGCGAGATTTGCAGCATACGCGCGATCTCACGGTTATCAAGCTCGTCGAAGTAACGCAGGATAAAAATCTCGGCCCAGCGCGGATTCATGCCTGCCAGCGCGCCGCGCAGCCAAACCTGGGTTTCCTTGGACTCCAGCATGCGGTGGGGCGAACCTTGCGCCGCAACCTGCAGGTCTTCTTGCAGAGGAATGCATTGCCCATCGCGCCGCGAGCGCAGCACATCGAGCGCTGCGTTGATCGCGCCGCGATAAACATATCCGCCCAGGTTGGCGACTGCCTGGTCTGCTGGCCCGCGCCGCAATAATCGCAGAAACAGCGTTTGCAGTACGTCTTCGGCATCGCTGTGACTCCCGGTGATTCGATAAGCGGCCCGGAAGGCGTCGGCATAGCGCGTGCCGAACACCTCTTCAACTTCGCTGGACCAGGGGCGAACTTCCTTGGTTTGGACCATGACTGCCAGTGTTTTCATCCTGCTGCTCCGTCTGTTATCTAAGACGATGAGAAGCCGTGATTATTAACCAAAGCTACCCTGAATAGACACCGGAGAACGCAATCGTATCCCGCCTTTGGCCGAAAATTCCACAAATCGCGGCACAGAACAATAGCGTTACAAGCTGGAGCCTCCGGCTACGCCGCACGGGCGCGTAACTGGTACTATATTCCGGCGCTGCAATGAGCACCTGATACCGCGCCTTCGTTGATCACTATGATCTTAAGGAGCTGCAAATGAAATTTCTCGTTGGTTTCATTCTCGGGCTGGTAGTAATTCCCGTAGGCTTGTATTTCTATTTTTCTACAGGGGGCGCGCCCGTGGCGACTTCCGCTCAACCCATGCCCTTTGAAAAACGCATGGCAAACATGGCCCTGGATGCCCGGGTTAAAAAAGAAGCGCCCAGCGCAGTGGCCCTGCCGGTGAATGACGCCAACCTGGTTGCCGGAGCGCAGATTTACCAGCAAAATTGCGTCGTATGCCACGGGCTCCCCGGCCAGCAGCCCACCGCCATTGCCAAGGGGATGTTCCCCAAGCCTCCACAACTGTTTCATGGCAAGGGAGTGACCGACGATCCCGCGCAGGAGACTTACTGGAAGGCCGCCAACGGAATCCGGCTGACAGGCATGCCCGGCTTTAAGGGATCTTTGTCAGACGACCAGCTCTGGCAGGTGAGCCTTCTGCTGGCCAATGCGGATAAGTTGCCAGCCCAGGCTCAAGCAGTCCTGAGCGGCAGCGCACCGCCGACAGAAGCCACGCCGGCGCCCAAGAGCGGGCACAAGAAATAGTTAACCAACCAGCACCTGGGCAAGTTTTCGCACGCCTTCCCGGATCGCTTTGTTATCGTATCCGGAGTAACCCAGGATCAGACCGGGCTTGCTGCTGCCCAGATAAAAAGCGGAGAGCGGCATGGTTGTAACTCCGGCGGCTGCGGCCCGGCGGGCAAGCTCGCGATCATTACTTCCCTTTTGCAATCGGCCGATGGTGTGCATGCCGGCTTCCGGCAGACGCATCTCCAAAAAACCCTTCAACTCTTTTTCAACCGACGCCACCAGCACCCCAACCCGCTCCAGATAAAGCGCGCGCATTCTGCGGATGTGCCGGCCGAAATGGCCTTCGTTGATAAACTCTGCCAACACTGCCTGCTCCACGGTCGGAGATTGCCGGTCGGTCACCGCTTTGGCCACCAGGAAGCCCTCGACTAAATCCGGGGGCACAACCAAGTATCCCAGCCGTAGCGCCGGAAACAGCACCTTGCTGAAAGTCCCAAAATAGATCACGCGTCCGCTGCGGTCCAGTCCCTGCATGGAAGCCAGCGGACGGCTGGCATAACGATACTCGCTGTCATAGTCGTCTTCCAAAATCCACGCACCCGCTTTTTGCGCCCAACTCAGCAGTTCCAATCGCCGCCCTAATGTCATGGTCACGCCTGAAGGAAACTGGTGCGATGGAGTAACGTAAACCATGCGTGCGCCTGGCTGCCGCGCAATGCCTCGGCGAACACTCAGCCCGGCTTCGTCCACAGCGATGGGAACAAGCCTCGCTCCCACGGCGTTCATGGTCGCTCGCGCGCCCAAATATCCGGGATCTTCAAACCAAACTGCATCGCCCGGCTCAAGCAGCAGACGCGCGGTCAGGTCCAGGGCTTGCTGCGCTCCGGAAACTACGATGACCTGCTCCGGCTCGCAGCGCACCGCGCGCGCCACGGCGAGATAAGAAGCGATGGCGCGGCGCAGCGGCATGTAGCCACCGGAATCTCCATAGCCGAGCAGCTCACCGGGCTGTTTTCGCCAATACCGGTTCAGCAGCCGCGCCCACAAGTCAGAGGGAAATGCGTCGAGTGCCGGAACGCCAGACTGAAAAGGCTTGGGCACTACCGCTTGCCGGATTCTGCCGGTGGTATACGTCGCCAGGCGCGCTCCCTGGCGGGACCAGCGCCGCCGCTTGCCTGATGCGCTCGCACCCGCATGCGTAGCTGTTGCCCGCAACATCTCTTCCGGCAGAGCGCGCGCAACATAGGTTCCTGATCCGACCGCTCCTTCAAGATAACCTTCGGCGATCAATTGCTCGAAGGCGTTGAGAACGGTGTTGCGCGAAACCTCCAGGTCGGCGGCCAGGATTCGGGTAGAAGGCATCTGCTGGCCGGCGCTGAAGCGTCCGGTGAGAATAGCGCTGCGCAACTTGTCGTAAAGCTGGCGATAAAGAGATTCCGGTGATTTGGAATCGGGCGCAAGCGCGGCGGCCACCGCGGCGGAAGAAACCCGGCTCATGGTCATCATTAGACCACAAAAAGTGGCCCCTTCATCTATGGCGAAAGTGGCCCTTTGCTCACACCGCTTTCTGCGCGACACTGACCAGTTATTCAAGCGTGGAAAGAACAGCAGTAAAGAAGAGCACAAGATTCATCCGGCTGCGCCTGCAGAGGGAGGGCTACAGGAACTCATGAACCAGGATCCAATCTTAACCACGGAGCAACAACTCATCCGTAAGCTGTTACCCGAACTTATTTGTAACTGGATCAAAGGAGAAATGAATATGAAACCCAGACTGGACGTAACCAAAGCCACCCCCGGAGCCTATAAGGCCATGCTGGGATTGGAAGCTTATCTCGCGCACAGCAGCATCGAAAAACCGCTGCGTGAGTTGATCAAGATGCGAGTCTCGCAGATCAACGGATGCGCTTATTGCCTCGACATGCACAGCAAAGATGCCCGCGCCGGCGGCGAGACCGAGCAGCGTTTGTATCTGCTGAATGCCTGGCGCGAAGCGCCGTTCTACTCCGATCGCGAGCGGGCGGCCCTGGCGTGGGCTGAGGCAGTGACGCTGGTCCATGAAACCCATGTTCCCGATGAGCTTTATGAAGAGACCTGCAAATACTTCAGCGAAGCCGAACTGATGGACCTGACGCTGTTAGTCACGACCATCAACAGTTGGAACCGGATCGCAATTGCCTTCCGCTCCGTACCAGGCACTTATCAACCGGCCCCGCACGCGGTTGCTGTTTAGGAAATTCTTAGGACAGAGCACAACCGTGGCATCGAATACACATACCGCACCGGCAACCGGCGAACGCTCCCGCATTCGCCGGCATCCCGACCGCTCTGTGACCAGCGAGGCGGGCGACATCCTTGCTGCAGGCACAGTGGCGCACGTTGGCTTTGTGCAGGATGGGCAGCCGTATGTGATCCCGTTTTCCTATCATTATGATCCCGCAAATCCGGGGCAGCTCTACCTGCACGGAGCAACCGCCAGCCGCACTTTGCAACACCTCGCTGCAGGTAATCCCGCTTGTATCTGTGTAACCCAGGTACAAGGCCTCGTCTATTCGCGGACGGCAATGAATCACTCCATGAACTACCGCAGCGTGGTGTGTTTTGGCCGCGGACGCCTGCTGCAATCGGAAGAGAAAAAGCGTGCGGTATTTGAGGCCATGATTGGCCGATATTTCCAGGGACGTACCCCCGGCCAAGATTATGAGGCTCCAACTCTGGAGCAACTTAATGCCACCACGTTGGTAGAAATTGAAATCGAGCAGATGAGCGCCAAGGCTCGAAGCGGAGGCCCCACCGGCCCGTATGACGCTGAACCCGAAGCTATGGGAAGCAGCGGAGTGCTGCCGCTCGGGCACGAAAGCTGTCCCTTTTCGCAACAGACCTCCCCTCGAAATAAAGGCGTTTTGTCCAATAACTCCAAAGATCCCAATGACCCAAGGTCCTTTGGGCTCGTGTTTAGCATCAAAATCTAAGCCCACGGCAACACACAATCGCCATTGCCATTTGTCGCTTTTTCGGAGTATAAACACCTGTGCGAGGTAGCCAGCCCCTGACGCCGCCCCCCAACGGACAGGAGATGAGGAGGCCTTTGTGGCCAATCCTGGGCGTAGGTCGCAGTCTGACATTCCAGCCGGTATCGCCGGATCCATCCCGGCGCCTGTGCGCACCTTGCCCGAAGCGGAAACCCTCTATCGCGGTCTTTTCAACCAGATTGCCGATGCCGTTTTCGTCATTGACCGCCAGACGCAACGCTTTCTTGACTGCAACGACGCTGCTGTCCGCAAATACGGTTACTCGCGCGAAGAACTTCTTTCCATGACTCCCCTGGATCTGCATCCACCGGCGGAACATGCATTTCTGCAAAAACGTATTATGGAATCGGCGGGCGGAGTCAGCCGCGAATATACCCATCTGACCCGAAACGGGAATTCATTCCCGGTAGAAGCCAATACCAGCGTGGTCAACTACCATGGACGTGAGTGCCTGCTCAGCGTTGTCCACGATCTCACCCCGCGCCGGCAGGCCGAACAGGCCTCGCGCGAAAGTGAAGCCCAATTTCGCGCCATGGCGGAAACCGCGGCTTCCTCGATCTCCATTTATCAGAACGACAAGTTTATTTATGTGAATCCTGCCTGCGAAACCCTCACCGGCTACACCCGCCAGGAGCTGCTGCAGATGAACTTCTGGGAAGTCGCCCACCCCGATGTGCGTGAGATGGTGCAGCAGCGCGGCTGGCAGCGCCAGGCCGGAAAAATACCGCTGCCCACGCGCTATGAGCTTAAGATCATCCGTAAAGATGGCGAGGTCCGCTGGCTCGATTTCACCGCCAATGCCATCGAATTCGGCGGAAGCAAGGCCGTTTTGCTCACCGGTTTTGACACCACCGAACGCCGCCAGGCTGAGCAGAATCTGCAGGTGCAAAAGGCCTATCTGGAGCAGTTATTTGAGAGCGCGCCTGAAGGCATTGCCGTGATTGACGCCACCGGCAGGATTTTGCGCATCAACCGCGAATTCTCCCGCATGTTCGGCTACACCGCCGAAGAGGCGAACGGCAAAATCATCTACGAGCTGGTGGTATCGGCGGAAAAGAAAAAAGAAGCGCTCGATCTCATCAGGCGCGCCACCGAGACTGGGCCCTCGTTCATCGAGAGCCAGCGGCGCCGCAAAGACGGCAGCCCGCTGGATGTTTCGCTGCTGATTGCTCCCATCATCCTTGCCCCCGGCCAAACCGCGCTCTATGCCATCTATCGTGACATCAGCGAGCGCAGGAAGGCGGAAGTCAGGCTGCGCGAAAGCGAGACCCAATTCCGCGTGATGGCTGAGACCGCGGCCTCCGCCATCTTCATCTATAAGGACGATCGGTTCATCTACGTAAATCCAGCCACCGAGGCCATTACCGGCTACACCCGTCAGGAGCTCTTGCACATGAACTTCTGGGACGTAACCCATCCTGATATGCGCGATATGATCCGGCAGCGCGGCATGGACCGTCAGGCGGGCAAGAAAAATATTCCCACGCGTTACGAGATCAAGATCGTGCGCAAAGACGGCGAGGTGCGCTGGATTGACTTTGCCGCCGGGGTCATTGTCCTGGGAGGAACCCTGGCCGGACTGGGCACCGGCTTCGATATCACCGAACGCAAACGAGCGCAGCAGTTGCAATCGTCGCTCTATCGCATCGCAGAAACGGCACGTCTTTCCTCCGACCTGCAGCAGCTCTACACCTCTATCCACGCCATTTTGAGTGAACTCATGTACGCCAGAAATTGCTACATCGCATATTACGACCCGGCCAGCGATCTCGTAAGTTTCCCGTACTTCGTCGACGAATATGACCCGCCGCCACCACCCAGGACCCGCAGGCGGGGGGTCACCGAATATGTGCTGCGTACCGGGGAGCCGTTGTTGGCAACCATGGAGGTACTGGAGGAGCTGGAAGCAAAAGGCGAGGTAGACCGCATTGGCGAGCCTTCGCTCGATTGGATGGGCGTGCCTTTGAAAAAAGGCAATGAAACTTTTGGGGTGCTGGTCCTGCAAACCTACGAGCCCAACGTGCGCTACGGCGAGAAAGAAAAACAGATTCTAAGCTTCGTTTCGCAGCAAATCGCCAATGCTATCGAAATCAAGCGCAACGAACAGGCGCTGCGCTCTTCTGAGGCGCGCTATCGCACCCTGGTGCAAAGCGCCGTCTACGGAATTTATCTCACCAGCGTGGACAACAAATTCACCGACGTGAATCCGGCCCTGGTCTCCATGCTGGGTTATGAGAGGGCCGAGGATGTGCTGGCGTTGAACCTGGTTCCTGATGTCTTTGTGAATCCGGAAGAGCATGCCCGCCTGGTTCAGCAGTACCGCCAGACCCAGCAAGTCGAGAGCGTGGAGGTGAAATGGCGGCGCAAAGATGGACGCCAGATCACCGTGCGGCTGAGCGGACGGGCGGTGCTCGATCGCCAGGACCACGCCACCGGGTTTGAGATTATCGCTGAAGACGTGACCGAACGTCTGGCCATCGAAGAGCAGTTGCGGCAATCGCAGCGCATGGAAGCAGTAGGAAGGCTGGGCGGCGGGATCGCGCACGATTTCAACAACCTGCTGACGGTGATACGGGGCAACACTGAGTTGCTGCTGGAAGAGGTCAAGTCGGCTCATCTGCGCGACGAGGTGGAAGAGATTCGCAAGGCAGCCGATCGCGCGACCGAATTGACCGTACAATTGCTCGCCTTCAGCCGCCAACAGGTGCTCGCGCCCAAGGTGCTTGAGCTGAACACGGTAATCTCGAACATGGAAAATTTTCTGGGCCGGCTGCTGGGCGAAGACGTTGAGCTGCGCACTAAATTCCAGCCTGATTTAGGCCGGGTAAAAGCAGACCCCGGACAGATCGAGCAAGTCATCATGAATCTGGCCGTGAATGCGCGCGATGCCATGCCCCATGGCGGCAAGCTTTGCATTGAGCTGGCCAACGTTCACCTGGATGAAAAAAATATGCGGGAGCACCGTGATGTTGCTCCCGGCGATTACGTGAGGATAACGGTCAGCGATACCGGCGTTGGCATGGACCGCGCCACCTGCTCCCGCATCTTTGAGCCTTTCTTCACCACCAAGCCCTCCGGCCAGGGCACCGGTCTGGGGCTTTCCACCGTATACGGCATCGTGCAGCAGAGCGGCGGTCACATCTGGGTTGATAGTGAAGTCGGCAAAGGCGCCTCCTTCAAAATTCATCTGCCCCAGGTCGGCGAGCCCGCGGCAAAAATTGCCCCGCGCCCTGCAGACCCGGAGATTCCCAAAGGCACCGAAACCGTGCTTCTGGTAGAAGACGAAGACGGCGTGCGCGAACTGGTGAGCCATATCCTGCTGAAGAATGGATACAAAGTTCTGCAGGCAGCTCAAGGAGAAGATGCCCTGCGCATGTGTGAAAACAATCCCGAGCGGCCCGATTTGTTGCTTACCGACGTAGTGCTGAAAAGCATGAATGGCGGCGAACTGGCCCAGCTTCTCATGGCCAGATATCCGAAGCTGAAGGTGCTTTATATGTCAGGCTACTCTGATGATGCCGTGGAACACCGCGGCGTCTTTGCCGCCGACAGCGCCTTCCTGCAGAAACCCTTCTCCACCCGCGCCCTCATGCAGAAAATACGTGAAGTGCTGGATTCATCGCCGAAATAGATCAGTGCCTCTGCGCCAACTTACGACTGATCTCATGATTCCTGTAAGTTTTCGAATCCGCTTACGGGCTGAGTGCTGATTGCTGAATGCTCGTTTTCCCTCCGGGCTGATTAATGCCCGTCCAATATCCCTGCTCAACCCTGAAAAGCCCGCCAGGGCTATGGCATTTTAGGAATTACTGTGGCCGAAAGCTGTACTCCAGTAATTAAACAGTTGCATCGGCATACTATTTTCTAAACTGCTCTAAAAGCAGAAGACCAAGAACCAATTTGTCATCTCGAGCGGAGCCGCGCTTCGCGGCGCAGTCGAGGGACCTAGGGTTTCTTCTGCGCCGCGATGATGCGGCTGTAGTCCTGGTCGCGCCGGCAAAACCCCAGGTCCCTCGACTGCGCCCCGGCAGGCCGGGGCTCCGCTCGGGATGACAAAGTTTATGCTAGAGCAGTTCTTCAATTGCTGTATCCCGTAGCGCCAGCGTCTCGTCGGCTGTCGTGTGAACAACCAACTGAACTCTGCTAAAAATTGAACTCTGGTATCAAATCCTTGCCTTCTGTGT
>Ga0070730_10001996_pt1 | contig 18922 bp, 16 predicted proteins | sample Coa_R1_3_FD_66447 | JGI IMG/M metagenome (GOLD analysis project Ga0070730, IMG submission 66447) | Surface soil microbial communities from Centralia Pennsylvania, which are recovering from an underground coalmine fire - Coalmine... | ecosystem: Environmental > Terrestrial > Soil > Unclassified ... | reverse complement strand
TCGAGCAACACGCTGAACTCGGCCCCGCCCAGTCGGGCGACGGTGTCGCCTGGCAGCAGGCAACCGTGCAATCGCTGGGCGACCGCCACGACCAGCCGATCGCCCGCGGCGTGTCCGAGGCTGTCGTTGACCAGCTTGAGATCGTCCACGCCCAGAAACAACACCGCGACCGGATTCTGCGCGCGGCGCGCCAGGGCGTGGCCAAGGCGGTCGAGGAATAGCTCTCGATTCGGAAGATCGGTCAGCGCATCGTGGAAGGCGTGGTGGGTGAGCGTCTGCTGTTGGCGGCGGATGAGGACGGCCGCCGTCTGGACGACGAAGAGCAGCGCCGCAAACAGCAGCGCGAAGCCGCTCAGGATCGCGCCCCACACGACGGGTCGGACGGCGTGGACGGGCGCCAGGTCCTGGTAGATCTCGTATACACCCTTGACCTCGCCCCCCAGATCTACCGGGACATACACCTCCAGTGCGGAGTCGAAATTGGCCTTGAGCGCACTATTTTCGGGGCCATCCAGATCCGAAACTTCCTGCTCGACCCGGCCCTGCAGCGCCGCGACGATGTGGTCCTCGGCGCTCAGGTCGATCTTCTCGCCGCGCAGGGCGACAACGTCCGAGTACAGGATCGTCCCGTCGGAGGCGAACATCTGCAGGCGAATCACACCTGACTCCTCGTCGTGCAAATCGGCAAAGACGGGATCGAGTCGGGTCGAGATCGACGCCAGTCGCTCGGCGGTGTACGGGGCGGTGAAGTCGGCCGCGGTGATGTAGCCCGTGAGACCGAGCCGCTCGACCTGGTCGCTGGCGCGGGCGGCGACGTTGGTCAGGAGCAGGTCGGTGAGCTGGGTCTCTATAAACCAGGCCATGGTGCCCGCGACCAGCATGCCAACGGTCAGACCGACGATGCTGAAGCGCGCCACCAGCCCAATGTGGCGCATGCGCTTGAGACCCCCAATGGCGTGCACGTTTGACCCTGATGAAGCATCGGCCGGAACGCCGGCCGCTTTAGCATGAGGGCCTATGAAAGCAGGAGTAGGCATCGACCCGCGCCTGGGACTTTCGCGCGCCGACCAACGGGCCCTGGTGCAGGAGGCTGTCCGCCTGGGTTACCAAAGCCTGTGGATGCCCGCCGGGATCACGGGCCGCAGCGTGTTTCAGACCTCCGTCGAGTGGTGGGCCGCGACCACCGAGGTAGTCCCCGAGGGTCTCGGCATCGGCATCTCCGTGGTGCCATTTCCGGGTTGGACGGTGCCGACCCTGGCTGCTGAATCAGCCACGGTCAGTGAAATCACCGGAGGTAAATTCATTCTGGGCATTGGCCTCGGGAGTTACCCGGCGCCAGCCTTTCTGAAAAGCATGGGCCTGCCGCGCGTGCCGCCCGTCGCTTTGACGCGTGACTACTTGCAGACGCTGCGCGGGCTGTTCGCCGGTGACACCGTGGACTACACCGGCCAGGGGGTGAACCTGCACGGTCAGGCTCTGGGCGTCAAGGCGCCACGCGTGCCGGTCTACCTGGCCGCGATGGGGCCGCAGATGCTGCGGCTGTCGGGCGAGCTCGCGGACGGCGTGACACCCAACTGGAGCTCGCCGGAGCAGATCGTCTGGCTGCGCGAGCAAGTTGCCCAGGGCCTTCGTCGCGCGGGGCGGGAGGCGGCTGAGGTCCCGTTTGCCCAGTACATCCGCGTGTGCATCGACGACGACGAGGATGCCGCCCGGCGAACGTTCGCCACCCAGGTGCTCGGCTATGCGATGGCTCGTCCCGGTCAGCCGAAGGATCAGGGCTACCGCGCCCACTTCGGCCGGATGGGCTTTGAAGACATCCTGACTGAACTGGAAGCCCGCCGTGACGCCGGTACGCCGGTCTCCGAACTGGTTGACACGGTGCCCACCGAGCTGTTGCGCAAGGTGGGCTACTTCGGCCGCCCATCCGGCGCCGCCGCGGCGCTGAAGCGCTTGTCGCGAGGCCTCGACGAGGCCATGGTTCGACTGATCACGGTGCGTCAGAGCGATCTGGCCGCGTGCTTGAACAGCATTCGCGCGTGCCAACCAACCGGGTGGGCCCACCCATGAAGCGCAGCACGGACCGCATCCTGACCACCCATGCCGGCAGCTTGCCCCGCCCGCGCGAGATTCTCGACCTGGTCGAAGGTCGCGATCAGCGCGAAGTGTCGGCAACGCCCGGCGCGGAAAAGGTGATTGGCGAGGCCGTGATGTCGGTGGTGCACAAGCAGGTGCAGACCGGGATCGACGTGGCGACTGACGGCGAGATGGGCCGCGTTGGCTTCTCGTCCTACGCGACCGAGCGCCTGACCGGCTTCGACGGCGAGCGACAACCGATGCAGCCGCAGGTGGAGATGGCGCTCTTTCCCGAGTTCTACGCCGAGATGGCGTTGAGCCCCGTGCGGCTGCAGTTCCCGGCGTGCAATGGACCGATTGCCTGGCGGGGGCCTGAGTTCATCCAGCGGGATATCGCGATGCTGCAGGCCGCGCTGCGGGACGTGACGCCCGCTGAGGTCTTCATGCCGGCTGTCTCACCCGGCCAGATCTGGCTGAACTTCCGCAACGAGTTCTACCCGTCGGACGAAGCGTTTGTGTTCGCGGCTGCCGACGCGCTCGCTAACGAGTACCGGGCCATCGTCGACGCCGGATTCCTTCTCCAACTCGACGATCCAGGCCTGGCGATGGGGTGGAACCGAGCGGGGTTTGCCGAGCGGACCCTCGACGACTATCAGCGGATCGTCGCCCAGCATGTCGAAGCCATCAATCATGCGCTCACGGGCATTCCAGCGGATCGGGTCCGGCTCCACGTGTGCTGGGGCAACAACGAGTCACCCCATATGCGCGACATCCCGCTGGCGGCGCTGGTCGATGTGCTGTTCGGGGTCAATGCCGCCGGCCTGTACGTGGAGGGCGCCAATCCGCGCCACGGTCACGAGTGGCGGGTATTCGAAGACCACCCGCTGCCCGACGGCAAAGTGCTGATCTGCGGCGTGATCGACACGGTGACCAACTTCGTGGAGCACCCCGATCTCGTGGCCGAGCGGATCGTCCGCTACGCCAGCGTGGTGGGCAAAGAGAACGTCATCGCCGGCACCGACTGCGGCTTCGGCACGTTCGCCCGCTCCCACCCGCGCGTGCATCCCACCATCGCCTGGGCCAAACTCCAGACCCTGGTCGAGGGCGCGCACAGAGCGAGCCAGCAGCTCTGGTGATCAGGTCACCCGTTGCACCAGCCAGAACCGATTGACCACAGGCTCAGTTCACCCTCTCGAGGCAGAACCGACTGACCGCTTGGAAAGCCACCCGCGAGGCTAGGCCGCCGCTAGAGGCGGGGTGGAGGAACTTGACCCAGATCTCGGAGATCGCCGCCAGGACCAGCGGCCACTGCCCGCTGCGACCGGCGATCTCCCACACAATGCCCACCACCAGCAGTGAGAGCAGCCCGCGGACGGTCGAAGCATGCTCGCGGTACCACCGCGCTGCCGCCGATTCGCACTGCTCCCGATCCAGCTGAGAAGGCTGGTTATGCCGCGTTGCGGAGGAAGACAACGACGGACGTCAAGCGTGCCGTCGTCCAGCGTCCCAATACGCCTCGAGGTCGTGTGGCCGCGCCTGGGCCACGGGCACCAGCGCCTACGTCGGGTCATCCATGAGAACCCGCATCTCGCGATCGTCGTCAACGTTAGGTTGTACGCCTCGCCGATGCAGTAGCGTCACCGAGTGGCCCAGTCGATCGGCAGCCGGAGCGAGCTGCCGCTCGTACGGCAGGCCTCCGTCGGCATGCGCGGCGCAGAGCCAAATGGGCCACGGATAGTGAGCCGCGCTGGGAGATCCTGCCGGGGCCGGCGTTCAGGGGCTGGATTGTGGGCCGTACAGCTCGAGGTACTGCTTGTAGTTGGCGTAGATGCGTTGGACGTAGGGGTAGGTTTCGGTGAAGGGGATGGCTTCGGCGAAGGTGTCGACGTCGCTCGGGCCGGCGGCGAGGAGCCAGCCGTCGACGGCGAATTCGGCGGCGTTGTAAGCGGCCAGGGCAGGGAAGACGCGGTCGTCGTAGCGCGCCAGGCGCTGGCTGAACGTGAAGGCGCCCAGCGTGATGCTCGTGCGGGGGCGGAACAGATCCGAGCTGACGAAGTCGTACTGACCCAGCGCACGCGCGGCGTCGTAGCCGGTGCTGGCGATCATCTGGCTCAGCCCACGCGCCTGGGCCGCGCTCTCGACCGCCTGGTCCATGTTGCTCTCCTGGAGCATGAGACTCGCAAACAGCAGCGGGTCCGTATGCACCTGTTGCGCGGCCTGCGTCAAGACCACCGGATTCGGCAGCGGATAGACCAGCCGCCGAATCGCCGCCGGTCCGCTCGTGAGCGACACGTTGGCTCCCCCGGCCAGATCGAAACCGAGGCTGAGCGCCGCGTTGTACAGGCCCCGCTGCTGCTCCCAACCGCCGAGCAGCGCGACCGCCCCGATGCTCTGGCGGCCAACGCGGCTCTCGACGTCGCCCAACTCCCAGATCGCCGCCTGACGTAAGCCCATCGACAGCAGCGTGTCGGCACGCGCCAGGCCCGGATCATCGGTCAGGACCTGCTGTGCCACGGCCAGATCGCCGCGCGACGCCACCCACGCCTGGAGTGCGGCCATCGGGTCGTCGCCGGCGCGGGCCTCGACGATGGGCAGGGTCTGATCGGTTTGCGCCCGCGGGTCGGCGGTCCCGGCCAGCAGGTCAGCCGCCCGCGCACCGTAAAACCCGTGCGGATCAGCATCACGCGCCGACGTCCACGCCGCTGTCGCGCCGGTCTCGTCGCCCGCGGCGTGCAACGCCTTGGCCAGCCAGAACAACGCCTGAGCCTGGACGTCTGGAGCGCCAGCGCGCGCGGCCAGATCCTGCCAGGCGTTGGCGGCCTGGCTCACGTTGCCCTGCTGGAACTCGACGAACGCCAGGCGGAACCGGGCGTCGGCGGCACGCGCGCCCGCACCGGGCTGCGCAATCACGCGCTGGTAGAGCTGTGCAGCGCCGTCGAGGTCAGCCAGACTCTCCCGGATCCGACCGGCGCGGAACAGGCCGTCGGCGGCGCTGGGCGTGTTAGGGAATTGCTCGGCGAGGCGGGTCAGGGCGTCGATGCCGACACGCTCCTGGCCCAGCCGCACCAGCGCGACGCCGCGCGCGTAGTCGGCCGCGGCCGCCCGCGGATCGGCCGGGTTCTGCTCGACAAAGGCCGAATAGGCGGCCAGCGCTTCGCGGTAGCGGTTCTGCTCGAAGCGGGTCTGGCCCGCCTCGAATGACAGCGCGGACGGATCGCCCCGCGCGACCAGCTCGTCCAGGGCCGCGCGCGCCGCGCGGCCGGTCGGGTCGAGCTGGACCGCCGAGCCGAATCGAGTCGCGGCGCTCGCGGCGTCGGGCGCCAGCAAGCCCAGGTAGTAGTTCAGCTCGGCCCGATAGCTGCTCGATCGGGCCTGCGACAGCAGCGCCGCGTAGTCCGTCCGAGCCCCGTCGACGTCGCCCGCGCGAACGCGCGCCAGAGCCAGCTTTTCGCGGAAATCGAGGGTCTGCAGCCGCGAGACATCGGACGTCGTCGCGGCCTGTTGCAACAGGGCCACCGCGTCGGCCGATCGGTCGAGCGTGGCTGTCAGACAGGTGACCGAAGCGACCTGAGCCTGCGCGGCCAGCGGGCCCGGATTGGCGGCGGCGAACTGCTCGAACAGTGCGAGGGCGTCCGGACAGCGGCCAGCGTCGGTTTCCGCCCGCGCGAGCAGGAAAGTCGCGGGGGTGCTGGGTGGTTGGGCAGCCACGACCAGTTGCAACGGGGCGATGGCCTCCGTCGGACGGCCAGCGCCGATCAGCGCTTGACCCAGGCGCAACTCGGCTGCCGCGGCGACCTCGGGCGCCGGGCTGGATGCCAGATCGGCGAACAGCAGTGCCGCCGCGGCGTAGTCGCCGTCACGTTGCAGCGTGGCGCCGCGAGCGAACGCCTGCTGCTGGTCGGGCGTGCCCACTTGGGCCGCGGATGCCAGCGGCGCATCCGGCGGCACATCACCCGCGAGTCGGGCAATCTTGATCCAGGCCGGGGTCGGTTCCGGTTTGACGCGCACGGCCTCAAGCGGGTCGCCGGACGTCAGGCTGCCTGTTGGGCGTCCGTACGCAATGGCATACCCCAGGCGGGTGGCGAGGACGCCTCGGAGACTGGCGCGAACGCCTTCGAAGTCGATCAGCTCAAGGTAGGCGTCGACGTCAGCGGCGCCGGGCCGCACGAGCCAGCCGTCGGCGAGCCGCTCGGTGGTCGCGATGGCGCTCAGGGCGACTTCCGGCCGGCCGTCAAAGCGTCGGAGACGATCCGCCAGCAGCCAGGCCTGTTCTTCGACGGCCACCGTGGGCCGGTGGATCGCGTCGCCCTGATCCGATCGCAGACCGAGGGCAGAGGAAACCTCGTCGGCGTGCACCGGACTCAGCTGCGCCAGGCCGCGCGCGCCGGTGGCGGCATTGTCCGCCCAGGCATCGAACTGGCTGGCATCTCTCAAGGTGGCGTCAAGGAGCAACTGGTCCACCCCGTACCGTGCGGACGCCGCATCGGTCAGCTCGGCGAAGGGCCGTGGAAAGGCGACCTTCAGCAGGGCGACGGGAGCATCCTGGGGCGCCTGGATCGAAGCCGCGCGGTACGCCGCCTGGCCAAGTTGCGTCGCGCCGCCCGCGAGCCCCAGATCGGCGAAACGTCGCGACAGGGCATACAACCGATCGGCCCGGTCGGGGTACCGCTGGAGCAGCTCGTCGGCTTGCCAGTTGCCTTCCCGGAAAAGTCCGACGGCCGCGTCGGCCTGGGCGGCCAGCAGCGCCGGGTCGTTGGCCACGGTGAGTGTGGCGGCCGCCAGGTCCTGGTTGTGGGTGGCCAGCCACTGCGTGAGTTGCTGTTCGTCGGCGCCGGTGACCGGCCCGTCGGTCGCACCCGGGTTCAGCAGCTGACCAATCTGCAGGGCGGCGCGCAACGTGTAGTAGCTCGACGGTCTGATCTCCGCGGCGCGCTCGAAACTGGCCTGCGCGTCGGACGCCCGACCAAGTCGGGCGAGCGCTTTCCCGCGCCAGTAGAGGGCGCGGCTCACGTCGGCCGGCGCCAGATCGTCAGAACGGGCGACGAGCCCGTCCCAGGCGCTCACGGCGTCCACGTCGGCGCCGCGCACGTAGCGCAACAGCCCGAGGCGGAAGCTCGCGGTGGCGGCGGCGTCGAGGCGGGGAAATTTGTCCAGCAGCTTCTGGTAGCGTGCTTCGGCCGCGTCAGACTCGGAGAGCCCTTCGAGCGCCTGGCCGGCTTCGACGAGCGCCTGCGCAGCGATCTCGGACTGTTGAGCCGGATCGTCGGCGATGGCGTCCAGCTGCCGCAGGGCGTTCGGCTCGTTGCCGGGGGTCAGGCTGGCCAGGGCGACGTACAGGCGCGCACTCGGCGCGTCCGGGCCATTGGGATCCGTCGCGAGGTAGCGGTCGAACGCCGTGACCGCGTTGCGATAGTCGACGGCCAGATAGCGGGCGCGTCCGAGGACGTAGGGATCGATGTCGGCGGCGGCGCCAAGCTCGTCGAGCAGTCGCAAGGCATCCGCCGTGGTGCTCGCCTGTGGGAACTGGTCGAGCGCAGTCTTGAGCGCCTGCACGGCGGCGTCGCGCTTGCCCAGATCGCGGCTGACCTGCGCCAGGCGGAAGAGCTGCTCGCCGAGCGTCGCGTCCGACGTGGCCAGCGCCAGTACCTGCCGGTGGGCATCGAAGGCGGCGTCGCTGTCGCCCAGCCCAGCGAGCGCCTCGGCGCGCACTTCGAGGAGACGCTGTTTCAAGGAGCGCGGCTGCGCGGTTTCGAGGCCGTGCGCCGTGGCGTCGGCCGCTTCACGCGGATGCCGGGCGCTGAGCTCGCGCTCGGCGATCTCGAGCCAGACGCCCGGCGCCACGTCGGGGTTGGCGGACGCGTAGGCGGCGAGCGATTGCATGCCCTGGGCGTGCTGGTCGCTGGCATCGAGCGCCAGACCGCGGACAAACGGGTCACGCGGATCCGCGATCGCCGGCGAGGCGTCCAGGATCTGCAGCGCGTCGGCGCCGCGGCCGCCCTGCGCGAGCGACAGCGCCTGCTCAAAGCGTGCTTCGGCAGCCAGCGCGGGTGGCAGGGTCGAGCCGCGCAGCGTGGCCCAGCTGTTGGCGGCCGCCAGAAAGTCGCCTTCGACGACCAGGCGGTGCGCCGCGTCGATCGCCGCACGCTGCGGCGCGCTCGGAGCGACGCCCGTGGCGGGCGCGAGGTCCGTGGCGGGCGCGAGGTCCGTGCCTGGCGCGCTGGCTGGCGCCGTAGTCGCGGCCGGCACGCGGGGTGCCGACGATGGCCCGGCGGGTGCCGTCGCGGGCGGCAACGGTGCGGACGTGGCCGGGCCACGCGCGGGCGGCACGGGTGCTGGCGAGGCGCACGCGGTCAGCAGCGCAAGTGCAGCGAGTACGGCCGGGCCCGCCGAGCGCCAGCGAAAGGCACGCTTGATCGGCACGTCACGAAAGTGTGGCATGGCGACTGCCTCTGCAACACGCAAGCAAGGGACACATCACCGTGAATCACATTCTGATAGTTGACGATGATCCAGCGATCCGTGATGTCGTCAGCGACATTCTCGAAATGTCCGACTATTGCGTCAAAACCGCCTGCAACGGCGCCGAGGCGCTCGACCGCATCCGGGTTGACCGGCCCTCCGCGGTGCTGCTTGATCTGATGATGCCGGTCATGGACGGCTGGGAGTTTCTGCGCGAGTACAGAGCCGCAGCCAACCTGGCGCCTGTCCCGGTGGTGATCATGTCGGCGGCGCAGGACGCCTCGCAGGCCGTCGACCAGCTCGGCGCCCAGGCTTTTCTGGCCAAGCCGTTCGAGATTGAGACCATCCTGGCCATTGTCGGTCGCATCGCCACCGACGCGAGCCATCTGAGCGGGCGGGCTGCGCAGGCTCCCTAGCTGCTAGTCGTCGCCGGGGTGCGACCCGTCGTCGAGCAGCGGACCGCCGGGTATGCCAACGTCGATGAGCGTGACCGAATTGATCTGACGCAGGCGCCGCACCCGTTCCACGGCCGCCTGAGCACTTTCGAGCACGATGTGCGCCATGTGACGCAGCCGCTCGGGGAGCTCGGGATCTTCGGCGATGAGCTCCGCGTAGCCCACCGTCAAGGTCAGATGGTTGGTCAAGTGATGCTCCAGCGTTCGAGCAGCCAGGCGCACACCGTCGAGCCTGGCCTGGTCTTCCAGGCGAGTTATCTCAAAGTCCGCCTCTTCTTCGGGCATCGGATGCGCCACCACAATCGCGGCTGACTTATCCACCCAACTGGGTGGCAGAACGTTGCCGGAGCATTGCCTCCAGGTTGAGAAGACAAAAATATCCGACGTTAGTCAATATGCGCGTACGCGGGCAGCGTCAGGAAGTCCACGAATTGCTCGCTCAGCGCGACCTCGTCGAACAACCCGCGCGCTTCGTCCAGGCGATTGCCAGCGGCGCTAGCTGGCCCCTGGCCCTGGCGAATCTTCGTCAGTTCGGCTGCTTCGAGCTCGACGACCAGTTGCCGCGTGATGGTGCGCCCGTCGCTCAGCCTGGCCCGGTGATGAATCCACTGCCAGACCTGCGAGCGTGAAATCTCGGCGGTGGCCGCGTCTTCCATCAGGTTGAAGATGGCCGCCGCGCCAGTCCCGCGCAACCACGACTCGATGTACTGGATGCCAATGCTGATATTGCTTCTGAGGCCGCTTTCGGTGATCTCACCGCCCGGGACGCGCAGATCGAGCAGCTGGTGCGCGTCGACCGACACCTCGGGTCGCTGACGATCGAGCTGGTTCGATCGCGCACCCATGAACTCGGCGAAGATCTCGCGAGCTACGGGCACCAGGTCGGGATGCGCCACCCAGGTGCCGTCGAACCCGTCGCGCGATTCCCGCAGCTTGTCGTCGCGCACTCTGGGGAGCGCGACCGCGTTCACGCTGGGGTCGCGGCGACTCGGAATGAACGCCGCCATGCCGCCCATCGCAAAGGCGCCGCGACGGTGGCAGGTCTTCACGAGCAGTTCGGTGTACGCGCGCATGAACGGCACAGTCATCGTCACTTGCACGCGATCGGGCAGGACGAATTCGGGCCGGCTGTGAAACTTCTTGATGATGCTGAAGATGTAGTCCCAGCGCCCAGCATTGAGTCCGGCAGAGTGATCGCGTAGCTCGTACAGGATTTCGTCCATCTCGTACGCCGAGGTCGCGATTTCGAGGAGCACGGTCGCTTTGATCGAACCGCGCGGGATGCCGAGCGCGTCCTGGGCGAACTGGAAGACCTCGTTCCACAAGCGCGCCTCGCGGTGCCCTTCGAGCTTGGGCAGATAGAAATACGGGCCGCTGCCGCGCTCCAGCAGCCTGCGCGCGTTGTGGAAGAAGTACAACCCGAAGTCCAGCAGTGCGCCGGCGATTGGTATCCCATCGACGTAAACATGTTTTTCAGGCAGGTGCCAGCCGCGCGGACGCACCAGCAGGGTGGCGGTCTGGTCGTCGAGGCGGTACGTGCGGCCATCGGGATTCTCGAACGAAATGGTGCGCTCGACGGCGTCGATCAGGTTGATCTGACCTTCGAGCATGTTCTGCCAGCTCGGGGTATTGGCATCCTCAAAATCCGCCATATACACATCGGCGCCCGAATTGAGGGCGTTGATGAGCATCTTGCGGTCGGTTGGGCCGGTCAACTCGACCCAGCGTTTTTGCAAGTCAGGCGCGGTGACGGGGGCAACTTTCCAATCACCCTCACGGATGTGGCGTGTCTCCGGCAGGAAGTCGGGCAACTCGCCCGCGTCGAACTGTGCCTGCCGGGCAGACCGGGCCTGCAGCAGCGCCAGACGAGTTGGATTGAACTCGCGGTGGAGGCTGGCCACAAAGTCGAGGGCGGCCGGGGTGAGGACATCGTCGAAGCGCGGCAGCCGTGAGCCGCTGATCTCGACGCCGGCCGCCGACGAGGTCGTCACGTTCGGTCCGGCGGGACGCGGGTTGGAGCGGCGAACGCGGCGCGGATATCTGCGGTGTGCTCGCGTTTGTGCGACGCGACCAGGCGGAAGTTGTCCTCGGTCGAGCCGTCATCTCCCGAGGCGAGGTGGCCGCGGTGATCGAGGGCGACCGGATCCACACTGTCGAGCAGGGCCAGCATCTGCGCGTGGGCGGCCTCGAGCTCCGCGCGCAACTGCGCTGGCGGACTGTCGTTGCGACGCCGAACCTGGCCGGCGTTCCAGCGATGGTTGTCGAAGTCGGCGGGTACGCCACCCTCACCCGCGGCCATCCGCCGCAGCGTGCCGACGAATCCCGCCTCGGACGTCGCCAGATGCACGAGCAGATCGCGCAGCATCCAGCCCTGGTTGCTCGGACTGCGGCGCAGCCAATCGTCGGGGCCCACGCGGTCGAGCGCGTCCAGGAGGGTACGCTGAGCGTCGACGAGGTCCGCGCGAATATTGGCCTGGCGATCGGAGGGCACGCAGGCAGCCTAGGCCCTGGTCTGGCGGAGAGTCAAGTCAACCCAGGTGACATCCTGCGCCCCACGCGGATCCAGCCGCCCGCATCGCTGGGCTGGTTGTCGTTCAGCGCCCAGGAGGGTCGAGCGGACAGGCAGATTTGCCGCGTCCAGCGCGACGCAATAGTCGCCGGCGAGTGCCAGCTCCAGCCGCCCCGCAGCACTGCGCAGTTGATGGCGGCGAGGGTCGTCCACCGGGGTGGTGGCACGGCATGTGCCTAGGAGCCCTCGTGTCCGAGCCAAATGCGGCTCAATTCACACAACGGAGGAATTGGAAAGTGTCGATTCTTGCGTGGATCGTTCTTGGTCTGGTTGCCGGCTGGCTCGCGGGAATGCTCATGCGTGGCGGCGGCTACGGTCTGGTCGGCGACCTCGTCCTGGGTGTCCTGGGCGCCATCGTCGGCGGGTGGCTGACCGGCGTGCTGCTCGGCGTGGACCTGATGACCGGGTTCAATGTTCAGAGTCTGATCGTCGCCGTCCTGGGCGCGATCGTCCTGATCGGGATCTCGCGTCTGTTTTCGGGTGGCCGGGCCAGGACCCGCGTCTAGAAGTCTAGAAGTCTAGAAGTCTAGAAGTCTAGAAGTCAGAACTCAGAAGTCAGACGGTTTCGCTTCGGCGGGCCGTCTGATTTCTGTTTTCTGACTGCTGATGGCTCCGTCGGCATCCAGAAGTGCGCCTCGAGGTCGACTCGGCCGTCGTCGAGAAACCGAACGCCCTCCGATTCGAGCCGGGCTCGATGGGCTTCGTGCCCGGATGGCAGCCCGCCACTGGCCTTGATCACGCGATGCGCCGGGATCCGGGGCCGACGGTCATCCGGGGTCGCGGCCATCGCCCAGCCCACCTGGCGCGCTTTGCGTGGATCGCCAAGTAGTCGAGCGATCGCGCCGTACGTGATCACGCGCCCGCGCGGCACCGCGAGCACGATGGCGTACACCTGTTCAGGAAACGAGCGCACGGCACGACGTTGTACCCGATGCCGGGGAAGCTAGCGCGCCGGGTAGAACGTGTGTTCTAATTCGCTCGTATGGCGCGCCCCGAATACCTCGAGATCACCTGCAAGTCGGCGATCAACCGGGTGCAGGGCATGCCCTGGGTCAAGTGGTCGTTCAACCCGTACGGCGGCTGTGTGCACCGATGCCGATTCTGTTACGCGGTCCAGTACCGGGTTGTCGCCGACCAGGGGACCCAGCAGGACTTCGGCACGCGCCTGTTCATCAAGACCAACATCGTGGAGGTGCTGGCGCGCGAGTTGGAGCGACCGGGGCTGCAAGGTGAACACATCACGGTCGGCACCGCGACCGACCCCTACCAGCCAGTCGAGGGGCGCTACCGGCTGACACGCGGCGCGCTGGCGCTCCTGCGCGACCACGCCAACCCCATCTCGCTGCTCACGAAGTCGCCGATGATCGTGCGTGACGTGGACCTGCTGGCCGACCTGGCGCGGGTGGCGTCGGCCGAAGTGTTCTTCAGCATCACGACGGTTGACCTTGATCTGTGGCGCAGCGTCGAGCCAGGGACGGCGAACCCGTTTCAGCGGCTGCGGGCGATGCGCGCCCTGCGCGAGGCGGGCGTGCCGGCGGGCGTGATGATGGCGCCGATTTTACCCGGCCTGACTGATTCGGCCGCTTCGATCGAGGCCGTGGCCGCGGCCGCGCGGGCGCATCACGCGGCCTACTTTTCGGCAACGGCGTTGCGGCTGGCGCCGCACGTGAAGGAGTTCTACCTGGGGTTTGTCGGGGACGCCTACCCGGATCTGCTGCCCCGTTACCAGCGCGCCTACCCGGGCGCGTACGCGCCGGCTGCGTACCGCCAGAAGCTGGAAGAGCGCATCGAGCGGATCCGCGCGCAGTACGGATTCGCCGCGCGCAGTGGCAACGCGGAGCGCCGCGGGGCACCTGAACCGCCACCGCCGGCGCGTCGCGGCAGGCAACTCGCCCTGCCTATGCTGCAGGCGCTTTAAACCATCGGCAGGTTAAGGGCGGGCCAATAGGCCTGAGCGCAGGTACCAATCGGCTATAGAAACGCAGGCCCGGGCTGCCTAGACTCCGCCGACATTTGTCCGTTGCGGTCAGCAAAGGAAGAGCATACGTGCCCATCATCGCGGTAGCTAATCAAAAGGGCGGAGTTGGTAAGACGACCAGCACGCTCAATCTGGGGGCTGCTCTCCAGGAAGCCGGTAAGCGGGTCCTGCTGATCGACTTCGATCCGCAGGGGAATCTCTCCGTCGCCGCGGGAGTCGTCGACATCGACGCCGCCTATCCAAGCATCGGTGACTTGCTCACGCTGAGTGGGCGCGGCCGCACCCTCGGCGCTCCCACCATCGAAACCGCCATCGTCGCGACGCCGGCGGGCATGGACCTGGTGCCATCGAACGGCACGCTCTCGGCCGCCGAGCTTGGCCTCGTCTCGTCCCTCAACCGAGAGTCGGCCCTGTCCGTCCTGCTCAAACCAATCGAGTCCAGGTACGACTACATCCTGATCGACTGCCTGCCGAGTCTGGGCTTGTTGGCCATCAACGCGCTGCGCGCGGCGAACGGCATCATCATTCCGGTGCAGGCCGACTTCCTGGCCATCCAGGGCCTGGCCCAGATCTTCGAGACCATTGCCGCGGTCCGCGAGCAACTCAATCCTGATCTCAACATCCTGGGTGTCGTGCTGACGCTGGTCGACCAGCGCACAGCGCACTCGCGCGAGGTCGTGCGCGTCGTGCGCTCGAGCTTGTCGGGTCAGGTCAACGTGTTCGAGACCGAAGTCCGGTTGCACGTTGCACTCAAGGAAGCTGCCAGGGCTGGCCGCACCATTCTCGACTTCGACAGCAAGAGCCGCAGTGCCGACGCCTATCGGCAACTGGCGCTCGAGGTCTTGCAGGTGTGTGGTGACGCCGCGGCGCCGCCCGTCACGCTGGCAGGCCAACCTGGCATCACCGCCGAGCAGCTGCTCGACCTACCCGAACTGGTCGCCGCCGTCCCACATTATGAACAGCCGATCCCGTTCCGTCCCCGTCAAGAAGAGGCAGTCGTCGCGCGGGTGGCCCGTGCCGACGCGCCCAGGTTCGAGACGTTTGTCGCGGAAGGATGGGAACCGTGGCTCGGCGTCTCCTCCTGACGGCGGGCGTCGGCGAGCGATTGCTGACCACCAAGCTGCTCATTCTGAACGGGACCGGAAGCCGCCCGACAAACATCGCCCTGAGCATGCTGACCGGCAGTATCGCCGTGCAGCGGCTTGTCGTCGCCGACCTGCTGGATGTCGAGCTCGGCGCCGAGCCGCTCGTACTCGGCGTGCTCGACGTCGCGGACGTCGCCGAGCCCATCGTCATTGATGTCGAGATCGTGGCCGATGAGATCATCGCGCCGCTTCACCGAGGTCGCCACTACTCCGCGCGGACGGTCTACCTGTCCGAGCACCACCTGAGCGACGTCGATCGGATCGCTGATGCCTGGCAGTCGATCGAGCCCAGGCGCCTGAGCCGCTCCGCGATTGTGCGGCGGGCGGTCGACTATCTGTACGCCGCCGTCGAGGCCGATCCTGCCAAGTTCATCCTGGAGAACGAGTAGCTCATGCCCGAGATCCTGAACCCGATCGCCAGCGCTTGCCGCGCCGCGTTCGCCCATCGCTTCGACCAGGCGGCCTCTCAGGCGATGGCCGTGCTCGATCGACAGCCCACCTGCCTGCCGGCGCTGCGTCTCCTGGCCTGGGCTCAGCTCGAACTGGACGACGACGAGTCGTTGCGCACATTTGAGCACTGCGTTGCCGCCGACCCCGAGGACTCGCTGGCGTATGTCGGCCTGGCCATCGGGTTCCAGCAGCGCCGACAGGTCGAGGCAGCCGTGCACAACTGGGTGCGCGCCTGGGAGCTGGACCCACAGAATCAGGCCATCCGCCGCGTGCTGGTCAAGCTGACCGGGGATTTGCCCGAGTCCGCGCTCGCGGACGCCATCGGCCTGTTGCGGGCCAGTCGCGAGGACGAGGCCGCGGTCATCTTGCGACGGCTGCGCCAGGAGCGCGACGACCCCGCGGTCGATCTCGTCCTGATGGCGGCTCTCTGGGAAGCCGGCGCGCAGCGCGAAGCGTTCGACGTCGCGGCTGGCGTGCACACCCGCCACCCGCAGTGTGTCAAGGCTGCCCTGTACGTCGCGGCGATGGAAGACCGAGCCGGTCGCACGCTGCGCACCCGCGAAGCGATCGCCCGCGCCGAGCAGGTCGATCCAGGTTTGAAGCTGTTCGGAGACGTGGTGCGGCAGGTCGGCCTGCAGCCCGCGGTCGATCAGCACCGCACCAGCAGGCCGCCGCTCGCCGCGGCCAGATAGGTAGGAGAACCTGATGGTCGCCGCCGCAATAGCCTCCCGTCCTCTTTCGCAACCTGCGCCCGCGCCGCTGAGGCGATCTCAGCGGAGCATTGGCATGTGGGTCATCATCGGCGTGCCGGTGCTGCTCGGCCTCGTGCTGGCGTGGCAGCTCATGTCGACGCTGCTCCACACCGAGATTGCCGTCCGGAATGCCGTGGCAGTCTCACGCGTCAGCCTCGAGGCTGATCCGCTCGGCTCACGCGTCGATCTGGTCCTGGTCGACCGGATTGGCCAGGACACGACCTTCAACGGCGCGATGACCATCAAGCTCCGGGAGCCAGACGGAACGGTGTGGCAGAACACCCGTGGAATCACGGCGGCCGACTTCGTGCCGCTGCAAAGCGGCGGGCTGCTCGCCGGTCGGGTCGGGTACTCAGTGGTTGTCCCGACCACCGACTGGATGCGCGCGCCGCGTCGCGGTGGCGCCGCGACGGTCACGGTCGACGTCGAGCCAACCGAGGGTGTGCCCTTTTCGACCGTCGCCGAGGAGCGGTTTCCCTAGTCGTCAGCACGCAATCTGACGATCCGCGGCGCGCTGAGGTCGCGCGTGTCGATGACGACGTCGGCGCGCTCGTACGGCTGGGCCTGCTCGGCATAGAGCGCGTGCGCCGGAAGCATTCTGCGTCGGTAGCGGTCGACGACGACCTCCTCCGAGCCGACCCAGGCAACGTCGCGTCAGCTGGGCCACCAGGTCCGTATACGCACTCACCACGGCCAGCCATCGCCCTGGTCGGAGCGCCGCTGGCGCCGAACGTGTGGCTGCGGGTCGTCGATGCCCATCACCCGGATCAGGATGCCTCCTCGGGTGGTTTGACCCTGGCGAACATCGCCAGCAGCAGGACATCGTAGGTGGCCTTGAGCACACCGCCGATCACCAGCGGCCAGCCGAAGGTCGAGAGTCCGAGCAGATAGCCCGACAGCAGCGGGCTGGCGGCCGTGGCCAGGCTGCGCGGGACCGACGTCACACTCGCCGCGGCGGGTCGCTCGACCGGCGGAACGACCGCCATGACGTACGAGTTGCGGGTGGGCACGTCCATCTGCGACAAGGCGCTGCGGACGAGCAGCAGCAGGATGGCCAGCGGCAGGCTCGGCATAAACGGGACCAGGACGAGCAGCGCATTGGACGGCAGATGGGTGAACACCATGGTGTTGACCAGGCCGACGCGCTCGGCCAGCCGCACGGCGACCAGGTACGAGAATGACGAGCACACGCCGGTCCAGAAGAAGATCGTGCCGGCCGTGGCCACCGACAGGTCGAAGCGCTGGAACAGCCACAGCGCCAGCAGCGACTGGACGACGAAGCCGCCGCCGAGGGAGTCCAGGCTGAAGAGGGCAGCCAGGGTGTAGACGATGCGCCGCGACTCGCGGAGTGGCTGGCGCGTCTGGTTGGTCTGCTCGAGTGACGGCGAGAGCCGGTTGTACAGGACCAGCGCGAGCAGCCCGAGGAGCCCGTACACGACGAACATCCCTTGCAGGGCGGTAGTCGGCGACAGCGCCGCGTGGCTGGCGATGAGATCGGGGAGACCCGCGCTGAGGGCGCCGGCGGCGGCCACGAGCGAACCGACCAGGCTGTACCGAGCGAAGAGCGCCGTGCGCTCGCGTGCACTCACGGTCTGCGGCAGCACCGATTGCTCGAGCGGCAAGAAGACGCTCACGTCGCCGGAGGACGGGTTGAGGGTGCCAACGAACGCGACGACCAGCAACGGCCAGAAGTCGTGGACGAGGGCGAAGCTGGCGCCGGTCGCGGCCATCAACAGCGCCGCGCCGACGAGTAGCCGGCGGACCCTGAAGCGATGGGCGATCAGTCCGACGAGGAGGGTCAGGGCCGCCGACCCGAGCAGCGTCGCGGTGGCGATGCCGCCGATCTGGAAGCCATCGAGGCCCAGGCTGAGCAGGTAGACGGGCAGCAGGACGCTCACGAAGCCGTCGCCAAAGGCGCGCACGCCGCGGGCGGCGATGAGCACGGCGGCGTCCGGGGTGGTTTCGGGCGGCCAGAAGCGCGGTGTCAGGGCCTTACGCATGTGACGAGTGTTAGATTCACAGCCTGTGAAAACCAGGATACTCGAAGCGCGGGCCCGGCCGGAGGTCAGCCGTCAGCCATCGGTGCCCCCGAGCTCAGCCGCTGGGATCAGCCACCCGCGCGATGCCGTCGACGATGTGCTGCAGCGCCTCGTCCGCCCGGGCCTGCGCCGCCGCTTCGGCCAAGCCGCGCTGCAGGGCCGCGTGGTAGGCGGCCAACCAGGCCGAGGCCGCGGCGCGGACATGCGGGTTGGAGCTCATCTGACTCAGGGCTTCGATGAGCCAGCGCTCAGTCTGCAGTTCGAGCGGCGCGACGATCGGGTGTAGCGGAGGCATGCGAAGCCAACCCGCCAATTATAGAACACCCGTTCTAAGAATGCAACCCGGCCGCCCACGCGATGCCGCGCCGGATGAGCTCCGCATAGACGGCTAGGCCCCACGGGCCGCGTCGGTCGGGCTGGTCCGGGCCATCGGCGCGGGGTTTGTCGAATGGCCGGTTGGAGTGGCCCAGCGCCAGGTACAGCACGCCGCCGTCACCCACCCGCCGCCGGTACATCAACGGCCGGTCCGCGGCGTCGAAGTGGCGGCCCATCGCCTCGCCACCCCAGCGCGAGTGGAGCAAGACGTCGATGTCGGCGGCGTGCTCGATCACGTACATCTCGTCGTCCACCTCGAACGGCCCGATACCGTCGAGCAGCGGCTCGTCGGCGCGCGTGATCGAGACGGCGTAGCGCAGGTAGGGTGGGTGCGTGATGAAGCGGCTCCCCAGGATGCCCGGCAGGTGCGGGTTGTCGCGCACCGAGTTGCTGGCGTGCAGCGCAAACCAGCGTCCGGCCGCATACAGCGCGTCGAGCAAGCGGCGGCGCGCGAAATCGAAGTCGTGGTTGCGGGCCGGACTGCCGCACATCAGGTTGGCGAGGAGCGGGGTCGGCATGGCTCGAGGGACGCTGCGAAGTGCGGTGGCACCACGAGCGCCCGTCGTCCGCATAGACCACAGGCGGGCGCGTTCGTCGAGGTGTCCTATGGAACGGGTCTGGTCGGTT
>Ga0070730_10001995_pt1 | contig 18928 bp, 8 predicted proteins | sample Coa_R1_3_FD_66447 | JGI IMG/M metagenome (GOLD analysis project Ga0070730, IMG submission 66447) | Surface soil microbial communities from Centralia Pennsylvania, which are recovering from an underground coalmine fire - Coalmine... | ecosystem: Environmental > Terrestrial > Soil > Unclassified ... | reverse complement strand
CAATGGCACATGAAGGGTAGACAGGATAATCTGTACTGGTTGACTTTGTTGCATATCGAATGTGGTTCGTAATCCCTCGTGCCGGCGTACGATTTCGTTGAGGCTGCGTTCCAGAACCACCGGAGCGAGATGTCCACTCAAATGCAGACCGCCAGACATATTGTAAGCAGGATTGTCAGGCATTAACTGGTGAAGAACCCACATGCGTTGCTGGGCAAAGGACATAGGGAGATTGCCATCTCGCACGCCAACCTGGGGTTGCGGGATACGTCTGCTTTGCTCTCCCCTAGCCGCTTTGTGAATACACTCACCAAATTCAGCGATGGTGGGGGCCTCAAAGAGTGTTTGTAGGGGCAATTCGATCTGAAAGGTGCTGCGGACACGTGAGAGTACCTGGGTTGCCAGTAACGAATGACCTCCACTCTCAAAGAAGTTGTGATGAATCCCAATCCGCTGGCGTCCCAGGATCTGGCCCCAGATGTCCATCAATGCTTCCTCGATAGGATCACGTGGAGCAACAAACACAGCCTCTTGCCCGGTCCAGTTATCTGATCCTGGGGCTGGTAACATGCGCCGATCGATCTTGCCACTAGGTGTCAGAGGCCACTGTTTCAGTAGCACAAAGTGAGAGGGCAGCATATAGGCAGGGAGATGTTCGAGCAGGTAGCGGCGCAGCTCGTTATTGAGTGGTCCCTGTTCTGATCCTGTGGTTATGTAAGCAACTAGCTGTTTCTCGCCCGCCTGATCCTCTCGAACCATCACAACAGCCTTCAGTATTGCGGAATGCTGTTCCAATATGGCCTCGATCTCTCCTGGCTCTATACGATACCCTCGTACCTTGACCTGGAAATCGGCGCGACCAAGAAACTCGATATTGCCATCTGCAAGGTAGCGCGCCAGATCACCCGTTTTATAGAGCCTTCCGCCTGGCCTGGCGCCAAAAGGATCGGGCCAGAAGCGCTCAGCAGTCAGGTCCGGCCGATGAAGGTAGCCTCGGGCCAGAGGCATCTCGCCACCAATATACAATTCCCCAGTGACACCAATGGGAGTTGGCTGAAGGTCGGTATCCAACACATAGATAGCAGTGTTGGCAATGGGTCGACCAATAGGTGGAAGCGTCACACATTGCTCCACCGGCGTAGGAAGGGTATACGTTGTGACGACATGGCTTTCTGAGGGACCGTAGTGATTATGTAGGCGACATCCATCCAGCCTGGATAGAAGATGGCGAATAGGTTGAGTGAGGCGTAACTGTTCACCAGCAGTATATATCTCGCGTAGACTAGCAGGGAATGAGTCCGCCTGTTCCATTTCCTCCGCTAATGATTGAAGCGCGACAAAAGGGACAAATATCCGCTCGATGCTTTGTTCGCACAGCAGCTTCAGCAGTGCCTCGCTATCACGCCGCTGTGCCTGGGAAGCTACAACGAGCGTCCCTCCTGAAGAGAGCGTTGCGAAAATCTCCTGGAAAGAGACATCAAAGCTGAGCAAGGCAAATTGAAGCGTTCTGGCTGCACCGGGATCAGCCGTTTGCTGCCAGAAGAGTAAGTTGGTCAGGGTATGCAGGCACATTGCGACCCCCTTGGGCCAGCCAGTTGATCCTGAAGTATATATGACATATCCCAGGTTAGCAAGCTGCACTCCCATTGGCAGAGCTTCAGCAGGTTCTTTCGCCAACCGTTCCTGGTCGCTATCCAGGCAGATTATACGCGTGTTATGCACGGCCAGGCGTTCTCGTAAGGACTCTTGCGTCACCAGGATTGGCGTCTGAATGTCCCGCAGCATGAACGCCAGCCTTTCGTGTGGATAGTCTGGATCAAAGGGGACATAGGCCCCTCCAGCCTTAAGAATGCCCAACAGGCCTATCACCATCTCCAGTGAACGCTCGACGCAGAGTCCTACCAGAATATCAGGCCCTACTCTCCATCTCTGTAGATAATGGGCGAGTTGATTCGCTCGATCATCGAGTTCGCCATAGGTGAGTGACACATCTCCAGAGGTAAGCGCTATAGTATCAGGTGTGAGCGCTGCCTGTTTCTCAAACAATCGGTGAGGATAGTGCTCGCCCGAAACATCCAGCCTGCTCTGGTTCCAGGTATACAACAGGTGCTCTCGCTCTGCTTCGCTTAAAAGCGGCAAGCGAGCAATATGCTGCTGGGGAGAGGCGACCACGCTCTCCAGTAGCGTGTGCAGGTGTTGTGCCATGCGCTTTATCGAGGCTCGTTTGAAGAGATCGGTGCTGTAGACCAGATCCACCCTGAGCGCTTCACCCTGTTCAGTAAAGAAGATGGAGAGATCAAAAGGAGCAACTCCCTCGTCAAAAGTCTCCATTTGCAATATCAACCCTGGAATCTGCTGCGGCTCCATACGGGCATTCTGTACGGCAAGCAGCACCTGTACCAGGGGGGTATGGCTCAGGCTTCGCTCTGGCTGAAGTTCCTCTACCAGTCGTTCAAAGGGCAGGTCCTGATGAGCATAGGCGCCGAGAGCAACCTCTTTTACTTGCTCCAATAACTCACGAAATGTTGGGTTGCCTGCCAAATTGATGTGCATGGGCAGAGTATTCACAAAAAAACCGATCAGCTTCTCTATTTCCGGGCGTCTCCGATTGGCGATGGGGGTACCAACCACAAGATTAGTTTGTCCTGTATAGCGAGAGAGCAGAACGTTGAAAGTTGCCAGGAGGAGCATAAACAGGGTTGTCTCGGTCTGTTGTGCAAGTTGCTTGATTTTTCGCACAAGGCTGCCTGGGAGAGTGAACATCTCCATGGCGCCTTGAAAGGTCTGTTGTAGTGGGCGAGGAGCATCGGCAGGAAGTTCTAACAACGTGGGAGCATATTTCAACTGCTGACGCCAGTAACGCAATTGCTCCTCTTCCACCTGTTTTTTTAGCCATTCTCGCTGCCAGAGCGCATAATCTGCATACTGAATTGGCAGTGGTGGCAGCGGGGATGGCTGGCCCTTACGATAGGCATCATAGAGAGCCGTCATCTCAGAAAAAAGGATGCCCAGAGACCAGCCATCACAGATGATATGATGCATATCCAGCAGTAACATATGCTCTCGCTCGGCTATGCGAAGCAGTGCTGCACGGATGAGAGGCCCGGCGCGCAGATCAAAAGGTCGACGGGCCTCAGCACGAGCAAGTTGTTGTACTAGAGCCTCTCGTTCCTCTCTCTTTGCCAGCTTGTGTAGATCTATGACTGCCAGAGACAGGATCAGGGATGGTACGATAACCTGGAGTGGCTTCCCGCCACTCTCTGGAAATGTCGTGCGAAGTGCCTCGTGGCGTCGTATAATTTCATTCAGGCTGTACTCCAGCAGGGCCACATCCACCTGTCCCTTCAGCCGTATCAACTCAGGCACATGATAGACGGAACTGTCGGGTACAAGCTGATCGAGAAACCAGAGTCTCTGCTGCGCAAACGAAAGTGGCGGGCTCTCTGCGGTTTGTCTGGGCACGATAGCCTGTTTTTCTGGCTCCAGCAATCCTTCTTCCTCAAGCAAGAGCGCTAACAGTGCTTGCTTATCAGCAAGCGCAGACACATCCAGTGCATTCTGCTTTTCCATCGTGTGTTACCCTCGCGTCTTCTTACTTTGCAAGATCTGCTGTATCTCGTACTCAGACATCTGGTTAAGCCTCATATGCACCCGTGCGATAGCAGAGATCCGGTCGGGCCGCACCTCGTGCTGTAGCATAGCATGAGACAGGCTTTCTATGGTAGGGGCCTCAAAAAGCGCGCGTAGAGGCAAATCAATCTGGAAGGTATGACATATTCTGGAAATCACCTGCGTAGCCAGCAAGGAATGTCCTCCAATTTCAAAGAAGTTATCGTGTACGCCTATATGCTCGATACTGAGAACATCAACCCAGATCCCCGCCACTACCTCTTCGATCGGATTGCGCGGAGCTACATACTCAACATGTTGCAAGGGGCGAGCCTGACCGGGTAAGGGAAGCGCTTTCCGATCCACTTTCCCATTGGCGTTAAGCGGGAGAGCATCCAGCAAGATAAATGTGGAAGGGATCATGTAATCGGAGAGTCGTTCCTGCAAATATTTTCTGATCTGCGGTGCAAGCTTACTTACGGACTTGAGCCTATCCCGCAGTGGTTGATTGGCATACTGGCTCCACGGTTTGAGTTGAGCCGGACGGATCCAGGAAATGGCTTGAGCCAGTGCTGCACCTTTGGGTAGCCAGAAGGCAGCATCAAAGCTGCCGTCCGACTCGACGCCTGACCAGCGTACATCTACCCTATATCCCAGTTCCTGCCCCAACTGGTACAGGTCTTCAGGGGTGACTCCTTGTGAGCGAGCATATGATGCCAGAATTGTACGCAACTCTCCTACCGTCTTCGGTTTCCCCTCTTGCAATGATAGGTATCGCAATGCCTCGATTTCGCTGATAAGTCGGGCATTGGGAATGCGTGTCAGCATGAGCAGCGTCGGTTGCTGCTCCAACAAACGATGGTGCAAGGCATCTATGGTCAATCCTTGACGTTGCCAGTCGAGCCAGCGATCCGCTGTAGGAGGTACCTCACGTGGAACATCCTTTATCTTCAGTTGTACATTATAGCGAAATGCCGTGAGTTCGTTGTCATAGCGACCGCGCTTCGGCCGAATGCAGACCTGGCTGATCTGAGGATAGCGTTTTTGTAAGGCGTAAAAGAAGGCAGGATCAAGCAGCAGCTCGGTCTCCTGAGCCATCTGAGCATGGATACGCTGATGGAATTGTTCAAGTGGAAAGACATCGCCGCATTGAGTAATTTCTATTGACAGGTGAAATGCCATCAGAAGTTGTTGATTGCGAATGTCGCCAATGAAGATGGTCCCTCCTGGCGCAACCTTCTGTAGCGCTCCCTCAAGTACACCTAGCAGATAATTGATATTGGGGAAATACTGGACAACCGAATTGAGAATAATGGTATCAAATAACTGCCCTTCCATTCCTGAAAAATCATCAGCCATACGTTGCAATAATTGTACCTGAGACAGACCTTTTTTCTGTGCATGGCGCTGGACCATCTGGAGGGCGGTAGCGGAGAAATCGGTTCCCCAGTATTTGCTGCTGTGTGGAGCTAAACGGAAGAGTAGCAGGCCTGTGCCACATCCAATTTCCAGGACCCGCTGTCGTTCTCTTTCGCGCAACTCTTCCAGGGTGTGTTCTACCCACTCCTGCATATGTTCAGGAGGGAGGGGTTGATTGGTATAACTACTATTCCATCCTACAATATTAAAATCTGTATCATCCTTTTCTGCTGATCCATGATAGATGTCATCAAAGATTTCCTGCCAGGTAGCAATGTGCTCGTTTGAGAGATTCTCTTCAGTAGTGCTCTGCTCGATCTCTATCCTGCCCGGGTGCGGGACCACATACGCTATCAGGCGTTTATCGCCAGGAATATCTTCGCGCATCACAACCACGGATTCTTGAATGGACGGGAGTTGATTCAGCATAGCCTCGATCTCCCCCAGTTCGATGCGAAAACCACGCAGTTTGATCTGGTGATCCACCCGTCCCAAAAACTCAACATTTCCCCGGGCAAGACGTACCACGTCGCCCGTTTTATAGAGACGAGCCCCTGGCTCTGTACTGAAAGGGTGGGGGACAAAATGTGTTGCGGTCAGCGTGGGATGTCCCAGGTAACCACGTGCCAGGCCATCACCACCTATATACAGTTCTCCTCGTACCCCATGAGGGACTGGTTGCAGGCACTGATCAAGAATATAGAGTTGGGTATTCGCGATAGCGTGACCAATTGGCACTGTCCCCGCTTCTGCAGGCACGTCGCGCACCAGGTACCAGGAAGAAAAGGTGGTGTTCTCCGTTGGCCCATAGACATGGAGCAGCCTTTCAGGGCCCCCTTGCTCCAGCGCGACCTTTACCCATCTAGGGTCGACGGCCTCACCACCAAATAGGAGTGTACGCAGCGATTGAAATATCTGAGGGATCTCTTTGACGCCCTGATTAAAGAGAGCAGTGGTCACGAAAAGGATCGTTATCTGCTGAATACTCAGAATCTTGCTAAACGCCTGTGGGTCTAGCGCAACCTCTTTTGCCACTCCTACTAATCGGCCCCCGTTCAACAGGGCTCCCCAGATCTCAAAGGTTGCAGCGTCGAATGCTGCGTTTGATGCCTGCGCTATATGATCGTCTCGCTTCACCTGCACATAATCAGCATTGCAGACCAGTCGATTGATCGCCTTATGAATAACTGCAACTCCCTTTGGCTGCCCTGTGGAGCCTGATGTGTAAATTACATAGGCCAGATTGTCGGCTGTCGCTCTGCTATACGGATTCGTGTCGCTTTCGTTCGCCAGCCATACGCGATCGCTGTCCAGGCAAATGAACTTCCCTGTGCACTCTGGCAATTTCTCACGAAGAGAGGACTGCGTTAGCACCACAACAGCATGTGCATCCTCGAGCAAGAAAGCCAATCTCTCCCTGGGATAAGCCAGATCGAGAGGCAGATACGCTCCTCCTGTCTTCAGGATGCCAAGAAGACCTATTATCAGATCAAGGGATCGCTCCAGAGCGACGCCTACCACCATTTCCGGACCTATCTGCATTGTTTGCAGGGCATGTGCCAGTTGATTGGCACGCCTGTTCAACTCATGGAAGGTGATTTGCTCATCATCATAACTCACAGCCACACTATTGGGTGATCTTACTACCTGATCCTCAAAGAGTTCATGGACACACCTGTCAGCCGGGTAGGGGATATAAGAATTATTCCACATAACGAGCAACTGGTCCCGTTCCAAATCAGTGAGCAAAGGAAGATCCCCCAGCATGGTCTCTGGAGCACTGATAATTCCTCTAAGGAGAACACACAAATGTTCGGATAGGCTCGCAATGGTGGAAGTTTCAAAGATATCTGTATTATACTCAAATGTTCCTGCCAGGCTTTCTTTCTCGTCTCGCATAAACAGGGTCAGATCGAACTTGGCCATGCCATTATCGATATTTAAAAGGCGCAGGCCGAGATTGGAGATCTCCAGTGAGATCACTGGATCATTAAGCAGAGCGAAGGCGACCTGGAAGAGGGGATGGCGTATCAGATTTCGCTCCGGTTGTAGTTCCTCAACGACCTTCTCAAACGGTACCTCCTGGTGCGCATAGGCATCGAGCGCTAACTGACGCACCTGTTCTAGAAATATGCGAAAGGTCAGGGTGTCTCTGGGTCTGACACGAAAGACCAGGGTGTTGGCAAAGAAGCCGATCAAGTCTTTGACTTCACTACGAGTACGATTCGCGATAGGCGATCCCACCACAATATCATCTTGTCCTGTATGTCGATAGAGCAACACTTGCAAAGCTGCCAACAAGACCATAAAAAGCGTCGCCCTCTCTTCTAGACACACCTTCCTGATCCCGGCGGTGAGATCGGGAGGGATGAAAAACGGCCAGGTTGCGCCTCTGTGGGTTTGCACGGGCGGGTAAGGGCGATCTATTGGGAGTTGCAACAACGGAAGATCGCTGAGTTGTTGCCGCCAATAGGATAACTGCTCCTCCAGGATACTCCCCTCCAGATACCTTCTCTGCCAGAGGACGTAATCAACATATTGGATAGGCAAGGCAGGTAGAGGGGAGGACCCACCCTTGACAAAAGTCTCATACAGAAAGCTCAATTCATTGAAGAAGACCTCCATCGACCAATCATCAGAGACAATATGGTGCATGCTCAGCAGCAGTATATGCTTCACCTGGCTCACACGCACCAGTTTTGCCCGCAGCAAAGGACTCTGGCTCAGATCAAAGGGACGCCGTCCCTCTTCACCCTCTATTTGTCTGATAACCGCGCTCTCTATGAGATCTATAGGCAAATCCTCAAGGTCGATAAGTGGCAGAGACAAAGGCATAGCTGGCGTGATGACTTGCTGCGGTTTTCCCTCTGGAGCCACAAATGCGGTGCGGAGAGCTTCGTGACGCTGGATAATCTCACCAAAGCAGCGCTCCAATACCTGTATCTGTAAATCCCCTTCGAGATGGATGGCCACTGAGATTGTGTAGAATGGATTGCCGGGTTCTAACTGATCCAGGAACCAGAGTCGTTGCTGTGCAAAGGAGAGCTGAATAGTATCAGCAGGGACCGCTGATGGCATACGCGCTAGAACATCTTCTTGTTCAGGAGTAGTGCTTTGCTCTAGCCATACGGCCATCTCAGCAACCGAAGAGAACTCGAAAAACGTGCGCAAGGATACTTTCACCCGTAATGTTTCATATATGCGAGCGCTGATTCGGGTTGCGAGCAAAGAATGTCCGCCTAACTCAAAGAAGTTATCGTGGACACTGATCGACGAGCGTTTCAGCACCTCACACCAGATTGCTGCCAGGTGTTCTTCTAGCAGGGTACGCGGCGCCACCTGATCTTTTCCCCGACTCCGCTGGTCAAACGCTGGTGCCGGCAGTCCCCTGCGATCAATCTTTCCATTAGGTGTCAATGGGAGCGTGTCCAGGAAGATAATGGATGTGGGCACCATAAAGGTTGGTATCTTCTCTTGCAGATAGATGCGTAATAAGTCGCCTGAGATAATTTTTACGGTTGAGTCATTCCTCACTACATAAGCAATCAACTGCTTTTCATGCGCATCATCCTCAAATAGAGCAACCACAGCCTCTCTCACCGCTGGGTGGCATTTCAGCGCATTTTCTATTTCCCCCAATTCAATGCGCAATCCACGCAGTTTGATTTGCTGATCAGCGCGTCCCAGAAACTCAATATTGCCATCGGGCAAGTAGCTAGCGATATCCCCTGTTTTGTACATACGTTCTCCTGGGATGGCGCTAAATGGATTAGGAATGAAACGCTCGGCGGTTATCTCAGGATGAGGGAGGTAGCCGCGAGCTAAACCTATGCCCCCAATGTAGAGGTCACCAGGAACTCCCCTGGGCACAGGTCGCAATTGAGGATCCAAGAGATAAATACATGTATTTAGTACGGCGCGACCAATAGGTGTATTTCTGCGTTCCGTGCTTTGAGCGGGAACAGTATATAACGTAGAACAGATAGTTGTTTCTGTGGGCCCGTATCCATTGATAAGCATAAGAGCTGGGAGCCGGCTTTTGATCTCTAGCAGAAGGTGCTCTGGGATGGGCTCTACACCGACCAGTAATCGACGGAGAGGAAGTGTTTGTGTTGCCTTTTGGAGCCATATGTGAAGATCAGTGAGCAGGATGGGAGGAATATAGGCGCTGCAAATCTGCTGCGTATATAACCATTCGATAAACTGCATCCCTTCGATACGAATATCTTCGGGAACAAGGTGCAGCTCCCCTCCTACTAAGAGCGCCGAGAAAAGTTCGTAGACAGACACATCGAAACCAAAACTCGTCCACAGACTGCACCGCTCTCCAGGGGCGAGAGGCTGTCTCTGCTGGAAATCATTGAGAAGGTTGAGGACCCCGCTATGTGCACATCCTACCCCCTTTGGTTGTCCTGTTGAGCCTGAGGTATAGAGTATATACGCCAGATTCTGCGCGTTTACCTCGCTTAATGGGTTTCCTATTTCCATATGGCGCCAGACGGGAGCTGTGCCATCCAGACAAACGATAAGCGTGCTTTGTGCCAGTAACGTCGGCAGCAGCCCTTCCTGGGCGAGGACAATAGCCAGACCAGCATCCTCTATCATAAAGTTTAGCCGTTCTGGGGGATAGTCCGGGTCTAGTGGTACATATACTCCTCCCGCTTTCAAGATGCCCAGTATACCTATCACTATTTCTACCGAACGACTCAAACAGATCCCTACACAGACCTCGGGACCTACTCCCCTACTTCGCAAGTAATAGGCTAACTGATTGGCTTGCTGGTTCAACTCTCTATAGGTAAGTTGCTTCGTCTCAGAAATCACTGCCAGCGTATTTGGAGTCCTCTCGGCCTGAGCAGTAAAGAGGTCATGAATACACATACCTTGAGCGTACGAACGGGCCCCTCCTGGCACCCGAGAGAATAATTCTCGCAGCTCGTCAAAAGCATCCTTGCTCATTCATTTTGTCCTTCATTGGAGTTCGCAAAAGCCGGAACCAGTGCAGCTTCTCTAGTATCAGTTACATTACTTTCTCACATTCATATGCTTGAAATGTATGCAACAAGCTCTTTCTGAACCCCTCAAAAAAGTTCAGTGGACAAGGAAATCCCTGAAAATGATGATCCAGAGTTTATGCTAAAAGATCCTATGAAGAAATGTATACCTATATAATACAATATAAGCACAAAATTTAGCAAGAGCTAGGTAATTCAGGTAATGGGATACTCGATTCATGACACTGATCCATCACATAGATAGTAAGAAAGTAATAGAAGACTAGACAAATGCTCGGAAATAATTTACCCTTTTATGGACAATGCTGTCAGAGGTAAGGAGAAACAACATTAATGAGGCATTATCGATTGATTTGCCAGGGATGTCGAAAGCAGATCGATGATGATAGATTTATTACACCCTCTTCGGCTGATGCTCAGCCAGAATCTGCCCTTTACACCCATCTATACTTCCTGGAAGACAGGACAACGGCGCTTTGTTATTTCGGATCATAGTGAGGGAAAGAGGCAGATACGCCAGATTGCTGCTCATGTTCTTTCTAACCGACAACCTCCATACGCTATCAGGGGAGGCATTTTTGATATTCTCCATGACAGTGGCGGCGATACGCTGGTAGCTAATAATGCTGAGATACAGCAGGCATCATGTCTGTTCTATAAACATGAAGGCATTGATATTGATCCCGCTGCGGGGGTGGCGTTTGCTTCCCTCAGGCGAACTGCCGCCTCTGGCTATATTGAGAAGGGCGCTACGTCTTATTGAATATCACTGGTGGAGGAGGGCAGAGAAAGCGCCAGCAGCAGAAGCTTTTTTCTATAGTTCCTGCTCTTCTGGTTGACGGAAGTGTATTGACACAGAAGCAGACAAAAGATACAATATTACAGATGTTTCTATACTGTTGCTCGCCCTTTCTAATTGGTGCCAGTGGAACATCGCTATTTTCGTCTTCTATCTTGAGCTTTTAATGGATGAAAGGAACTATATCATGGATGATCTTGTACAACGTCTCGCTGAAGGTAACCACCCGGTCACGATTGGAGGACCAAAACCATCTCTGGAAGAATTTCACACACGTGTTACCGATATGGGATATGTTTTTATCAAATTCACTGGGACGCGTGGAGGAACTGATTTGGGAGTCCGTGTTGATAAAAGCACCACAGATGTGAGCAAGGCTGACTTTGAGCAAGGACATGGCACGGCCCATGTGGAAGGTACCCTCACTTTGAATTATGTCAAAGTGCGCTGTGTAGCCGATATCGACCTGGCATCACTCAATGGTACTGGGCACCTTGTTATTCTGGAAGAGGTCCACCCATAACTTCTACTGCCCCTTTTGCACTCCTGGTAGTTCTGCTGCATACATAAGTAGCTGATCCTGGCTGTTATTTCAGGAAGGGAGTCTTCGAACGATGGATCAACGCATTAAACGTGTCATCATTCTCGGAGGTGGCACAGCAGGTTGGATGACCGCCTCCTACCTTGCCAAAGCTCTCCAAGACTCAGTGAGCATCACCGTGCTGGAGGCACCATCCATCCCGAGAATAGGTGTAGGCGAAGCCACTGTTCCCAATCTTCACAAGGTCTTCTTCTCCTATCTTGGTCTCTCAGAAGAGGAGTGGATGCGCGAGTGTAACGCAAGTTTCAAGATGGGTGTCAAGTTCATCAATTGGCGTACGAGTGGTCAGGGTATTCCGTATGCACGGACATCTGGCACGTCAATCGATCACTATTATCATCCCTTTGGTTTGCTCCCCCATCATGGGCAATTTCCCTTATCACACTATTGGTTTTACAAGAAGGATCAAGGTCAGAGTGAAGAGCCTTTCGACTATGCCTGCTACAAGGAGCCTCCAGTTCTCGATGCTGGGTTGTCTCCACGTTGGTTAGACGGAAAATCATGGACTAGATATGCCTGGCATTTCGATGCGAATCTGGTTGCTAACTTCCTGCGTCGCTTTGCAACTCAGAATTTGAATGTTCAGCATGTCGAAGATGAGATGAGTGAAGTTCTCTTCGATGAGCGTGGCTTTATCACGGCTCTGAGAACAAAAACCGGCCGCATCTTAGATGGAGAACTCTTTGTGGACTGCTCTGGATTCCGGGGCTTACTTATTAACCAGGCAATGCGAGAACCCTTCCTGGATATGAGCGATCACCTGCTCTGTGATCGAGCCGTAGCCACGGCCGTGCCCCATGATGACGCCGCAAATGGGGTTGAACCCTATACCTCAGCAATCGCTATGAGGTCGGGCTGGACATGGAAGATCCCCATGCTCACACGCTTTGGTTCTGGCTATGTTTACTCCAGCAGATTTGCTAGCCAAGATGAAGCCACAAAGGATTTCTGCCAACTCTGGAATCTTGATCCAGTTGAGACTCCTCTGAACCATGTTCGCTTCCGGGTTGGTCGTAACCGTCGTGCTTGGGTGAAGAATTGTGTGAGCATCGGCCTGTCCTCGTGTTTTCTGGAGCCGCTAGAGTCAACCGGCATTTACTTTATCACTGCCGCCATCTACCAGCTTGCGAAACATTTTCCAGATAAACGTTTCGACCAGATCCTTATCGACCAGTTCAATCAAGAAATCGAAGTAATGTTCGATGACTCACGCGACTTCATCCAGGCTCACTTTTACCTTTCGCCACGGGTAGACACACCATTTTGGAGAGCAAACAAAGACCTCCATCTGGCAGAGGATATTCGTGAGAAGATTGCTATGTATCGGGCGGGAATGCCTATCAATGTGCCGATTGTCGATGAAAATACCTATTATGGAAACTTTGAGGCAGAGTTCCGCAACTTCTGGACCAATGGGAGCTACTACTGTATTTTTGCGGGATTGGGGTTTCTGCCCGACCATCCTTTACCAAGCTTAACTTATCGAAAAACATTGATTGAGAGTGCCGAGCCACTCTTTGAGAAGATCAAGCAGCAACAGCGGGAATTAATGAGAACATTGCCAACCAACTACGAATATCTTTGTCTACTCCATGGCAAGTGAGTTCCTGAATTCTTAAGGAGGAGTTGTTGTGGAAAACAATCCTGAGAGTAATGTTTTGCAAGTATCAGTCAGCAGGAAAGCAAGAAGTGATTCTCTTCTAGCTGGATATGATACAGCTACTATTCAGAAAGTATGAGAACGCCAATTGGCACATAACCACACTTCTTCTCCCTGGATAAACAGGTGGCGCTACAAGCCGCAGGCGCGTCTGCGTCTTTTCTGTTTCCCTTATGCGGGAGGGGGAGCATCCATTTTTCGTTTCCTCTCAGAACAGGCCCCAGCAGAGATAGAGATCTGTCCAGTACAACTACCAGGCCGAGAGAATCGTCTCAGTGAACCAGCTTTCTTCTCTCTGGATCTCCTCCTCGCAACATTACTCAAAATTCTGTCCCCTTACTTCGATATACCCTATGCTTTCTTCGGACATAGTATGGGTGCACTCATCAGCTTTGAACTCGCTCGTTCTTTGCGCCAAATCAGGCAGATACGAAAGCCTGGGCACCTCTTTGTCTCCGGACATCGAGCTCCCCACCTCTCTGATCCCAGACCTCCTGCACATCTCCTGCCTGATCCTCAATTGATTGAGACCTTGCGGCGCCTTCATGGAACCCCAGAAGATGTGTTGGAGCATGGAGAACTCTTGCAGCTCCTGCTTCCGCTCCTACGAGCTGATTTTACCTTGTGTGAGACCTATAATTATAGGCTGGAGCCTCCACTTTCTTGTCCTATCTCTGCGTTGGGTGGGCTCCAGGACCAAGAAGTGCCTCATGAATCCATTTTGGCCTGGCGTCAACACACCTCTGACTCTTTTCAGACACACTTCTTTCCTGGGAATCATTTCTTTCTCAACACGGAACAAAAGGCATTGTCGACTGTACTCTTCCACGATATATACAACAATTTAATGAAAGAGAGGCTATGAGTAAACGGTAGTATGAAAGCTTTCTGCTCCTTTGCAGCAAAAGGCAAGAGATTTCTTTGAGGGAGATATGATCATCATTCCTAATTGGAAGGTATGGCACAACCAGAGCTGCTCCTCACGTCATCAGGGCAGGTGGCGTATGAACTGGCACAACGCTGTATGGTTATTTCTCTCCTGTATGCTGCTCGTCCAGGGATGTAGTGCATCAGAAGCGAAGCCTCACCTCGCTCCCTCACCTGTTAGCGCGCCTCGATCCCTGGCCAGTGCCGCGCGACTAGATGCTTATCTGCGCCATCTGGGCATGCGCGGAGCTGTACTTGTCGCACAAAATGGAGCTGTGTTTAAACAGGGATATGGCCTGGCAGATAGCGACGCACATATTCTCAACACTTCCCATACTCGCTTTCGCATTGGTTCTCTTACCAAACAATTTACAGCGCTGGCCATCTTGCTGCTGCAGGATCAAGGTAAGCTGCATGTACAGGATCTTATCTGCATTTATATCTCATCCTGTCCTCAAGCCTGGAGGCCAATCACTATTCATCAACTGTTAATCCACACATCCGGCATCCCAAGTTATACTGGTCTCCCCAATTTTGTGGCGACTATGGGCCAGCCTGTTACAGTAGAGCAGTTGATCGCCCGTTTCAAAAATCAGCCCTTGCTTTTTCCAGCAGGCAAAGAGTTCCGCTATAGCAATTCCGGCTACATTCTGCTGGGTTTTATCATTGAAAAAGTAACAGATATGTCCTATGCCACTTTTTTGCAGAAAAATATCTTTGTACCATTACACATGCACGAAACCAGCTATGATGATAACCATCCTCAGTTACCTGGCCATGCCACTGGCTATTATCACGACAACGCGAAAGCTGAGTTTGTTGATATGTCGGTTCCTTATGCTGCAGGCGCGCTGGCTTCGACCGTTGAAGACTTGTATCTATGGGACCAGGGTCTGACTCACCATCAACTGCTTTCCCAGGCAGCATTTAATGCTCTATTTACGCCACATATCTCCTGCGCTGATGATTGTTCTCTCCCCACAGATCTTGGCTATGGCTATGGCTGGTATATTGCCAAAGAACCAGCTGGCCAACTGAACTACCATACAGGCGCCATTGATGGTTATATCTCGTACAATGGCTTTTATCCTAATAGAGATGTTGATATTGTGGTCCTAAGCAATCTGGAAGCCACCAATGTCCTCAAGATCGGCCGGGACCTGGCCTCAATCGTCTTTGGCACACATACATAAGCTCCATTCAGAGTCCTGTGACTGCTCTGACCAATTCAATCGGTGACTAGTCCCACCAAGGAAGCTCGTCGAGTGAAAGAGGCCGCTGAAAGAGATGCGTTCACCCACTTGGTTGGTGGGTGAAGTGACTCCCAGGTTACACTGTAACCTGGTGTAACTTGGCATAGATCGGCCTACAGAGGCATTTGAGAGGACTTGGGTAACACGGAACGACTCTGACCGGCCAGATTAGTAACAGAGGAACAAACATAGATCAGTCCCCAACTGAACTGGTCAGAGCAGTTACTCTTAACCTTATTGAAACGCGGGAATAGCAAGATCTGGGAAGAGATCTCTGGAGGGCCAGAAACGAACCCTATCAGCAAGACGGCTCAGTGGTTCGTCCAGCGTGCGTGGATGCGCCAGCGGGTCCTTATTGACAAAAAGCACAAACGAGAGACCATCCTCCCTGCGAAAGGCTGTCGCGGTGGCCCCGGGAAAGCTGCCTTCGTGGCCGATGATGATGTGGCCATCACTGAGCTTTTCAGTAAACCAGCCACGCAACATACCCGCGCCCAATGGTTCCGTCCACATGATCTGCACCATTTCGGGACGCAGAAGGGGATTCTGCTCACCCAGGTCAAAGGCGGCCAGCACCTTCGCATAATCGGCAGCAGCCATCAATCTCGCTCCAGTTGCGTCTCTCGTCTCCATGCTAATCCCGCCGTAGGCATAAGGAACCAATCGTCTATCAGGGGTGATGACGCTGGGCCTCACATACGGCGTTTGACCGTGATAGAAAAGCTCGCCCAAGGCTCGATCCTGCAAGAGCGAGCGAGCTGGCTGCGGGCGTTTTAACCCCAGTGGCTGCAAAAGCAGTTCTTGCACCACTTGATTATAGGCTTTCCCGGTCACCTTCTCAACGATCTGCCCCAATAAGCTATAGCCAAAAGGAGAATACACAGAGCGGCTGCCAGGCTCAAATTGCAAGGGTTTCCCGGCCATGTAGGAGGCAATCTGATATTTGCTAGCAGGTAGCGACAGAGAAAAAGCCTGCACAACCGCGAGATCGTGCTCTAGAGGATCAAAACTCTGGCTAAGATCCCAGCCTCCCATATGGGAGAGCAGGTGCCAGACGAGCACTTTCGAGAACCTTGGATCAATTGGAAGATTGCCCTGGGGTGTACGCAGCTGAAGCACCTGCTGCATATTTGTTTCCAGATGCAACACATTTTGTTCAAACAGTCGATGTACAATAATACTTGTCAGAGGCTTATTGCAACTTGCGATCCGAAATAGGCTAGTAGGCTCAGTCAGCGGGTAATCTAGCTCAGCCCAGGTATAAGCGTGCGCGAAGATCAGGCGACCATCTTTTGCTATCGCCAGCGATGCAGCCCGAACACCGTTCGTCTGCATATACTGTTTGAGCAGATCATCATAGTCGGCCAGTTGGGGAACAGATGGTCCCGTGACATGGAATGTGCGGACATGGAGCTTCTCCGATTTCACAAACATGGCCGCAAAGCGAGTTGCCGTCCCATTTTTACTGCCTTGAAGCACGAGCGGATAATAACCCTGGCTCTTCAAACGCCCAGATTGGATCTCAAACTCGTCACTGGTCAGATTATTTTGCACTATCGTCGGACCTGCCATATCATCGCGAAAGAGCGACCAGATGTGTTGGTGTTGATCGGCAGAGAGCGTGAGAAAAGCCGGCCGCACCCATTGAACCTCCTCTGCCTGCAGACGTTGTTGGTAGTCTTCTGGGCTATCGTAGAAACCATCGTCCCAGTTCCAAGCCACGTTATCTACATTCTTCTCCCAGATGCCTGCATAGAGAGGTTGATGTGCATCTCCATAAAGGATACCCCAGCGGAGCAGATACTGATTGGCCCCTGCCCAGGCATTCCAGTACTGGATCGTTGGCTGTTCCTGCTGCAAATCAGCAAAAGTTGGATCGGAGGTGAGGTGATATTTGACGAGAGAGGGCGTTGTCTTCTCCTCAAACACCCCGGCAAAACGCGCCTGGGAGCGTGAACCGGTAATGGCAAGGATCACCAGGTGATAGTTCTGACCATTTAAGGAGGAGAGAAGAGCCTGGAATTGCTGCTCATTCATATCCTGAAAGGCGCGGAAGGCCAGACCAGCGCGCTTTATCCAGATAGCGGCATAGAGTAGCTGAGCCGGATCTCCATAGAGGCTGAGCGAAGACAGGCGATAGCCCTGCCCTGAGAGGGTTTTCACCTGTGTTTGATGGTACGAACCGGGTTGATCAGAATAAACGATCGTCTGGAGAGAAGAGGGGAGAGACGAGGCACGTTGCCGGGGAAGATCACAGCCTGCAATGCTCAGGCTCGCCAGCCCACTGACCCCACCCATAAACGCACGTCGGGATATGCGCCGAAAAAACCAATGATCATGCGTGTTCATGAGATCAACCTTTCTTCGTGGCGAATGAATAACTCAAACATATCAGTTCCTCCGCGATTCTTGCAACCGGACCGTTCAGGGCGCTATGCTTCCGTTTCGAGGACCGGGGCGGCATAGGTTCCTCTACAGAGACCTCCTCTCTGACGACCGGCTGAAGGTTCATCATGGCGTAGAGACCACCCAGCAATGTCAAGAGACCTGTTACCATAAAAATGGTGTCCACCGAGCCGAAGACCATCCCTCCAATGGAGAGCCGCATTGTATGCAGGAGTGTGCTATCCAGATAGCCCGCCAGGGCCGCGCCCGCAACACCTGAAATTGATACCAGGGAGTTCCATACAGAGGTTGTCCTGCCCAGCATATCCCGTGGCATCGCGTGATAGATAAGTGCACCACTAGAAACATTGAACAGTGCTGATGGAATCCCCATAATAAAGAGAAGGATCAAGGCGGGGAGCAAGATCATCAGGCGAGCGTAGATCAGCACAAGCACACCAATCACAAGCAATGAGGCACAGATTGTCTGTCGCAGCCCAAGCCATTTGACGGCGCGGTCGCCCGGCAGTGAGCCAACCAGCGATCCCAACCCTATCGCGGTGCCAACCAGCCCACAGAGGGCCAGGGGAGCGTGTAGATTTTGCTGCACAAAGAAGAGATTCAGTGAGTTGATCGCGCTGCTCCCCAGCGCCAGCAACGCCCCGGCAATCAGCATGGTAAGCAGGACACGCGTGCCCATGAGGGTTCGTAACCCAGCATTGAGCTCCTGGAAGAAGCCCTGCCGCTCTTCTGATGCGGTGAGCGGTTCCTCCCTTGGAGGACGGATAGCTGCCAACGTGAAGCAGAAAAAAAGAAACTCTGTACCTCCTAATGATTTCGAACTGACGAGAAGTTCATGGCTTGTTGGCCTGCCTTTTGGGAACATTCTCCACAAATGGATGTCAGTTTAGATGTCAATCAAGAGCGTCCTGTTCCATTCTTCACCTCTGGAGAAGCGCCTCACAGGCGGGCTTATGCCTTCATTGAGAGGTTGATAACGGTGTTACATATGTAGAACAGAGCAGGAAGATCCGCTCAAGAGGAACCCCTTCACGCGCCCGCATCCCACGCCTTTGCGCAGTTCATATCAGACCGTCACAGTCCGCCTCGGGCCGTTTCTATGTATTATAGCACACCCAGGCTTTTTTGGGCTATTCTGATGTGCTCATTTTCGGCCCAAGCCAGGATTCGCGCTCATCTCTTCTCAAGCAAGCGTTCAGAGGAGTTCATAGAAAATCGTAAAATGACGCAGCAATGTGC
>Ga0070730_10001994_pt1 | contig 18931 bp, 14 predicted proteins | sample Coa_R1_3_FD_66447 | JGI IMG/M metagenome (GOLD analysis project Ga0070730, IMG submission 66447) | Surface soil microbial communities from Centralia Pennsylvania, which are recovering from an underground coalmine fire - Coalmine... | ecosystem: Environmental > Terrestrial > Soil > Unclassified ... | reverse complement strand
CGTCTCAAGTATCCCCGGTTGAGTTGTCTTTGCTCCCGTGTCAAAAGGCAGCCGATGTTAGCTGCCAAAGGCATAGATAGCCTGCCAGTCTCCGCCTGACCAACTCGCCTTTCGCCGGAACGCCTGGCCGTTCCGCTAGACCGACTGCATCACTTGCCGAGACGCATAAAGAAAGCACTGCATCGCGCTTTTTGAGCGTTGAGCAGTGCAGTGATGAAGCATGCTATTTACTTGCCAGACCCAATCCACTCACTCTCCGTAGGGCGCCCAGATATTCTTGACCTGCGTGGCCTCGCGCAAGAACTCCTGGCCCTCGCCTTGCGCCGGGTCGTGCCAGTCGCGGGCATGCCCATAACTCACCCAGGTGCGCTTCATATTCCCCGCTGAGGCGTACTCTCCCTTCCGGCTGCCCTCAGCAGTGCCGAAATACCAGATGGCCTCGACATCATCGTGGTCGGCCAGCGCCTGCGCCAGCGTCTCGCGTGGGCCGGTCACGATATTCACGACGCCAGCAGGCACGTCCGAGGTTTCCAGCACCTGATAGAAATCCGTCGCGCTGAGCGGATACTTCTCGGAGGGAATGACCACGACGGTATTGCCCATCGCAATCGCCGGGGCCACCAGCGAGATAAAACCCAGCAGCGGGCAGTCATCCGGGCAGGCGATACCGATCACGCCAATGGGTTCCGGCATCGCCAGGGTCACATCGCGGATGGGCGTATGATGGACCAACCCATCGTATTTATCGGCCCAGGCCGCGTAGGTGAAGAGGCGCGTGATCGCCGTCGCCACCTCCTCGCGCGCTTCTTCCAGCGCCTGACCGGTCATCTGCGTGATGCGTCGCGCGAATTCTTCTTCGCGCACTGAAAGATTCTCGGCCAGGTAGTAGAGAATCTGGCCGCGATTATGCCCCGTCGCCGACGCCCAGCCCGACGCCGCGTGCGCCGCCTCCACCGCGTTACGTATATCCTTGCGATTGCCCTCGCCGACCTCGCCAACCATCTGGCCGCCTTGCCCCAGCACAAAGCGGCTGTAGCCTGAATCTGGACGCGCCTGCTTGCCCTTGATAAACAGCTTGGGCGTGCGGTCAATGGCTGGCAGGGTGTAGCCATCATGGTCGCCAAAGCCGTTGGCGCTCATGGCGCCCACGCCCGACGCCGGTGCGCGAGGCCGCGCGCGCTTTGCCCGCCCGGCGCCGTTGGCCGAGCCGACGTGGTTCGCCAACTCCGGCGCGCCATCCTCAGCTTGCGCGCCTGCCAGCAAACGCGCCTCCCAGGCCGGGCGGATGTACTCGAACAAGCCCTCCTTGCCGCCCTCGCGCCCGAAGCCGCTCTCCCGGTAGCCGCCAAAGCCAGAGGCAGCGTCAAACTGGTTGGTGCAGTTGACCCAGACCGTCCCGGCCTTGAGTTGACGCGCTACATCCAGCGCCAGATTGATATTATCGCTCCAGACGCTCGCCGCCAGGCCATAGCGCGTGTTGTTCGCCAGCGCCACCGCCTCAGACGGCGTGCGGAAGGTCATCGAGACCAGCACCGGCCCAAAGATTTCCACCTGCGCGATGGTCGCCGCCGGGGCCACGCCGGTAAAGAGCGTCGGCGGGAAGAAATAGCCCTCCGTCGGGCAGGCCCACGAGGGCTGCCAGAGCGTCGCGCCCTCTTCCACGCCCTGCTGCACCAGGCTCTGAATCTTCTCCAACTGCGCGGGCGAGACAATCGCGCCAATATCCACCGCTTTATCCAGCGGATCGCCCAGGCGCAGTTTCTCCATCCGCCCGCGCAGTTTGGCGATCATCTTCTCGGCAATATTCTCCTGCACCAGCAGCCGCGAACCCGCGCAGCAGACGTGGCCCTGGTTGAACCAGATGGCATCGACCACGCCCTCTACCGCGCTATCTATATCGGCGTCGTCAAAGACGATGAAGGGCGACTTGCCGCCAAGCTCCAGCGAGATGCGCTTGCCGCTGCCTGCTGTCTCCCGGCGAATGAAGCGGCCCACGTCGGTTGAGCCGGTGAAGGCAATCTTATCAATCCCCGGATGGCGCACGATCATCTCGCCCATCTTGCTATCGCCGGTCACGATATTGACGACGCCCGGCGGCAGGCCAACCTCCTGGCAGATTTCCGCAAAAGCCAGCGCCGTGATGGCGGTAAACTTCGCGGGCTTCAAGATCACCGTGTTGCCCATCGCCAGCGCGGGCGCAATCTTCCAGGCCAGCATCAGCAGCGGAAAGTTCCAGGGCACGATCTGCCCAACGACGCCCACCGGCTCGAAGCCTGCAAATTCGCTCTCCATCAACTGCGCCCAACCAGCGTGATAATAGAAGTGCCTGGCGACTAATGGCACATCAATATCGCGCGTCTCGCGGATGGGCTTACCGTTATCCAGCGATTCCAGCACGGCCAGCAGCCGCGAATGCTTCTGGATATGGCGCGCAATGGCATAGAGATAGCGGGCGCGCACATGCCCCGGCGTCTTGCTCCAGTGGCCGAAGGCTTCACGCGCCGCCGCTACCGCCGCGTCTACATCAGCCTGCCCGGCAGACGCCAGCCGCGCCAGCGGCTTGCCGCTGGAGGGATTGATGCTCTGGAACGATTCGCCGCTCTGCGGCGCGACCCATTGGCCGTTGATAAACAGCTTGAACTCCGGCCCGTGCCGCTCAATCCACTCCAGCGCGGGAGTCGCTGATTCTGGCGCCGGGCCATATTCCAGCGTCTCAAAAATCTCGGCAACGCGCATAGATGCCTCCTCTATCGCAGCTTCTGTCGCAGCCGCTCGATACCTTTCAGCACCGCATCGCGGTTGTGCGCGGCTTTCATCCATCCAGGCAACCTGCTGGCAACGCTCCGATTGCTCTTGGGCACGCGCTCGCGCAGATCAGCCCTGATATACGCTTCGAGAAAATCCAGATGCCCAGCATTGTAGGCCCAGAGCGTCTGCCCGCAGCAGGACGTTTGCAGCCAGAGCGGCTGGCGAAAATACCAGTCAGTCGGCCCGCCGATGCTGATCTGCTGCCTCTGCCAGTCTTTGCTGTAGCCGCATCTGGCGCAGGCCAGGCGGCGCGGCGCAAACAGCTTCGGCTCCGTCCCCGGCAGCGGGACCACGCTGGCGCGGCGCAAACAGCGCGGGCAGACGACCAGAAACGCCGCGCCAAAGTCATAGATTGTCTGCCCCGCGTCGTGAAACCTGAAAACCACGCAGCAAGCTCCCTCGCCGAATTGCCCACCTGTCTGATACCGTGAATTCTGTGAATTCTGTGAACACTCTAGGGAAAGTCTGATAATCCGCGTATCAAGATTTTGGTGTTTCTATCCCCACACCCGTAAATGATGTAAATGTTGTAAACGCTCTACCTCTTCAATGAATATTTATAAGAAGAAGAGAGAGAAAAGAGATGAAGTATGAAGGAACCATTTACATCATTTACATCATTTACGGGTGTGTGGGAAAATCGGCTTATTTCTTCTTGAAGACCGTGCGCAAAATCGCATCGAAGACCTTACCCAGAAAAAATCTGCCAAGCCATGCAAGCATTGTGGTTCTCTCTTTCTGCCTGTCGCCCTACGGCATCGGGAAATGATGGGCCGCCGCGTAGTGGCCGGTGAGGAAGTGCGAAAGCTGGCGCTCGATGTCGGAGAGCAGGCTGCTGGCGCCCAGGCGGAAGAGCGCCGGGCGCGTCCACTCCTCGCAGAGTTCCTCGCGCATCAAGATCAGCCAGTTCAGCGCGTCTTTGGCTGCGCGGATGCCCCCGGCAGGCTTGAAGCCGACCTTATAGCCCGTCTCCTCGTAGTATTCGCGGATGGCGCGCGTCATCACCACGCCCACCGGCAGCGTCGCGTTGACCGCCTCTTTGCCGGTGGAGGTCTTGATGAAATCGGCGCCCGCCATCATGCAGACCCAGCTTGCCATGCCGACGTTGCGCAGCGTCGCCAGTTCGTGTGTCGCCAGGATCGTTTTCAGGTGCGCGTCGCCGCAGGCTTCGCGGAAGGCGCGCACCTCGTCATAGAGCGCCTGCCAATTGCCGGTCAACACATGCGCCCGCGAGATGACAATATCGATCTCGCGCGCACCCGCCTGCACCGAGGCGCGAATCTCGCCCAGCTTCTGCTCGAATGGATTCTGCCCGGCAGGAAAGCCGGTCGAAACGGCGGCCACCGGAATATCTGTGCCGCGCAGCGCCTCCACTGCCGGGGCGATCAGGTTATGATAGACGCAGACGGCGCCGACATGAATCCCCAGGCTTTCTGCGCCCAGCGCCTCCAGCATATCTTGACGCAGCGGCGTGCGCGCTTTGGCGCAGAGCCTGCGCACATTCCCCGGCGTATCGTCTCCGGCCAGAGTCGTCAGGTCCAGGCAGGTGATGGCGCGCAGCAGCCAGGCCGCCTGCCACTCTTTCTTGACCGTGCGGCGCGGCGCCAGCGTGGCGGCGCGGCGCTCAACCGCGCTGCGATTCACGTCCACCTGGGCCACGCGCTCCAGATCAAGGGGCATCCCTGGATTGCGCAGGCTCGTTTCTCTCCCGGCTGATCGCTCTGTTAGCACCATAGCGCGACACCCCTTCTGTTGTTGCTAGCCTCTGCCTGCACCTACTATATCATACCCAATCTTGTTGCATCATCGCTGTTGCCTGTAGCGCCAGCCACCGTGCTGGCGCAGGCGCCGCCCACCGTAAGCTGCCGGTGGCTGGCAGGGTCGGCGGCGCTACCAACAGGATTCACCCGAATGGGGCTTCAGAAAGTGACAGGGATCGTAAAGGTCACGCGCTGGATGGTGTTGGGGTCTTGAGGTGTCCGTATCTGCACCTGGATCGTCCAGTGCCCGCCCATGAGCAAATCAGCCTGGCCGATATAAAATCCATTGCCGACATCCTTGAGGTCGCTCGTTCCCGTGCCCATATCCATCTCGACCATGTTGATGACCAGATGGATATTCGCCCCATCTATCGGCTTGCCCGTTTTGGCATCGACGAGCAGCACGCCAACACTGTTCGTGCCGAACTTCGCCGGAGCCACTTTCATGGTGACTTGCAGGCCATTGACCGTCTGAGTCATATCGAACGGCGCTTTCGAGGTGGCCGTCAGCGTGGGCGCGTTGATATTTGGCGCGCCAGGCGGTGTAGGGGCCAGTGACCCGGCCAGCCCGCCCAGCAGCGCCGCGCAGAATAGCACGCCCGTGCCCAGCAGCGCCTCGCGCCGAATCCAGAGGCGCAGTTGCTCGCTCAAGCGGTCAATCCGCGTCAGGACACGCGCCGATTCGGTCACAGGCTTTCGCTGGGGCCTCTTCGCGTTGGTTTCGCCGGGCAGATCCCGCGCATCAGAAGCTGGCGTGACTGCTGTGTCTGCCTCTGCTTGAGATTCGTCCGCGCCGCTGGCAGCAATGGCAGCTTTCTTACCTCTGTTTCGCGCCGCGGATACCGGCTGTTTGTCATTGCTGCCAGGCGCAGCGTCTGTCTCCGCGCCAGCAATCGCGGGCAAGGCCAAGCCTTCCAGGCGATCCCAGGCGCCCAATTCTCTCGACAATGCAGGTCGAACGCGGAAAGCGTGATAGGCGCTAATCAGCATCATCACAATAAAGAGCAGCATCTTGATGATCAGCGTCCGGCCATAGGAGGTGTTGATAAACTGATCCCAGGAGGTGAGCTGGACATCGGCGTTAAACGAGCCGCTGAGCGCCGCAACGGCCACGCTGACGAGCGCGATCACCGAAAAACGTGGCAGCAGCTTGACCAGTATCTGCGCGCGTTCCGTCGGCTCATAGCCCCAGATGGCAGGCATCAGCGTGAGAACGATAAAGATGATGCCACCCACCCATATGGAGACTGACAACAAGTGCAGCCAATCCACCGGCACAGCAAAGGAGCCAAGCCCTCCGCGCGACTGGGCCGCTGCGGCATGCCCGGAAAAGGCCAGCGCCACGAGCAGGAGCAACCCCAGGGCTAGCCGCGACCAGTTGAGCGCCGAACGCGGACGCCAGGATTCTTCAGTAACAGGTCGTTCAGGAATGCCCACCAGCAACAAGAGCGCCAGCAGCGCCAGCAACTCGCGCAGCAGCCAGAAGATACCAAAAGAGCTATGCAGCAGAATACCGCTCCAGATGGTTGGTGAGAAGGCGCTACCCAGGTTTCCGCCCTCCAGCATGGCCTGCCCCATCACATAGGTAATATTCACCAGCAAGAAGAACGGAAGCACAATTATGGCGACGCGCCGGAAGCGCCGCTCGGTCGTGATGGCAGTGGCTACCAGCGAACGATCTCTTTGCGCGGCTCGCTCCAGCATAAACACCTGCCAGAACATGCCCCCTACCCAGACGACTGCCGCCAGGAGAACCAACCAATCCGAAAGCACCTCTGGGGCACAGAGCAGGGGCGATGAGCCGGTCAGGCACTGACCGCTGTTACTATTGGCAAAGCCAGACGGCCCGGTTGGCAATTCACTGGGAAGCGCGGGAACAGTGCCGTCAGGAAAGCGCACTCGGAAGAGGAAGCTTCCGCCGGTCGCGTGCCCATCTTCGGCTGAGACAGACTTCCAGATCACGACATAGAAGCCGGGCTGCAATTGATGCAATCCGACAGCCACTTCGCGTGGATCAGACGACGAGACTTGCGAGTTCTCAAGATCAACTTCCTGGTTATTATGATCGACTACCACTGCCTTGGTCAGCGCCGGGTTCACATCTTCGGTAAACCAGAGCCGCACCTGGGTGGGCGCCTTATCCGCATCGAGGATAGCGCCATTGGCCGGGTCCGAACGCGCCAGCAGCGCGTGCGCCGAGGCCACGCCGCTCAAGAGCAGGAGCAAGATCACCGCCAATGTCGAAGCGAGAGCAACGCGGCGCGCATGCCGCCTACGGCGGCGTATCAGCAGGTCGTCCGGCGTGGGTTTATCTCTGGTAGATTGAATCTTTGGCATGTCTAGCGCCTTCCAGCAGTATTGGGATCAGGCGTGACCGGAGCAGGCGGCTGACCACCACCCGGCAGGCTCATGCGGCGTGCAAACCAGACGCCGAGCGCACCGCCAAAGAGCAGCGCAAGGATACCTACTACAATGGGTACCCAGATACTTACCCCGCTGATAGCGGCGGATGTTCCGCTTCCCGTAGAAGTCCCCGATGCGGTTGGAGTAGAGGCAGCGGCGCTGCCGGTCCCCAGCACATTGCCCGTGCCAACGCCAAAGAAGAAGACACCGCTATCTGGGTCGCCATCATCGGCTGAGACGGTTTTCCAGAACACAGCATAAATCCCATCGCCATCTCCCTGCATCGTGATGGTCATGCTTTTGGCATCGGAGAGAGGAAACTGCGCCTGGCCGGTGCTGACGGTTTTTGCTTCTTGATCGAAGCTATAGATATTCTTCGCATCAGTCTCATGGTAGACAACCAGACTGCTGCCTTGAGGATTGACATTCTCAGCAAAATGGACCGTCACCGTTGTGGGGGCGGTGGCAACGACAGCCCCGGCGGCTGGGTCGGAACTGACATAGCTGGCATGGGCAGAGGCGATCCCGGCGAGCAGGAAACTCGTCCCCATCGCGCCAGCGAGTGCCAGCAGGCCAGCCAGCCAGAGTCGTCGAAAGCCATGTACAAAGCGTAGCATCACGAGAATCCTTTCAGCACAAGCGCCAGGTGGCAAACGCATCTCGACACCCTCCCTATTGTAGCAACGATGAGACGGCAGCCGCAAGCAGAGCGAATGAGATCACCCGCGCAAGTCAGCAGGAGTCAGCCCTGGGTAATAAGGACATCGTTTGGGTATTTTTCGCCCTTGATCGTCGCTACAACGGTATCGCTGGCGGCATCGATGACGGAGAGGTCGCCTGAGAGGATATTCGCCACGATCACATAGCGACCATCAGGCGAGACGGCCACGCCGTGCGGCGAGCGCCCAACGGACACCGTTTGAATCAGCGTGGGATGCGTCGGATCGCTCGTAAGACCCAGCACGGTGAGGTCGCCGCCGCTGTTGGTCACATAGAGCCGCTCGCCATCGGGCGCAATGGCGAGCAGCACTGGATTCTGCCCCGACCTGGCCCCGCCGACAACGGCATGGGCCGGATCGTTCAGCTTTGTGGTATCGACCACCAGCACGCGCCCAACAAAGTTATCGGTGATATAGAGATAGCGCCCGGCTTTATCCGAGACCACACTATAGGGGTGCGTATTGGCGGGCAGCGTCAGCGTCTGCGCCAGGCTGTTTGTGGCTGTATCGATGATTGCCAGCGCCTGCCCATTCAGGCAGGCGACATAGATGAAGCGGCCATCAGGCGATGGGGTGAGACCATGCGGCCCCTGCGGGGTCTTGATCGTCGCAATGACCTTGCCCTGCGCCACGTCAATCACCGAAACCGCTGCGCCTTGAAAATCGGTGACATAGGCGAAACGCCCGCCCTGGCTGAAGGCGACATGCACAGGAAAGAGGCCAACCCCCACGCTGCGCAGCAGGCGGGGCGCGCTGCCCGTGATGTCAAAGAGATCGACGCGATTACCGGCAATATCGGTGGCAAAGATGGTATGCCCATCCGGCGAGAGCGCGAGGCCATGCAGGCTCTTCCCTCCGTTGATCGTCGCCTTGCCCAGTTCTGCCAGATCGCCAGCGCCCAGGTCCGTCACAAAGACACGATAGGCCGCCAGTTGCGGCGCTAGTCTCAGCACAGGTAATGGCGGGACGGCCTGCTGGCTTTTCGGTTCGGCCTGTCCGCAGGCGCTGATCAACAGCAGGCAACACATTAAAGGGAAGAGCCAGCGCCACTTCCAGAAACCATAATGGCGAAATGCCCCAGAAAGTTGCAGCATAGGTTTATCCTCGCAAGCCGTTGCTCAAGATGCCCTTATGGCCGCTGGTTGGGCCACTGGCCGCCTTGCTGCTGGGGATACGTCGGTTGAGAGTAGCCGGGCTGCTGGGGATACGCCGGCTGGGCAAAGGGAGGTTGCTGATAGGCTGGTTGTGAGTAAGCGCCCACCGTTGGCTGAGCATAGCCCGGCTGAGAAGCGCCGCCCGCTGGAGAACTCATTTGCGCCGAGACGGTTGTCCGGCGTTGCCCCGATGGCAAGGTGATCCCACCTCGCTTTGGCTTGCGTCCGAGCGCCAGCCAGAGCAGCCCGGCGCCCAGCAGGATCAGCCCCGCCACGATCAGGCTGATGGGCAGAATGGGGCTGTCGCTGGTATAGGTAGCGTTCTCTGGAGCATAGTTCTGGCGGGTCAGATCACCAGCGCCAAGCGTAAAACGCTCGGCTTGATAGAGTGTGCCAGCCACCAGATTGCCGACGCTATCTTCGGTATAGGCGCGCACTGCAACGACTGTGGCAACCTGGCAGGAACGTTGGGCATCGCTCGGCCCACAGGTTCCGCTGCTCAAGTCGGGCTGATACCACACTTCCAGGAAGAAAATGCCGGTCCCTTTCAGCGTCTGCGGGAAGGCTGGGGTAAGGCTGCTGGTCGTAAAGCGATAGCCAATCGCTGATTGATTGGGATCATCCTTACAGGCGCCGTCGTTCGCAAGCTGGCCTAGCTGGAACTCGCGCGTTGCGCCATCTGGCGTAGAGACAGCTTCTTCAATACAACCTTTGGCATAGCCCGGCGTCACGGTGGCGCCGCTGTGAGAGGGAAACAGCACACCTCCGATGCCCGCCACAATCACTCCGGCCAGAATTACTCCCCAGGCTCTCGTCAGCAGCCTGACACTCAACCAGATCATACGCCATTGCCCTCCTCAGAATGTCCACCGCCAATCGGATACAGTCCAGAAGAACTTTTGCTTCTCTGCCATTGTAACGAGCAAAGGCGCAGGAAGCAAGAGGGAAACCAGCGGTTGAAACCGCGTCTAGGGGCGGCAGAGCCGCCACGAAGTCCGCCTTCGCAGACTGGGAATGCACGCTGCTTCCGTCCTAACCCGCGCAGGCGGGTTTTGTGGCAGCCTCCGACTGCCCGTAGGCGCGGTTTCAACCGCCAGTCTATTTGGGGACAGAAGTCACAGCCAATCCCCTCATCTATCGGGTATCATAGGGGTGCATAGCATCTCAAGCTTTCTGGGAGACTTCCGATGATCAACCCCTGGCTGGATTCAGCCGTCCTGGGGATACATATTCTGGCCGCCATCTCATGGGTTGGCGGCATGATCTTCGTGGCCTTCATCGTCGGCACGTATGTGCGCCGCCACTTCTCGCCCGCCGAGCGCACGCCGCTGATGGCCGATATTGGCAAACGCTTCAGCTATCTGGGCTGGAGCGCGATTCTGGTGCTGGTTGTGACGGGCATTTATAACGCCATCCGCTTTCTCGGCTCCTGGGACGCCCTCTGGCAGACGACCTTCGGCCACATCCTGCTGGCGAAGAGCGGGCTGGTGGGCGTGATGATTCTGCTCAGCATTGTCCATGATTTCTTCCTAGTTTTAATACCCTCAAGCGGGTCGTCATGCGATGATCCTCGCGCCGCGCCAGCCCTGGGGGACGATACCAGCGAAGGCCAAAGAAGTCAATGGATTCTGCACTTGGGCCACGCCAGCGCGACCTGGGCAGGATGCTGCGCCCGCGCCAACCAGAGCCAATGCCCCCCGCTATCGCCTCACCGGCTGTTGGCGCCAGCGGGGCAGCGTCCGCCGCGACGCCAGCGCCAACGGCGCCTGCTGCTGCGCCAGCGATGCCAGAGAGCGCCGCTGTCGAGCGCGCGCTGCATCGGCTGCGCCGCTGGACCATCTTGATTGCCCAGTTGAACCTCGCCCTGGCGATCCTGGTGATCCTGCTCGCCGCCTCGCTCCAGTCCTTCTGAGCAGACAGCAGCACAGGCAGGAATGATATATACTGAAATGGACGCATCAACGAGGAGGTTGAATTATGGCCGACGAACAGGCAACCCGCACCGAGCGCGACTCGATGGGCGAGATGCAGGTGCCCGCCAATGCCTATTATGGCGCCAGCACCCAGCGCGCCGTCTTGAACTTTCCGATCAGCGACCTGCGCTTTCCACGCCGCTTTATCAAGGCGCTGGGACAGATCAAACTTTGCGCGGCACAGGTCAACGCCGAACTCGGCTTGCTCGATGAGAAGCTGGCAAAGGCCATCGAAGAGGCGGCGCAGGAAGTGGTCGATGGCAAGCTGGACAGCGAGTTTGTGCTGGACATCTTCCAGACTGGCTCTGGCACCTCGACCAACATGAATGCCAACGAAGTGATTGCCAACCGGGCCAATGAGCTGCTGGGCGGCGCGCGCGGCTCGCGGCTGGTCCACCCCAACGATCACGTCAATTTCGGCCAGTCGTCTAATGATGTCATCCCAACGGCCATGCACATCTCCGCCCTCGTGGCGATTCAAGAAGACCTCTTGCCTGCCCTGGATGGGCTAGAGCGGGCGCTGAACCAAAAAGCCGTCGAGTTCATGGAGGTCATCAAGACGGGCCGGACGCACCTTCAGGACGCCACGCCGATCCGGCTGGGCCAGGAGTTCCGGGGCTACGCCGGGCAGATCGAGCGCGGCTCCAGACGCCTGCGCCACGCCCAGGAGGAACTGGCCGAGGTGGCGCTGGGCGGCACTGCCGTTGGCACCGGAGTCAATACGCATCCGCAGTTTGCCCGCCGCGTGTGTGAGCAGCTTTCAGCACTGAACAACGTTTTCATCCACGAGACCAACAACCACTTCCAGGCGCAAAGCACCCTTGATAACGTCGTCTCCGCTAGCGGCGCACTAAACACCCTGTCCGTCAGCCTGATGAAGATTGCCAACGACATTCGCTGGCTTGGCTCCGGGCCACGCGCAGGCATCGGCGAGATCGAGCTTCCAGCGGTGCAGCCGGGCAGTTCCATCATGCCGGGCAAGGTCAATCCAGTCATTGCGGAATCGGTTTGCATGGTCTGCGCGCAGGTGATGGGCAACCACACGACGATCACCATTGGCGGGCAGGCGGGCAACTTCGAAATCAACGTGATGATGCCCATCGTTGCCTATACCCTGCTGCAATCGATTAGCCTGCTGACCGCCTCGGCGAAGAACTTCAGCGCGCAGTGCATTACCGGCCTCAAAGCGACCAGCAAGGGACAGGAAATGGTAGAGCGCGGCCTGGCAATCTGCACGGCGCTGGCTCCGGTTATCGGCTACGATGCCGCCGCCAACCTCGCTAAAGAAGCGGCGAAGACTGGCAAGACCATCCGCGAAGTCGCCCGCGAGAAGACCACCCTGAGCGAAGAGGAACTCGATCACATCCTGAACCCGGCCAAGATGACCGAGCCGGGCCTGGAGGGCGGACCTGCTGGCGGATAGCGTGGCTCATGCTGACATCTGCTCACCCTCTTGGTATTCTGGACTACATAGCCCACAATTACGAGGAGAGGCGCAAGTGCAGGTCATAGGGCGACCAAGCGATACGAGGAAACGGCTGATTTGCGAACTCCCGGTGCTTCCCGCTGCATTGGTGAGTTCCGATAACGCGCCGACACGGTGGCGCGCTACCAGCAACAATGATTCGTCGAGTGGATTTGATATACCCTATTACCTGTGCCTATATGCGGGCAAGCGCAATGCCGACCGCGCCATCAGCTTTCACGCGCTCAAGAGCAGCATCCAGACGCGCGCATACCTCTATCTGCCGGGCGCGCGTAATGCTGCGGATGTCGTCTGTCGCCTCCTGCAAAGCCCTTGCCAGATCAGCGTCATCCGTTGCCAGTTGCAGACGCGCTAACTCCGTACTCAGCGAGAGCGCGTGTTCGCTCTTGTAGCGGCGAACGGCAGTGGCAACCTCGACCAGCGCCTCTCCGGCGGCTTCGGCCCGATCATCGATCAACGCCTCATTGGCGCCGGGCCAGGGCGAGCGGTGAACCGATTCGCTGCCCTCGCTGGCGGCAAAAAGTCCCTGATAGATGGTCTCCGTGATATGCGGCAGGAACGGCGCAAACAGCTTGACCATCGCCAGCAGCGCATGGAAGAGGGTGTAGCGCGCCCCCTCACGCGCTGCGCTCGCCTCGTTGTAGAGCCGACTCTTTGCCATCTCCAGATAGTTATCCGCCAGGTCGCGCCAGAAAAAGCTTTCAGCCTCGCTCTTGGCTGCCGCGTAGTCATAGCTGCGGAACAGTTCGGTGACGCGCTGAATCAGCCGCTGCGCGCGCGCAAGCAGCCAGCGATCAGCCGGAGAGAGCGCCGGGAGTTCGACTTGTGGGTGATAGCCCTCTAGGAACCGCTGGCTGAAGCTGGCAACGTTCCAGAGCTTCGTGACCAGCCGGGCGCCATTCTGCATCTTCTCCTCGCTGATCGTGGTGTCCTTGCCAAAGCCGGTGCTTGCCGCCCAATAACGAACGGCATCCGCCGAATAGCGCCTGATCATCTCTTCGGGCGCCATTGGGCCACCGCCCCGGCTCTTGCTGATCTTCTCCGTGCCTCCTGGGGCCAGCCCCCAGCCAGAAATCGCAACCTCCTTCCAGGGTAAAGCGCCAAAGTGATGATAGGACTTGACCAGCGTATAGAATGCCCAGGTACGGATGATCTCATGCGCCTGGGGCCGGAGCGAGAATGGAAAGACCCGCTCGTAGAGCGCCTTATCGGCCAGCCACTGCCCGGCAATCTGCGGCGAGAGTGAAGAGGTCGCCCAGACATCCATGACATCCCCATCCGGGATGAAGGCTGTGCTACCACATTGGCACAGCCTGGTCGGCTGCTGATCGTGTGGATCGACTGGAAGCTCCGCCTCATCGGCCAGCAGAGCCTCGCCGCACGCAGCGCAGTACCAGACCGGGAACGTGACGCCAAAGGGGCGCTGGCGCGAGATGCACCAATCCCAGCGCAGATTTTCGACCCACTCGCGGTAGCGCGCCTTCATATGGGCCGGATACCAGATGACCGGCTCGGCAAAATCCAGCAGTTGCTGCTTGAAATCTAGCACTTTGATGAACCACTGCGGCGTGACGATATATTCAACCGGCGTATCGCATCGCTCGTGAACGCGAACCGACTGCGTGATTGTCTCGCTGCCCAGCATCAGGCGATGCGCCTCCAGCGCCGCGATGATCTGGCGGCGCGCCTCTAGAACCGCGCGGCCAGCATAGGCGCCCGCTCCCTCGGTCAGCCGCCCATCACGGCCAATGATGACCTTGAGCGGCAGATGATGGGTATACCACCAGTCCACATCGGTGACATCACCAAAGGTGCAGCACATGACGGCGCCCGTCCCCTTCTCTGGCTCTGCCGCCGGGTCGGCCAGAACAGGAACCTCCTGTCCAAAGAGGGGAACGCGGACGCGCTGGCCGATCAACCCCTGAAAGCGGGCATCATCAGGATGGACGAAGACGGCAACGCACGCAGCCAGCAATTCTGGCCGCGTGGTGGCAATCGGCAGCGCCGCGCCATCCTCACGCCGAAAGGCCAGGGTGATGAACTCAGTCTGCCGGTCCAGATCGTTCAACTCCGCCTGGGCAATTGCCGTCTGGCACTCTGGACACCAGATCGCCGGAGCCTCGCGCCGATAGACCAGCCCCTTGCGATAGAGATCAAGGAACGAAAGTTGGGACGTGCGCTGGGCCAGCGCGCCAATGGTGCGATAGGTGTAGCGCCAATCAATCGAAAGCCCCAGCCGTTGCCAGAGCGCCCGATACTCCTTCTCCGTCTCGACGCCGATCTCCAGGCACTGCTCGATAAAGGCGCGGTGGCCCACCTGGCTGGCCGTAATGCCGCGCCACTTCTCGACCAGACGCTCGGTGGGCAGGCCATCATCGTCAAAGCCCATCGGGTAGAAGACGTTGTAGCCGTTCATGCGCCAGAAGCGGGCGATGAAATCGGCATGACTGAACGAATACACATGCCCCAGATGCAGATGCCCAGAAACGGTTGGCGGTGGCGTATCAACCGAATAGATCGGCCCCGCCGCCTCTGGCGAAAAGTGATAGACGCCCGATTGTTGCCAGCGTTCCTGAAGCGCTGGCTCGTCTGTGCCGGGCTGGTAACGCTTTGGCAAACCCATAGCTGCCTCCTCGTCTGTGCTGCCGATGCTGCCGAGACCAATAAAAAAAGCCCTGCCCATCCTCAACTGAGGACGGACAGGGCTGAACCTGCCGCGATACCACCTCGTTTCGCCGACGTGTTGCCACATCGACGCGCTCGTAACCCTGGCGGGCGCGCTAGACACTGGTCCAGTGGGTGAGCCGGACCTACACGCCGATCAGGATTTCGCTGTAACGGGCTACCCCGTGCTGATCTACTCGCCAGCGCTGGCTTTCTTCAGCAGGCAATCCAGGTCACGTTCAGCAGATAGCGTCTGTGGGGGCTTCCAGCCTGAAGGCCACTCCGTCTCTATCAGTTCGCCAGCCGCTTACTCTCCTGGAGCAAATCAGATATTCGGTTGCTGCATACACTATAGCCGATAGAGAGGAGACTGTCAACAGTAATTTCCTGGTATCGCTCTTGCCAGAGCAACCTATAATCCAGAAGGGGAGCGGGTTGAGGCTGATATAAGTCGGCCCATGAGGGACAGAGGAGGAGCAACCCTATGAGCAAGCAAACAAACAAATCATGCCCCAGAGTCGTTATTGTTGGAGCAGGTTTCGGGGGATTACGGGCGGCGCGTGCCCTGGGAAACGCGCCTGTGCAGGTCACAGTTATTGATCGCCGCAACCACCACCTGTTTCAGCCATTGCTCTATCAAGTCGCTACGGCTGACCTCTCGCCAGCGGACATCAGCATGCCAATCCGCGCCACGTTGCGCCGACAGCGCAACACCGAGGTGCTACTGGGGGAAGTGACCGGCGTTGATGTGGAAGGGCGTCGGGTGCTGATGGGTGATCGCACCATCTCCTATAATTATCTGGTGCTAGCAACCGGCGCGCAGCATAGCTACTTTGGTCACGACGATTGGGCGCCGTTCGCGCCAGGGCTGAAATCCAACACCGATGCGACCCAACTCCGGCGCGAAATCCTGATGGCCTTTGAGACCGCCGAGATTGAACCCAATCCAGATAAGCGCCAGGCGCTCCTGACTTTCGTAGTTGTCGGCGGTGGGCCAACTGGCGTCGAACTGGCTGGAGCTATCGCCGGGCTGGCGCATAAGAGCATTGTCCGCGACTTTCGGCATATCAACTCATCCACGGCGCGCATCCTGCTGGTTGAGGCCACAACGCGCTTGCTCGCTGCCTTCCCAAAATCGCTCGCCTGCAAGGCGCAGCGCGAGCTAGAGCATCTGGGCGTCGAGGTCAAAACAGGCGAAGCCGTGGAGGAAGTGGATGCAGACGGGGTGGTCATCGCGGGACAGCGACTGGCAACAAAAACGGTCATCTGGGCCGCTGGAGTCAAAGCCTCCCCAGCAGGGAAGTGGCTGGGCGCCGAAACTGACCGCGCGGGCCGCGTCATCGTCGAGCGCGACCTGACGGTTCCTGGGCGCCCAGAAATTTTCGTGATCGGTGATACGTCCAGCCTGACCGAGCGTGGCAAACCCTTGCCAGGAGTAGCGCCTGTCGCCATGCAGCAGGGGCGCTACGTTGCAAAGATGATTCGGCGTCGCATCGCCGGAGAGAAGGGGCGCATCCCATTTCACTATCGAGATAAAGGCAATCTTGCCACCGTTGGGCGCTCCTTTGCCATTGCTGATCTGGGCGTCATCAAACTCAGCGGTTTCATGGCCTGGGTCGCCTGGTTGGTGGTCCACATCTTCTATCTGATCGGCTTCCGCAATCGTGTCCTCGTAATGATTCAGTGGGCCTGGAGCTATCTTACCTCTCAACGCGGCGCGCGGCTGATTACGGAAGAGCGCAGACAGTAGCCCACTTGCCTCTTGCTACGATAGAGTACTTTGGGGTATCATGAGGCCAGCAAGTAGGATAGTGGGACCGCTCTGATACGCTGGAAGGGATGCTTCATGGCCGCAGATACCAGCCATTTCACAACCCCTATCACACTCGACCGCGATACCTTTATGCGCCAACTGATCTCCAGCCTGGGACACCTCAATGAAGGTATTCTGGGCAGTGATGTCGCTGGCGCCTATATCATGAATGTTGGTCTTTCAATGAGCGCAGCCATTGAAGCGGAGTATAAGCAGTTCTGGGGTATTGACCGCCCTTTCACGCTTGATGAATATGCGCACGTCATTGTTGATCTGAAGCAGAAGATACACGGCAACTTCTCGCTCGTCTCTAAAGACCCCGCTAAAGTAGTTGTGCAAACCACGTCTTGCCCTTTTGATGACTTCGTGCGCCAATCGCCATCGCTCTGCTTTATGACCAGTTCTGTCTTCGGTGGCATTGCTGCGCGCAACTTTGGCTATGGGAAAGTGGCGATGCATAAGCGCATCGCCCTGGGCGACCCTGGGTGCTATGTCTCTATCCACCTCAAGCAAACGCCCGAAGCAGAAGCCAGCATCGGCAAGGAATATTTCCCAGAGACCGAGCGGGCAAGCCCCGATATTGCCGAGCAGCTTCGCTTGATGGAAAATGTGCGACAACTTCGCCAACAGCTTGGCGAGATCAATGCGCGTTGGGAAGAGGTCGTCTATAACGCAGGAGAGGCCATCAGTATCGCTGGTATCAATAGCAAAATCATCTATGCCAACGCGCGTTGGCGTGACCTCCTGGGCATCGAGGGCGGCGAGTTAATTGGCGCCGATTACAAGCAAATTGTTCACCTCGACGATCAAGCATTGGCTCGCCAGATATACGACCGGGCATTCTTAGGGCAACGAACTGTAGGTCAGGAACTGCGCTTGCAGCATCGTGATGGCACATGGCGTCAGGCGCTGATCAGCGCCAGCCCTCTGCGGGAAGAGGATGGCTGTATTATTGGTGTCCTCAACCTGGCCCATGATGTGACTGCCGAGCGCGAAAACCAGCGCTTGAAGGATGATTTCCTCACCACCGCATCGCACGAACTCCGCACCCCTGTAACCACGATTAAAGCGATGACCTCTCTCCTGCTACGGGTACTCAGTAAGGAAGGCGCCCTCGATCCAGCGCAACTGATCAGGCGGCTCGAAACAATTCAGCGCGAGGCCGACCGCCTCGCGCTGCTGAGCAATGATCTCCTCAATGTCTCCCGGATTCAGGCAGGCAAGATGACCATTACCCCTGAACCCCATGATTTAAACGAGCTGGTTGAAAGCTGTGTCCAGAGCCAGCGCGAACGGCTTAGCAATACGAGCGCGCATTCTATCCTATTACGCCGCGCTCCAGACCCGCTGCCTGTCGCTATTGAATATCTGCGTATAGAGCAAGTGGTGACGAATCTTCTGGATAATGCTATCAAATACTCGCCAGAGGGTGGCGAAATCACTGTCACAACCGCCCTTGATGGCGCCTGGGCACAAATCACTATTAGCGATCAGGGCATCGGAATACCCGCAGCGGATATATCCAATCTCTTCACTCCATTTTACCGTGCCTCCAACGCCTCATCAGGCCATTTCAGCGGGTTGGGCTTTGGCCTCTATCTGAGTCGCACACTCCTGGAGGCGCACGGCGGCAGCCTGGTCGTACAGAGCATCGAGGGCCAGGGTTCCCTATTTACACTCTTGCTGCCGACGAACGCCTGAATACAGGGGGCTGGCACGTGCGAAAAACGGTTCTCGTCATCGAAGATGATCCAGGGATTCAAGAAACGCTGGAGATGGCGCTGGACATGGAAGGTTACGAACCAATCATTGCCAGGGATGGGATCGAGGCGCTCAGCCAGTTGGACCACACAAAGCCCGTGCTGATTCTGCTCGATTTGATGATGCCTCGCATGAACGGCTATGAGTTCATTGAAGCGCTGCGCCAGCGCGACATGTTTCCGGGTATTCCAATCATCATCGTGACAGCTGATGGCCGGGCGCGGTACAAAGCCGAGCAGGCAGGCGCAGAGGGCTACATCATCAAGCCATTTGAACTTTCAACGCTGCTTGATGAAATAAAGCGGCTCGCTCAGGACGACTTCTACTCCCCCGCTGGGTAGTAACGCGCACGAAAACATCAGCGATTTATTGCTAAAGAGACACGTTTCT
>Ga0070730_10001993_pt1 | contig 18932 bp, 16 predicted proteins | sample Coa_R1_3_FD_66447 | JGI IMG/M metagenome (GOLD analysis project Ga0070730, IMG submission 66447) | Surface soil microbial communities from Centralia Pennsylvania, which are recovering from an underground coalmine fire - Coalmine... | ecosystem: Environmental > Terrestrial > Soil > Unclassified ... | reverse complement strand
ACGGGATGCGCGAGACGACCGGGACCGTCATCACCTTTCCGCGTGCCGTCCTGCATGGCTGGTACTACTCCATGGCCGGACCACGGCCACGGTCGATCCCCGGCCAGCTCGCGCACGCGGTGCTCGAAAGCCGCGGTCGCGTGCTGCCGGTGCTGTTCAACGCGCTCCTGCTGGTGAACCTGCGGCCTGACCTGGCCGACCGCGCACTGCTGCGTGGCCTCGCGGAACACTGGCGCCAGGATCTCCTGCCGCGCTACCAGCAGCTTGTCGCGGCTGGCGAAAGCGCCGTGGAGACCGCCACTCCAGCGCAACTTTTCGACCTGGTCGACGCGATCGGTCGACGTGCGGGCGTCTATTTCTGGTCGCTGGCAATTGTCGGCGGATCGGCATGGAAAATGGAGGGTTGCCTCGCGCGTTTCGTCCGCAAACACCTCGGCGGCGTGCCGGGCGCAGACGTTCAGGTCCTGCTGCGCGGACTGGCCGGCATCACCCTCGGCACGCCACCCCACGCGGTCCAGAGCATCGATTGGTACTGGCCCACGCTCGGTCTGCAGGCGGAGCACGCGACCTCGTCCGAGCGCCGGGCGCGGCTAGTTGCGGAACGGGAGACCGCGGAGGCCGCGTGCCGTCGAGCGTTGGTGAACCGACCGGCGCAGCGGGCGCGTTTCGACAGCTTGCTCGAGGTGGCCCAGCGGTATGCGACGATCCGTGAGGAGCAGGCGCGCTGGTTCACCCTGGGTTGGCCGCTGCTTCGGCGGGCCGTGCTCCGCCTGGGTGAAGGCCTGTTGGATGCAGATACGCCAGGGCGTGCCGAAGACGCGTTCTTCCTGACCCGTGCCGAACTCGAGCATCCCACGCCGCAACGGCTGGCTGCCGTCGGACACCGACGTGACGAGTGGCAGCGGCAGCGTCGCCTGGTCGCTCCGCTCGAGCTGGGCCATCCACCCCGCCTGCTTGCGGCGCTGATGAATGGGGCAACACCGGTTGCGCGTCGGACCGATGTATCGCTGCTGGTCGGCCAGGGCGCCAGTCCGGGTCGCGCCACGGGCCGCGTGCGGCTCGTGAGCAGCGTCGAGGACTTCGACGCGTTCGAAGCTGGCGAGGTGCTCGTTGCGCGAGCCACCGCCCCGGCCTGGACGCCGCTGTTTGAACGCGCGGCGGCGGTCGTCACCGACGGGGGCACACTGGCCGCCCACGCCTCGCTCGTCGCGCGTGAGTACGGCATCCCAGCGGTGGTCGGAACTGGAGACGCCACCCGCCGCCTGAAAACAGGCCAGCTGGTAATCGTTGATGGTGGCGCGGGCACGGTCGCGGTCGGCGGCGGCTAGTTGCATGCCGGATGTGCTGGACCTGCTGAGGCAATTGGTTGGCGAGCGACCGTCGCTGTTGTTTGCCGCGCTGCTCGTCCCGCACATTTCGGCAGGCCTGACGGGCGTGGTGGCGGGGGCAATCGCCATGCTGAGTCCGAAGCGAACCGGGCGTCACCCCAACGCAGGCAGGATCTACTTCGGGGCGCTGTGGGTAGTGTGCGCCACGGCGGCAGGCCTGGCCGCGCTCCGCGGGCCGGAGGATGCGTATCTGGTCGTGCTCGGCACGCTGTCGCTGGCCGTCGCCTCGATCGGCTTCGTCGCCAGGCATCGCCGCTGGCCGGGCTGGATCCGGCTGCACATCGTGGGCATGGCTACGTCCTACATCCTGCTCCTGACGGCGTTTTACGTGGACAACGGGCCGCGCCTGCCCGTGTGGGACCGACTGCCGGTGCTGGCGTTCTGGATCGTCCCCGGCCTGATTGGCGGCCCGCTGATCGGCCGGGCACTTGTCCGATATCGAACCGGGCTCAATGCTTCACTGTGAGCCGTCAGACAAGGCGGCGTGCCGCGGCGCGACGCAGACAACAGCCTCGGGTTACAGCTGTCGCTGCGGCCCACGGCTGTGCAAGCAAGTGTTTGCATGCTAACCTGCTGGTATCGTGGACCCGGCCATCGAGCTGCGCGGCCTCTCCAAACGCTTCGGCAAGCTCACTGCGCTCGACGACCTCAGCCTGGTCGTGCAGCGCGGCGAGATCTTCGGCTTGCTCGGCCCCAATGGATCAGGCAAGACGACCATCATCAACATCCTCAGCGGTCTGTCGCGCCCCACCGCCGGCCAGGCCCTTGTCTTCGGCTTCGACATCAATCGCGACCCGCGCGCGGTCCGCTCGCTGCTGGGTTGCGTGCCCCAGGAAACCGCGCTGTACGAAGAGCTCAGCGCTCAGGCCAACCTGGAGTTTCACGCCGATCTCTACAACGTGCCTGGCCGCGAACGGGCATCTCGCATCGCGGCCCTGCTGGACCTGGTTCAACTCACCGACCGACGTAACAGCCGCGTCAGCACCTTCTCCGGCGGCATGAAGCGCCGACTGGCACTCGCCCGCGCGCTCCTGCACGCGCCCCAGTTGCTGTATCTCGATGAACCCACGCTCGGCGTCGACGTCCAGAGTCGACGCGCGTTGTGGGACTACATCCTCGGGCTCAAAGATCAGGGCAAGACCGTGCTCCTGACCACCAACTACCTGGAGGAAGCCAACGCACTGTGCGACCGCTTGGCCATTCTCGATCGCGGCCACCTGGTGGCGATGGACACGCCTGCGGCGCTGAAGCAGCGCTATGGCGATAGCGTCATCGATCTGGAGCTCGAATCCGAACCGTCCGCCGCGTTGTTGCAGGCGCTCCGGGACTTGCCCGGCGTGACGGACCTTACGACGCATGATGGCCACCTCCAGGTGACCGCCAGTGGCGAGCGGCCGCTGGCGGGACAGGTGGTCACGCTGGTGACGAACGAAGCGCGGCTGCGGTCCATTTCGCAGCGGGAGCCGAACCTCGACGAGATCTTCCTCCACCTCACCGGTGCAGCATTGCGGGACTGAGGACGCATGCGTCACGACCTTCGCGTTATCCGCGCTGTGGCGCTCAAGGACATCCGCTCTGCGCTCACCGAGCGGTTGTTCACCATCATCAGCATCGTCTTGCCACTCAACTTCCTGCTGTTGTTTCTCCTGTTCGTATTGACCGGCGGGGAAGCGCCAACGGCAGTGGTCATGGACGACACCGGGCCGTACGGTCAGCAGTTCCTCCAGGCCTTGCAAACCAGCCACTCGTTCATCATCCAGCAGACTGACGCCGCCACCGCGCAGCGGCTGATGGCTCAGGGCCGCATCGTCGCCGTCATCACCGTGCCGGCGACGTTCGACGCGGCCCTCCAATCCGGCCAATCAGTCAGCGTGCCTGTCGCCGTCAACAACCTGGAGCTGGATTACACCAACGACATTCGTCGCGCGGTGCCCCTGGCCATCACGTCGTTCTACGCCCAGGCGTTCCCGGACCAGGTCGTCGTCCATGCTGCCGAGATCGACGTGCAACCCTACGATACGGGCTATATCGAGTACCTGTCGGTGAGCATTGTCGTGGTGAGTTTGCTCGTCGGCGGGCTGCTGCAGGCGGGCAGCAACGCCGCGCGCGAATACGAGACCGGCACGATCAAAGAGCTTTTGCTGGCTCCAGCCAGCCGATGGGCCATCGAAGCCGGCAAGGTGCTGGCGGCAGTTGCGCTCAACGTACTGTCGGCCGGACTCGTGCTGGGTGTGGTGGTGCTGGTGCTCCAGGTGCGGCCAACGCACTGGCCCGAGTTGATCGGCTTCACCCTGCTGGTGATGCTGACCTTCGTGGCTCTCGGGTTGCTCCTCGGCACGCTCGTGCGCAGCCGAAACGCGGTTGTTCCGCTCTCGCTTGGCCTGGCACTCCCGGTGTTCTTCATCAGCGGAGCGTTTGGGCCGGTACAGTGGGGCACGCCCGTGTTGGCGACCGTCGCCCAGCTGCAACCCGTGTACTACGCGATTGCGGTGTTTCAGTATGCGTTTCACGGGTTCCAGACCACTCCGTTCAGCGTGGCTACGAATGCGATCGTGCTGGCCTGCTTCACGCTCGTCATCGTCAGTGTGAGCGCCATCGCGCTGAGACTACGGGCGACGCCGTGACGGCGGAACTGGTCGCCATCTGGGCGATTGTCCGCAAGGATGTGGCGGTCTGGGCGCGTCAGCCTACGGCCATCGCGGCGACCCTTTTGCCCGCGATTAGCCTGATGGTCGTCCTGTATATCGGGGCCTCGGCGGTCGGTCGCAATCCAGTTGCGCTCGTCGTGGAGGATGACAGCACCCACGCACAGCAGCTGGCAGCGATCCTGAAGGACTCCGACGCATTCAACGTCACCCAGCTCTCGGCCGATCAAGCCGCGGTGGCACTGCAGTCGCTCCAGGTGGCTGGGGTGATCACGATACCGCCTACCTTCGACACGGCTTTCGATGCACGCCAGCCTGATCCGGTCAAGATCGAGATCAATAATCTGAACCTCGACTTCACCAACGACCTGCGCCGCTCGCTGCCCGCCGCGATCACCGACTTCTATAGCCAGCTGCCGGATCAGGTGGATCCGATCGGCGTGCAGGTCGAAGAATCGGACCTCCGCCTTCAGGACATCAGCCTGCTTCAGTTCCAGCTGATTCCAAATCTCGTGCTGCTGCTCACCATCGCCGGCGCGATCAATGCCGGATTGGCGACGGCTCGCGAGTGGGAGGACCAGACGATCAAAGAGTTGTTGCTGGCGCCGATCCAGCGCGAGTCCGTGATCATTGGCAAACTGCTCGCCGGCTGGCTGACCACGCTGGTCATCGCCGCTGTCGTACTTGCGATCGGCGCCATCAGCGGCTACCTCCGCCCGCAAGGTGGCGCGTGGGTGCCAACGCTGGTGACCGTCCTGCTGCTCGCGCTGACCAGCGCCGCTTTTGGTGTGGCCATCGGTGCGATGGCGCGCCGGTTTCAGCGTGTGGCGGCATTGACCATCCCGCTCTCCTTCTACCTCTTCTTCCTGTCCGGGGGCATCAGCGTGATCGCGTTCTTGCCGGAATGGGTCCAGACCATGGCGCAGTTTGTCCCGACCTATTACGGCATGCACGCGCTACAGATGGCGGTGTTCTACAACTCCAGCGAGGAGCTTGGTCGCGACCTGGCGGTGCTGGTCGCCACCGCCGGGGTGATGCTCGCGCTGGCGGTCGCCTCTCTGCGCCGGCAGCTCACGGCGTGACCACTCCGACCGAGGAGCGAATCCTCCGCGCGTTCCTTCGCCTCCTGGCAGAGCGAGGGATGGATGGGACCACCACACGTGTGCTGGCGGAAGAAGCGGGTGTCAACGAGGTCACGTTGTTTCGTCTCTTCGGTGACAAAGGCAACCTCGCGGCTGAAGCCTTTCGACGCTTCGCGCCGGTCGAACGGTTCGACACGTACCCGGTGGCGATCGACACGTCCAGCAATGAGCGGGCAATTGTGGGCATTCTGGACGTGCTGAACTTTCTCCACCGCGGCATGCTCGAACACCGCGAGGCGATTGAGTTCAACCTCGGCGAGTACCGGCGGGTGCCTGAACTGCGAGAGCACATGGCTGCGACCCCGCGCGCGGCCCAACGTCTGGTGGAGCGCGCACTCGACACCGCGGCGCCGCGCCTTCGGCCGGACCTGGATCGACGCGCCGCGAGTCTCGGCCTGATTGGACTCCTGCTGGTGTCCGTCATCTGGCCCGCGCGCGGCTGGATCGAGCTCTCCGAGTTGGACTGGCAGTCGACGGCAAGGCAGGCCGTTGAGTGCCTGCTTGGTTGATTGAGGTGAGGCGTCGGTCGACCTCGATCAGGCGAGCCGCAAACGTCTGCATCGGCCCAAGGCGGTCGCACAAAAGGTGGCTCATCATCCGCGCTCGCCCCAGCGGTCAGACGACGAGTTGGATACCGTGGCTGGGGTGTTCGAAAGCAGATCCGAAACGATGGTCGCGAATACACGGACCCGCGATGGCCATGACGAACCCGCCAGCAACACGGGTGAAAGTGTTGTCTGCAAAGCACCCCGCGCCGCCTCTGCTGTGTAGTTCATGGCCACCTGAAATCGGTCGAACGGTCTGCGCGCGAACGTCGAGCGCCCGATCATCGCGCGCCGGCTGCCACGGACAACTACACTGTTGAGAGCGAAGGTGTGCGGTAGGGCGCCAGAGACCACGATGCAGCCGGCAGCGCGGGCCGACCCTTCGGTACTGGCCGTGTATCACACGGGAGTAACCGTCAGCAGCCTCGAGAGGTCGCTCCAGTTCTACCGGGACCTCCTGGGACTGGAAGTGGTCGGGACGCGGACAGCGCGCGAACCTTATATCCAGCGGCTCGTCGACGCGCCAGGCGCAACCCTCGAAATCGCGCTGCTGCGCGTTCCTGGGTCCCCTCACTTCCTCGAACTGCTCGAGTACGTCGACGTTGAGCGCGCCCCCGCACAAGCGCGGCCACGAGATCCCGGTGCAGGCCACCTGTGTTTCTTCGTCCGCGACCTCGCGGGGTTGTGTGCACGGCTCCAGGCGGCTGGGTTTGTGCTCTTGAGTGAGCCACAGACAGCCACGGCGGGGCGCAACGCGGGGGCCTCGATCGTGTACGTCCGCGATCCGGACAGCTTCTGGGTCGAGTTGATGGAGGATCCAAATTACGTGTGACCGGAATTTGCCGTTGACTGCGAGACCTTCCCGCGCCGCTCGGGAGTACCCCGACATCGGTGGCCGGTTGCGCGCCGCGCGTCGGGAGCATCGGCTCACCCTGCGCGAGCTCGCGAAACGACTCGACGTCTCACCCAGCTTGATCTCCCAGATCGAGACTGGGCGAGCCCAGCCATCGGTCAGCACGCTCTACTCGATAGCAGCGGAGCTGAGCGTCTCGCTAGACGAGCTACTCTTCACTGACGGCCGCCGCGGCACAACCAACGGACGTCCCGCGCTCGAGGGACCGCCACCTGCGCCTTCGTCCGTGCCAGGCGGCCCCGTCCAACAGGCTGGCGACCGCAAGCAGATCCGCCTCGCTTCGGGAGTCGTCTGGGAGCGGCTCACCACGCATTCGGAGGTTGGAACGGAGTTTCTGTACGTGGTGTATGAGGTTGGCGGCGCATCGAGTCCGCCCAACGCGTTTCAGCACCACTCCGGCCACGAATGGGGGTTCATCCTGAGCGGCACTCTCCACGTCTCAATTGGCTTCGACGACTACGAGCTCAATCCCGGTGACGCGGTGTCCATCGACTCGGCAACCCCCCACCGTCTATACAACATCGGTAGCGAGCCCGTACATGCCGTATGGTTTGTGCGCGGCCCGAAGGGCTTCGACGCGGTCCAACCGGGCCACCGCGACCCTCAGGAAGCGTAGCGCGACAGTACGTTGAACATCGCCGAAAACTCCTGGTCGGCGTAGCCCATTGCTACGCCGTCGTCCAGTACCCGCCGCGCCTGCGCGGTTGTCGGCAGGCTCGCACCGACCGCCGACGCGGCCTCGAGCGCCAGGTCGACGTCCTTCAGCATCATGCGTACGTTGAACAGCACCTGCTCCGGCAGTCGCACGAGCATCGGTCCACGATACGCCAACATCGGCGAGGCGATCACACTCCGCAGCAGGACCTCGACGGCGCGGTCGCGCGGGATGCCGCCCCGTTCGGCCAGCAATACTGACTCGCAGAAAGCAAGGGTCTGGACCGCCACCTGCAGATTGGTGGCCAGCTTCATCAGGGCACCCTGGCCATTGCCGCCCACGTGGGTGATCTTCGGTCCGATATCCAGCAGGATGGGCCTGACCCGCTCTAGCGCCTGTTCATCGCCGCCGATCATGAACGACAGCTGGCCTTGTTGCAGCGTGGCCACGCTGCCTGACACGGGTGCATCCAGCAGCTTGCAGCCTGCTGCTTCGACCTGGGGGACGAGCTCGCGGATCGCCACCGGACTGACGGTGCTCAGGTCGATGTACACGGACCCGGTGCGCAGCCCAGCGATGATGCCATTCGGGCCTGAGTTCACGGCGCGGAGTGCGGCGCTGTCGGCGACGCTGCTGAAGATGACCTCGGCGGCTTCAGCTACCCGGCGTGGCGAGGTCTCGAGCTGCAAGCCCGCTTCCACCAGCCACGCGGCCCGGGCGACGGTGCGGTTGTCGCCAACCACATGGTGACCAGCCGCCAGCAGCCGGCGGGCGATGTTGCCGCCCATCAACCCGAGCCCGACGAACCCCAGGTCAGCCACGCGCTCCGGCAGGCAAGTCGGCGCCACGGAAATAGCGTGTGCCAGCCACCAGCAGCTCCTCGGCCGGGAACCTGAAGATGGACTCGCAGCCGGTGGCCGTTACCACCACCTCTTCCTCGATCCGTGCCGCGGAGTAACCGTCGGCGGCCGGCGCATAGGTCTCCAACGCGAAGACCATGCCCTGCTTGATCTCGACCGGATGCTCGAGCGAGTTGAGCCGGCTGATGATCGGGCGCTCCCACAACGCCAGGCCCACGCCATGTCCGAACTGGAGACCGAAACACTCTTCTTCGCTCTGGAACCCGAAGTCTTGCGCCCGGGGCCACAGCAGGGCGATTTCGCGGGTGGTGAGTCCCGGTCGGACAGCCGCGATTGCCGCGTCGATCCATTCCCGGCACTGCTTGTAGGCGTCCAGTTGAGCCGGCGTGGCGCTGCCCACCACGAACGTGCGGTAATAGCAGGTGCGGTAGCCGTTGAAGGCCTGAATGATATCGAAGTAGGCCTGATCGCCCGGCCGCAACAGACGATCGGCAAAGACGTGCGGGTGTGGGCTGCAGCGCTCCCCCGAGACGGCGTTGACGGCCTCCACCTCGTCGGAACCGAGGTCGTACAGGACTTTGTTGACCAGGCCAACCAACTCGTTCTCCCGGATGCCGGGCCGCAACGCCCGGTACAACTCGTCGTAGGCGGCGTCGACCATGCCCGCGGCGTGCTTGAGCAGCGCGATCTCGTCTTCGGTCTTGACCTCGCGGGCGTTGAGCATGACCTGCTGTCCGTCGGCAACGCGGATGCCCTCGGCCTGCAAGGCCTGCAGGGTGGGCACGTCCGTGATGTCGAGCCCGAGCGGCGCGTCTTGCAGCCCGTGCTCCCGCATCTCGCCGGCGATGCGCCGCGCCAGGCTTGCCACGATGCCGGTGTCGAGCGGCATCGCCCCGCGCATGCCCGCCACTCCGGCCCGCCAGCTGGATTCGGGCAGCCACGGCGCGTACAGCCGGTGGCTCTTCGCGGCGGAGCCGAAGTCCCACAAAATGGGGTCGCCAGTCCGGGGGAGGAACACGTAACGCGACATCTTGTCGCGAGCCCACTCGCCGATATGCGTCCCCGTCACGTAGCGGATGTTGTTCATGTCGAACAGCAGCAGCGCCCCCAAATCGGATGCCTGGAGCGCCGCGCGCGCTCTGGCCAAACGCTCGGTACGCAGCCGCGCATAGTCCACCCGCTGCTCGAAGTCGACGCCCATGGTGGCGCCAGGTGAAGCGATCATTGTCCATTCCCTCCGGGTCGAGCAGAGCCCAACACCTTGACCTGCTCGCCGGCCGGATCGATCAGCCGGTCGAAGCCACCGACGATGACCTCGTCCAAAGGCAATCTGGCGGTGACGATCCGTTCGACGGGGTAGCGACCGCGCGCGATCAGCCGGATGACCCGCGGCCAGTCGGTGACGGCATAGCACCACGTTGCCTCGATGGTGATGTCCTTCGCCGACCACTGCGCCGGAAACGTCGAGGCCGGCCGCGTGTGGAGGCCGGTCTGCACGATTTTACCCTGGGGTCGCACCGCCTCGATGGCCGCATTTAGCGCCGCCTCTTTGCCGGCACATTCGATAGCCACATCAACGCCGGCTCCGCCGGTGCGGTCCTGGATGACACCGACGAGGTCGTCACCGACAGCGGTCAGGACCTCGCCGACGCCCAGGGTGGTGGCAAAGTCCGCACGCCGCGGGTTTGGCTCGGCGATGAAGATATCGCCGGCCCCGAGCGCGGATGCCGCAAGCGCGGCGAGGGCACCAATGGGTCCGCACCCCATCACGAGCACACGATCGCCCGCACGCATCCGACTCCGCTCGACGCCGTACAGCGCGACGGCGGCTGGCTCAACGACGGCGCCCTGGATGTCCGTGACGTCGTCCGTCAGTCGGGCGACCTGGTACTCCTCGACGAGCGCCCGCTCCGCAAGGCCGCCGGTCGGCGCACTCAACCCGGTGCAGGCCATGACCCGGCAGAGGTGATTGGCGCCGCGGCGGCACATGTCGCAGCGACCGCAGTAGATCAACGGCATGATCGCTACCCGATCGCCGGCAGCCACCGATCGGACCTCGGGGCCAACCTCCAGCACGCTGGCCGAGAACTCGTGCCCGAGGGTCTGTGGGATCGTGACCCCGGTCAGCGGGTGCGGTCGCGTCGCCGTGACGATCGGCCCGGCGGTGTACTCATGCAGGTCCGTGCCGCAGATTCCGCACCACAACGGTTCCAGCAGGACCTGCGCGCCGGTGACCGGTTGGGGCTCGGGAACGTCCTCGACGCGGATGTCGTGCTGTTGGTGGAAGACTACTGCGCGCATCAGTTCGAGTCCTTATCGGGAATGATCCGCTCGGTGCGGAGGCGGTTGAACAGGTCGCGGAAGGAGTGCGGCGTCTCCTGGTACTCCAGAAAACCCAGCCGGCGACTTCTGGACATGTCAGTCAACGTCTCGATCGTCCGACCGAGGTCGGCGTCGGTGTGCCACCAGGAGGCGAGTGTCTCGAGTGGCAGCGGGCGCAGTCCAAAACGGCGGACGATGTCGTCCCACAGGGGGCCCGCGTCCCGCATCTGCTCGACCAGCGGCGTCGGATGGCCGGGGTAGTCGGCTGGCGCCACTCCCAGCATCTCGGCCACGAGTCCCCACATCCGGCGCCAGCGGAATACGTCCCCATTCACGATGTTCAGCGCCTGGTTGGCGGCGGAGTCCGTCAGGGCAGCCCACTCGAGCTGGCTCGCGAGAATCCGCGCGTCCGTCACGTCAGTCACCGCGCCGTACTGCTCGGGCGAGCCGGGGAAGACGAACGGCCGTCCCGTCACCCGACAGATCGTCGCGTAGACGGCCAGCGTCACCCCCATGTTCATCGCGTTGCCGATGGCAAAGCCGATCACCGTATGCGGCCGGTGGACAGACCACGTGAAGCCGTTACGCCTCGCGCTGTCGAACAGGATGTCCTCCTGTTCGTAGTAGAAGTTCGGGTAGTCGAGCCGCGCCTGGTCTTCGCGGAACGGCGTGTCCGGCTTTATTTTCGCGTACGCCTCGAACGGACCGAGATAGTGCTTGAGACCGGTGGTGAGGGCGACGTGGCGCACGGAGTGCTGGTCCTCGAGTGCGGCGAGCAGATTGCGCAACATGGCGCCATTGGTGGCGATGTTCTCGGCTTCGGTTGCCTGGCGGAGCCACGCGGTGAAGAAAACGTGCGTGGGTTGCACATCCCGAACTGCATCGGCCAGAGACTGCGCGTCCAGGAGGTCCGCGGCGACGGGCTGGACTCCGCTCGGGATATCCGTGGGACGGCGTGCCAGGCCCGTCACCAGCCAGCCGAGGCGGACCAGACGGTCCGCCAGCGCACGACCCTGGATGCCGGTGACGCCGACAATGAGCGCATGACGGTCCATCACTGCTTCCCCTTCATGGTGTGGGATCGATGAGGAACTTCCCGGTGCCGGATTGCTGCAGGAGTGTCGCGATGCCGACCGGCACGAGCTCAGCCAGCGAGATGGTTCGGTCGACCACCAGCCGCGCGAGATCGCGCGCCTGCAGGGCGCTGAGCGCCTCCGGTAAGTTCTGATCGCACACATGGGCGAGCGTGCCCACGAGCTCGAGCTCGCGCGTGGAGACCGCGAGCAGGTCCACGGCGCGCAGGGCACTCTGAAGTCCGACCAGCACGATCCGTCCACCTCGGCGGACCGCGGCGATCGCCGCGCCGGGCGCGAGGGCGGAGCCGCTGGCTTCGATGACGACATGCGGACCCTCGCGAACCGCCGTGTGGATCACCTCCTCCAGGTCGGCTCCATGGACCGCATACGTGCTGTCGGCGCCCAACGCGGAAGCTGCCTCCAGGCGGCGCGCGTCGACGTCGATGGCCACGACGTGGCCCGCGCCACGTGCCCTTGCGGCGGCGACCACGAACGAGCCGATTCCGCCGACGCCGATCACGACGCACGTCTCGGCGCTCGTCAGTCGGCTGCGGTCGACGGCATGCAGCGCGACTGCCAGCGGCTGCGCCAGCGCGGCGGCATCGTCGTCGACGCCGTCGGGGACGCGGCGGATCGTGCGGCTCGGGACGCAAACGTATTCGGCGAGTCCGCCGTCAACGTGGAAGCCAAGGGTCTGATAGCTGGCACAGAGGTTCGGCCGGCCGGCGGCGCACCACTCGCAGCGAGCGCACCAGACTCCGGCACCCGAAACGACTCGCTGGCCAGGTGCGAGCCCGGTCGCCTGCGCCTGCGGACCACAGTCGACGACTTCGCCCATGAACTCGTGGCCGAGCACGACCGGCGGACGGGCAAGCACCGGACCGTGGTCCCATTCGGCTGCATCGGAGCCGCAGATTCCGGCGCGACGCACCCGCACCAGGACGTCGGCTGCGTCGACAATGCGCGGGACTGGACGATCCTCGATCGCGATGTCGTGCGGTCCGCGATACACGGCGGCTTTCATACGGATGTCGCGATGTGGACCTTGATGTTGCGCGCGGTGTCACGCGCGGCGGCCAATGCTTCTGTCGCCGACGCGAGCGGAATCGATGCGGTGACGATCCGCGCCGGATCGACGATGCCGCGGGCCAGGAAACGGATCGTCTGCGGCCACACACCTACGGAGCCGACCATGCCCTGCAAGCGCAGCGACTTCGACTGGATCAACCCGAGCCTGGCGGGTGCTGTCGAGCCAACGTTGATTCCAACATACGCCACCCGCGCGAAGTTGGCGGCCACCTCCAGTGCCGTTGCCATCGCGGTGGGCGCGCCGGCGGCCTCGATCACTGCATCGAAGCCCCTGCCGGCCGTTGCCGCGCTGGCGCCCTCAACGAACGCGGGCGAGGACGGGTCGAGGGCTTGCGCGGCGCCAAGCTGGAGGGCCCACTGGCGGCGGCCGGCGTCGGGTTCGATCGCGACCACGCGCGCATTGCAAGCCGCGGCGGCCATCATCGACAGCAGCCCGATCGGGCCGGCTCCAATAACGGCGACAGTGTCGCTCGGATCCACACCGCCCAGGCAGCGAATGGCGTTGTACGCGACGCTGAAGGGTTCGACGAGGGCCGCCTGACGGTACGTGAGCTCATCCGGTATCCGGTGGAGCCATTCCCTGCGCGCGGCAAAAAACTCCGCCGCGGCGCCGCTGATGCTGAATCCGAAGTGGTCACGACCGGCGGGGCCGACGACGCACTCACCGACGACGCGGTCGCCGGGCGCAAGGTCCGTCACGTTGGCGCCGACTTCGACGACCTCGCCGGCCCACTCGTGCCCTGGTGTGATCGGGTACTGGAAACCGATGATGTAGCGGCCCTCGAGCAGTTCGAAGTCCGAATGGCAGATGCCCACCACATGTGACCGGACCAGGACCTCGTCTGGTCCAATAGACGGAACCGGGACGTCCTCAACGGCGGACTGGTTCGGCCCGTGATAGATAAGCGCTTTCACAGATGGGTCGTCCTTTTCCAGGCCAGGTACAGCATCACTTTTCGGAATTCACCACTTACGTGCTCTCGCGAGCACGTCGCGCCTGCGAGTAGACACCGGCGGAGATCAGCGTCATGAGCCCGAGGAACCAGTATTGCCACGCCTGGGACAGCCCCAGGAACACCGTTGCGTTGAGAATCTGCTGGATCAAGGCCGCCCCAAACAGGGTGCCGATGAATGAACCGCGCCCCCCGAAGAGGCTCGTTCCCCCAAGAACGACGGCGGTGACGCTCCACAGCGTGTACTGAATCCCGGCGACCGGGTCACCAACCGAGATTTGCGCCATCAACAGCACACTGCCAACGAACACGCACGCGGAGCTGGCCACGTATGCCAGAACGACCGTGCGTGAGACGGGTACGCCGAGTCGGTGAGCGGCCTTCTCCGACGAGCCGACGGCCCGCAAGGCCATGCCTGCCCGGTGGCGGCGGAGCCCCCACTCGCACGCGACTGCGGTGGCGCCCGCCACCACAAAGCTGATCGGCACCGCGCCAAGCTTTGCCTGGATCAGGTCGGCTGCGTCAGGGAGAATGCTCCCACCCGGCACCGGCCGCAACAGCAGGGCGATGCCCTGGAAGGCGATGTACGTGGTAAGCGTCGCGGCAACCGCGGTGAACCGACCGAATCGGACCAGCAGTCCGTTGAGCAGGCCCGCGCCGAGCGCGACGATCAGCATGAGCGCAAACCCGGCGACGATCAGACCGGGGTCCGTGCCCGCGACCACGAAGTATGAGGCGATGCACACCAACGCGCCGGCGAGTGGTCCGATCGAGATGTCGATTCCGCCGGTCAGGATTACCGCGGTCTGGCCGAAGCTCATGAACGCCAGGGCGGCGAGCAGCGTCAGGGCCGAGCTGATATTGAACGGACTCAGCACCCGCTGGCTGACGCTGTACGTGTACGCCCCGAGGACGACCATGACCGCGGTCAGTACGGCGGTCGGAAACCAATCGTGGCGGACGAACCGCCGGAGACGCGCCCAGGTCAGCCCGATCGGCGGGGCGTCGCGGCGATGGGTGGTCGCCATGACCATCCGACGGGCAATCTCACGCTCGTTGACGTCGTCGTCCGCAAGATCGGCGACGATCGACCCGCGGGAAAAGACGTACACGCGGTCGCACAGGCCTTCGAGCTCGAGCCCGTCGGACGAGAGGACGACGATGGGGACGCCATCGTCAGCAATCCGCCGCAGGATCGAGTAGATCTCGACGCGCGCCCCCGCATCGACGCCCTGCGTCGGTTCGTCAACCAGGAACAGGCGCGGCCTGGATAACACCGATCGTGCGAGCACCACCTTCTGCTGGTTGCCGCCGGACAGCGCGCCGACCGCGGTCTGGTTCGATGGTGCGCGGATGGCGAGCTGTTGCCGCATCGAGTCGATCGCGCGCTCCTCGACCTCCCGCCGGATCAGGCCAAATCTGCGGAACCGCTCCAGCGCGCGGAGCGCGGCATTCTCGCGCACCGAGAGCGAGCCGAACACGCCCTCGCGGTGGCGATCGGCCGAGACGTATGAAATGCCCGCGGCGCGCGCCTCCGCTGGCCCGGCGAACTGGAGTGACTGACCGTCCAGCACGATCTCCCCGGTCGCGGAAACGAGCCCCGCGAGAGATCGCAAGAACTCCGTCTGTCCGTTGCCGGCGATCCCGGCCACCCCAACGATATCGCCGGGGCGCACGGCGATCGCCACATTGTCGAAGCCAGGGCCGCTTGCCCCTTTCACTTCGAGCCCGCGCGCCCGCGGTGTCCCGACGTACTTCGCCGGAAAGGTCGCCGTGAGCGCGCGGCCGACGATCGCTTCGATGAGCTCCTGATCGCTGACCTCACCGGTGTTGAAGGTGCCGCGAATTGCGCCGTCGCGCATGACGGTCACGCGATCGGCCAGCGAACGCACCTCGGGGAGCCGATGGGTGATGTAGACAACGGCACACCCGCGCCTGGCAGCCTCGCGAACGAGCTCGAACAGTTGCGCGACCCGCTCGACGCCGAGCGGTGCCGTGGGTTCATCCAGGATCAGCACGGCAGGTTCGAGGGCAAACGCCTTGGCCAGTTCGATCAGCTGACGATTGGCGACGTTGACATCCTCGACACGCACGTCCAGGCTCACTTCGGATCCCACCCGGCCGAGCGCTTCGCGTGCCCAGAGACGGTCCGCGCCGCCGGGGGATGCGCGGAACCGTCGTGGTACGCCGAGCTTCAGATTCTCCAGGACCGTCAGGTCCGGCAGGAGCGCCGGTTCCTGGTGGACGATCGCCACGCCAAGACGGAGGGCATCGACTGGCGACAGCCGTGGCACGGGCAAACCCTGAACGTAGATCGTTCCCGCGTCAGGCGTAACCGCGCCCGAGGCAACGCCGACAAGCGTCGTCTTACCGGCTCCGTTTTCGCCCAGGAGCGCATGGATCTCGCCGGCGTCGGCATCGAAGCTGACGTCCTTGAGAGCCACCACGCCGGGATAGCGTTTCCAGATCCCAGCGAGCCGCAACGGCGGAGCGCCATCGTCCTCGGCATGCCGGACGTCGACGTCGACGTCCGGCAGATCCGGTGCCCCACCTGAATCATTCGGGCCGGCGCGCATCGGCAGAACCCGTCGACTCACGTCGACTTACTCGCCGAGCGCGGCCCGCTGCTCTTCCTTCGACAGGTGAGAGGACATGATCGCATCATTCGGCATCGACTTGTCGCACACCACTTTGGGTGGACTTGCGAGGGAGTCCTCGAATTGCTCGTTCTGGACGACCGGCGATGCGGGCGGAGTCCCGCCGGTCGCCAGTGCAACCGCGAAGTCGACCGCCGTGCGACTCATCCAGTTCTGCGAGGTGACGGTCATCATCTGGAAACCGTTGGTCGGATCCTGCGACGCGCAGGCGAACGCATTCGAGTCCTCCGCCGCGATCACGCCCACCTTGCGGTTGGCCTGCTGGAAGGCCGGCAGCGAGCTGGCAAAGGCCGCCCCGAAGTCAGTGGCCCAGCCGTCGATCTGGGGGAACTTGGCCAGGTCGGCGGTGATGACCTGCTGGGTCACCGCGGGATCCCAATTGGTGACCTCGAACGGCTGCTGACCAATGAGCTTGATCTTGGTCGGATCGAGCACCTGGTGGAGGCACTGCGAGCGGGTGTTGCTCTGCGAGTTGCCCGCGGGACCACCCAGATAGACGACGTTGCCACCGTTCGGCAGTGCTTTCACGAGCCAGTTCGCCATCAGTTTCGCGTCGGCACAGAAATCCGTCGAGATGTACGCATTGAAGTCGGTGCCGGCCTTGCCGCCTGGATCGACGCGGTACGGCACGGCGATCGATCCCGCCTGATAGGCGGCGCGTATGGCCGGCAGCATGGCGGGACCGGCGTCCGGGAAGATGACCATGGCCTGGACACCCTGGGCAGCCAGACCGTTCAGGTCCGAAATCGACTTCTGCACATCGCCCTGACCGTCGGTGTAGACGTACTTCGTAACGCTCGGGCAGAGGCTGGCCTCAGCCTTCGCTTCGCCACTTGTGATCCGGCGCCAGTTGTTGCCGCCAAAGCCATCGGACACCGAGAGCGTGATTTGCTTGGGCCCGCACCACGCAGGCGCCGCCCCGGGTTTTGTCAGGGCGGCGGCACTGGCGACGGTAGGCGCTGGGGCCGCGGTGGTGGGTGCCGGAGCACTGGCGACGGTGGGCACCGCCGGCGCGGTTGTCGGCGCGGCGGGTTTTGCCACGGCCGCGGTGGGCGGCGCCGCCGGCGCGGTCGTGGGCGCCGACGGGGCGGCCGTCCCACAGGCGGAGACGACGCACGCGCAGGCGGCGGCCACCGCAAACCAGCGCCGCCCGGGGCGGCTGAGCGCGATCCTGTTGTCCTGAACCACCATTGCTCCCTCTCCTTATCCCGAGATGTTCTGGCCTTCTCGTCCAATGCGGGGCTTCGGCGTCGAACCGAAGATCCCGCCCCAGAGAACCGCGCCGCGGATGCTGTTGACCCCCACTCCGACAGCGATCGCCAGGGCCTGCACGATCAGGACAACCCCCGCATTGAGGTCGGTAGTGCGCAGCAGTTGCTGGAGTTGGGTGAGAAACAGCGCGCCGCCCGCGGTCGCGATGACACTGCCCGCTCCGCCCAGCAGCGACGTGCCCCCGAGTACAACGGCCGCGACCGACGGCAACAGGTAGTTGTTGCCCTGGAACGCGCTTGGCGTCTTCACGACCCCGGCCAGCAGGATGGAGCCGACGAAGTACAGCAGGCCCGCTCCAGCGTAGGCCCCGATCTCGTATCGAACCGAGGGGAAACCCGCGGCGCGGGCCGCCGCTCGATTGGCCCCGACGGCCTCGAACCGGCGCCCCTGCACCGTCCGCTTCACCAGCACATCCACGAGCACGATGACCAGCAGGGCGATCCAGACCACGTGTCCAAGGCCCAGAAACGTGTCGGTGACCAGACCCTGCAGCAAGGCCGTCGTATCTCGCGGTGTGCCCCCAGAGATGAAGATGACGGCGCCGAAAAGCATCGCGTTCATACCCAGCGTCGTCACGATCGGCGTGATGCCGATCCGGTTCACGATGAGCCCGCTGAGGAGCCCGGCACCGACCAGCGCCACGCCGCACAGTCCGAGTGCGACCGGCAGCTTCGACTCATCCCCGTTCGGGATGCGGGTCAGCATGACGACGCCCAGCGAGATCATGCCCGGGACCGAGAGATCAATCCCGGCCTGCTGGATGATCAACGTCTGGCCCGCGGCAACCACGGCCAGGATCGCGGCGAACGGCAGCATGCCAGCCAGTGACCCGAACGACAGACTCTGGGGTTGAACGCCTGCGCTCACCAGAAAGAGCGCCAGCGTGGCGATCCAGATGGTGGCCGAGGCGCTGGGCCGGCGAATCGAAATGCGACCTAACGGGTGCCCGGTCGACGCCGGCGGCGGGTCGGGAGTGTCCTGGGCTGGGCCAGTGGTGATCTCCATCTGAGGGGGTCACGGTGTGAAGTGAGGTTGGACAAGTGTGCAGTGACACTACACAGATGTCAAGCAGCATTGTGGCTGAGCGCTAGACACCCAGACAGGTCTCCTTCACCTTCGGATTGCGGAGCAACGCATCCGCCGGCTCCGTCAGAATCAGGCGGCCAGTCTCAAGCACGCAGCCCCGGTGGGCGAGGCGGAGGGCGCGCATCGCGTTCTGTTCGACCAGTAGCAGCGACATACCCTCCTGATTGAGGCGGGCGAGCAGGTCGAAGACCTGGGCCATGGCCCGCGGCGCCGGACCCAGGCTCGGCTCATCCAGCAGCATGAGCCTGGGGCGAGCCATCAGCGCGCGACCGATCGCCAGCATCTGCTGGTCGCCGCCTGACAGCGAAGTCCTGGACTCGAGCGGGCCG
>Ga0070730_10001992_pt1 | contig 18937 bp, 19 predicted proteins | sample Coa_R1_3_FD_66447 | JGI IMG/M metagenome (GOLD analysis project Ga0070730, IMG submission 66447) | Surface soil microbial communities from Centralia Pennsylvania, which are recovering from an underground coalmine fire - Coalmine... | ecosystem: Environmental > Terrestrial > Soil > Unclassified ... | reverse complement strand
CACGGATGGTGGGCTCTTCGAGCTTTCCGCGCGAGCGCAGGCGGCGTTTCTCGGCGGCGCATTGCTGTTCGAAGACGATTACCGTAACGCCGGGGATCTGTTCGAGTTCACGCAGGACTTCCGGCAAGTCGTCACGGTCGCGGACATCGGCATTCGAAGCCAATGGAACATCCGCGGTGTATTTCTCGAGATCGTCGGTCAACACGACGGTCCTGCGGACGCCCTCGGCCTCCAGCTTGCGCGTGAGCGCGGGAACCGGCAAAGCGCCGACAGCGTCTTGACCACCGGTCATGGCCACGCCGCCGTTGTACAGGATCTTGTAAGTGATGTTGACGCCCGCCGCAACGCAAGCTTCGACGGCGAGCGAGCCGGAATGAAAATACGTGCCGTCGCCGATGTTCTGAAAAATGTGCTTCCGATCGACAAATGGCGACATGCCGATCCATGGAGCGCCATCGCCACCCATGTGCGTCAGGAACGCGTAGCCGCGGCTCAGGTGCGAAAGGCCCGCCGCCATGCCGTGACACCCGATGCCGCCTCCGGCCACCTGCCCTTCGAGCAGCAGGGTGGAGCGATTATGTGGACATCCGGAGCAGAAGTTGGGGGCGCGGCCGCCGATTTTTTCACGGTCACGCGCGGCGATCTCGGCAATCCGGTTGAGGCGAGCAGAGATGGAATCACGCTGCGGCAAATAGCTCGCCAGAACCTTAGAAATCTGTTCGGCATCGAGCTCGGCCGTGGCGGGTACGAGTATCCGATCTTGCTCGTCTTTCTTGCCTACGATCAACGGTCTGGGCGCGGCGTTGTACAAAGCTTCGCACAGCTGGAGCTCAAGGAAACTGCGCTTCTCTTCGATGACCAGAATCCGCTCGAGTCCTGCCGCAAATTCTGCGGCGAAGAGCGGTTCCAATGGAAAGGTCATGCCGAACTTGGCAATGCGCACGCCCAGGGCAGCTAGTTCATCGCTCCCGAGGCCCAGGTCGCGGAGCGCCTGCATCAGGTCGTAATACGGTTTACCGGCGGTGGCGATGCCGAGTCGCGCACCTTCGTGCGCACCGAAAATCCGGTTCACACGATTGGTGCGAGCGAAATCACGCGCGGCATCCAGGCGGCGGTAGTTCACCTCATATTCGAGCGCCAGCGTATACGGGATGATCAGGCGCGCGTCGGAGCGTTTTTCATAGCCCGTGGGAATCGCAATCGTGGGCCGCTCAGGATCAAGATCCACGGTAGAGCCGCCATCGCAGACATTGGTCACCATCTTCATGGCAACCCAGGCACCCGAGAACCGCGATAGAGCGATCGCCAGCTGTCCGTAATCCAAAATTTCCTGCGTATTGCCAGGGTAAAAGACCGGCATGCCAAAATTGTAAAAGCTGAGGTCGCTTTGATGCGGGATGCTGGAGCTCTTCGAAATGTGATCATCTCCGCCCAGTACGAGCGCTGCACAGTTGCGGCCGGTGCCCGACAAATTGGCATGGCGGAAGATATCACCGGAGCGATCCACACCCGGACCTTTGCCATACCAGATGCCGACCACGCCGTCGTACTTCGAGTCACCGAGCACATGAACCAGCTGGCTGCCGAAGATAGATGTGGCGGCCAGGTCTTCGTTGATCCCCGGCACGAAATGAATGTGATGCTCGTCAAGCAGCGGCCTCACGCGTGCCAGCGCCATGTCGTAGCCGCCGAGCGGCGAACCTTCGTAGCCGGAGATGAATGCCGCCGTTTTCAGCCCTGAACGCCGGTCGCGTCGCATCTGGTCCATGGGTAGGCGAACCAGGGCTTGAATTCCGGTTAGATAAGCGCGGCCACGTTCGATCTGGAACTTGTCGTCGAGTTTCATTCGGGAGAGCTAGAAAAATTCTATCAACGTTTCCCGTGCGCGAGCAGTATATATCTATAGAAGGCATGCAGGAACTGGCGTTGCTGATGGTGATTGACTGCGCCGACGCGCAAGAATCGGAGTTTGCGCGCCTGGTAAGACAGGCCAAAGCCGGCGACGCGGCGGCCTTCGAAGCTATTTTGTGCCAGTCTGAGCGGCGCGTGCTATTGACGGCCATGCGCCTTTTGAACGGCAACGTGGAGGACGCCAAGGACGCCGCGCAGCAGGTTTTTCTGCGTCTGCACCGGTCCTTGTCTCGGCTAGATACAAACAGGAACTTCGCGAGCTGGCTTTATCGCATTACGGTCAACGTGTGCCGCGACATGCTGCGAGGGCGCGCCCGGCGACCGGTGGTTCCGCTCGAAGACGCTGGGCATTGCGCCACAGCGGGCAGAGCCGAGGACGCCATGCTGCGCGACGAGCAGATGCGCCTGATTTATGCGGCACTTGGAACGCTCTCCGAGCACGAGCGGGCGGCTATTGTGCTGCGGGATCTGGAAGGGATTTCTACGGCGGAAGTGGCGCGCATTTTGGAAAGTTCAGAAGCTACTGTGCGATCGCAGATTTCTTATGCGCGCGTGAAGATTCGCAAGTTCGTCGATCGCCAACAGAAGAGGCATTTATGAACTGTGAGAAATTTGAGCTCCCGATCGCGTTGTACGTCGAGGGAGATCTGACGTCAGTTGAGGCGTGCGCGGTGGAATTGCACCTGGCGGCGTGCGAGAGTTGCCGCGAATTTGCAGTGGAAATGCGGGCGAGCCAGGCAGCGCTGAAGATGTTGCGGAACGAATATGTAGACGCCTCCGCGTTTGAGCAGGTGCGGGTGAACGTGTTGGCTGCGCGTTCGCGCTCCTGGCGTTCGGTGGCATGGCCGCGCTATGCGATTGCGGCCGGGATAGTAATTGCGCTGCTGTCTGGTTGGTTGATGCGCCGGCAGGCGGACCATACAGTCGTCGGGGTGCAGTCTGTGCACCCTATTTTGCCCGCGCCACCGTCCCAACCTGTGATTCAGCCGCGTCAGCCGAAAGTGCTGGCAGCGCGGGTGCGAAGGCGCCCTCGGCGGCAGGCTCCCCGGTTCAAATCGGAGCCGCTGGTAGTGAAGATGATCACTGATGATCCGCAGGTGGTGATTTACTGGCTGGTCGATCAGAATGGAGGCTAAATGAAAATCGCGAAGGTAATGATCGCGTCGCTCGTGGTCTTGCTGCCGCTGATGGCGCAGAAAGAAAAGACGGAAGAGAGCAAGGGCACCGAGGTCCTGCCCCAAAACTGGCCGGTGAAAATGTTTCAGGTCAAGTATGCGGATGTGAACCGTCTGGCCAATCTGTTCAGGGCCTTCGGGGCGACCGTACAACCCGACACTGACCTGAGGGCACTTTCGGTTCGCGCTCCCAAGGAAGTTCTTGCGGCGATCGAGGAATCGCTGCAGCGGCTAGACGTGGCGCAGCCCCCGGCCAAAAATATTGAAATCGACGCATACCTTCTGGCAGCTTCTCAACAGGGCGTAACGGGAAGTATCCCGCCCGATCTCGATCCTGTGGTCAAACAGCTCAAAACTATTTTCAATTACCGCAACTTCCGCCTGCTAGGCACACTGGCGTTACGAGGACGTGACGGCTCAGGAGGCACGGTCAGCGGAGTACTGCCCGCTATTTCGACGGATTCCACGCGGCCGACAGTATATTTCTTCGAGACGAGATCTGCCACGATTGTTTCCGACTCAAAGGAGCGCTCGGTTCGCATCGATCAGCTTGAACTGCGCCTTAATTTTGGTCTCAAGGAAGGCAACTGGGATGCACGCATCCACACCAGCATCGACGTTCACGAGGGCCAAAAGGTCGTTGTCGGCAAAGCGAACATCGATAACGCCGACAACGCACTGATTCTGGTGCTCACCGCGAAAGTGATCGAGTAAGACTCTTGGAGAATGCCGGTGCCACGCTATAATGCGCTCTCCGGCATTCCCGATGTCCCGATACCTGGCCTTTGATCTTGGCGCGGAGAGCGGCCGCGCGATTCTCGGCACCCTCGAATCAGGTCGGCTCACGCTGGAGGAACTGCACCGGTTTCCCAACACGCCGGTGCGCGTTCACGCCGCACTTTACTGGGACACGCTGCGGCTCTGGCATGAAATGCAGCAGGGCCTCGCCGTCGCCGGCAGGGAACGGCGCCTCAAGCTCGATGGCATCGGCGTAGATACTTGGGGAGTGGATTTCGCGCTGCTGGGCGTGGATGGGGCGTTGATCGAGAATCCGCGTCACTATCGCGACGCGCGCACCAACGGCATGCTGGAAGCGGCGTTCAGCGTCGTCCCGCGCGAGGAAATTTTCGCGCAGACCGGCATCCAGCTGATGCAGATCAATACTCTCTACCAGCTCTACGCCATGCGCCTGGCGAAATCGCCGGCTCTGGCTAACGCACGCACGCTGCTGATGACGCCGGATCTGTTCAACTATTGGCTCACGGGCGTTGCGAAATCCGAAGCGACCATTGCGAGCACGTCGCAATGCTACGACCCGCGTGCGGGCGGCTGGGCCACTGATCTTTTCGACCGGCTGGGTCTCCCCAAAACAATTCTTCCCGAAATTGTGCGTTCCGGAACGCGTATAGGTTCGCAGTTGCCGGCAGTGGCCGGGGTCGCGGGTCTCGGTACGACATCCGTCTACACGACCGGCTGCCACGATACTGCTTCGGCCGTTGCGGCGGTTCCGGCGAATAGCGATCACTGGTGCTACATCAGTTCCGGCACATGGTCGCTGATCGGAGTGGAGCTGGACGCGCCGGTAATCGACGCACGCTCCCTCGCTTTGAACCTGACGAATGAGATGGGTGCGGGTGGGAAGACGCTACTTCTGAAAAATATTGCTGGCCTGTGGCTGCTGCAAGAATGCCGGCGCACATGGAAACTGGGCGGAAGTGAGTACAGCTACGAAACTCTGGCCACGGTAGCAGATTCCGCGCCGCCGTTCGCCGCGACTATTGATCCAGATGCGTTTCTCGAACCGGGCGATATGCCCGAGAAAATCTGCCGGCATTGTACATCTACGGGTCAGCGGCCGCCGGGCTCCCCGGCGTCGGTAGCGCGCACGATTTTTGAGAGCCTGGCTTTGCGGTACCGGCAGGTGCTCGAAAGCCTGGAAACGCTGCTCGGTTGGAAACTCCAGGTCATCCACATTGTGGGGGGTGGTTCGCGAAATCGCCTGCTCAATCAGTTTGTGGCCGATGCTACGGGTCGCACGGTGATCGCAGGACCATCCGAGGCTACGGCCATGGGAAATGTTCTGATTCAGGCCATGGGCGCGGGCGAGATTTCCGGACTAGCCGAATTGCGGAAAATCGTACAGAACTCCGCTGCACCTGAAACCTTCACACCGCGCGGAGCGAGCGAATGGGACCGCGCCTATGAAAAATTTCGAAACATCGCGAAAGGCTAAGGAGCTGTGTGCGCGCCGGCGGCAACACGGCGCCGCTTTACTTAGCCGTATATCCGCCGTCCACCATCAGGTGCGTGCCGGTAATGAAACTGGCCTCGTCGGAGGCCAGGAACAGCGCAGCGTTCGCCACCTCGACCGGTTCTCCGAGGCGATTGAGCATGTGCAGCGGAGCCACGCGGTCACGCCATTGTTCAAAGGTCAGGCCCAGGCGCTCGATCTCGCGATAGGAAGCGCTGGTAAGAATGCAGCCCGGACAGATGCTGTTGACGCGAATTTTGTAGGGTGCAAAATCCAGCGCCATGCACTTCGTCATGGTGAGCACAGCGCCCTTGCTGGCGTTATAAGTAGCAAAGTCGGGCTGCGCGATGACGCCGCTCATCGAAGCCATGTTGACGATCGCCCCTCCGCCCCGGGCCCGCATGTGCGGGATGGCGTATTTCGAAACCAGCGCGGTGCCCATCACGTTAACACCCAATACCTTCTGCCAGTCAGCGATTTCAGCCTTCTCGACGTTTTTTTGCGTAAAGTCAGCTGCATTATTAATCAAAATATCGATCCCGCCAAAACTCTGCACGGCCACGTCGGAGAGGCTGCGCGCGCCGGTCTCCTGCGACATGTCCGCGACTGCCAGAACCGCCTGCGCTCCGCGATCGCGGACCTTTTTTAAAGTCGACTGGCCCGCACGCTCGCTGATGTCGTTGAGCACGAGCTTTGCACCCTCTTCGGCAAAGCGAATGGCTATGGCTTCGCCGATACCCGCACCTACGCCAGTGACGATAGCTACTTTGTCGGCAAGCCTCATGGGGCGCAGAGACGAGATTACTTGGAAACGGGCACCGGAGTCAGATCGCGGCTGGTGACGACTTTGTCGATCATGCCGTACTCCACGCCTTGATCCGGGCTCATGATGTAATCGCGATCCACGTCGCGCGCGATCCGTTCAACCGGCTGGCCCGTAAACTCGGCAAGGATGGTGTTCAACGTTTCGCGCATCCGCAGGATTTCTTTGGCGTAAATGTCGATATCCGCCGCCTGGCCCGCCAGACCGTGCATGGACGGCTGATGGATCATGATCCGGGAATTGGGCAGACTGAAACGTTTGCCCTTGCTACCGGCCGCCAGCAGGACCGCGGCCATTGACGCCGCCTGGCCGACGCAGAATGTCACTATATCAGGACGCACGAAACGCATCGTGTCCAGAATTGCGAGACCGGCGGTAATTGAGCCACCCGGCGAGTTGATGTATATCGAGATATCCCTCTCGGGATCTTCGGCTTCCAGGAACAACAATTGCGCGATGATCAGGTTCGAAACCGCGTCATCGATCGGCGTACCCAGAAATATGATGTTCTCTTTTAGCAGACGCGAGTAGATATCGTATGCACGCTCACCCCTGGAGGTTTGCTCAACAACCATCGGGACCAGAACGGACTGACCCATCGGATTTCTCTCCTCAGCTTTCTTCAGCAGGTTTAATTCGATTTCTTGACCGGGGCACGCTTGGTCCGGCGCTGCTTTTCGATCATTCGCCGTTTCTGCTCGAGCGCCTTCGCCAAGTCCGCAATTGTATTTCGCCCCAAATAATCCATGATACGCGATCGCAGCGGTTTCCACGAATCGTGCACCGGACAAGGCATGTCATCGGTACACTCGGCGAGACCGCTGGCGCACTTCTCGTATTCTGAAAGACCGTCGAGCGCGTCAACAATATCCAGCAGCCGGATTTCGTCGGGCGGAACGCTTAAAGAAAATCCTCCGGTCGGTCCCTTGCTGGACCGCAACAGTCCCTTGCGAGCGAGTTGTTGCAGAATCTTGGCGAGGAAGTGGCTAGGAATCTCCTCCTCGGCCGCAATCTGCTTCACCATTACGTATCTCCCATCGGGAAGTTGCGCCAAGTGTACGAAGGCGCGGATCGCGTATTCAGCGGAGCGGGAATAGAGCATGAGCGAGCACCTAGAGCTTCATTCTACCCCGCGGCTCCAGGGGGTCCACAGATTTTTGCGGGTGCGTTCTGCAAGTAGGCGGGGGGAATGAGCAGCGTCAGCGCTTCGGGGATCAGAACAATCGAGGCGGGAAGCCGTCCCGCATACTCTCCGTCCACCTGAATATAGACACGCCGGTCGGCTGGATCGGAAACGCGCACGCTGCGGCCAGTCAAGAACGTGACGCCTTGCATACCAGACAGGCGGCCGGTGACCATTCCCAACACGTATTTGAGATAGGGCAGGGAATGCCGGCCGCGGAAGAGGACCACCTCGAAGAAGTTATCCTGGAGCAAGCTCGCACCTCTGGCTATTTCGAAATCTCCGCCGTAGTTGCGCACCCGGCTGATTAGTGCGAAGGAGCACACTAAGCGCGCGCTGCCCTCGACCTCGATTTCGAATTCAGGGAACCTGCGGACGCCATGAGCAAAACCGCTGATCCAGTACGCGCCTTTGCCCAGGCGCTTTTTCAAACGCGTGCTGAGATGGTAAACAATGTGAGCGTCAAACCCTATTCCTGCCATTGATACGAAATGCCGCGAGCTGGAGCCACAGTCGAGGCGCCCGAGCGAAATCCGCCGCGCCAGGCAATGTGGGATTTGACGGGCAACCTGCTCAATATCTCTCCCAAGCCCGAGCTCGGTGGCGAGCACATTGGCGGTGCCAGCGGGCAATATACCAAGCGGGACAGCAGAGTTGACCATCCCAGAGGCCACTTCGTTGATCGTGCCGTCTCCACCTGCGGCGAGAATGCAGCTTGCCCCCTGCTCGATGGCCGCGCGAGCGATCTTGCCCGCAGTCCCAGGCCCGGTTGTGGGTACCAGTGAAATGATGTAGCCGGCGCCCCCGAGAATGGCGGCTGCGCGCTTCACCTTCAGTTGACCGTTTCCGTGAAGGCTCCCGGCCACCGGGTTATAGATTAGAGTTGTGAGATGAGTGCCGATGGGTGAGCTCGCGGCGGGCCAATCTGAAGCCGGCACATATGTCTTTACTCGGATCATTATAATGGAATCGGATGAAGCCCAAACTTGTTGACGAAGTGGAAGACCTGAGAAACACGCTTCGCCATCACGAACACCTCTACTACGTGCTGGATCAGCCGGAGGTCGGCGATGCGGAATATGACGCGCTGATGAACCGGCTGCGCGACCTTGAGACGCAGCATCCCGAGCTGGTGACGCCAGATTCGCCGACCCAGCGAGTGGGTGGCAAGCCGCGCGAAGGTTTCGTCAAAGTCCAGCACAGCGCTGCCATGTTGAGTTTGGATAATGCTCTGAACGAGGACGAACTACGTGCATTCGACGCGCGCATTCGCAGCTTGTTAGGCGATGAACCGTATCGCTATGTTGCGGAGCTGAAGCTGGACGGGCTCTCCATGGCGGCGCATTATCGAAAAGGTCAGTTCGTGCAGGCGGTCACACGCGGGGACGGACTCGTCGGCGAGGAGGTGACCGAGAATGCGCGCACCATCCGGTCGTTGCCCCTTCGCACGGACTCGAAGCTTAATCATTTCGAGGTGCGCGGTGAGACGGTCATGCTCCGGCGTGCTTTCGAAAAGCTCAACCAGGAGCGGGATGAGCGCGGTCTCTCACGTTTCGCCAATCCGCGCAATGCCGCGGCCGGATCGCTGCGTGTCCTGGATCCCTCGGTTACCGCTTCGCGCCGCTTGGAATTCTACACGTACTTTCTTATGGTAGACGGACGGCCGTATTACCCGAGCCACTGGGAATCGCTGGATGCGCTCCAGAAGATGGGTTTCAAGGTGAACGCCAAGCGCAGACTCTGCGCGAGCCTGGGTGAGCTGCTGGCATTTTGTAAGGAATGGGAGTCGAAGCGCGACGATCTGTCGTATGAGATCGACGGCGTGGTGGTCAAAGTGGATTCCATCGAGCAGCAAACCCGGCTTGGATTCACAGCGAAGGCTCCGCGCTGGGCCATCGCATTTAAGTATGCGGCGCGGCAGGCGGTTACGACCGTCGAAAATATCGATGTGCAAGTCGGCCGGACGGGCGCGGTGACGCCAGTTGCGCGGCTTACACCGGTCGAGGTCGGCGGCGTCACGGTGTCACGCGCGACCCTGCACAACGAGGATGAGATCGCGCGGCTCGGTTTGCAGATCGGCGATTCGGTGGTGATCGAGCGCTCTGGCGATGTTATTCCGAAGGTAGTCCGCGTTCACACACAGGGCTCACGCCGGCGCGCGTTTCAAATTCCGAAACATTGCCCGGTGTGCGGCGGCAAAGTGGTGCGTGAAGAGGGAGAAGCTGCCAGCCGCTGCATCAATACGAACTGCCCGGCCCGGCTGAAAGAGTCCATCCTCCATTTCGCATCTCGCGGGGTCATGAATATCGACGGCCTCGGAGACGCGCTGGTCGAGCAGCTTGTAGATCGTGCCATCGTGACGAGCGTTGCCGATCTTTACGAACTGACGGTGGACAGGCTGGCGGATCTCGACCGTATGGGCACGAAGTCCGCTGCCAACGTAGTCCGCAACATCGAACGGTCCAAACAGAATCCTCTCCCACGCGTGATCAATGCGCTCGGCATCCGCTTTGTGGGCGAGCGTACAGCGATGTTCCTGGCCGAAGAGTTTGGGGACCTGGACAAAGTTGCCGCCGCGCAGATTGACGAGCTGCAGAAAGCCGAAGAAGTTGGACCGAAAGTGGCCGAGAGCATCTACCAGTTCTTCCGCGAGCCGCGCAACCAGGATCTGGTGGAACGGCTGAGATCTGCTGGCGTGCAATTCGAATACCGCGTACGCCGCCGGCATGGGGGTCCGCTGGCGGGACTTACGTTTGTGCTCACCGGGGCTCTACCCGGGATCAGTCGCGAAGAGGCAAGGCAGCGCATTGAAGCGGCCGGTGGAAAGGTGAGCACGGCGGTGAGTAAGAAAACCAGTTTCGTCGTCGCGGGCGAGGAGCCAGGATCGAAGTTGGACAAGGCGCACGAACTGGGCGTAGAAGTGATCGATGAGAAGCGCCTGATCGAAATGCTCGAACATGGCATTTCGTGACACCTGATCTGCCGCATGGTACTCGATTCGCGGGCGAGTTCCGTGTAAAATCACACGTTCACCCGCAACCCGCCGGCACGTTGCGCCGTCGCACTTCCATGAAACTCGTAATTGCCTGGCTTTTGCTATCGACGTCGGCGTTCGCGCAGTTCGCCTTTGGAGTAAAGGGCGGTGCGCCTCTGACCGACTTTTTTCACGCGGTCGATAACCCACAGGCCACATTCAAGTCCACTGCCACGAACTTTATTCTTGGGCCGACCATTGAGCTGCATTTTCCAGCGGGCTTCGGTGTGGAGTTCGACGCGCTGTATCGCAGGTTTCATTACGATACAGCTTCCAACCTCGTCGACGTAATCGCGAACGGCACCGCCGCAAACGCGTGGGAATTTCCGTTGCTAGTGAAGTACAAGGTTCCGGGAGTCATTCTCCGGCCGTTTCTTGATGCCGGATTCGCTTTCGATCGCTGGAGCGGGGTGCGCCAACTCATACAGGTTCCCAGCTCCCTAGGGCTGACGAAAACAAATGTGTCGGGAACGAATAAAGGCGTCGTGTTGGGCGCCGGCGCGGAGCTTAACTTACATCTAATCCATGTTTCGCCGGAAATCCGTTACACACGCTGGGGGGCGGCTAACCTTGGCGCTTTGGCTGACGTGTTACAGTCGGGCCAGAACCAGGTCGAGGTCCTGATTGGAATCACGTTCTAACGCGTAGCGGCGGCGATGCGGATCTTCTCGACATCGGCCGCCTCGCCGAACCTGATCCCTTGTAGAGCAGGATCGATACTGCGCAGCAATCCCGTAAGCACCCCACCGGGACCAACTTCGAAAAATCGGTTCACGCCCTGCGAACTCAAGTAACGGATAGACTCCTCCCAGCGTACGGTGCTGGGAATTTGTTGAATCAGGCCTTGGCGTGCCGCTGCTCCGGTACGGACTTCCTGCGCCTGCCAGTTGTTGATGAGGGGCCAGTCGGGATCGTCAAACGCTGTGGCCTCCAGCTCCCGCGCCATATGCTCCTGAGCGGGCTTCATCAAAGAGCAGTGGAACGGCGCGCTGACTGCCAGCGGCACCACGCGGCGCGCACCCGCAGCTTTTGCCAGTTCCATCGCCCGGTTCACCGCGCCGGCATGTCCGGCGATAACCACTTGGTCGGGCGCGTTTAAATTCGCGGCGCTGACGATCTCACCCTGCGCGGCATTGCGCAAGACCTCGTCGAGCTGGCCGGCTGGAAGCTTGAGCAGCGCGGCCATCGCTCCTTGTCCTGGCGGCACGGCTGCCTGCATGAAGCGGCCGCGCTTCCGAACCAGGCGTAAGGCGTCGGTAAACTTTAACGATCCCGCCGCGACCAATGCGGAGTATTCTCCAAGGCTGTGACCCGCTACGTAATCAGGGCGCACGCCGAGTTCGCGAAGCACCGTGAACGCCGCGGTCGACACTGTCAGCAGGGCGGGCTGTGTGTTTTCCGTAAGTTTCAGATCTTCTTCGCTGCCTTCGATGAAGAGCCGCGAAATGGCGAACCCTAGGGTCTGATCCGCTGCCTCGAATACCAGCCGCGCCGCAGGGTACGATTCCGCCAGCGTTTTCCCCATGCCAACGAACTGTGATCCCTGCCCTGGAAATAGAAGTGCCGTTTTACTCATTGGATGAGATTGTATGATGGACAGATGAGTTCCGCTACGTCGACGCCCGAAACCACTGCCGGCACCACCGATGCGCAGCAGATCATGGACCTCGAGCGCGCATTCCTCCTGCAAAACTATGCGCGCTATCCGCTGGTACTCGACCACGGCGAAGGCTGCTACGTCTATGACGTGGACGGCAAGCGCTATCTGGATTTCATTGCCGGAATCGGCGTCAATGCTTTAGGCCACGCACACCCTCGCATTGTCGAAGTGATCCGCGAGCAGGCCGGCCTGCTGATCCACTGTTCGAATCTTTACTATCACCGCTTCCAGGGCGCGTTGGCGAAGAAGCTGGCAGAGGTGAGCGGACTACAGCGTTCGTTTTTCGCCAACAGCGGCACTGAGGCCATGGAAGGCGCACTCAAAATGGTGCGGGCTCATGGTACGAAAATCAACGTCGAAAAATTCGAGATCCTGTCGCTCGAAAATTCGTTTCACGGCAGAACGCTCGGCGCGCTCTCCATTACGGGCCAGCCCAAGTACCGGCGCGATTTCGAGCCGCTGTTGCCCGGCGTCAAGTTTCTTCCATATAACGACCTCGCAGCGCTGGAGCAGGCTTTCAGCGAGCGCACGGCCGGAATCGTGATCGAGTGGATTCAGGGTGAAGGCGGCATCTTTCCGGTTTCGAATGAGTATGGACGGAAAGCGCGTGAGCTGGCGGATCGCTACAACGCGCTTCTGGTTTTCGACGAGATCCAGTGCGGCGTGGGGCGGCCGGGCACGTGGTTTGGCTACCAGCTCGTTTCGCCCGTGGTGTTGCCAGATGTCATGGTGGCTGCCAAGCCCCTGGCGTGCGGTCTTCCGCTGGGCGTGGTCGTGGCCAACGAGAAGGCCGCGGGCGCGATTGGGGCCGGAATGCACGGTTCTACATTTGGAGGCAGCGCGCTGGCATGCCGTGTCGCGTTGGAGTTCTTCGATATTCTCGATGGCCTGCTGCCATCGATACGTCGTGTGGGTGACTATTTCCGGGGACGGCTCGAAGATCTCTCAAGCAAGTACGCTTTCCTGAGGGAGGTGCGCGGTCGAGGCCTCATGATCGGCTTGGACATGACTGTGCCGGGCAAACAGATGGTGCTCGATGCCCAGGCGCAGGGCCTGCTCCTCAACTGCACCCACGACACTGTGCTGCGGTTCCTGCCGCCCTACACCGTAACCGAGAAGGAAGTGGACGCGGCCGTTAAAATATTGGACGGCATCTTCGCCGCGCAGCCGTCATAGTAAGTCTTCCCGCTTGTTCTGTTCGAGGAGCTTGACCAGGTCGCCCACTTGTTGCGCGCGATCGCGTCCGGCGATCAACAGGGCATCTGGAGTGTCAACGACAATCAGATTGCTGGCGCCCAGCAGCGCGACCAGCTTGTTTCCGGCGTCAATATAGTTGCCGCGGCTTTCCGCAGAGACCATGAGCGATCGTGCTACGTTGCCGTCGCGATCTTTCGGCAACAACTCGTAGACGGCGTTCCAGCTACCCACGTCATTCCATCCGATGTCATCGCACGCCAAGCCCACAACATTTTTCGCGCGCTCTAGAACCGCGTAATCGATCGAGATGTTCTCACAAAGCGGAAAAGCGTGGGCGAGCGCAGCAGGGAATCTCCGGCCGGAAAAGGGGGGCAGGGAAGCCAGAATCGTTGCGGTCTTCGGGAGGTGGCGCCGCAGGGCGTCCAGTAGAACCTCGGCGCGCCAGAAAAACATGCCGGCATTCCAGTAGAACCGCTTGGCCGCGACGTATTTCGCCGCGGTCCGCGTATCCGGTTTCTCGCGAAACTTCAGCACGCGCATGGGATCGAGAGAGCCAGGCCCGGTGCCGCGCGGAAATTCCAAATAGCCGTAGCCGGTTTCAGCCCAGCGTGGCGCAATCCCCAGCACGACCATGTTGCCCTCGTCCGCTGCATGAAATGCGGCGCGTGCAAATTGCAAGTAGCGGCGCGGCTTGGCAATCACGTGGTCCGACGGGAAAACACCCATCACGGCGTTTCGATCTATTGAGTGCAGGATCTGCGCCGCAAGACCAATGGCGGGCGCGGTGTTTCGCTGCATCGGCTCGGCCAGAATCTGACGTCGCGGTATTGCCGGCAGTTGCTGCACGATTTCTTCGCGCAGATGTTCGTTGGTAAGGACCCACAGGCGATCAGGCGGGATGAGCGGCGCGAGCCGGTCCACCGTGGACTGGATGAGCGAACGCTCTCCCATGATCGAGAGCACCTGTTTGGCATGGTTACGCCGGCTGCGCGGCCAGAAGCGTGTGCCGCGGCCTCCGGCCAGAATCAGGCCGTAACGAGTGGGCATAGCTACTGGACAGGGTAGCCGTGGATCAGTCTGAAGGTCCGGCGCCAGCGGGTTTTGGTGAAGAAGTGCTCCAGCAGGTCGACCAGGTGGTCGATCCCGATCGCCGGATTTGACAGCGCTTCGGTTGAGGCATCGTACGACCAGTAAATGATCAGCGGTTTGCCGATGATATTCTCCCGCGGCACAAAACCCCAGTAGCGGCTGTCCAACGAAGAGTCCCGATTATCGCCCATGGCAAAGTAATGCCCGGGCGGAACCACGACTTCTTTGTTCTGGACATTGTTCATGAGCATTTCCTGGGCAGGAGCGTACAGATTCACATTTGGTTCGCCAGGAAAATTATCGCGATACGAGTCAATATATTCGGTCTTATTGTACTTGTAAGGCTCATCGAGCGGATGCCCGTTTAAGAAAACGCGCTTATTCACCATCCGGATGTGATCGCCGGGCACACCCATGACGCGCTTGACGAAGGTTTGGCGAATGTCGATCGGGTACCGGAACACGATGATGTCGCCGCGCTTGACGTCTTCGTAAGGGAGCAGGTGCCGGGTCAGCGACCCCGCCGGCGCGTATGCCAGCTTGTCGACCAGCAGATGATCGCCAATCAAAAGCGTATCTTCCATCGATCCGGTGGGAATTACGAACGCCTGCACAAGCGTGGTGGTGCCGAATAGTAGCAGAATGATGGTCACGGTCCATTCGGCAATCACTCCACGAGGAATGTCACTCTTGCGAGGCTTCTTGGTTTGCTCCGGCGCCTCCTCGGCGAGCCCGGTCTTTTCTTGACTCACGGTAAAACCATTGTATCGGAAAGCGCAGCCGCGGTTGGGCGGAAAGCCCGGCGAATTCGTGACAGCCTTTGAGGCGGCTCTGCTATCCTGTGGATCGTGACACTGGTCACAACAGTTCCGATCTATCACCGGCCGCTAAACCAGGCGCAGTCGATCGCGCTCGTGCTCTGTTGCACCATACTCGGGGCAGCCGCGCAGATGCTGATGAAGATCGGCCTGAGCCAGCTGAGCCAACCGGGCCTCATGGGGTACCTTACCAGTCTGCCGCTCTTCGGTGGCTATTGTCTGTATGCGTTGAACACCGTGCTCATGGTCTTCGCGCTGCGCGACGGCGAACTCTCGATTCTGTACCCGATTATTGCCCTGACTTATGTCTGGGTCACCATTCTTTCGGTAATTTTTTTTCACGAAACCCTCAATGCATTCAAGCTGGTAGGCATCGCGATCGTGGTAACGGGGGTCGCAGTCATGGGCCGAGGTGGTAAAACGTGAATACGCCGGTATCGTCCATGTTACTGGTGCTGGTCGCATCGTTCTTTGGATCTTTTGGCGCGGTCCTGTTGAAATCCGGAGCGCAAAAAATTCGACAGGGCTTGCGCTATCTGTTCCTCAACGTACGGCTGGCGGCTGGAGTGGGGCTGTTCCTCGGGTCGTCGGTCTTCTATTTGCTCGGGTTGAAACGCGGGGAGGTGTCTGTGCTCTACCCCATGGTTTCGCTCGCCAATGTCTGGACGTTGATCTGGTCGCGACTGTTCTTCAAGGAGCCGATCACGCACGCTAAGACGCTCGGGCTATTGCTGATTCTGGTGGGTGTGTTTTTTATCGGTGTGGGCGCCGATCGCTGAAGATCAGACCCGTTCCACGCGATCAAGCGCTAGGAATTCCTGGATGTGGGGATGGGGCGACTTGCCCAAATCCTTCGTTGGGCCGAAATAAATAACCTGCCCTTGATGGAGGAACACGACGCGGTCGGCTACGCGGTTCATCAGATCCAGATCGTGAGTGACCACGACCGAAGTAAGCTGCAACTGGCGTTTGAGCCGGAGCATGAGTTCGGCCAGGTGATCGGACATGATCGGATCGACCATTGTGGTGGGTTCATCATACAGAATGCATTCCGGTTGCGCCGCCAGGGCCCGTGCGATGGCCACCGCGCGTTTATATCCCGTCGATAAATCGGCCGGATACGAATCACGAGCCTCGTAAATATCCACCATCTTGAGCAGCCCGTTTACCACGTCTTCCTTGTTCTGCTCGTCATAGTCCTCGCGCAGCTCGAGCGAAAACAGGACATTTTCTGCCACCGTCATAGAGTCAAACAAGGCGCCCGATTGAAACACCATGGTCACTTTCTTGCGGATGCGGCGCAGCTCGGGCTCGGCGAAGTCCGTGGTATCTTCATGCGCCACAATGACGCGGCCGCTGTCCGGCTTTAGAAATCCCATAATGTGGGCCAGAGTGACGGACTTGCCAACGCCGCTGCGGCCGATAATGGCCACGGTTTGTCCGGCATCGACGTAAAAATTGCTGTCGACTAAAACCGGCTTGTCGAACGTCTTGTATACATGGCGGAACTCGATGTAGTGGGGGAACTCTTCAACCATTTGAATAGCAGGTCCAATCCTGAGGCGTGTTGACGTTATGAAAATAACGCGAATCGGGGACGCGCCAAATATCAATGTCGAGCCTGCTGAGGCCATCAGTCACCTTGCGGACGCCGGATTCCAGGGCGCCGGCAACGGCTTCGAGCGAACGGCGGTGATAGGCGGCGCAGAGCGGCTCCGGCAGCCCCGATGGGCCCGCGGGAAGGACGGCATCTGCGCTACCCGCGGCGGCTCGCTCGATCAGTTTTCCCAGAAACTCGGCAGTTACTTCGGGCATGTCGCAGGCAACCACCAGGTTCCAGTGAGCGGTGGTGTGCTTGAGGGCTGCATGGATGCCCGAGAGTGGCCCGCACTCGGAGAGGACATCTTCGACGACCGGATAACCAAGGTAAGTATACCTGGAGGCCTTACCTACCAAAGTCACATTTCCCACCGCCCTGCGTACCTCGCCCGCAACGCGTTCAATCAGCGGACGTCCGTTGAACAGGAGCAGTGCTTTGTCCTGTCCCATACGCGAGCTCTTGCCGCCAGCAAGCACAAATCCGGCGCATTTCATGCGGGGATGATAACATGTAGAGATGCGCAGCGCTTTAGTTAAGTAACGCAGAAATAAAACATAAAAATGCGAAATTGTTTTATACTATCTTCGGTGATCCTAGTGACTGTGGTCGTTCTGCCAGCGGCCTCTTTAAACAATCCGTCCGCTGTTACCTTGGTGGTGCGCGCCGACGCGCGCACGGGCAGGTTGGTACGCAGCGTGGCAAAGCCGCCTCGGACTGTGGCCGGGAAATCCGACCCTCAGATTGAGCTGCCACCGGCGACTGAAGATGCGCCCCGACCGTTTGCAAACCTGGTTGATAGCATCGCGGAGCGGCATGACGTGGACCGTGACCTGGTACATTCCATAATCCGGGTGGAGAGCAATTACAATCCGCTCGCGGTATCAAGCAAAGGGGCGCTCGGGCTGATGCAACTGGTTCCGTCAACGGCGCGCCGTTTTGGAGTGACCGACAGTTTTAATCCTGTTGAGAATGTGGAAGGCGGTGTACGGTACATCAAGTATTTGTTGGACCACTACAATGGTGATCACCGCCTGGCGCTGGCGGCCTACAATGCCGGCGAAGGCACGGTAGAACGGTACGGCGGTGTACCGCCCTTCCCGGAAACCCGGAGCTATGTGTTCCGTGTACGAAAAGCGCTGAACGAAACAAAAGAGGCGCAGAAGCAGCGCGCCGAGGACTCAGCGTCTAAACCTGCTGACGGTTCCACCCCCATTCGCGCATTTGTGGATGCGATGGGAAGGATGTATTACAAGACGCCCTAGACTTATGACACTGCGGCTAAAGGCTGCGATGTTCCTGATGGCGGCTATGGCCGTTGCGGCGGAGTCGCGGCATGCCTCCCCACTTGAAGTCACTGCCGTACGTTGCTGGACGCTCGCCGATACTACGCGCATCGCAATTGAAATTACGGGCGAGGTCCATGTCCGGTCGGATCGCGTCGAAGATCCCGACCGCATCTTTTTCGATTTTGTAGGCGCGAGGCCATTCATTGATGGTAAGCGGCTGTTCTCCACGGACGTGGGAGACAAGCTGTTGAAGCGCATTCGAGTGGCTGAGACCGTTCCTGGCGTGACCCGCGTGGTATTGGATCTGCAGACTGCCGCCGAATTCTCGGTCTCGCGCCTGGATAATCCCAGCCGGATGATCATCGAGCTTCGCCCGGTGCGAGTTGCTCCCACCGCGGAGCGGACGCTACAGGCGGCAGATCGCGAAGCTGAACAGGACCGACGCGAAATTGCCGTTCTGCGGCGCGAGCCACCACCGATGCAAGAACCTCCGCGGCGCGAAAAGCCCGTGCAACCGGTCACAATTTCAGAGCCACCGCCCCTTAAACCGGACGTTGCGAGAACGCAGGCGGCACGTATGAGCGCTAAGGTCGTGGCGCCCCCAACGGTGATGCTTCCGGAACCTCCCGCACCGGCGCCGAGGCAGACACCAGCCAGCGTGGCAGCCGATGATGCCCCTGTTGCTGCGCGTACGCCTGCTGTGCGGGCAGTGCCGAAAGCCGCGCACGTGACCAGCGAAGGTGAGCAGTCGTTGATTCGCGCTCTGGGTCTTAAGATCAACCGCGTGGTGATCGATCCCGGGCACGGCGGTGCGGATCAGGGCACAATCGGGCACCGCGGATTGATGGAAAAAGATCTGGTGCTCGACGTCGCCAGACGCCTCGGAAAATTGATCGAGGAGCGTATGGGC
>Ga0070730_10001991_pt1 | contig 18941 bp, 15 predicted proteins | sample Coa_R1_3_FD_66447 | JGI IMG/M metagenome (GOLD analysis project Ga0070730, IMG submission 66447) | Surface soil microbial communities from Centralia Pennsylvania, which are recovering from an underground coalmine fire - Coalmine... | ecosystem: Environmental > Terrestrial > Soil > Unclassified ... | reverse complement strand
GCCACATACTGCGGAATCATATACCCGGAGTTCAGGCCGGGATTGGGCGTCAGAAAAAGCGGCGCGCCCTGCTCATCCCAATCGTGCGGCCCCACCAGGCTGAAGGTGCGCCGCTCGGAGAATCCGGCAAGCTGAGCAACGGCAATCGCCAGCATATCCAGCGCCAGCGCCAGTGGCTGGCCGTGAAAGTTGCCACCGGAGAGCGAAACGCCATCCTCTGGAAAGAGCAGCGGATTATCGGTCACAGCGCCCAGTTCGTTCTCAAAGACACCGGCACAGTAGCCCAGCGCGTCGCGCACGGCCCCCAGTACCTGCGGAATGCAACGCAGCGTATAGGGATCTTGCACGCGGGGGCAATCCTTATGCGATGGGTTGATCTCGCTTTCCGCCAGCAGAGCGCGCATGCGCGCTGCTACCGCCGCCTGCCCCGGCTGTGGACGCAGCGCCTGGATGCGCGCATCGAAGGGCACAAACGACCCCATCAGCGCCTCCACGCTCATGGCCGCCGCCACCTCTGCCGCCGCCAGTAGCGCCTGCGCGTCGCACAGCGTCAGCAAACCCAGCGCCTCCATCAGATGTGTGCCGTTGATGAGCGCCAGGCCCTCCTTTGGCTGAAGTTCTAGCGGCTCCAGTCCGACCCGGCGCATCGCCTCGGCGCTGGGAAACTGGCGGCCCTCGTAGAGCGCCTCACCCTCGCCGATCAGCGCCAGGCCCAGATGCGCCAGCGGGGCTAAATCACCGCTGGCGCCCACCGACCCACGTGACGGGATCAGCGGCTGTACCTGCGCGTTGAGCAGGCCCAGCAGCGTCTGAATCACCTCCAGGCGCACGCCCGAATGCCCCCGCGCCAGACTATTTGCCAGCAAGAGCATCATTGCCCGCGTCACATCATGGGGCAACGGCTCGCCCACGCCGGAGGCATGGCTGCGCAGCAGGTTGCGCTGAAGGTCGGCAAGCTGCGCGCGCCCAATATGCACCCGGCTCAGATGCCCAAAGCCCGTCGTGACCCCATACACCACGCGATCTTCATCCACGATCTGCTGGATGAGCTTGTGCGCCGCCTGCACGCGCTCAACCGCCTCCGACGCCAGTGCCACCCTGGCCCCGTCGCGGGCCACAGCAATCACTGCCTCAGATGTAAGCCGCGCTGCTCCAATCGTTACGGTAGGCATCGTCGCCCCCTCTTTATCTCTACAAAGTTAAGTTGATGATACGTCATTCTTTTTGTTTGGTTGGTCCTGGCTTTAACATCAGACCGCTTTCCCCACTTCAAGCTTCGTTCTATCCATTTCAGGCAACACATCATAGTGCGCAATGCCTAGCAGAATCCATCCTTCTAGCACTTCACGAAGCTCTTTACGGCATTCTTGCTCAGTCTCCCCACTGGCCCACAAGCCCTGAAAGCCAGGAATCGTGCCAAAATAAGTTCTATCCTCCACGCGCTCATCCTGAGCCTGCTGCATGGCCTTGCCCGTATAGTCGTTCAGCATAGCAAGCGTTCCTCCCTTTCGTCTCCTGCGAGGTCACGTCTCTAGTTGCACGGCTGGCTGCTCCGCTGGAACAGAGGTTTGCTCGTAGACGGCAGCAACCGTAAAGTTGCCATCCAGGCTTGCCAGCGCGACAGCATCGCCAAACGCGAAGGCACGATAGACCCAGAGCGCCGACTCCTGCTGGCTCCGTTGGTGGACTTCTATGAACTGCACGCGTGTATGCACCAGAACGATCTCCTGAATGCTTTCCACTGCCTTGTAGTAGCGCAGCTTCTCCGTTTTGTCGTACTGCTCCGTTGAAGGGAACAGCACCTCGAAGACAACCAGCGGAGCGTGGACAGTATCATCGTCGAGTTGCTGGCGTGGGTCACAGGTGAGCGTGAGGTCTGGGTAGACATACCGCTTACGGAGAGCTTCACGCGCATATCAGAGTTGAACATGCGGCATGTCTGGCTCCGCAGGAGTTCACGCAGCGTTGCAGCCAGGTTCAGGGCAACTAATGAATGGTTGCCAGAACCACCTGCCAGCAGACGCAACGCGCCATCAATGTACTCGAACTTGCGCTCACTGGCACGATCAAGCGCGAGATATTCGCTCACTGTGAAGTCCTGGGGCTGGCGCATAGCAGATATTCCTCCCTTCTCTCTTTACGCGAGAAGCATACCACACGCGCTGCGCCAACCAAAAGTACCACAACGTCGCTGGCGGCTGAAGGCGCCGCCTTCCCGGCGGTTGACCATTGGGCTGCTCGGCAGGCTGCGCTCCAGGGAACGGTTCCATCGATGTGAGGACAGGAGCAACATGCCGACGTATTGGATAGGGATCAATCCTTCACAGGCAGACGTGATAGCGCAGCCCTCAGCAGCGTCTTGAAGGCGCGGCTTTCTACCAGCCCTGCGTCCTTGCACTTGTCTGGCTTGCCAGCCGCCCATTGCTGTGCTATTCTGCGCTGTGCTATTCTGCATAGAACAACGACTACACTAAATGGGTTAGTAAGACGAGCGAGGAGAATACGATGATACTTGCTCTGCCACTGGCTTCTGGCCCTGCAATCTCTACGGTCGCTGGCGTGCCCACCTTTGTGTGGGAGTCGCTCCTGGATTTGGTAGGCATGATTGCCGCCATCTGGGCCGTGTGGTCTCTGGCCTGGCTGGATATGCAGGGCACGCTGCGGGGCGCCTTTCGGCTGATCGCCTTCGGCGGGCTGATTTTCGCCTTTTTGCACGTCCAGGATTCAATCCTCCGGCTAGGGCAATTCCTCAGCGGGAGTTGGATCGGCCTCATCCACCTGGGCCTGGTCCTCCTGGCAACAGTCTTCTTTGTCCTCGGCCTGGCTCGCCTGGCCGACAGCGTTACTCGCTGGCAGGCGCCTGCCAGCAGCCTACCGTCATCGGGCTGGTGGTCGCTCGCCGTCGGGATAGCATTGAGCCTGGGACTGCTGAGCTTTATTGCCTACGGAGCCAGCCCTCCGGCGCTGCTGTGGGCGTCGCTCGGACTAGATGCCGCGCTGGTGCTGCTGGTCGGGGTCTGTACGGTTCAGGTGCTGCGGGCACGCCTGGGTGGGGCGCTGGGCAGCGCGCTCTGGATGGCCTTGATCGGGCTACTGATCTTCACGCTCGATCACCTGTTCCAGATGTGGCTCTCCGGCGCGCATATCGTCTCCCCAGCGCTCTCGCCGATCATCCACCGCATTGTGGTAATCCCTGCCTTCTTACTCTTCAGCGCCAGTATCGACCGCCTGTCGCGCGCGCTGATACCACAACTCAGGCAGCGCCCAGACGAGCAGACGGGGACGTTTCAGCCCGTCGGCAGAAACCGATCACTCGGCTGATCCTCCTTCCCTAGCGCCCAGCCGTTCGTTTTTGGCGCACACCGACAAAAAATGGCTGCTGCCCAAAAGAGCAGAGCCACACTGATCCTTTGGGCGATGCGTTTCTCCCCAAAAGATGCTATCTTTCACAAGGAGAGCCAGAGCATCCCTATGTGTTCCAATGATGAAAACGTCTCAGATGAGATGCAGAGAGGTAGGAGGCGCCGTTTGAGAAAGTTTCTGGAAGCAGAGATAGAATACTTAAGGACGCAACACCTTGGGCGGCTTGCCACCGTGAATGCGCGTGGTGAACCCCAGATCGCACCAGTCGGCTTCCGCTATAATGAGGAGTTGGATACCATTGACATTGGCGGATTGAATATCGGTGAGACGCAAAAGTTTCGCAATGTGGCGCGTAATGGCCTCGCCTCTTTTGTGGTCGATGATGTCTTGCCCCCCTGGCAACCGCGTTGCATCGAGATTCGTGGGCACGCGGAAGCCCTGTCCGAAGGGGGGCAGGGCATTATGCCAAACTTTAGCCCGGCCTTGATCCGCCTGACGCCCAGGCGCATCATCTCCTGGGATGCGTCTACGAAGCGTCCCTATTCGGCGCGTAACGTCGAATAAAAATGCGCGTCTCAATGGCGCTTGAACAACTTGCGCAAGCCGCGCCCAATGAGACAGAAGACCAGATAGAGGCAAGCCGTCAGGAGGATGAGCGGCAGCGCCACCGCCAGCAGAAAGACGCCGAAATCGTGGCTCCACAGGGCTGGCGGCACGCCCACCACCAGCGAAGTTGCCGCCGCCAACCCGAAGCCAGGAACTGCCGGAAGCAGCGCGGGCAGGGCAAACTTGGGCAAAGCGGAAAGGCTCCCACCGTTAAAGCCCACAAAGATGCCCGCCGCCAGCGCGCCCGCCATCCAGAGCGTGGCTGGCAGGGCCGTGAAGCCAATGGCAAAGAAGCGGCCAATCACCCCACGCGGCCCAAAACGCTCCAGTAGAAAGACCCAGAAGAGCCAGACCGCCTCCAGCAGCAGCCAGAAGGGCACGCTCAGCAACAAGACATCCACTGCCAGCTTGATCGGGTTGACATAGTGAAAGGCGGGCGTCGGGTCCACCGCGCTGAGCGCAACTTGCTGTTCATTGACCAGCGCGTAGGTTAGCGGCCAGCCAGCGTCATAGCTGATATTGTTCACCGTCGCGCCCTTGATCACCCCTGGGAAATAATGGCGGTGGCTGTGCGATTCCAGCGAATAGGCCGCAAGCAAGGCCACAATCACCAGGGCCGCCCGCACCAGGATGGTCGAAAAGCGATCAGTGCCAGCGCGAGGAGGGGGCGTTAGCCGTTTGCGCTCGGCCCGGGCAGCCTCCTCCGGCGCGTCATCCTCTGCGTAATAGCCCTCATCCTCCAGGTTAACCTCGTCATCCTCGCCCCACCCTGGCGCCCTTCCAGAGCCTGGGATGCGCCCAACGGACTGGCCCGGCGCGGATGACCATAGCCCCGATGATGACCCAGGCGCGCGCGCCCCTGGATACGAACCAGGCGTCTGACCCGGCAAACGTGACGCAAAGGGCGAGGGCTGAACCTGCGAGCGGGAGAATGGCGAGGAGGCGCCTGAGGCGTCACCATCAAACGCCTGCTCAAAGGCCGCAACTTCTGGGGGCTTCTCACGTTTTTTCATTCGCCGCTCCCTTTGCCAGACGCCCTACAGCGCCAGCGCCATCTCAAAGAGTCGCTGCGGCGCCGGGCACCCGGCGGCCTCCAGCACCGGGCCAAGTGGATTGCCCGGTGGCAACTCTTCGGCAGTGAAGCGCGCTCCAGGATGTTGCTGCGAGATCGCGCCTAGCAACGCCGTCGCCAGTTCTAGCCCACCGGCAGCGTCCGCGCCGGGCCGGGCGCCAAAGGCCAGCAACCTGATCTCCGTCGGGCGTTCCGCGCTCAAGAGCATAGCATCGGGCAAGGCAGCCTCAGTCTCGCCCGCAATCACCAGCGCCTGCAATCGCCCGGCCTGGGCCAGACGCTCCAGCACGGGCCGCTCAAACTCCCAGGATGGCCGCACCAGTTCAAGCTCAGCATAGTGCGCCAGGGCGGTGGCCGCATCCAGCGCCACCGGCATTCGGTCGGCAGGCGAAAACTCCTCGCCTTCGCCGTCCTCGGCGCTCAGACCAGGCAAAATCAACGGCCCGGTAAATGCCCGGCGCGCCACGCCACGCTCCAACGCGCCCGCGTAATCAGTCAGTTCGCGCTCAATGCGAAAGCCCAGGCTCTGATAGAGTTGAAACGCCACCGTATTCTGTGTAAAGACCTCCAGCCACATCTCCTTCAGCCCGCGCGCGCGCGCCTCCGCAATCAGCCGCTGCATCAAGATGCGACCATAACCCCCACCGCGATGGGCGGCAGCGACCCCCAACGCACAGCACCAGCCACGCTCGCCGCGAACGCTCAGCAGCGCCACCCCGGCAGGTCCATCCTCATCCTGCAAGACAAACGAGCCATCCAGCATGACATCCTGATAGATGACACGCTCAGCCATCGCTTCGGGATTCATTGCGTGCGGCACGAGATACTGCTCGAAGCCGCGAGTAAAAGCTGTCGCCAGCATATCAATCGTATATTGGCTGGCGCGGACAATCTGAGGAGTAGCTGGCATGGTTCAGACGCGCCTCCTGCTCAAAATAACGGGATGTTCTACATGCTGAGGCTATCATAACCAATGCGCCGCGCTCGCGCAAGTGGCGCCCAGGCGGGTTGTTAGTCTCTCCCAGCAAGAGAACCGATCAGTGTTTCATACCAACAGCCACAGCGCAAACACCAGCATACGTCAGGCCGCCAGCGCGCTGCTGGCAGGGCCTCATCGGTCATTGCTTTCGCCGCTCCCCTCTTGACAAAATTGAACTTTTGTTCTATATCAAAAAGGTCTGGCAAAGAAAATGCGTAGGCAGGAAGGGGGGCTGACCAGTGAGGGGGTAATAGCCCAAAAGTCTGGGGTACTGGCTAGCTGGTAGGCAAAAGCAGACGTACAGGAAAGCATGTGTTATATTTCCAGCCAGACTCAGCAGTGCAAGAAGCCGACAGGACAACATGCGGCAACTTGTAGTACAATAGAGGGAGTATCATGAGACACACCAACAACACGAATGGACTGAACACCCTGGCAGACACGCTCACTTTGGGCGAAGGGGCAGGAAACCTCCTGGACGCCGAGCCGTATGCCGACGAGCAGTCCGCCGAACTTGACGAACCGGATGACGGCGTTGAGGCGCTGATCGTCCACATGGATCGAACGACGGCTGAGCATCTGTTCCTCCGGGCACAGCGGCTCATGCGGTAAAGAGGCGCCAGAGCGCTCACTCGTGAGCGCAGGCAACCGTCTCTGGTTCGGTTCACAGGACAAGGGGCCTGATCCAATGGAAGTCATCAAAGTCTCGCCACGAGGCTATTGCTATGGCGTGGTAGACGCTATGCAGATTGCGCGCCATGCAGCGAAAGATTCCACCCTCCCCAGGCCAATCTACATCATTGGCCTGATTGTCCATAACCGTTTTGCCGTCAATGAACTGACCCAATTGGGCATCATTACCCTGGATGGCTCCGACCGCGCCTCCATACTGGAGCAGGTGCAAGAGGGCACCGTCATTTTCACCGCGCATGGCGTCTCCCCCCAAGTGCAGGCGCGCGCCCGCGCGCGCGGGCTGCATTGTATTGACGCCACCTGCCCAGATGTGACCAAAACCCACGAACTCGTCAAACGGCTCGTGGCCGACGGCTATCATGTGATCTATATCGGCAAGAAAGGCCACCCCGAACCAGAGGGCGTCATTGGCGAGGCGCCCGGCTTTGTTCACCTGATCGAGACGGAAGATGATCTGACCGCCCTCCACCTGAGCGAAGAGCAGACACGCAAGCTGGCGCTCTCGACTCAAACCACTCTGAGCCAGTGGGACACCCAACGCCTGATCGCAGCGGTACGCACGCGCTGGCCGCATGTCGTCATCCATAACGACATCTGCATGGCAACCCAGCAGCGCCAGGAAGCCGTCGCCGCGCAGGCCAACGGTGCCGACCTGACCATTGTGGTTGGCGACCCGCGCAGCAACAATACCAATCGGCTGGTGCAGGTCTCAGAGGAGATCGCAGGCACGCCAGCGGTGCGCATCGAGCGGCTGGAAGACCTGCGACCAGAATGGCTCACTGGCAAGAAGCGGATTGCCGTCACGGCTGGCGCTTCTACGCCCAGCCAGATCACCCGCGAAGTCATCCGCTACGTTGAGCAGTTCGGCGAACAGGAAAAGGGGACGCCATATGCAAAGCCTGGGGGGAATACTGGCGAGTCGTGATGTTGATGAGCTACGCATGATTGCCGCACTCTGGGGGCTACCTCCTCCCAGGGATGTCGATATGGGGTCGGTCAATCGGCTAGAGAGCGGTATCCGCGATACCATCAGCGCGCGTTTCGTCTGGGAACAACTGGATGAAACCGAGCGCGCTGTCCTCTACGCCATTCTTGGCCCCTCGGCGCGCAACTGGCGCCCGCTTGACCAACTGCCAGAACAGGCCGGGCTGGAGATGCACAGGGTGCGCGCCACGCTCGACAAACTCAAGCGCCGCCGCCTGGCGCTGGAAGAGATCGCCAAAGTGCAAGGCGCCGAACTCTACGGCCAGCGCGCCGTGTATTTCGGCTACACCTTCAACCGCCCAGCCAACCTTCCTATCGAGAGCAAACAGATCGTCTACGTGCCCACCGAGATTGCCACCGTCCTGTATGCGACAGGCCGCGAAATCTTTGCCCCGCAGGGAGACCGCTCGCAGAAAACGCTGGATGACATCCTGATGCCCTATCGCCAGGGCGATCTCGACCAGATTGGCCGACGCTATGGCCTGGTGGTCCAATCCTATTCCTCGCGCAACGACGTGCGCCAGGCAATGGCCGCCAATCTCTGCCAGGCTGATGCCGTGCGCTATGCCCTCGGACGGCTCGATCCGGGCTTGCGCAGCCTCTACGAAAAGCTGCTAGAGCAGCCGGAGGGCCGTCTGCACCTGCGCGATGTTCGGCGGCTCACGGGCCTGGATGGCCCGACGCTGAGCGCCGCCCTGCACACTCTGGAAGAGTTTGCTATCGCCTTCGACACCTTCAGCGATGGCCGCCGCCTGCTCTTCATCCCGCGCGAGACGCTGGAGAACCTGCGCCGCGACGCAGGGCGCCCACGGGTCGAGGTCGGCCTACGCCCCTGCGACGAGCCGCGCGCGATTGTGCCTGCCAACCCCACCTTCCTCTGGGACCTGGCAATGTTCGTTGCCAGCGTGCATCAGCAGGAGATTGAACTGACCCGCTCTGACGCCCTGCACAAGCGCATCGCCATGAAGCTGCTGCCGCTGCTGACCAGTTCGCGCGCCCAGCAGGCCCGCGAAGAGCAGGCGCTGGGCTATCTCGAAATGATTAAGCAGGAGGCGCGTGAGTTGGGGCTGGTCGCTGCCGCGCCGCTGGCCGAAAAGGCCGCTGAGCCGACCAAGCCAGCGAGAGGACGCGGCAAAAACGCCAGCGGCGCCGAAGAAGCGAAGGACCGCCTAGTGCCGGGGCCAAAGCTGGAAAGCTGGGCCAAATACGATCTGGCGGGCCAGGCGCGCCGCCTCTTCCGCCGTTGGTTGAATGACCGCTGGTGGGTCGATCAGCTTGGCACGGGCTATCGCGGCTGGCTCTCGCACTACATTGATGTGGGCGCGGCGCGTCAGGCCATCCAGAAGACCTTGCGCGACTGCGAGCCGGGCGTCTGGTATACGCTGGCCTCGCTGTGCAACACCATTCAAGGAGATGACCCCTTTGTTTTGCGTCCCGTGCAGCGGTTCGCCGGGGAGGCGGGCTTTAAGCTGGCCGATCAACTGCGCGAACACTGGCGCCAGACCGATGGCGAGATCATCGTGGGCATCGTGCGCTCCTCGCTGGCCGAGATGGGCCTGGTCGCTCTGGGCTATCAGCGCGAAACCCCGCCCGCGCTTAATGAAGTCGTCAACCCCGACGCCTTCATGCTCACCGAACTGGGCGCGGCGGCGCTGGGCGTCGAAGCGCCAACAGCGGAGCAGACCGAAACGCCCGCCGAGTTCCCTGCCGTCAACGGGCGCAGCCCCGTCTGCGCCCTGAACGGCTTGCTCACGGGCTGCTCAGCGCAGCCGCTGATCGTCCAGCCCAACTTCGAAGTGCTGGTGATGGAGCCGTGCATGCCCATCCTCTATACCCTGCCGCGCTACGCCGTGACCGAGCGCATCGGGCGGGTCAGCCGCTTCACGCTGACCCGCGAGGCGCTGCTGCGGGGGCTTGCCGGGGGCCTCGCGTTGGAAGACATTCTGGCTGTGCTGGAGCAGCAGAGCCAGAAAGGTCTGCCCCAGAATATCGCCTATACCCTGCGCGATTGGGCGCGCCAGTACAAAGAAGCGCGCATCAATCAGGTGATTCTGCTGGAAGTGAGCGACGAGGCGCTGGCGAACGAACTGGCGAACTCCGGCAAAATGGCCGCGCTGGGTCTGCGCCGCCTGGGGCCGTGCGCGCTGGCCGCGCCGGGCGACGCCAGCCTGCGCGACCTGCGCCGGGCGCTCAAAAAGCTGGGCGTGGCCGTCAAATTTGGCGGCGGCCTCCAGGAACCCGACGACTCCGACGAGCATCCCGCCGTTCCTGCGCGCAAACGCAGCGCCGTCAGCGCCCGGCGCTAGCTTTCTGACGGCGGCTGCCAGACCTGGACAAGACTTCCACCGGCTGAGGCGTCTTGATGCCATTGGGCGACCAGGCCAGGGCATGCGCCTCATTAGAGTGCCCCTGATAGCGATAGGCGAGTTTGCCCGTCGCCGCGTCCCAGACCTGCACCAAGGTATCCGCGCTGCCAGAAGCGAGATAACGTCCATCGGGTGACTAGGCCAGCACGTTAACCTGACCAGGAGGTCGCAGTTTCTCCCGCTGCGATCAGCCCTTTTCTACCGGGCGCAGCGTCAGTTTTGCTTGCGCTGCCGCGTCGATCTGGTCGCGCTCGTAGAGCAGCGGGAAATGCTTCACCTCCAGCCAGCTTTCAACCATGTCGGCGTAGTGATCGCTGCCGGGATGGCCGGATTGCCCGGTGGGATAGCCGAAGAGGCCGGAGCGCGTATCGGCCAGATCGATGATCTGCCGGAAGGAGGGCAGCCAGCTTGAGGCGGCATACGGTTTGCCCGGCGCGAAGGCCATCTGGCAGACCGTATCGGTATCGCCGCTCACCGGATATGGCCCGCGATTGAAGAGCCGGTGCAGCGGCTTCACCTGCCCCATTGGATGCCCGAACGTCACGCTGTGCAGCTTGCCCCACTGCCAGGCCGCCATGTTCTTGCCCAGGGTCTTGCGCAGTTCGTCCAGCGCCCCCTGAAGGCTCACCTGCATGGCCTCTTGCCAGTTCTTCGGTCCCTTGGGCAAAGCGCTGTTGGCAAACCAGCGGTTATCGCCCTCGCTCAGCAGATCGATGAGCAGCGGCGTGCTGCGCCCCAGGTACATATTCGTTGGCGAGAGGACGCTGGCGCCCTTGCCGATATACGCCCCGGCCAGTTCTTCGCCCAGCACGGAGCCAAAGGTCACGCGCAGCATGCGCAGCAGGCAGACCTCATAGATCGCCGCCGCCGCGCTTTCTTTATCCAGCACAAAGTTCCACGAACGCAGCAGGGCTAATGCCTGGCGCTGGGTCTCGCTGCGCGGCTCCAGCTTGAGCAGGTGAGGCACGATCTGCGCGGCAGGAAGGGAATAGAAATCGCCCTGAATGGCGGCCATATCCTGCGGAACCAGCCGCTCTTTCGCATTCAGCAGGTCGGTGATGCGCCGCGCGCGATAGCCATTGAAATACTCATAGGTAATCAGATGCGGAAAATCATCGCCGACGATGCGATTATTCGCCGTCACGATCTGGTGGCTCGGTGGGTTATATGCCTGCGGCAGTTCCTCAAAGGGCACGACGCCCGTCCATTCGTACTCGCCCGTCCAGCCAGGCACGGGCAGCAGGCCCGCTCCTTTGGCGCGCACCGGCACGCGCCCGGCCATATAGTAGCCAATATTACCATCCACATCGGCATAGACAAAGTTCTGCGCGGGGGCATCCCAATGGCGCAGCGCGGCGGTAAACTCCTGCCAGGCGCCCGCGCGGTTCATGCCCATGATCGCCTCAGCGGTCGTGGCCGGGTCATGGCTGGTCCAGCGCAGCGCCATTGGCTGGCCGCCCGGCTCTGTGCCAGTGATGATCGGCCCATGCCGGGTGATGACCACCTCTTCAATTACCGGCTCTTTGCGGCCCTTGACGCCAATCTCCTCGCGCACCACTTTGGCATCTTCCCACACGCCCTGATACTCGTACTGCCGGGGGTTCTCAGGATTGAGACGCTCCAGATAGAGGTCTTGCGTATCTGGTCCCGCGTTGGTGACACCCCAGGCAATGCGCCGGTTGCGTCCGATGACCACGCCAGGGATGCCCGGCAGCGAGGCTCCGACGACATCTAGCCCCGGCGCGTTCAGGTGGCAGTGATACCAGACGCCAGGCATCTGAGCCGCCAGATGTGGGTCATTGGCAAGGATGGGTTTGCCGCTGGCTGTGCGCGTGCCATCGACGACCCAGTTATTGCTACCATGCGTCGGACTGAGCAGACCCACGAGTTCTTTGATCTGCCGGTACTGGTCCAAGAGCGGCGTATTTAACCCATCATAGTCCGTCCCCGGCGGCACAATCAGCGGATTGCCGCGTGGGTAGAGTGGCTCGATGCGCGCGGCGCGCTCCGGGCCAAGTTTGGCGACGAACTTTGCGCGCAGCAACTCGGAGTCCCAGTTGCCCGCCAGGCTCCAGGCCATCACCTTGCCCCAGGAGAGCGAGTCAACCACCGTCCAGGGTTCCGGCTTCAGGCGCAGCAGCGCCATCTCTAGCGGCAGCCGCCCCTTGTGGCGCTCGATGAATGCGTTAACGCCCGCGCTATAGGCTTCGACCAGGCGGCGCGACTCATCGCTGAGCAGCGGCGCGTCCTGCTCGGCGGCGCGGCGCAGGCCAATGCGCCGCAGGAAGCGATCCGCCTCCAGCGCGACTTCACCAAATGACTCCGAGAGCCGCCCCGCCGCCGTGCGCCGGTTCAATTCCATCTGCCAGAGGCGATCCTGCGCGTGGATATAGCCCTGGGCAAAATAGAGGTCTTCCAGGGAGTTTGCAAACACATGGGGCACGCCCAGGCCATCACGAATGACCTCGACCTCACCCTTGATGCCCGGCAAACGCTCCTCCCCGCGCGTCTTGGGCAGAGGCCGACGCAGCATCACATACGTGACGCCCCCCACCAGTCCTGCCACGCCAGCCCCGACGGCCAGCGTGCTACGCCACCACGATGCCATGATTCTTTCCTCCTGCGGCTCTTGATCATGCCGCGTTGCATGCTGTCTTGCGATGCAGGCAGTGTAGCCCAATCCAGCGCTCCTGGCAAGAGCCAGCGAGCGCCAGGGTTCTAGCGCAAAGCGGGGAACTCATAGCGCCATCAGCATGTACCGCCAGCCTCCGTGCTAGCGAACGGCGGGGCAGCGCCATCATCCTGCGGGAGGGTACGTCTCAGTAGCCCACCGATTCGCCGCCAGGGACGGCGGCGCTACACGCGAGCCACCGCGCTCTTTCTTGTTGAATGACAGTATGCCTGCATAGGTTTGACGTTGCCCGTAGGCGCAGCCAGGCACGTTTTCAAGCGCCAGCGTTGCGGCGGCGTGGCCGCGCCTGCAAGGGCAGCCAGAAACAGAGCATCACGCAGGTGAGGAACATACTGTAGGGCAGCAGCGACCACACGCCCACCTGCTGCGCCAGATTGCCCGCGAGCCAGGGAAAGAAGGCTCCGCCCATGCTGCCCAAGCTGGCGAGAAAGCCAATCGCGCTGGGCAGGATGCGCGCCTCGACCAGAGTGGACATCAGGGCAATCGTCGTGGGGAAGATCGGCCCCAGGCTGAAGCCCGTCAGCCAGAGACCCAACGCCGAGACCGCGCCGTTGGGCGCCAGCCAGAGGAGCAGCACGCCCAGCAGCACACCCGCCAGGCAGCCTTCGATCAGCCGCTTGTTGCTGACCCTGCGCGCAAGGTTCGCCAGCGTCACCCGGCCCAGCGTCAGGCCCAGCCAGTAGCCGCTGACTGCCCAGCCAGAGAGTAAGGGCGAGCCATGCCGTCCTTCGGTTAGAAAACTATAGCTCCAACTTCCCAGGCTGACTTCCGTCCCGACATAGAAGAGCAGGAAGAGCGCGCCCATCCAGACCACGCGCCGCCTGAGCGCCATCATCAGCGCACTGCGCCCGCCACGCGCCGCCGCGTCCTGAACGGGCGGGCGCTGGCTCTTGAAGGCCAGTCCAAAGCCGACCAGCACAGCCAGGCTCAGCGCCACCCAGGCCAGATAGACGCTGTTCCAGCCCAACTGCGCGGCCAGCAGCGCCGACGCGACCACCGGACCCAACCAGGCGCCCGCGCCATAAAACGCATGCAGATAATTGAGTTTGGCCGCGTTACCGGGCAGAGAGGCGATATAGGCGTTGAGGCCAGCATCGATGATCCCCGCGCCAAAGCCAATGACCAGCACCGCGAGCAGCGCCACGCCAAACGGCGGCATCAGGCTTAAGGTAGCGACACCCAGCAGAAAGCTGGCCGCGCCGACCATCAGAAATCGGCGCGGTCCCAGCTTTTCCACCAGCGGCCCACTATTGAAAGCGGAGAGCAGATAGCCAACAGTTCCAGCCAGAAAGAGCAGGCCAATTGTCGCTTTATCTACTCGATAATAGGCGCGCAGGCTCGGAATCAACACGCCCACCGCGCCATCGTTGGCGCCAATCAAGATAAACGCGGCAAACGCCAGCCCCACCTGCCAGCGCAGCGACGCGGCGCGAGCAGACACCTCTTCAATCACGGGAGAGTTCGGCATCCCTTGTCCATCCAATCCTGGTCATGTTGAGGCAGTGTAGCCCAATCCTCAGTCTCTGACAAGGAAAGGTGTGAGCCAGTTCATTGACGCGGCCAGGCGCTTCCTTTATACTGGGCAAAGTGGCATGGCAAATAGGCGCCTGCTGCCCATCTCTTTTCAGGAGGGACTCATTATATGGCTTTTGGAAGCCCCTCGAAATACTGTCCACGCTGCAACAGCCTGCTTCCGGCGCAGGCCACTGTGTGCAGCAACTGCGGCATGCAATTCGCAGAATCACAGCCCGCATCTGGTTACGGAGCTACGCAATACGGTGGTTCAGGCGCTCCAGGAAGCTGGCCCCAGAGCCAACCGACCTATCCGGCGAACCAGCCAGGATGGTCTCCTGGTTCCCCAAGCTATGAGTATCCGGCCCCAGGCCAGGCAGGCTACCCTCAGGCGGGCTACACCGCCGCGCCGACAGCAGCGGCTTCCGGGCGCAGCAATAAGGGACTGCTGATTACGCTGGCGGTGGTCGTCGTTCTTGTTGGCGCTGGTGTCGCCTCCTGGTTCCTCTACCTGGCCCCCAGCCATTGCAGCGGCCCGCTCTTCGACCGTCACGGCCTGCAAAACAATATACCCTTGCCAAGTCATTGTATGTTCAACACCAAGATAACCAGAGACATCGGCAACAGCGAGTCGGCTGACTACTGGGTCTGGACGGTCGATAGCCCGAACAATCCCTCCACTCTGAACGCTTTCTATACACAACAGCTTTCCAGCAACGGCTGGCAGCAGGAACAGGCTCAAACCAGTAAGGGGCAAAGCATATTTGTTGACTGCCAGAATGGCGAAGCATTGGTCGTTGAACTCACCCTCAAAGTACAGGGGAATGATACCAACCTAAACATCAACGTTACCGCGCCGTCAGGAGGTTCAGTGCTGCTAATCGCCACAACAAGCGGGCCAAAGGCAGTAGCAGATACCTGTAAGCCAGGGTAATCTTCCAGCCATTTCTCCCCCATTCCTTTTGAAAAGGGCGCATATCGCCATTCGCTTAAGCGGATGGCGATATGCGCCCCGCGCAGCGATGCAAATAGTCCATTTGGCTGATTGACAGCGATACTCCTGCTCCCTATACTCCAGAGGAGTCAGGTAAGGTGGGCGTCTGTCATGCACAGACCACCAGAAGGGATGCCAGGATGTCTGCCAGCGGACCAACCAAACCATGCCCACGCTGCAATACTCCGCTCCCGGCGGGAGTGGCGTTCTGTGGCACATGTGGATGGCAATTTAGCGCGCCGTCTTCAGCAGGCCAGAACGCGCCTCTGCCTGGAACCGGCTATACCTTTCCCCCTACCGAACCAGGCCCAATGGGAAGCTGGACCCAAAACTGGCCTGATACGCTCCCGCCAGGCCAGACGGGCTTCGCGCCACAAGGCCAGGCAGGGTTTTCGCCTCCAGCCCGGCCAGAATTTGCGCCGCCAGGGCCAGCAGCTTTTGCGCCACAGGGCCAGGCTGGCTTCGCGCCGCAGGGCCAGCCAAACTATGTCGCCCCCGGCGGGGTTGGCGCGCCTCCTCCGGCAAAGCGCTCAAAGACGACCTTGATCGTCATTATTGCTATCCTGGCCGTGCTGCTCGTGGGCAGTGGAACTGCCGGGGCCATCATCTTCTCGCATAAAAGCTCCTCCAATAGCGCCTCCACTCCAACAACGAATCCCGCTGGACCTGGCTTTGACCGGCACGGCCTACCACAGAATGTCCCGCTGCCCAATGAGATCAGCTTCCAGACCAGGCACAATAGCTCGGCGCTTGGAGCGACTGTTGACACATGGTACTGGACGGTCGCCAGTCCTGACGACCCGGCAACCGCGCAGCAGTTCTACCAGAACAATCTGCCCAACAACGGCTGGAACCATATCACCAAGATACCAGGCACCAACTTTCTCGGCGCCTGCCAGGGCAATCAGGTGTTGCTGGTCGATGCCAGTAAAAAATTGCCGGGAGGCGGCAAGAATGGGTCTACCCTCAACGCGCCGTCGGGTGGTTCGGCCCTGGGCATCGGGCTGACGAGCGATCAGACATTAGTGCGCACCCTCTGCCAGTCGCTGCCCCTGCCATAGCCAATCTGCTGCATCCTGAACGCGCGCCTGACATGTCTATAAGAAAGGTTGTATCACGATGGCAGCCAGGATTTCCCCCGCAGAGCCAGCCTGGCTATCAGTATCAGGGCGTGCCTGGCCCGGCTGGCTACGCTCCTGCTCCGGTGGCGGCCTCGCCGCGCAACAACGCGAAGCTGCTGCTGATCGCGCTCATCGCTGTGCTGGTCGTAGGCGGAGGCGTTAGCGCTTTCTTCCTGATCCCTAAGTCCTCTACTCCCTCCACCACGGCATTCGACAGGCATGGGGTGCCTGCCAATGTGCCGCTGCCAGAGAAGCTCACGTTCGGCCAGCAATACAGGGGATCAAAAACAGACCCCACACTCAACGTCAGCTACAAAGGCGACGAATGGGGCTGGCAGGTTGGCAGCCCCAACGACTCAGCCACCGTGCAGCGATTTTATCAGCAGAAACTTCCCGGTAACGGTTGGACCGACCTTAAGCAACAACAGGGTGATAATGGAGATCAGCAACTTACTGCCTGCCAGGGCGATCAGGTGCTGGGTATTGAGACGGGCGCCTCCTTCAAGCTGACCGACCTGGATAACAAGAAGATTGGGACGGTGACAGCGCCCCCAGGCGGTTCAGCCCTGGGTATTGTTATCCTGACAACGCAGAGCCAGGAACTCTTGCAGCTCATCTGCAATAATCAAACCCCAATGCCTACATCTGGCGCGAACGCCATCACCCTTGGCTCCAACACCCTCAGCACCGACGCGATGAGCATCGCGCAAGGCGACAGCATCACTTTTGTCGATGATCCCAATACTGGCGCAGAATACATTCTCGTTATCGGAACCAACGGCAGCGCCGAGGACGAGGCGGGCGCCCCTAACTTTGGCGGCGCGAGCGGTCATCCCATGCAGCCCGGCGACACCTGGACGACGCCGCCCTGGAATACGCCTGGCACCTATCACGTCACCTGTGAGGTTCACCCCACGACCATGAACCTCACCGTGACTGTGACCGGCTAGCTTGCAGATACCGTTCGCTCACCCGTCGTTGAAGGTATACGTATAGAACGAGACCTGGCCCAGTGTATTCAGTTGCGGGCGATAGACCCCAGGGGGCAGGGCGCCGGGCGTTTTAAGCAGGGTCTGAAACTGATCGACCCTCGACTGCGTGATGATAATCACCATTCGCCCGGAGTGGGCAGAGATATAGGTGCGCAGCACAGACAGATCGCCGGTGCGCTGGCCGCTCACCTGCGTGTCCAGAAAGCGAATCGGCTCGTAGGTCCAGATCACGCTGTCATCACTGAATAACAACACCTGCGTGCCCACAGGCAACTGGGCGGCATAACGCGCAATGTCGGTATAGAGGGCGCGCCAGACGACGCCGTTCACCTCATTGGGATAATCGGTGAAATAGTGCTTGATGCTCTGCCCGGCGCTGTAGGAAACGACGATCAGCGCCAGCAGCGCGCCCAGCATGGCCGTTCGCCAGCGGCGGCCAGGGTCCGCCGGAACAAACGACCATTCGATGCTGCGCCAGACACGCTCCACCGCCCGCACGATCTCTTCAAGCGCCAGGGCGGCCAGCAGGCACAGCGCCGGAAGCATCACCAGCAGCCGGGGCCACCAGGGCATATCAATCGTCAGCACCCCGCCCAGCGTCAACGTGCTGACGACCCAGATCACCAGCAGCAGATAGATCGGGCGCTTGATATGCAGCAGTGCGTAGAAAAAGCCAATCGTTACCAGCGCCGCCACCAGCGCATCGAACATGGGATAGAGTGGGCCATACTGATAGCTCTGGTCGGGCAGGCCACCGACGATCAGCGGGACTGCCGCAAGCTGGCGCTGCAAGACAGTCCAGAGGTCCACCGTGCCAAACTGGGCGAGCAGATGAGTCCGTGTCTCGTCGGTCAGATTCAGGATGAGGACTTCCGCCGGGCGCGATTTCAGGGCATCCGCATCTTGCAGGAAATAGACCCCCATCGGGCCAAACGAAATCAGCAGGCTGAGCAGCATCCAGCCGATCATGAACAGCCGCCCTTTGATCCATTGACGATGCAGGAAGAGCAATCCGACGAGGAAGAGCGGCACAATGAGAAAGACGATCCGCGCGCTGAAATAGACCTGCACGCTCAGGCTGAGTCCTACGCCCGCTGCAACCGCTGCGAACGGGTTCTTTTTGCGCAGCGCGCTCACGAGCATCCAGAGCGTCAGCAGAACGACAAAAGGGGCGTGGATGTAGTGGATGCCCATGCGGCTGAACTGGATATGCACGTTGGAGACCGTCATCAAGCCTGCCGCCACAAACGCCACGCGCCGCCCGACAAACTCACGCGCCAGGCCATAGAGCAAGGCTATCGAGAGGACACCGATGATCACCGACGAGAGCCGCAGGCCAAAGAGATCGGCCCCCACGACGCGCATGACCAGCGCGGGGATGCCATAGCCCAGCACCGGCAAGCCATACCAGCCCACCGAAATGAGCGAGGGCACACCGCCGTTCAGCCAGCGATACGCCTCCAGGCCGCAGGCGGCCTCATCGCCATGCACGATATAGGGCTGGGTAGTCAGGTTGGGCAGGCGCAGCAGCAGCGCGGCCTCCAAGACGATCACCAGCAGCACGACA
>Ga0070730_10001988_pt1 | contig 18980 bp, 19 predicted proteins | sample Coa_R1_3_FD_66447 | JGI IMG/M metagenome (GOLD analysis project Ga0070730, IMG submission 66447) | Surface soil microbial communities from Centralia Pennsylvania, which are recovering from an underground coalmine fire - Coalmine... | ecosystem: Environmental > Terrestrial > Soil > Unclassified ... | reverse complement strand
GATTGGGTCTGGGGCATCCTGTTCAGCGACCTGATTGGCAAACACTTCTACCGGGCCATCGGCCCGAAGCTGACGCCGGCCGACCCATTTTTGGGTGACCTGGGCAGTCGCATCCTGTTGGACGAGTCGCGTCATCTGGCGTTCGCCGAGCACTACCTGCGACGCAATGTTGCCCGGATGGAGCCGGCGCGTCGGCGCGCGCTGATCGAGATGCGCGACGACCTCTTCCGGAATCTGCGGGCGATGACCGAACGGGTACGAGCGGATACGGCGGCCTTCGACGTCGACGCCGACGATTTCCTGGGCTGGGTGTGGAGCGACGTCGAGGTGTTCGGCAAGCGGATCGGCCTGGCGGATGGCCGCGGAGATGCGGGCCCACCGCCCCCCGCCGCCCCCCTCAAGTTTGACGGCGCGGCGGCGAGCCCAGCGTCGCTGCCCGATAAAGCGGAGAAAGCCGAGCCGATTGTCGCGCGTTGTTTCGGATGCCTGCTGAGTCTGATCTGCGCTCGCCGGCTCGCCCCAGCTTGAACGGCTCGCCGCGCGGGCGTCGGGCAGCCTGGCCGCGTAAGAACACGCCCCAGCACATCCGCGAGCGTCAGGACGCCTTGCGCGAGCTGTCTCACTGGGACCCGGAAAATGACTTCATCTTCGATTGGCCAAGGCCAGCGGCCGAGCTGGCGGCGGTGGTCGAGGCGCTCACCGCCCACGTGGTCCTGCCCGTGTCGGTGGTCGGGCCGCTGCGGTTGAACCTGGGCGGCTACCACGTCGATGCGACGGACGGACGCCTGGTCGAGGACGCACGCACCACCGACGAGGTCTACGTCCCGCTCGCGCACTCGGAGGGTGGCCTGTCGGCGTCCATGCAGCGCGGCATCGCCGCCGTGCTCGATGGCGGCAGCGTGCAGACCTTCGTACTCCAGGACCGCATGACGCGGGATAGCTGCTTCGTGTTTGAAACCACCGAGGACGCGGTCCTGTGCGCGCGGTGGATCGCCGACAACCGCCAGGCCATGCGGACGTGGCTCCACGATCCGGCCAATCCCCTTTACAGCGAACGAATCGCCGGGGTGGCTCGGCTGAGCCGGCACGCCCGGCTGTGGGAAGTGCAGACCCACGTGCTGGGACCGGCCTGCCACGTGCTCTATCGCTATACGTGCGGTGAGGCGTGTGGGCCGAACATGATCACCCGCAACTCCTTCGCCCTCAACCACGAGTTTGTCCTGCCCCACCTGAAGGCGGCCACGGGATTCGAGCCGCGGCGGGTGCTGGTCGAGGCCAACATGGGCGGCGACAAGAAACCGAGTGCGCAGTACTTCGTCAATGGCGGCCATGGCAAGACCGTCGTGGCCGCCGCCAGCGTGCGAGAAGAGACGCTGCGGCGCATCCTGCGCACGACGTCGAGCGACCTGCAGGCCCTGGAGCACCTGGGCTTGCATGGCAGCCACGCCAGCGGCATGCAATCGGTCGCCTTCACACCGGCATCGGCGATAGCGGCGATCTTCGCCGCGACCGGCCAGGACCTGGGCATGGTCGGGACCAGCAGTATGGCGCACGATACGCTCGAGGTAACCGACGACGGCGTTCACCTGGCCATTCGCCTGGCCGGCCTGGAGGTGGGCACAGTCGGCGGTGGGACGGGGCTGCCGCATGCTCGGGCATTTCTGTCGCTGCTGGGTTGTGTGGGCGAGGGGAGTGCGTACCGCCTGGCGCAGATCGTCGCCGCGGCTGCGCTGTGCCTGGAAATCTCTGCGTCGGCTTCCGCGTCGACGCCGGGCAGCGAGAATTTCGCGCTGGCCCACTTGAAGCAGAGTGGGCGAACATAGTTTCGCTCGCTCAAGCACCGTCCTTCGGCTCAAACGCTGTGGCGCGGAACACGCGGTCGGGATCGATCGTCCGGCACCTGGAAGGGACGTTGCATGCACTACACGAAGCTCGGAAACACGGGGATGGAGTGTCCCGGATCTGCCTTGGCTGCATGGGGTTCGGGGATGCTGAGCGCTGGGTAAGCGCCCTACGCGCCGCATCCGATCGCGGGTCACCAGTAGTCAGGGGGAGAGAATCGTTACCTCGAGTTGGCGAAGCCGCCTGGGATCGACGACCATTTCGATAGCGACAACCTTCCCGCGCGCGATGGTGAAGGCGAATGCCGCACGCGGCCGTCCGTCGGGAGCCCACACGCTACCGGCGGCGCCGTCGATGAGTGCCAGTTGCGCGGTATTGCCCGGCTTCGAGAAGAAGCCCGCCACCGCAAGCGCACCCCGTGACTCGGCCGGCACGCCGACCCGGCTGCCGGCTTTGACGGCGGCAGCGTCGGCGCGAAACACGACCTCCGGGTCGAGCAACGCCAGCAGCGCTTCGAAGTCACCGCCGCGCGCGGCCGCCAGGAACGCGGCGACGATTTCCCGCTGGCGGGCGCGATCGACGTCGGCGACCTCGGCAGCGCGCGCGCGTTCGGCGTCGGGAGCCGCGCCGGCCCCCTGCACGCGGCGGCGTGCGCGGCTCGCGAGCTGCCTGGCGGCGGTCGGAGAGCGGCCGACGATGGGGGCGATCTCCTCGAAGGACACGCCGAACAGGTCGTGCAGCACGAACGCGAGCCGCTCAGGCGGCGCCAGCGTCTCGAGCACGACGAGCAGCGCCAGGCCGACCGAGTCGGCAGTTACCGCTTCGTATTCCGGGTCAACGCCGCCTTCGCGGCTCGCGATCGGATCGGGCGTACGCTCGCCCAGCGACTCCTCGCGGCGCGACTCGCGCGCGCGCAACATGTCGAGGCACACGCGCGCGACGATCGTCGTCAGCCACCCCCCGAGGTTCTTCACGTCGCTCGTGCCGGCGCGGCTGAGATGCAGCCACGACTCCTGCACGGCGTCGTCCGCCTCGGCCAGCGAGCCGAGCATGCGGTAGGCGACCGACCGCAGGTGAGGCCGGTTTGCTTCGAATTGCTCTGCCAGCCAGTCGTGTTGGTCCATCCGTCACATTCCCGCGTCGCGATCCGTCATAGCACTGACGGACGAAAACCCGTCGATGTGACACACACCCCTGAAGGGAGAAACCGCATGAAGATCAAGCTCACCAACGTCTACGTGGACGATCTGGACAAGGCTTTGCGCTTCTACACGGACGTGTTGGGCTTCGTCAAGAAGACCGACGTTGGAGCCGGTGGCTACCGCTGGCTGACGGTCGTTTCACCCGAGGATCCGGACGGTACCGAGCTGCACCTGGAGACGACCGCGGATCCTGCCGCGAAGGCGTACCAGCAAGCCCTGTTTGAGCAGAGCAAACCCGCTGCCATGTTCTTCGTCGACGATGTTCAGCGCGAATACGACCGGATGCAGGGCCTGGGCGCGCAGTTCACCATGCCGCCGACCAAGACGACCGGCTCGACCATCACCATGCTGAACGATACCTGCGGCAACCTGATCCAGTTGACCAAGCTCGACTGGTAATCCTGGTGTTCGTCACGAACGGACCGTAGAAGACCAACAGCGGCGGGCGCCCTCACGCAGCCCGCCTTCACGGACACCGACGCGTCGTTCGGGCCGATAGAAGACCAACAGCGGCTCATCGTCCATGCCGGCGAGGATGCCGAAACGCTCCGCGGGTACATGGCGCCCACGTTTGCCGCGCTCGATCACCTCGGTCGCCGGGTCAATCGTGCCCCAGGCAGCCATCGCGGACTTCATGGGCGCGTACCACGGCGGGCGTTGCCAAGCGACTTCAGACAGCGCCTGGTCGACCGCCGCCCTGGCCGGTTGGTTGTCGTCCGCGGCGTAGGTCGAGGCCACCAGCACGTTGCCGACGCGGCCAGCTTCGCGGACGCCGGCGGCCGGGTCGTCGAGGTGGTTGAGGGAAAACGCGGCGAGCACGATGTCGAACGCACCGCGTTGAAACGGCAGCGCCAGAGCGTCTGCCACGGCCGCCGGTGGCCGGGTTATCGCGGCCGGGGGTGCCCGGCGTCCATTGCGGGAGCCACCCGGCTGCAGTGCTCAACGCCGGAGTGGGGATTCGACTGGTCTGGCGCCTCAGGCCACAGAACGTGGTGAGCGAATGCGATGCCTCCGATGCACCGCCTCGCTGGTTGCCGCACTCCAGGCTGACTTCAGGCCAGGGGCTCCTGCGCATGGCCCTTTGCCGCCACCACCGCGGGACGCGCGACGGTCCCGCGGGACGCGTTCACTTGCGCGATGCGCGCCGCCGCCACTCTTATTCGAGAGTCTGACCGATCGCTCGTCGCAGCACGATCGTGAGGTCCCGGTCGAATTCGGGGCGTGCCGCTTCAGGCAACGCATCCCGCTGCCACACGCAGGCGAACGCGCGTGCGAATGTGCCGATTCGGACGGCGAGTGCACACGCGGCCGTGAAACCGCTACCCCATGGTTCCAGATAGGCGTCGCGCAGCCGCGTGAACCACGCGTCGCCGGGGGGCAGATGGTTCATCTCCTCGAGGAAACGGAACGTGATCACCAGCGACCCAAAGGGATGCGAGACGGACGCGTCGCCCCAGTCGAGCAATCGCACGTGGCCGCCCTTTTGAAAGACGTTCGCCATGTGGAGGTCGTCGTGTTGAATCGTCGCTGGCACCTGGTAAGCGGCGAGTTCGAGGCACAACTCCGAGAAACGCGGAGCGAAGTTCTGGAGCCGGCGGATCGCGTCCGGGTCGAGCGGCAGGTCGTGTGCCAGAAGGTCGGCATAGCGCGCTGGCCACGTCGCGACCCGCAGGTCCGGGACACCATGGGCGAGGTGATCGTCAGCGTGGGCCGCCTCGCCCCGCTGAAGTTCGGCGTAGAGCGGCAAAACCCGCAGCCACATCTCGGGCGGGTTGCCGAGCGCGCGCATCTGCGCGCCCGCGTCGGCCAGGAGAAGCCACCCCCGCTCGGCATCGTGCGCGAGCACCTCAGCGACCCGGTCGGGCCAGCGTGCGAATAGCTCGCCGGTGAGCCGCGGTTCGAATGCCTGCAGCCGTCCGCACGCCTTGAACCAGACCCGGCCGCCAGCCAGCGGCACGCGCAGGACGGTCGCCCACGGTCGCGTGTGCGTAACCTCGATCGGCCCGACGGGGTCGACGTGCGCCCGAATCCAACCTTCGGCGGCGGCCCGGTCCACGATGCTATTTTCGTCTCAAGCGCGGTGCAGTGGACGGACCCGTCAACGCAAGCTGTCCTCTCATGCGCAAGCAGCGGCATGCGCTTGGAATTCAGCATCCCCCGCGAGCACCGTTGCGGCATTGGGCGTACACGACCTGGCGATCAACACGTTCGTGGCGCGGGCAGGCACCGCCGCCTGCACCGAGCCCGGTGCCGGCCTCGGCAAAGATCGCTGCCAGCTCCGAGTAGGAGCGCGCGGTGAGCGCCGCCAGCACAAATGCGAAGAACAGCCCCGGCCACATGTCAAAGGCGGTCGAGGCAGGCCCGCTCAGCGCAACGGGTGTCTACAGCGATGAGCCTGTCTCGCCGAAAGCGGAGATAATGCTCGAGGTGCGCGACAATCTGCGCTGACCTGGATGCAGTCCCGACAACGCAATCTCCACCCGCTGCCCAGGCCGCAACCCGCGCGCGGACGTGGCTCGTTGCTCGTCCCGCTGTCCAGGTCGAGCCGCGAAGCGATCCGCACCAACCTCTGGGCGCTGCCCAGCTTCATGGTCGTGCTGATCGTCGGCCTGTTTGCGGTCACGTACGGCATCGACGCCCAGGCAGCCGCGGGAGTGCTGGTGCTGCCTGCCTGGCTCAGCTCCGGCGGCCCAGATGTTGCGCGCCAGATACTGATCGCGATTGCTACCGCGGTCATCACCGTGGCGGGCGTGGTGTTTTCGATCACGATCCTGGTCCTGCAGCTGGCGTCGCAGCAATTCGGGCCGCGCATGCTGCGCAACTTCATCCGCGACCTCGGCACACAGGCCAGCCTGGGCGCATTCGTGGCGACGTTTGTCTACTCCGTGCTGGCACTCCAGGTGGTCACCGATCCACCCCAGAGCTTTGTGCCGCACCTGTCGACCAGCGTGGCGGTCGCGCTGGTGTTGCTCGATCTGGGCGTGCTCATCTACTTCATCGACCACGTTGCGTCATCGATCCAGCTGACATCAGTCGTGTCAGATATTGCGCAGGACTTCCGAACGACACTTGCCCAGCTGCAAGCCGACGAGTGGCAACTGGTGCAGCGCGGTGCAGCCGCCGATGATCTGGTCGCGGTCGCCCGCACCGCGGACATGGGTGACTCGATCGCCGCGCAAGAGAGCGGATTCCTGCAGGCCGTCGGTTACAAGCGCCTGGTCGCTATTGCCACCCAGTCGGACGCGGTCATTCGGCTCCTCCACCGGCCGGGGCATTTCGTGGTTGCCGGTCAACCGCTGGCCCGAGTCATCCCGCCGAGCGCTGTCGGGGTGGTATCGCGCGCGCTCGTGCGCACCCACCTGGTGGGGCCCAACCGAACCCTGACGCAGGATCCAGGCTTTGCGATCGATCAACTGGTCGAGGTGGCGCTACGCGCTCTTTCGCCCGCGGTCAACGATACCTTCACGGCGTTGAATTGCATCGATTGGCTGGGGGACTGTCTGTGTCATGCGTACAGCCAGCGACTGCCGAGCGGCATCTATTGCGATGCGTATGGCACCGTGCGGGTGATCGAACCCGTGATCACGTACGAGCGCTTGTTGAAGGGCGCCACTGACAAGATCCGGCAAGCCGGCAGGGGGATGCCGGCCATTCTCATTCGGCAACTCGAGAGCCTGCAGAAAGTCATGACCCTGGTGGCGACACCGGTACAGCGGGAAGCGCTCTTGCACCACGCCCGGATCTTGCTCCGCGCCAGTGAAGAATCGGTCAGCGAGGAATCCGACCAGCGCGACGTCCAGGCCGCGTTCGATCTGTTGCTGGCGATCACCAGCGACTTGTGGGACGGCTAGCCGGGTGCCGCATGAGTCGAGTGCCCCACCGCCGCGTGAGCCGACACCACCTGTCTCGCGCGGTGGCCGAGGCATTCGACTGGTCAGACACGCTTTAGGCGAACGGCCGCGATGGCCCGAGCAGGCCACCCTCACCGCTCGCGATCCCGGTCCGAGGACCGCCGCGGGCGATCTCTGGCGCGGCGTCACGCGGGTCCTGATTGGCCAGCCGATTCCCGCTACGCACGCAGACGAGCGGCTGAGCAGGGTCAAAGCCCTGGCGGTCCCGTCCTCGGACGCGATTTCATCGGTGGCGTATCGTCCCGAGGCTGCGCTGCTGGCGCTGGTCGCGATCGGGTTGGTCCGGGTGTTCATCCTGCACGGTCCGGCGGCGGACGGAGTGCCGCGTGCGCCAGTGGCTGGCGGCGAGGCGGTCGGCGTGCTGCTCGTCCTGAAGGCGATGGCCCAGCTCGACCAGGCGTGGCGCGCTCAGAGCGCCAACCATGTCCCGAGGGCGTGCGGCACCGTGGTCACGAGCGTGCCATACCACCTGGAGCGCGAACCGGTGTCTGCCCAGGTCCGGCACATCATTCCTGAAGCCGGTAGCCAACCGCGGGCTCGGTCTTGATCAGGTGCGTGCCGAGTTTCTTGCGCAGGGATGTAATGACCGGCCGCAAGTAGTTCACCTCGTTCTCGAACTGGGGTCCCCAAACACGGTTCAAGAGCAGCCGATGGGTGAGGACGCGTCCGCCTGATAACGCCAGTTCCTTGAAGAGCTCGTATTCAATGGGCGTCAGGTGGACCTCCTCGCCGCTGACACTCACCAGGCGCCTGTCAACGTCCAGGCGCACGTCGCCAAATTGCAGCAGCGATTGGGTCCCGGCGTGGCGCATGGCTACCCGGATGCGCGCATGGAGCTCCTGCAGTCCGAATGGCTTGGTGAGATAGTCGTCCGCACCGGCTTCCAGTGCGCGTACCTTATCGGCCTCTTCACCCATGACCGACAGGACGATGATCGGCACTTTCGACCAGGCTCGGATGTTCTCGATCGCGCTCAGCCCACCCATTTTCGGCATGGCGAGATCGAGCAAGACGACGTCCGGGCGCCAACTGTCGACTTTGCCAACCCCTTCGGCGCCGTCAGACGCAACTTCAATCGCATAGCCCAGCATTTCCAGACCGCGCCGCACCGCGGTGCGGACTTCGGCTTCGTCGTCGACCACGAGCACGCGGGTCGGCACGCGGTCAGGCCACTGAGGAAGGAATGCGAGAGCTCATCGCAGGCTGGGCCGGGGACGGAATGGTGAAGGTGAACGCCACACCGCGCTGTCCGACGTTTTCCGCCCAGATGCGGCCGCCATGTGCCTCGACGATGCCCCTGGCGATCGACAATCCGAGGCCGGCTCCGCCTGGCGCCACGCTGAGCCGATAGAACTTGTCGAAAAGCCGATCCGGCTCCGACGGTGGAATATGGCTGCCTGCGTTGAACACCGTCACCCGCAGCTGTTCGCGAACGACTTCGGCGGAAATCGAAATCGCCGAGCCGGACGGTGAGTGTCGGCCGGCGTTGTCGAGCAGATTGGTGAGCACCTGACTGATCTGCACGAAATCGAGCGACGTTGGCGGGACGGGCGCGGCGAGCTCCACTGCGATCGGGTGGTCGGGCAGCAGCGGTTGCATGCGGTCCAGCACATCACTGATCACGTCGGCGATGGACACCCATTCGAGGTTCGGGCGCAGGGCGCCAGCCTCGAGCCGCGACATATCCAGCAGGTTGCTGACCAGACGGGTCAAACGGTCCGTTTCGCGGTTGATCCCTTCGGCCAGCTCCGTGTGTACCCCGCGTGTCCCGCCGGTTTCATCCAGCAAGGCAGTTACCGAAGCCTTGATCGCCGCCAGTGGCGTTTTGAGCTCGTGTGAGACGGACGAGATCAGCGCCGTTTTCAGCCGCTCGCTCTCCTGGAGAGCGAGCGTTGATGCCTGCTGCGCGGCAATATTCTCGCGCTCGACGGCCACCGCCAGCTGGTTGGCGAAGGCATCCAGTAACTGTCGGTCGTCGGCGGTCAGCTCGCGGTGGTCCTTCTTTGGCCCGACCACCAGGACCCCTTCGACGCGGGCCTCGATGCGCAAAGGCACGTGAATCTGCGTCGGCTGGCGCGCCTCAGATGCGGATCCACGCGATTCAGCCGCCGCGGCATCTGGTGCCAGGTCGGTCCCAACGCGGACGTTGTTGCGTGATTGGACCCAGATGGCGACGAGTCGCCCGTCGTCTACCGCCTGCCGCAGCCAGAAGGCTTCGTCAGGGACTTCCTCCAGCACACCTGAGGATGCCTCGTGCCGAAAGCCGTCTCCCGCCTTGAGGTACAGGCGACTCCCACCCAGCCCGAGTGTGTCGTTCAGCCGCCACAACGCCAGCGCGTACACCGGCTGCATCTGCGAACTCGACAGGGCGGCATGACTGACGTGATAGAGCAACTGTGTGTGCCGTTGCCGCAGGTCCGCCTCCTGGGCTCGACTGCGCGCCACAGCCAACAACTGGCCGATGATGACAATCGTCACGAGCAGGGTGCCGAGGGCCACGTATTCGCCGGGGTCGTCCACCGTGAACGCGTGGAGGGGCGGAATGAAGAACCAGTCGAAGGCGAGAAATGCCAGGACGGAGGCCACGAGCGCCGGGTAGAGTCCACGGCGACTTGCCAGAATCGCGATGCCGATGATGTACAGGTTTGAGATATTGCCGACGTGGTTGACGCTCTCAATCGCGCCGATGACCACCGAGATGCCGGCGACGACGGCGAGTGCAATAAGCGTGTCAGCGGCAGCCGTACGCCAGTTCATCGCTGGGATCGCCGTACGATGTGCACGTCCACATCTCTGGTCCGTTGCAGGACGTCGCGGACGATCGAGCCACCACTTCGGGATGGCCAGCCACCAAACAGCTCGCGTAACCACGAGTGGGTCTCTGCGGCTAGCACAATCTGCGATGCGCCCATATCGGTGGCAAAGCCCACCAACGTATCGGCGACGTTGGCGTCGGCAATCAGGGTGTGCACCTCCGCGCCCAGGGCGCGCGCCAATTGCAGAGCCCGGACGGTTTCCTGGTGGCCCACCGATGCGTCACCCTGGAGACCTGCGCCGGGCTCGCTGATCTGCAGCACGATCAGGCTGCCCCGCAAGCGATCCGCCAGGTGGACCCCACGCCGTACAAGAGACTGTGCTTCATCTCCGCGCAGCACGCAAACCAGCACGGTTTCGATCGACGGAGCTGGAACCGGGCGTTCTTCGAGATCACCACGTTCTTGAAGCTTACGCTGGGTGTGCAATGCCTTTTGCCGAAGCGTTAACTCGCGCAGCGCGGTCAGGGTGTCGAGGTGGAAAAAGGCCTCCAGCGCGCGCTCGACCTGGCCCCTGGGCTGTACGTTGCCGCGTCTTAACCGCTTACGTAGCGCCTCCGGCTGATAGTCGACCATTTCGAGCTCGTCGGCAGCGTCCAGCACCCAGTCTGGCAGCGTTTCGGCGACCGTGACGCCAGCCAGAAGTTGCACGGTCTCGTGCAGGCTCGCGAGGTGTTGCACGTTGACCGTGCTGATGACGTTGATGCCGTACTCGCGCAGAGCGAGCACGTCCTGGTAGCGCTTCACCTGTTTCGAGCCGGGAACGTTGGCGTGGGCGAGTTCGTCAACGAGCGCCACCTGAGGCTGGCGAGCGATGACCGCGTCGACGTCCATCTCGTGCAACACCTGGCCGCGGTAGTCCAGGGCTCTCGAAGGAACGATTTCTAGATCGCCGACCGCGGCGACGGTGTGGGGCCGGTTGTAGGTTTGCACCCAACCGACTACCACATCGGTGCCGCGGTCTCGGCGGCGGAGTCCCTCCTGGAGCATCGCGTAGGTTTTGCCTACCCCAGGCGCGTAACCGAGATAAACGCGCAGCCAGGCTTTCACATCAGCTCAGGATTTCATTGGCGCCAGCGCGTCGAGGGCAAGGTTGAGCTTGAGGACGTTGACGCGTGGTTCACCGAAGATCCCCAGATCACGCCCGGTGATGTGGCTGTTGATCAGGTCGCGTACCTGCTGCTCCGGCACCGAGCGCGCCTTTGCCACGCGCGGACCTTGCGCCAGGGCCGCATCCGGTGAAATGTCCGGGTCCAGGCCGGACGCTGACGTGGTCAACAGGTCCGCGGGCAACACGGTCAGACCTGGATTCTCAGCCTTCAATGCCGCCGCGTCGCGGGTCACCCGATCGATCAGCTTCTGGTTCGTGGGCCCCAGGTTGGAACCACCCGAGCTGGTGGCATCCCAGCCATCAGCCCCAGCCGCCGACGGGCGAGGATGAAAATACGCGTCCTTGTCGAAGGCCTGGGCAATGAGCTCGGAGCCAACCGGATTGCCGTCCTTGCCGTTGATGATGCTGCCCTGCGCCTGGTAAGGGAAGGCAACCCCGCCTACGAGCGTGACGAGCACCGGGTACAGCCCGCCGCAGATGAGCAGCAGGACAACTGAAATGCGTAATGGAGCCAACATGGATGCTTCCTCAATCCTCCGTGCTGGAGGTCGCGATGCGGACACGCGACGGTAGTTGAGACTCGACCATGAGCGCTCGCGGAGAGTTCGGTCGTGCGCAGCGTCGAAGCGCTCCCGCGCTAAGGCGTGGTTGCATCACAGACCGCCGATCAACGGGGCGACGAGCAGGTCGATGATTTTGATGCCGATGAACGGCACGATGATGCCGCCGATACCATAGATGGAAATGTTTCTGAGCAGCAGCGCGTCGGCACTACTCGGCTTGTAGTTCACGCCGCGCAGGGCGAGCGGAATCAGCGCTGGGATGATCAGCGCGTTGAAGATCAGCGCCGACAGGATGGCGCTCTTGGGTGTTGCCAACTGCATGATATTCAGCGCCTGGAGCCCGGCAAACACCACCACGAACATTGCGGGAATGATGGCGAAATACTTCGCCACGTCGTTCGCAATGGAGAATGTTGTAATCGCGCCGCGGGTGATGAGTAGCTGCTTGCCGATCATGACCACGTCGAGCAATTTGGTCGGATCCGAGTCCAGGTCCACCATGTTGGCGGCCTCTTTGGCCGCGCTGGTGCCCGAGTTCATGGCCAGCGCAACATCGGCCTGAGCCAGGGCCGGCGCGTCGTTTGTGCCGTCGCCAGTCATGGCCACCAGCTTGCCGCCAGCCTGCTCGTCGCGGATGAGCTGGATCTTGTCCTCAGGCTTGGCCTGGGCCAGGAAGTCGTCGACGCCGGCTTCTTTGGCGATGGTTGCCGCCGTCAACGGATTGTCGCCGGTGACCATGATGGTGCGGATACCCATCCGACGGAACTCGTCGAACCGCTGGTGGATGCCCGGCTTGACCGTGTCCTTGAGGTACACCAGGCCGTAGATATCCATGTCAACGCAGACGGCCAACGGGGTACCGCCCTCGGAGGAGATCGTCGCGGCATGTCGGGTAAGGTCCGCTGAGGACTGGCCGGTGAGTGCCTCGATCGCATCGACAGCGCCCTTCATGGTGCGTTTGCCGTGGTCGACGATGCCGCTCATGCGTGTCTCCGCGCTGAATGGGATCAGCTCGACTCCAGACTGAGCCGCGTTCGTTTCAGCCGGCCCGCCAACTCCAACAAGCACTCCAGCACGAGCTGGCACGGGCTCGCTTGACAGGCCATTCCCAATCCGCTTGACACCGCGTTGTTCGGCGAGCGAGACGATGGATTTGCCTTCGACGGTCTCGTCGGCCAGTGAGGAGAGCAGCGCCGCCTCGGCTAGCTCCGTTTCGGTGTGGCCATGGACCGGGATAAACTGATGAGCCAGCCGGTTGCCGAACGTGATGGTGCCGGTCTTGTCCAGCAGCAACACGTTGATGTCTCCCGCCGCTTCGACCGAACGGCCCGACATGGCCAGTACGTTGAATCGCGTGACTCGATCCATGCCCGCGATACCAATCGCCGAGAGCAGCGCGCCGATGGTGGTCGGTATCAGACACACCAGCAGCGCAACGACCGTGGCGACGTCCAGCGGTGAGTTGAGGAACTGGGCGAATGGCACCAGGGTGACGCAGACGATGAGGAAGATGATGGTGAAAACTGCCAGCAATGCCGTTAGTGCAATTTCGTTGGGAGTCTTCTGTCGCTGCGCGCCTTCGACGAGCGCGATCATTCGGTCGAGGAACGTCTCGCCCGGGTTGGCAGTGATCTTGATGCGCAGCGTGTCGCTGGTCACCTGCGTGCCGCCAGTGACCGAGCTGCGGGTGTCGGTGCCTGGTTCCTTGAGCACCGGCGCCGACTCACCGGTGATGGCGGCTTCGTTCACGTAGGCAACACCCAGAACGACGTCGCCGTCACCCGGAATGATGTCGTTGGTCTGGACCACCACCACGTCGCCCTTCCGCAAATCGGACGACGTCACCATTTCGATCGTGCCGTCGCTCTTCATGCGTCTGGCTGGCGTTTCCTTTTTGGTCTTGCGGAGCGTTGCCGCCTGGGCGCGACCCCGACCCTCGGCGACCGCCTCGGCGTAGTTGGCGAAGACGACCGTCAGGATCAGGATGATGGTCACCAGAAAGTTGTAGCCGCTGGTGGCGGCGGCTCCGCCGAAGATCGTCGGACTGATGGTCAACATCAGCGTCAGCACGGCGCCGATTTCGACCACGAACATAACTGGATTGCGCCACATCCAGCGCGGATCCAGCTTGATCACCGATTGCCAGATGGCCGGGATCAAGGTGTCGGTATTGAACGTTGCGTTGCGTTGTCGCGAAGTTGTGGTCATGCGGGTCACTGCCTCAGGAAAACGTCAGCCCGGACCACATGGCGAAGTGCTCCGCTAGCGGGCCCAGCGCCAGAACCGGGAAGAAGGTCAACGCGCCAATGATGAGCACGGTGCCGGCGAGCACGCCCCCGAAGAGGCGACCGTCGGTCCGCAGCGTGCCAATTGTCATCGGCACTTCCCTCTTGGCGGCCATTGACCCGGCCAGCGCCAGCATGAGCACGATGGACACGTAGCGGCCGAGCGTGATGACGACTCCACCACTCGCATTCATCCAGGGTGTGTTCGCGCCGATGCCCGCAAAGGCGGAGCCGTTGTTAGCTGCCTGGGAGGTGTACATGTACATCAGCTCGCTGAACCCATGCGGGCCCGGGTTGGACAACGCAGTGAGATCCAGACTGAACGCGAAGGTCACCGCCATCGCAAACAGGATGAGCATGGGATGCATCAAGAACGCTGCCGCGGCGAGTTTGACCTCATACGCCTCGATCTTCTTGCCCAGAAACTCCGGCGTGCGCCCGACCATGAGACCGGTGAGAAACACGCCGAGGATGGCGAAGACGATCAAGTTGATCAAGCCGACGCCCTTGCCACCGAACACCATGTTGAGCAACATCTGGGAAATGGGCGTGATGCTCGCCAGTGGCGTCAGGCTGTCGTGCATGGCGTTGATGGTGCCGGTCGTGAAGGCCGTCGTCGACGTCACGAACATCGCCGTCAAGCCTTGACCGAACCGCAGCTCATGGCCCTCCATATTGCCCTGGGCTGGATTCAGCCCCAGGGCTACCAGGAGCGGGTTATTCAGCATTTCACCGACGTAGGCGATCACCAGAAACACCGCGAAGAAGCTGCCCATGACCCAGAAGAAGGTCCACGCCTGCTTCATCCGGTTGATCATGCTGCCCAGCGTGACAATGAGCCCCATCGGGAGCAGCGCCATGAGCACGTTTTCCAGGACGTTGCTGATCGGGTTCGGATTCTCGAACGGGTGCGCCGAATTGGCGTTGAACCAGCCGCCGCCGTTGGTGCCCAGGTGCTTGATCGACGCCAGGGCAGCCACCGGTCCACGGGTGATGACCTGCTGACCCTGCGAAGTTGCCGAGGGAGTCGGCACGGGCGTTGGCGCCGTGGACTGGTCGGTAGTGGTTGCCGGCGCGGCCGCGGGAGGCGTGAGCGCGCCGTTCAGGGTGTTGACGGTCAATGCGCCGTCGAATGTCGCCGGTACGCCGAGGGCGACAAATGCGAGTGCCGCCACGAACGAAATGGGCAGCATGACGCGGGTGATGGCGCGGGTCATGTCGACGTAGAAGTTGCCCAACCCGACGCTCCCACCCAGGCCACGAATGAACGCGATACCGCAAGCGAGACCTGTCGCGGCGGACGTGAACTGGGGAAAGATGATCGCGAACAGCTGGCTGAAGTACGACAGCGTGTTCTCCCCGCTGTAGTTCTGCCAGTTCGTATTGGTCACGAAGCTCAGTGATGTGTTGAACGCGAGCCACGGATTGACCGGACCCTGTCCGTCCGGGTTGAGCGGCAAAAGTTGCTGCACCTCGAGAATCACAAAGAGGATGGCCCACATCACGAAGTTGGTGAGGAGCATCGCTTTGATGTAGGCGGGCCAGCGCTGGTTTTCGTTGGGATCGACTCCGCTCAGTCGATAGATGCCGTTGTCGATCGGATCGAACACCCGATCCAACACGGTCCGCTTGCGGGTGAACACGGCGGCCATATAGGTCCCCATCGGGACTACCAGTAGCATCAGAATCGCCACAACGATCAACATCTGGAGGATGTCAAAACCCATGTGCGGACCTCAGAACTTCTCGGGCCGAAACAGCGCAAAGCCGAGATAGACGAACGTCAGCACAACCACCAGGGCCAGGAAATAAATGCCCATGTCTCTCCTCGCTTTGACTCGACCGCCGCCGCGGCCCTTCAACGGCGGAGGATCCAGAGTTGCTCGAGGTCCAGGCGCACGCAAAAGACTGTCGTTGGCAATCCGAATCACAGGTTAGCGGTCGATAATTAGGGAACCGTTAGGGCCGGGCGCCTTGCGCGCTAGGAATTCGTTAGATCGCCGATGGCCGTGGTTCTGCATGTCGGACCGCCGGGGCGGCCGCCACTCCGAGGTCTCGCTAGAGCAGTGACTCCAGGACGCTGAAGCTCTCGCCGTCGTCTCCGAGCCCGGAGGGGCTGGCTAAGGCCTGGCCGCCACGACTGACCATGGTGATGGCGTGACCGCCCGCCTGAGCGACCGTCACCGTTTGCCCGTCCTTGACCGCCGACGCCTGACTGAAGGTGATCGTTCCGAAGGCATCCAGCGGCAGCAGCCGGCCACGCCTGGCGCTGGGCGCTTCCACCACCCACTCTGCCGATGACAGGGAGGACCTGTACGGGACGGTCAGTTGGTACGTCTGTCCGCTGGTGTTGTTGACGAAAGCGATTTGCCATTGCCCGTTCGCACGTTGCTCGATCGAGATGCTGATTGCGTCGCCCGCGCTGATCGGCAATGGCACCGGTCGCGAGGATTGGGGCAGCGTTTCGACCCAGGCCTGGTACTCGGTCCGACCGTGGCCCAGAACGGTCTCCTGGGTGCCGGCTTGAATGAGGTCGGTGCCGCGTACGCCGCCAATTCCGACCCAGGTCGCGTCTGTGCCGGCGGGCGAATCCGGTGCGAACTGAGGCACGGTCCAGGTGCCGCTCACGGCGGTGTAGCGGCCGGTCGTGGCGGCGTAGCCGGCCCAGTTACGCGACTCGGGATTATCCCCGCCGGGAAGCCCAGAGCTGGCGAGCTGGCGTGCAGCCAGTTTGGCCAGTTGGTCCAGACCGACGAACTCCTCGGCTAGCCCGACCAGCCCTCCAAGCAGCAGCACCGCGAGGAGCGGCTTGAGTGCGGCCTGTACAAACCTGCGGCCGGGGCCGGGCTGGCGCGGCCACTCGGGAACGTTGCTGGGAAGCATGCCAGGTCCGAATAACGAGTATCGCAGGCGTTCGGAGTCGTGGAGGGAGTGTGGTGGCTTCGCAGCGCTGCGGCGTCGGACGAGCCCGACTATTCGGACGCGGAGGAAGACGCGCGACAGGCGATCGCCCTGGCCTTCGAACAGCCGTGGTGTCTGGCCGAACTTGAGCCTCGCGTCGCCCGCTTTGATGCCGCGGTGAGCGCGCTCGCGCACGCCCAAAAACGTTGACAAAACATTGAGCGATTGGCCTCGCCCGTTGATCCGTTGTTGACACATTGACGCCGATACTTCAGGGGTAGATATGACTGAAGTACGCGTGCAGGTGCAGGATCGACCGGCTGGCAAACCAGCGACCGGTCGGTACCGCAGCGTGCTGCTGGTCGAAGATGAGGCCACCTTTCGGCGCGTCATTGCGAGGAACCTCAGTGGCCGCGGGTTGCTGGTTCGCGAAGTCGGCACGGCCGACGAGGCGGTGGCGCTTTCAACTGCCGATCGCCCCGACCTCATGCTCCTGGATATCAACCTGCCGGACCGCTCCGGTTGGGACGTCATGCGCGAACTCCGCCGGCAAGGCATCGACGTGCCGACCATCGTGGTCTCGGCGGTACGCGTCAGCCAGAGCCGACTCGAGGAGTTTCATCCGATGGCGTACCTGCCCAAACCTTTCCCGTTGGAGGCGCTCCTCCGGCTGGTCTTCAAGACCTCGAGCGGCGAACCTCGAGGACCTACGGAGAACCCGGACACAGACCTATGAACCCTACCCTGGTGCACGAAATCGAAACGATGTTTCAGGCGCCCGCTGCGCCTTCGAAACTGAAGTGCGCAGCACCGTTGGAGATCGCAGCGTGCATGCTCCGATCGCCGGCAAGCCAGACGACCGCAACCACGGTCGTGGGCGTACTCGGCTGCGACGACGTAGATGCATTTCACGCGCTCGTGGCGGAGATCGGATCGGAGTGCGGCCTGGACGCAGCGGTGACGATTCGGCAAGGCTCGTACGCTGTCCGCTTCAGCCGCCTCACGGAGACTATCATTCACTGAGCGACATCATGGTTGACCTGGACCATCGACCTGTCCGGGTGCCCCCACCAGACGGCCGGCCGAGCGCCGACGAGATGCTGGACCGAGTCCGCCAGCAGGCCGGCGGCGGCGCGCGGGGCCGGCACCGCGTCTACCTGGGTATAGCGCCGGGCGTCGGCAAGACGTATACCGCCCTCGAGGAGCTCCACCGCCGCAAAGAGCGCGGCACCGACGTCGTCATCGGCTTCATCGAGACCCACGGCCGGCCGAAGACTGCCGAGCTGGCGGCCGGACTGGAAGCGGTGCCGCGCAGGCAGATCGCCTACAAAGGCGTGACCGTCGAGGAGATGGACACCGACGCTGTCGTCCGGCGCCACCCGGCGCTGGCTTTCGTGGACGAGCTCGCCCATACCAACGCGCCAGGCTCAAAGCACGAAAAACGCTGGCAGGACGTCGAGGACCTGCTCGAGGCGGGCATCACCGTCATCAGTACGGTGAACATTCAGCACCTGGAAAGCCTGGCGGACCTCGTCGCGAATGTCACCGGCGTCCAGGTCCGCGAGCGCGTGCCAGATCGCGTCCTGGATGGCTGCGACGAGGTCGAGTTGATCGACATGTCGCCGCACGCGCTCCGCCAACGCATGAAGCACGGCAACATCTACCCGCCCGAGCGCGCCGAGCGAGCACTCACCCAGTTCTTCCGCGAGGGCAATCTGATTGCCTTACGCGAGATGGCCCTCCGGAAAGTAGCTCAGGTGTGCGAGCAGGATCTCGAGCACTACATGAAACACGAGGGCATCGACGCCGCGTGGTCGGCCGGCGAGCGGGTGATGGTGTGCGTCGACGATCAGCCCACGGCGCAGAACCTGATGCGCCGCGGGTGGCGCCTGGCAAATCGGTACCAGACCGACTTGCTGGCAGTCTTTGTCGAAACGGCGCGCTGGGCGTCCGCGGCGCCCGACGCCAGACGCGCGGTTGAGGACAACCTCCGCTTCGCGGAGGACCTGGGCGCCGAACTTGTGCGCATCCGGAGTAACGATGTCGCGAGGGCCTTGATGCAGGTCGCCCACGAAAAGAATGTCGGCGCGATCGTCATCGGGCATTCGCGCCACGGCCGACTGCACGAACTGTTGCGCAGATCGATCGTGCAGAACCTGCTACGGCTCGCCGCTGACGTGGATGTCCACGTCGTGGCCGACCGCGACAAAGGCGAGCACTGAGCGCGGCGATGCGGTACGCGATCGGCGAGTGCGTCGACGGGCGCTACCGGATCGAGGGCGTGCTAGGACAGGGCGGGTTCGGCGAGACCTATAAAGCATTGAACACCGCGACCGGGCAGACGGTCGTCCT
>Ga0070730_10001986_pt1 | contig 18994 bp, 7 predicted proteins | sample Coa_R1_3_FD_66447 | JGI IMG/M metagenome (GOLD analysis project Ga0070730, IMG submission 66447) | Surface soil microbial communities from Centralia Pennsylvania, which are recovering from an underground coalmine fire - Coalmine... | ecosystem: Environmental > Terrestrial > Soil > Unclassified ... | reverse complement strand
GTTGATGCCGTACCAGTGCGCCGCCACCTTGCTGACCGCGTAGGGGCTGCGCGGATAGAACGCCGTCGCCTCGCTCTGCGGCGGATGCGCCGCGCCGAACATCTCCGACGAGCCGGCCTGATAGACCCGCACCTCGACGCCATGATGATCCATGTGGTCGCGCACCGCCTCGAGCAGCCGCAACGGCCCCATGGCCACCGCGTCGGCGGTGTATTCAGGCACCTCGAACGAGACCTTCACATGGCTCTGGGCGCCCAGATTATAGACCTCGTCCGGACGCACCTTCTCCAGCACCCGCCGGAGCACCGTCGCGTCGGTCAGATCGGCGTAGTGAAGGGTAAAGCGGGCGCCGGGCGTGTGCGGGTCCTGATACAGGTGGTCGACCCGATCGGTATTGAACAGGCTCGCCCTGCGGACGAGGCCATGCACCTCATATCCCTTGCTGAGCAGAAGTTCCGCAAGATAGGAGCCATCTTGCCCGGTAACGCCAGTAATGAGCGCACGCCTCGCCATCGACAGCTCCGAATCAAGGATGATATGAAGAATTATTGCCGCGAACTTGTCCGCCGTCATTTCGATGGGCGGCGGTTGGCGATCCTCGGCAGGTAGAGAACGCGAATATCGACGAGTTGTTCCAGCGCCCTAATCGCGCCATGCGGCTGTCCGTGTTTTTTTCTAAACCCGAGAGAGAAAATACCGCGCCCGGCGTTGACGTGGCGACGTGCCACCGAGCAAGCGAGATGGTCTCATGGCGATCACAGAAACTTCTCATGAAATGGCCGACATGGCGTGGGATCCCGCCACATTCTCGGCGAAGTTCGATCGGGAGCCGTTTGGCTTCGAACACAACCTGTCCGGGCTCGACTTGTTCAAGTTCGACAACCTGATTTCGCTGGCTGAGAAATATGCGGCATTCGACCAAGATTATTTCGTGGCCGAAAGCGCGCCGGCACCGGGCGCGGAATTCTATTCGGTGCGGACCCTGTTCCGGCCGCCCCATGAGGTGCTGCCGCGCCTCGACACCGGGGCCTACCGCATTTTGCTGAAGCGGCCGGAGAACTTCGACAAGGGCTTCGCCGAACTGCTTCGGCACCTGTTCGCCAAGGTCGTCGAGGCGTCCGGGTATCTTGCCGGCGAAGAGATCGTCCGCCTGCAATCCGGCATATTCATCAGTTCCGCGACCGCGACGACGCCGTTCCATTTCGATCCGGAAGTGAACTTCTTCTGCCAGATCGAAGGCGACAAGATCTACCACGTCTATCCGCCCGACGCGGTCACGGAGGCCGAGCTCGAGCGGTTCTACAAGCGCGGGATCATCAACATCGGGCAGCTCGATCTCGCGAGGCGACCGCAGAATCGGGAATTCGTCTTTTCGCTTCGCGCCGGTCGCGGGCTTCATCAGCCACAAAACGCGCCGCATTGGGTCGAGGCTGGTAATTCGCGCTCCATCTCCTATAGTTTCGTGTTTGAAACTGCCTCGTCCCGGGCAAAGGGTCGCGCACGTTCCTGCAATCATTACCTTAGAAAGTTCGGGTTCAACCCCTCGCCTCCCGGCATCAATCCGGTCGTCGACGCGGTCAAATCGGGGACGATGCAGTTTGTGATCCCGGCCCGTCAGAGCGTCGCGCGCTCCGTGCGCCGCGTCCTCGGGCGTTAATTCCGTGTCCCAGGGAAAGACTATGGAATCACCAACTGTCGACCCACTCGTCCGTGCTCCCGAGGCTGACGGCGAGCGCCCGCTGCTTCAGGACCCAGACGGCCAATTCGCCCGGAACTACAACCGGTCGAGCTTCATGTTCGAGCATGGCTTCACCGGCAATCCGATCTTCGAGCTGCCGAGCCTGGTCGAGCTATCGCGGCGCCTGCCCGATCATCCGCTGTTTGCCTACTGGTCCAACGGACCGGTTACCGTCAATGATCGTTGGGAAGCCGGTCTGCGCGCGCGCGCCAGCCTGCAGGAGACGATCGCGAACATCGCCGAGAACAATTCCCTCGTCATCCTGAAGCATGTCGAGCAGGATCCGGTATTCGCCCCGTACTTCCAGAAATTTCTCAAGCAGGTCGTCGATTTCAGCGGCCCGCAGATGAGAAATGACGTGACCGTCGGCGAAGTCCTGATCCTGATCAGCTCGCCCAACCGCGTAACATCGTACCATATCGATGCGGAGACCAATTACCTCGTCCAGGTCACCGGCAATAAGACGGCACATATCTTTCCGCATAACCGGCCGACGATCGTGACCGACGTCGAACTGGAGCGCTTTCACGCCGGCGACTTCAACGGCGCCGTTTACAAACAGGCGAGCCAGGAGTTCGCCACGACCTACGACCTCAGAGCCGGTCACGGCATCCACATTCCCACGCACGCGCCGCATTGGGTGCAAAACGGCAATAACGTATCGGTCGCCCTCAGCGTCAATTTCGAACTGAAATCGGTCGCCGACTTGTCGATGATCTATCGTTTCAACCGCTGGCTCCGCCACGCCGGAGCCACGCCATCGTCGCCCGGCACCCATCCGAAGCGGGACAGCGCGAAACTTGCCGTGACGAAGACCGCGATCGCCATCAAGAATCTGGTCAAACACGAAGCAGCGGGGCCGTCCTGGACGACTTGGAGCCCCTAACTTCTCGTTGAAGCAGATCGGTTATTGACCTGTTGTTTCGACCGTCGCTCGGCCGTTCCCCTCGCAGCACATTCATAAAAAAATAAAATGCAATGAACTTTCCAATTTTCTCTTCGTTTTCGATCTGCTGCCTTGAACCCGCGTGCGAGACACAGGAATGGCTCTGGTACGGACAGCCAAGGAAATCGATCCCGACGGGCGCAGCCAGTCGTTGTCGGTTCACGCTCTTTTCTCCACGGTGGCGCACAACCAGCCCGAGAAAAAAGCCGTCCTCCATGAGGGGGGCAGCCTGAGCTACCGCGAGCTGGCCCGCGCCGCCGATCAGATAGCGGCTCATCTGGCCGCGATGCTGATCGGCCCGGGCGCACTTGTCGGCCTTTGCAGCGAAGCTTCCCCGGGCACGATCGCCGCCATCCTGGGAATCCTGAAGGTCGGCGCCGCCTACGTTCCCTTCGACCCGTCCTATCCGGACAAGATGCTGGATTTCATCCGGCAGGACAGCGCGCCGGCGGTCGTCCTGCTCTCCCGCCAGCAGAGCGAGCTGTCCGCTGCCAAGCCCCGTTGGGCCGGCGCCACGCTGATCATCGAGGATCTGCTCGACCGCGCGCCCGGCCAGTTTTCCGGAGACGCGGCCGTCACGCCCGACGACCTCGCCTATATCATGTACACCTCCGGCTCTACCGGCCGGCCGAAGGGCGTCATGGTCCCCCACCGCGCGATCACGCGCCTCGTGCGGGATACCGATTATGCCTACTTCGGCGAAGACGAGGTCTTTCTCCAGCAGGCCCCGCTCGCCTTCGACGCCTCGACCTTCGAGATCTGGGGCGCCCTGCTCAACGGCGCCACGCTTGCCCTGCCCTCCGGCGGTCGCGCCTCGCTCGACGACATCGCCCAGGCGATCGGCCGGTTCAACGTCACGACCCTGTGGCTGACCGCCGGCCTGTTCCATCTGATGGTCGAGCATCGGCTGGACGCGCTCCGGCCGCTGCGCCAACTGCTGGCCGGGGGCGACGTGCTCTCCGTCCCGCATGTGCGCAGGCTGCGCGAGGCGCTGCCGTCCTGCCGGCTGATCAACGGCTACGGCCCGACCGAGAACACGACCTTCAGCTGCTGCTATACGGTGTCCGACGATCCGGAAGCCTTCGCGGACAAGGTGCCGATCGGCAGCCCGATCAACGGCACGACGGCCCATATCCTGGACGAGGACGGCACGCCCGTCGCCGATGGCGAAGCCGGCGAGCTCTATGTCGGCGGCCTGGGCCTTGCCCATGGCTACCTCAACCGACCCGAGCTCACGGCGGAGAAGTTTGTCGCCAATCCGTTCGACCACCGCGCCGGCAGCCGCCTCTATCGCACCGGCGACCGGGTCCGCCGCCGTCCGGACGGGAACCTGGAATTCCTCGGGCGCGCCGACCGGCAGGTCAAGATCAACGGCAAGCGCGTCGAGCTGGACGAGATCGAGGCGACCGTACGCCGGAGCGGGCTCGTCCGCGACGCCGCGACGGTGCTGGTCGAGGCCGCGAACGGCACCCGCACGGTCGCTCTGTTCGCAACACCGTCCAATCCGGGCGCCCCCGACATCGCGGCGCTCCGCCGGTTCATCGCGGCCGAACTGCCGGACTACATGATGCCGGCCCGGATCGACATGCTGCCGGCGCTGCCGCTGTCGCCGACCGGCAAGCTCGATCGCTCGAAGCTGGCCGCGGCCGCCGCACCCGTGCGGCCGACCGCCGCTGCCGCGATCGCGCCGGTCGGTGAGATCGCTGGGAAAGTCGCCGCGGCCTGGAAGCAGGCGCTCGGCACGGAAGCGTTCGGCATGGACGACAATTTCTTCGATCTCGGCGGGACCTCGCTGCAGCTGATGGGCGTGCATGCGGGCCTGCAGAACACGTTCGGGCGCCCGCTGGCGCTCGTCGAGCTTTTCTCGCATCCGACCGTCCGGTCGCTCGCGCGGTGGCTGGAACAGGGGCCCGCCGCCGGCCCCGCCTCCAGTAGTGCCCAGCAGGACATGGCGGCGAAGCGCAATGCTTCGCTCGCGCGTGCCCGTCTTTCCCGGGGAATGAACGTCTCATGAACGAAGATGAGAAACTGCTGGGTCCCGGCATCGCCATCATCGGCATCGCGGGACGCTTTCCCGGTGCCGACACCGCCGAAGCGCTGTGGGAAAACATCTGCGCCGGGGTGGAATCGATCACCCGCTTCACCGACGCCGATCTGGACGATTGGCTGGACGCGTCCGAGCGGCAGGCGCCAAATTATGTCAAGGCGCGCCCGATCCTGAAGGATGTCGAGCGGTTCGACCCGGAATTCTTCGGGATGTATGCGAACGAGGCGGCGCTCACCGACCCGCAGCACCGGGTGTTCCTCGAATGCAGCTGGCAGGCGCTCGAAGACGGCGGCTACGATCCCGCGGCCTATCCGGGCGCAATCGGCGTCTTCGCCGGCTGCAGCATGAACACCTATTTCCTCAACAACGTCTGCGCGGATCGGCGCACGGTCGAGACGTTCACGACCAGCTTCCAGGTCGGCTGCTACTCGATGCTGGTCGGCGGCGGCCGGGAGTTCCTCGCCACCCGCGTCGCCTACAAGCTCGGCCTGACCGGCCCCGCGATCACCGTCCAGACCGCCTGCTCGACCTCTCTCGTTGCGGTCGGCCAGGCCTGCCAGAGCCTGCTGTTGTATCAGAGCGACATGGCGCTCGCCGGCGGTGCTTCTATCACCTTTCCGCAGCAGCGCGGCTACATGCACCAGGAGGGTGGCCTGGCCTCGGCCGACGGCCATTGTCGGGCCTTCGACGCCGCTGCGAGCGGCACGGTGTTCGGCAGCGGCGCCGGCGTCGTGCTGCTGAAGCGGCTGGAGGATGCGGTGGCCGACGGCGACCGCATCTATGCCGTCATCCGCGGCATCGGGATGAACAACGACGGCGCCACCAAGGTCGGCTTCACCGCGCCGAGCGCCGACGGCCAGGCGGTCGCCATCGAACAGGCGCTGGCACTCGCCGGCGTCGACGCCCGCGACATCAGCTATGTCGAGTGCCACGGCACGGCGACGCCGCTCGGCGACCCGATCGAGATAGCCGGCCTGACCAAGGCCTTCCGCAAGACCACAGACGACCGCCAGTTCTGCGCCATCGGTTCGGTGAAGACCAATGTCGGCCATCTGGACGCGGCCGCCGGCGTCACCAGCCTGATCAAGACCGCGCTAGCCTTGAAGCACGGCGTCCTGCCGCCGACGCTGCATTACCAGACGCCCAACCCGCAGATCGACTTCGAGGCCTCGCCCTTCTTCGTCAACACCGCCCTCACCGCCTGGCCGGCCGGCAACGGGCCGCGGCGCGCCGGCGTGAGCTCGTTCGGCGTCGGCGGCACCAACGCGCATGTTGTGATGGAGGAAGCGCCCGCCGCCCCTGAGCCGGTCGCCAGCGAGGGTCCGCAGCTGCTCGTGCTCTCGGCCCGCACGGCCCCGGCACTCGCCGAGGCGCGCGCCCGGCTCGCCGACCACATGCGCCGCCATCCCGAGGCGAACTTGGCGGATATCGCGGCGACGCTGCAGAGCGGGCGGCGCCGGTTCAAGCATCGCCTGGCCCTGGTCTGCCGCGATCGGGAGGAGGCACTCGCCAAACTGGGCGACGGAGGCCAGTCGGCGACCGCCGAGACGGACACAGCGGATCCCGCGTCCCTGGCCTTCCTGTTTCCGGGACAGGGCGCGCAATACCCGCAGATGGGACGGGATCTCTACGACAACGAGCCGGCGTTCCGCGAGGCCGTTGACGCTTGCGCCGAGATCCTGCTGTCGCTGTCCGGCGTCGACATCCGCAGCTATCTCTATCCCGAGGCCTCCGGCGAGGCGCCGGCCAAGGCGCTGATGGCGACGCTGATCGCGCAGCCGGCGATCTTCACCGTCGAATATGCCCTGGCGCGGCTGTGGCAGAGCTGGGGCCTCAAGCCCGCAACGATGATCGGCCACAGCATCGGCGAATTCGTCGTCGCCTGCCTGGCGGGCGTGTTCACGCTCGAGGATGCCTTGCGCATCGTCGCGGCGCGCGGACGGCTGATGCAGGACCTGCCCGGCGGCGCGATGCTGGCCGTCCGCCTGTCCCGCGCCGAAGTCGAGGCGCTGCTGCCGGCCGCGCTCGCGGTTGCCGCGGTCAACGGCCCGACCTTGTCCGTCGTCGCCGGCTCGTACGAGGCGATCGCGGCATTTCAGGCGGATCTTGAGGCCCGCGGCACCTTCTGCCGGCTGCTCGCCACCTCTCATGCCTTCCATTCGCCGATGATGGACCCGATGGTGGATGCGCTCCGCCAGGTCGTGGCAAGCGTGACCCTGTCGCCGCCGAGCTTCCCCTATGTCTCGACCGTCACCGGTGGCTGGATCGACGCGAACGAAGCAGCCTCCGCCGACTATTGGGCGCGGCACGCCCGCGAGCCCGTGCTGTTCCATACGGCGCTGACGACCCTGTTCGAGCAGGCAAAGCCGGTCCTGCTCGAGGTCGGTCCGGGAACGACGCTGACGAACCTGGCACGCCAGGCCATCCGCGGCATCGATCAGCGCACCGCCGCGTCGCTGCCGGATCCGAGCCGGGAGGTCGACGACCGGAGCGCTGCCTTGGCGGCGGTCGGCGACCTCTGGGCCGCTGGCGTCCAACTTGATTTCGCCGCGATCCGTCGCGGCCAAGGCCGGCGCATCTCGCTGCCGACCTACCCGTTCCAGCGCACCCGCCATTGGATCGACCCACCGGCCCGCTCCGAGACTGCCGTCGCTCAGCCCTCGCTCGCCCAAACGACTATGCAAGCCCCGCCAGAGGAACCGCCTGCCATGCTCGATCCTTCCACCCAGCCGTCGACGTCCGATTCCTGGAATGCCGAACTGCGCTCCATGATCAAGACGGCCATCGAGGAATTGTCCGGCGAATCCCTGGCGAATGCCGAACCCGGCACGAGCTTCCTGGAAATGGGCTTCGATTCCCTGTTCCTCGGCCAGGTGGCCCAGCGGCTGCAGAACCAGACGAAGATCAAGATCAGCTTCCGGCAATTGCTGAAGGAGCAGTCGACGATCGAGAAGCTCGCAGACTTCCTCGCCGAACGCATGCCGGCCCCGGCGGCCAAACCGGCCGCAAGCCCGGCGCCCCTCGCAAGCCCCGCGGCCGCTGTTGCGGCGGCACCGATTGTGGCGGCTCCGGCGCTCCAGCCGGCGGCGGTCAGCGTCGGCGGCGGCATCGAAGGCCTGTTCCGCGACCAGATGAATGCCATGAAGGCCCTATTCGACCTCCAGCTCCAGACGCTGCGGCAGGTCGGTCAGCCCATGCCGGCGACGGTCGCACCCGTCGCCATCGCACCGGCGGCGGCCCCCGTGCAGCCGGCCGTGGCGGCCGCACCCGTCCCGCCGCCCGCGGAAGAGGCGCCCTCGCGTTTCCAGGTCTACAAGGCCGGCGCCAAATCCGCCGCGACGGAGGCCACCCCGGCGCAGCGTGCCCATCTCGAATCGCTGATCGCGCGCTATGTCCAGAAGAGCGCCGGCTCCAAGCGCCTGACCGGGCAGTATCGCCCGTCCCTGGCGGATCCCCGTGCCGCCGCCGGCTTCCGCGCCGAATGGAAGGAGATGGTCTATCCGATCGTCTGCGCGCGCTCGCACGGCTCGAAGATCTGGGACGTCGATGGCAACGAATATATCGACCTGGTGAACGGCTACGGCCAGACCGCTTTCGGCCATGCGCCCGAATTCGTGACCAAGGCTGTCGCCGAGCAGATGGAGCGCGGCTTCGCGATCGGTCCGCAGGCGGATCTGGCCGGCCGCATCTCCGTGCTGTTCCGCGAGATGACCGGCAACGAGCGGATGACGTTCTGCAACACGGGCTCGGAAGCCGTGATGGCGGCGTTGCGGGTCGCCCGCGCCGTCACCGGCCGGACCAAGGTCGTCGTCTTCAACGGCGCCTATCACGGCCAGTTCGACGAGGTGCTGGTCAAGGGCGTCGCCCGCGCGACCAGCAATCCGCGCTCGCTGCCCGTGGCCCCCGGCATCCCGGATTCCGCGGTCGGGAACATGGTCGTCCTCGACTACGCGACGCCGGAGGCGCTCGAATGGATCCGGGCGCATGCAGATGATCTGGCCGCGGTCGTGGTCGAGCCGGTGCAGAGCCGTCACCCGGCGCTTCGCCCCGTCGATTTCCTGAAGGCGGTCCGCGAGATCACCGAGGCATCGGGCACCGCCTTCATCATGGACGAGGTCGTCACCGGCTTCCGCGTCCATCCTGGCGGCATGCAGGCGGTCATGGGCATCCGGGCCGACATGGCGACCTATGGCAAGGTCGTGGGCGGCGGCCTGCCGATCGGCATCCTCGCCGGCAAGGCGGCCTTCATGGACGCGCTCGACGGCGGCGCCTGGCAATATGGCGACGCCTCGGTGCCGGAGGCGGCGGTCACCTTCTTCGCCGGGACTTTCGTGCGCCATCCCCTGACGCTCGCCGCGACCTGGGCGGTGCTGAATCACCTGAAGGACGCGGGCCCGGCGCTGCAGGAGCAGCTGGCAGACCGGAGCGGACGGCTGGTCGACCGCCTGCGCGGCCTGTTCCAGGCCTATGGCGTCCCGGCGCCGATCGAGAATTTCTCGAGCTTCTTCTACTTCAACCTCCACTCGGAACATCCGCTGGCCAGCCTGCTGTTCCACCACCTGCGGTATCGCGGCATCCATATTCAGGACGGCTTCCCCTGCTTCCTCACCACCGCGCATTCCGATGCGGATATGGACACCATCGTCCGGGCCTTCGACGAGAGCCTGGCCGAGCTCGCGGAGGTCGGAATCTTCGGAAAGCCCGAGGAAGCGGCCGCAGCGGTCGCGACCGCCGCAGCGTCGACGGCGGCGCCGGTTGTCGACCAGGTGCCGCTGACCGAGAGCCAAATGGAGATCTGGCTCTCCGCCCAGTTGGGCGACGAAGCGTCCTGCGCCTTCAATGAATCGGTGACGCTGAGCCTCGACGGCATGCTCGATCGGCAGGCGCTGCAGGACGCGCTCGACCTGGTCGTGGCACGCCATGAATCGCTCCGCGCCCGGTTCAGCCCGACCGGCGAGTGGCTGCGCATCGCCGCCCCGGAGCCGTTCCGCTACGAATTCCATGATCTGGTCGGATCCGGCATCGAGGCGCGCTTCGGCGAAATCGTCGACCAGGACGCCCGGACGGCGTTCGACCTGGTCAATGGCCCGGTCCTTCGGGGCCATCTGGTTCGGTTCAGTGCCGACCGGCACGCGCTCGTGCTCACCGCCCACCACATCGTCGCCGACGGTTGGTCGATCAACGTCGTCGTCAGCGAGTTGGCCGAGATCTATGCGGCCAAGGTCAAACGCGAGGCGCTATCCCTGCCGGAGCCGCTGCGCTTCAGCGAATACACGATGCGTGAGCACGACGCGATCTCCGGACCGGAGCGCGCGACGACCGAAGCCTATTGGCTGGCCAAGTTCGAACGGCTGCCGGCACCGCTCGAGCTGCCGACCGATCGTCCCCGCGCCGCGGTCAAGAGTTTCAGCGGCGCCAGCCGGTCGCGCCGGATCGATGCCCAGCTGCATCAGGCCCTGAAGGCGGCCGGCGCCGCCCGGGAATGCACGCTGTTCGTGACTTTGCTCGCCGCGTTCGAGGCGCTCGTCGGCCGCCTGGCCGACCAGACCGAGGTGGTCATCGGCGTCCCGACCGCCGGCCAGTCGCTGATCGACGACGAGGCACCGCTCGTCGGCCATTGCGTCAACTTCCTGCCGGTCCGCGGGGGCTGGAAGACCAACACGACGCTGGCGGAACACATGCGGAAGGTGGCCGGCCAGGTCCTCGAGGCCTACGAGCACCAGAACTATACGTTCGGCACGCTGGTCAGGAAGCTCGCCATGGAGCGCGAGATGAACCGCCTGCCCCTGACCGAGGTCCAGTTCAACCTGGAACGCCTGTCGGAGCGGCTCGACCTGCCCGGTCTGACGATGGAAATCCAACCCAACGCCAAGGCCTTCGTCAATTTCGACATCTTCCTGAACGTCATCGAATCCAAGCAGGGTCTACGGCTCGATTGCGACTACAACACCGATCTCTGGGACGCCGCCACGATCGACCGCTGGCTCGATTATTACGAAGGCATCCTGCGGTCCATCGCCCGCGACGCCGACGGGACGGTGCCGCATGCGGAGATGCTGCCCGCGGCGGAGCGGGAATGGCTGCTCGCCGAACTGAATGCGACCGAACAGCCCTTCCCGGCGGACGCCTGCGTCGATCAACTGGTCGAGGAATTGGCTGCCCGCCGCCCGGATCGCACCGCCGTCATCGCGGCCGGCCGCCGTCTGAGCTATCGCGAACTGAACGAGGCGGCCAATCGGATGGCCCATGCCGTGCTCGAGCAGGTCGAGCGCCCCGGCGCCCTCGTCGGCATTTGCGTCGAGCGATCGGCTGAGATGCTGGTCGCCATGCTGGGCGTGCTGAAGGCGGGGTGCGCCTACGTCCCACTGGATCCGAACCATCCCTATGAACGCCGGCGCCTCATCCTCGCGGAGGCCGGGGTCGCCGCCCTCATCACCGACGACGCGGAGATGGCGACGCTCGTTTCCGCCGGCACCGCCATCATCGATCCCGCGGTCCACGGCGAGTCCGGCCGGTTCGCCGCGACAGCGCCATCGATAGCCCGCGCCTCGAGCCAGCTGGCTTATGTGATCTACACGTCCGGTTCGACCGGCCGCCCGAAGGGCGTCGAGATCCAGCACCGCGCCGTCGTCAACCTCCTGACCAGCATGGCGCGCGAGCCCGGCTTCGGGTCGGAGGACGTCTTGCTGGCTGTGACCACGATCGCCTTCGACATCGCAGCGCTCGAACTGTTCCTGCCGCTCATCGCCGGTGGCACCGTGGCGATCGCATCCCCGGACGAAGTTCGCGACGGCTTCAAGCTGCGCGATGCCCTGTCCGGCACCGGCGCCACCATGATGCAGGCGACGCCGGCGACCTGGCGCCTCCTGCTCGAGGCCGGGTTCACCGCCGCACCGGGCTTCAAGATGCTGTGCGGTGGCGAGGCGCTGCCGCGCGAACTGGCGACCCAGCTGCTCCAGGCGGGCGGCAGGCTCTGGAACATGTACGGGCCGACGGAGACGACGATCTGGTCGTCCTGCGCCGAAATCACCGCCGACACGGCCGAGATCACGATCGGGTCGCCGATCGCGAACACCCAGTTCTACGTCCTCGATCGTTTCGACGAGTTGGCACCGATCGGTGTGCCCGGCCAGCTGCACATCGGCGGCGAGGGCTTGGCGCGCGGCTATTTCAAATCCCAGGATCTTACTCTCGATAAGTTCATCGCCAATCCGTTCGGCGGTCCTTCGCCGCGGCTCTATCGGACGGGCGACGTCGCACGACGCTCGGCGAGCGGCGCGATCCTGCTCAGCGGCCGGATGGACAACCAGGTGAAGCTGCGCGGCTTCCGCATCGAACTGGGCGACATCGAGGCGGTACTCGGCGCCCAGGACGGCGTCGCCGCTTGCGCTGTCGCCCTGCGAAACGGCCCGTCCGGGGCGCCGCAGCTCGTCGGCTATATCGTCGCGCGGGACCACCAATCGCTGGCACCGGCACAACTGCGCAGCGGGCTCGCCGAGCAATTGCCGGACTATATGGTGCCGTCGGCCTGGGTCGTTCTCGACGCTCTGCCGCTGTCGGCGAATGGCAAGCTGGATCGGGCGGCCCTGCCGACACCGGAGGCGACGCCGGTCGAAGCCGACCAGGATCAGCCGATCAGCCCACTCGAAGCGCGGATTCTCGAGATCTGGAAGGACGTGCTCAAGCTGGACGCCATCGGCACGAACGACGACCTTTTGGATCTGGGCGCGGATTCGATACACTTCTTCCAGATTACGGCGCGGGCCAATCGGGAAGGCATCCAGATCGCGGCAAAGCAGCTCCTGAAGCATCGGACGATTTCGGGGCTCGCGGCGTTTATCGAGATGCGGAATGCCCCGGAGACCAGGGCAGCCGGCACGGCAGGGGACCACGCAAGGGTCGGATGAACGCAACGAGTCGTCGAGAAGGCGCGCCACCTTGAAACCGGGGCATTTCAGCTTGGAGTTGGCTAACACCGGGGCGAGCTTGCCGGCGGGTCGGGAACAGCAATACCCCTGCTCGCTCGCGCAAGAGCGTTTCTGGATCCTGGATCGTCTGCTGCCAGGCAATCCCGCGCTCAACATCGCTGTGCGCTGGCGGCTCGTCGGCAAGATTTCGACCAACGAACTGGAACAGGCGTTCCGCCTCATCCTGTCGCGGCACGAGGTCCTGCGCACCGCTTTCCTGGAGCAGAATGGCGAGCTGACCCAGGTGATCAGGGTGTCGGTGCCGTTCCGGCTGCCGGTGATCGACCTCTCCAACCTTACGGAAGATGCCGCCGAAGCGGAAATGGAGCGGCTGGCGAAGCTGGAAGCGCGCGGCTCGTTCGATCTCGCCGATCCGCCCTTCCTGCGCGTGACCCAGGTCCGCGTGCGCGACGACCAGTCCGTGCTGCTGGTGACAGTCCATCACATCGTCGCCGATGGCTGGTCCATCGGCGTGCTCGCCCGGGAGATGGGCGAGATTTGCGCCGCCCTGCAGAGCGGGCGGCTGCCGACATTGCCGCCGCTGTCGCTCAATTACGGCGACTTCGCCCGCCATCAGCGGGAAAGCCTGTCGAGCGCCGACTTCCAGGCGGACGCGGATTTTTGGCGCAGCTCACTCGGCGGCATGAAGCATTTCGAGCTGCAGACCGACTTCCCCCGCCCGCTCGAGCAGACCTCCAACGGCTCGATCGTCTCCATCCTGATGCCCCGGTCGACGACCGACGGCTTCGCCCAGCTCGCACGGCGCAACGGCTGCACCATGTACATGGCGGCGCTTGCGACCCTCTATACCCTGCTCCATCGCTATTCCGGCGAGACCGACATCGCCGTCGGCACGCAGATCGCCGGACGTGACGAGGTTGATGTCGAGAATCTGGTCGGGCTGTTCATCAACACCCTGATCCTGCGCGCCGACCTGTCGGGCGACCCGACCTACACTGATCTTCTCGATCGTATCAGCGATCTGGTCGGCGATGCGTTCGAGCATCAGCGGGTGCCGCTGGAACGCGTCATCGAGATCGTGGCACCGAGGCGCGATCTCAGCCGGAACGCGCTGTTCTCGGTCAATTTCATCTTCCAGCGCTCGTTCATCACGAACGCCACCTACGGCGATTTCAAGCTGATCGACATGCCGTCCCGGTCGGCCGGCGCGCTCTACGATCTGAATTTCTTCATGGTCGAGCGGCCGGAAGGATGGCGGATTTCCTGCGAGTACAATACCGACCTGTTCGAGACCGCAACGGCCCAGCGTCTCATCGAGCATTTCAGGAACTTGCTGGTGGCCGCGACCACGGAGCCCGATACGAAGATTTCGGCGCTGTCGATCCTGAGCGATGCCGAGAGATCGGCGCTCATAGTCGAAGCGAACGATACCGCGGCACCCTATCCGCACCAGACGGCGCTGCCGGAATTGTTCATGGCCCAGGCGAAGAAGACGCCGGCATCGGTTGCCGTGACCTGTGGGCGGGCATCGCTCACCTATGAACAGCTCGACCATGCGTCCTCGCTTCTGGCGCAGCATCTGCTGGCGCTTGGCGTCGAAGGCGGCCTCGTCGGCGTGATGCTCGAGCGCTCGGTCGAACTGCCGGTCGCCCTGCTGGGCATCATGAAGGCCGGCGCCGCCTATGTCCCGCTCGACCCGGCCTATCCGACGACGCGCCTCGTCCAGATCGTCGACGATGCCGGCTTGGCGGCAATGGTCACCCACAGCGGCCTGCGCGAGCGGCTGCCGACCGCGGGCCTGCCGCGCCTCGAGATGGATCGCCTGCCGGACGCTCCCAGCCCACGGCCGCTGCCGGAGATAGCGCCGGACGCACGAGCCTACGTCATCTTCACCTCCGGCTCGACCGGCCGGCCGAAAGGCGTGCAAATTCCCCATCGCGCCCTGGTCAACCTGCTCTGGGCCATGCGCGAGCGTCCGGGCCTTGCCGGCACCGACGTCCTGCTGTCGGTCACCACGATCTCGTTCGACATCGCGGCTCTTGAGATCTACCTGCCGCTGATCGTCGGTGCGCGCCTGGTCATGGCCACCGCGGCACAGACGGTCGACGGCCGCGAACTGCTGGCGTTGCTCGAGCGCGAAAAGGCCACGGTGCTGCAGGCGACGCCGGTGACCTGGGAGCTGCTGATCGAAGCCGGATGGCAGCACTCGCCGGCGCTGAAGATGCTGTGCGGCGGCGAGGCGCTGTCCCGCCGGCTCGCCAACCAGATGCTGGAGCGCGGCGGCGAACTCTGGAACATGTACGGCCCGACCGAAACCACGATCTGGTCGTCCGCCTACAGAGTCACTTCAGGGAAAGGACCGGTGCCGATCGGCGGCATCATCGCCAACACTCAGTTCTATGTGGTCGATGCGCTGGGCGGCCTCGTGCCCCCGGGCGCACCGGGCGAATTGGTCATCGGCGGCGACGGCGTCGCGATCGGCTACCTGGGGCGCGACGATCTGACCAAGGCGCGGTTTTACCCGGACAGCTTCCGTCGTTCGGCAGGCGCACGGCTCTATCGCACCGGCGATATCGTCCGGTCGCGGCGCCCCGGCGAGATCGAATATCTCGGCCGAACCGATCATCAGGTGAAGCTGCGCGGCTTCCGCATCGAGCTGGGCGAAATCGAGGCGGCCATCCTGGCGAACCCCGACATCGCCGAGGCGGTCGCGACGATCCACCGGCCCGTGGCCGGCGAGCCATCACTGGCCGCCTACGTCGTGGTCGCGGCCGCGCATCGGCGGTCGGCGGCCGAAACGGTGGCCGTGCTGCGCAACCAGCTGGCCCAGTCCCTGCCCAAGTACATGCAGCCGCAGTATTTGACCGTGCTCGACAGCCTGCCGCGCACGCCGAACGGCAAGACCGACCGGGAAGCCCTGCCGCCGCCGGTCGTCGAACAGCCGGCCGCGCAGGAAGCGTCACCGCCGTTCGACAAGGTTGAGCAACGGCTGGCCGTCATCTGGCAAAGCGTGCTCGGGCTCAACGCCATCGACAAGGGGGCCGATTTCTTCGAGCTCGGCGGCCATTCCCTGCTGGCGGCCCGCCTGCTGCTGCGGGTCGAAGCCGAGTTCGGCCAGAAGATCAGCCTGGCCAATCTGTTCAAATCGCCGACCCTGGAATCCATGGCACGCCTGCTGAAGCAGACGGAGCTGCGGCAACATGATTTCCGCCAGGTCGTCCGGTTGCAGACGACCGGGCAGCGCGCGCCGGTCATCGGCATCAACAATACCGGGCTCTATTTCACCCTCTCGAAGCGGCTTGGCCACGACCACCCGTTTACCGCCCTGCAATTGTTCGATCCCTCGTTCTCGCGGGAGCAGATGCCGGACAGCTTCGAGGCGATCGCCGAGCAATATCTCACCCTGATCCGCGAGGTCCAGCCGACCGGACCCTACGCGCTGGTCGGCTGGTGCGTCGGCGGGGCGCTCGCTTTCGAAGTGGCACGGCAGCTCGCCGCGGCCGGCGAAGAGATTTCCCTGCTCGCCCTGATCGACACATGGGCGCCCGGTTATCTCAAGGATCTCGGCCCCATCAAGGGGCGGTTCGCGGACTATGCCTACCGGGTGCAGCTGATTCTGCAGGATTGGTCGCGCGCCAGCGCGCAACCGGGTGGTATCGGGCGTTTCATCCGCAATCGGTCGTTCGTGCGGAAGCTCGGCCGCTTGTTCGGCTGGCGCGGCTTCACCGCGGACCTGACCCTGGGCGCACAAGGTCGGTACGTCACGGCGGACGGCTACGACCAGTGGCTGCTGAAATTTCTTCAGCAGACCATCAGCCGCTACCGGCCGGGTCATTATTCCGGAAAGATCACGATCCTCAGGAGCGAGGAGGAGCCGCGCGGGCTGTTCCTTGACAAGACATTCGGCTGGCAGAGATTCACCGACCAAAGCGTGGAGGCCATCACGATTACCGGAGATCATTTCAGCATCTTCACCGAGCCTGGCGTCGATCAGATGGCCCGGGAGATCAGCAAGCGCCTTGAAGCGTTCGAAGTGGTGGCGGGCGCGTCACGGAAGACAGCATGAGGATGAGCCATTTGCTCGCCGCATGCGGCGCAATGGCGGTGGCGGCAGGGGCATTTCTGATCTTCGCGACCATGCCTGTCCGGCTGCCGGCACCATCGGGGCGCTTTGCTGTCGCCAGCCGACCGCTCGAGCTCCCGGTTGCGAACGGCGCTATTGCGACGCCGATTGCGGAGATCTGGTATCCGACCGATCCGACGAGCGATCACGGAACCGACGGGGCCGCCCCGCCGCCGCTCACCGGTCGCCCGCTTCCCGTCCTCTTCTATCTGCCGAGTTGGGGCGGGACGGCCCTGGAAGACATGTTTCTCATCCGCGACCTGGTCAGCCACGGCTTCGTCGTGACCAGCCTGCGCTACCCCTCGCCGTCGGAGATCGCGGCGAGCGCGGCAAAAGGCGTGCCCCTGCGCCCCGAAGAGGCGGGTGCCATGGATTTCTCCTCGAAGCAGGCCTTCGAGAATACCTGGCAGCTGGGCAGCGAGAAGGTGCGCACGCGGGCGCAGAATGTCGTCGCGGTGCTCGACCGGCTCGAGCGCCTCAATGAAGAACCGTCCAGCGCATTCGCCCATCGGCTCGACTTGGACCGGGTCGGCGCCTGGGGCTTCTCGCTCGGCGGAGCGGCCGCCGCCCAGGCGGCCTGGCTCGACCGGCGGATCAAGGCCGTGGCCAATCTCGACGGCTGGCTCTTCGGCGATGCCGCGACCGATGGCGTGCCCTGCCCGTATTTCCTCATCGGCGACGACACGCCGCTGCCGGGTCCCACCGAGCTCAACTCGCCGAATGCCGGGACGCGCTATACCGCGACGTTCGAGCTGCAGGACTACGACCGCCAGATAGCCGGCATGAAACGGTACGGCGGTCTGGCCATGACGATCGACGGCACGAACCACATCAATTTCTCCGACGAGGCGGCACGATCGAGGTTCCACCGCCTGACCGGGGCGGGGCCGATCGATGCCGGGCGGGCGTTCGTCATCGTTGCCGACTATCTGCGAAGCTTCTTCGAGGCCCGCCTGCTCGGCCAGCCCTCCCCCTTGCTCGATGGCGATTCTCCCGTCCACCCTGAGGCGCATCTTCAGGTCTTCGGCCGCAGCGATGTCCATTCCTGAGCCTGGCGCAGCGCGATCCTCACCGCTGTCCAGTCTCTTCCCCGCCGGCGTCGTGACCATGGAGATGCGGGCGGATGGGGATCCGACAACCCTGTCCGAGGCCGAGGCGGCTCACATTGTTCGGGCGAGGCCCGGACGGGCGCGCGAGTTCGCGGCCGGGCGCCAGTGCGCGCGCCAGGCGCTCGAGCGGCTCGGTCGATCCGGATGGGATCTGCTCGTCCGTGCGGATCGCACGCCGCTCTGGCCCCTGGGCATCGTGGGCAGCATCTCGCACACGACCGGTTGCTGCGGTGTCGCCATCGGCGAGCAGCGCCATTTCCGCTCGATCGGCCTCGACATCGAACTCGACGGCCGCCTCACGCCCGATCTCCACGAACAAATCCTGACGCCGTCGGAGCGGTCGGTGCTGGAAAAACTGCCGGCAGGCTTGGTGGACAAGCGCGCCACCCTCGTCTTCTCGGCGAAGGAAGCCTTCTACAAATGCCAGCATCCACTAACGGCGGAGTGGATGGATTTCACGGATATCACGGTCGACTTGCCGGACGATCTTCCCGAAGCGGGGCGTCTCGTCGTCCGGCCGACGCGGTACCTGCAGATCGAGCGCCAGGTTCCGCCTCCCTGGTCGGGACATTTCGTCTGCTTCGAGGGCTTTGTCGCAACCGGCTTCGCTTTCCGTGAAGCGGACGGTCTCTAAGCCGTCAGAAGAGCCCAGATAGGGCTACAGAGCCGCGACGACCACGACGCCCCAGCACGTCGCGGCAGCAGCGAAAATGCCGACGACGATACTCCAGCCGACAATTTGCTGACGCAGGGACATATGTTCCTGCGCCGATCGAATGACGTGGGAAACCATTCGCTGCAGAAGCACAGCACGATGCGCGGATGGGCGACGGGCCTGCCGGGCTTTCGCATCAACCTGCTGCTTCACGGTCAACGTCCTTGGATTTGCCGCGGCCTACCATATTACCACTTCGGGGGCCGTATGGCACGAATCCAAGAACGAATGAGGCCCCGTCCAGGTCAGATTTTGCGCCGGTCCGCCGATCGGATGGAGGAAGCGGGTGTCCAGGTCTGGAACTGCTGGCCGCGCAGGGAGTGGATGACGCCGAGCGAGGCGCCGGCGAGGGCGACGAGGATTTCGGCGATGGCGGAGAGCGGGCGGA
>Ga0070730_10001985_pt1 | contig 18994 bp, 14 predicted proteins | sample Coa_R1_3_FD_66447 | JGI IMG/M metagenome (GOLD analysis project Ga0070730, IMG submission 66447) | Surface soil microbial communities from Centralia Pennsylvania, which are recovering from an underground coalmine fire - Coalmine... | ecosystem: Environmental > Terrestrial > Soil > Unclassified ... | reverse complement strand
CGGCGCAAATGGAATGAGTCGTTAATGTTGTCATTTTATGATTTGACTTTTGAGCAGCTCGAAGCGCTGCTGGCCGAATGGGAGCAGCCCAAGTACCGGGCGCTGCAAATCTGGCAGGGCGTCTACCGCGACCTGGCGGCCGGGCCGGGCGCCATCACCACCATTCCGCGCGCGCTGCGCGAGCGGCTGGCGGCCGAGCTCAGCTTTGCCAGCCTCAAACCGCGGGTCGAGGCCAAATCGTCCGACGGCCAGACGCGCAAGATCCTGTTCGAGCTGGCCGACGGGCGCGAGATCGAGACCGTGCTGATGGGCTACGAGGCGCGCCGCACCACCTGCATCTCCACCCAGGCCGGCTGCGCCATGGGCTGCGTGTTCTGCGCCACGGGCCAGATGGGCTTTCGCCGGCACTTGAGCGCGGGCGAGATTGTGGAGCAGGTGCTGTGGTTCGCGCGCGAGCTCAAAGCGGCGGACGACCATCTGACCAATATCGTCGTCATGGGCATGGGCGAGCCGTTCCACAACTACGATGCCACCATGGAAGCCGTAGACCGGCTCAACGACCCACGCGGCTTCAACTTCGGATCAAGGCGTATCACTATCTCCACCGTGGGCCTGGTGCCGATGATCGAGCGCTTCGCGGCCGAGAAACGCCAGGTGAACCTGGCCGTGTCGCTGCACGCGGCCACCGACGACCTGCGCGGCGAGCTGCTGCCGATCAATACGAAATATCCGCTGGCGCAACTGTTCGCCGCCGTGCGCAGCTACTACGCCGCCACCCACCGGCGCGTGACGTTTGAGTGGGCATTGATCGAAGGCAAAAACGACACGCCCGAGCAGGCGCGAGCTTTGGCGTCGTGGGTCAAAGGTCTGCCGTGCCACGTGAACGTGATCCCGCTCAACCCCACGCGCGACTATGCCGGCCGGGCTACCACCCGCGAGCGGGCGGCGGCCTTCAAAGAGGCTTTGGAGGGCTATGGCATCCCGTGCACCATCCGCGTGCGGCGCGGCATCGACATCAACGCTGGCTGCGGGCAACTGGCGGTGGAGGATGGGCGCAAGCGGCTGCCAGTGACTTTGTAATGCCAGTAGTTTGCGAGATCATTTCTAACCTGTTACCATAAGCGTCACTTCACAAGGTGCCAATGAAAGTCCGCGATAATCCGGGCCTGACATTTGACGATGTGTTGCTGGTGCCCAAGCGCTCCTCAGTGGTCAGCCGCACAGCGGTGACCACCGGCGCCCCGCTTACCCGCCGTCTCAACCTGGCCATCCCCATCATCAGCGCCAATATGGACACGGTGACCGAGGCGCCCATGGCCATCGCCATCGCGCGCCAGGGGGGCATCGGCGCCATCCATCGCTTTATGACCGCGGCCCGGCAAGCAGCCGAGGTGGCGCGCGTCAAGCGGGTGGAGTCGCACATTGTGGAGCAGCCGGCCACGGTGGCGCCTACGGCCACGGTGGCCACGGCCCGCGGCATGCTGCAGGCGGCGGGCATTGGCGGCCTGCTGGTGGTGAGCGCCAGCGGCGAGCTGGTGGGCCTGCTCACCACCCGGGACGTGCTGTTCGCCCCCGACGAGCGCGCCCAGGTGGCGACGGTGATGACCCCGCGCGAGCGGATGGTCACGGCCGCGGCCGGGCTGAACCTGGAAGCGGCGCAGCGCCTACTGCACGAGCACCGGGTGGAAAAATTGCCGCTGCTCAACGGCGCCGGGCAAGTGGTGGGGCTGATCACCGCGCAAGATATCATCAAGCAAGTGCAGCACCCGCTGGCCACCAAGGACAGCAAGGGCCGGCTGCGCGTGGCGGCGGCCGTGGGCGTGCGGGCCACTGACCTGGAGCGGGCCGAGATGTGTGTGGCGGCGGGGGCGGATGTGCTGGTGGTGGATATCGCGCACGGCCACTCGGACCACGCGCTAAAGATGGTGCGCGAGCTCAAGCGGCGCTTCCCCACGGCCGAGGTGATCGGCGGCAACGTGGCCACGGCCGAGGGCGTGTGCGATCTGGCAGAGGCTGGGGCCGACGCGGTGAAGGTGGGCGTGGGCTCGGGCTCCATTTGCATCACGCGCCTCGTCACCGGCTTTGGCGTGCCGCAGCTCACCGCCATCCTGGATTGCGCCGAGGCCGCCCAGAAGCTGGGTGTGCCGCTCATTGCCGATGGCGGCATCCGCAGCGGCGGCGACCTGACCAAGGCGCTGGCGGCCGGCGCCAGCACGGTGATGGTGGGCAGCCTGCTAGCTGGCACCGAGGAAAGCCCGGGCGCCAGCGTGATACGCGACGGGCGGCGCTTCAAGGTGGTGCGCGGCATGGCCTCGCTGACCGCCAACGTGGACCGCCAGGCGCTGGATCGGTTACCCGAGCAGGCGCCGTTGGACCAGGACGATTGGGACAAGGTGGTGCCCGAGGGGGTGGAGGCGGTGGTACCCTATCGCGGCTACGCCGCCGACGTGCTGCACCAACTGGTGGGCGGGCTGCGCTCGGGGCTTAGCTATGCCGGCGCGGCCAGCCTGGCCGAGCTGCAGGCTAACACGGAGTTTATCCGCATCACGCCGGCGGGCGTGCGCGAAAGCGGCCCGCACGATGTTGAGACGATCTGAGGACCCCTATGGCTAAGCCGGTAATCTTCACCGTCGACGACGACCCGGAGGTGCTGCGCGCCATCGAGCGCGATCTGCGCACGCATTTCGGCAAGGACTATCGGGTGGTACGCGCCGATTCCGGCCAATCGGCGCTGGAAGCGCTGAAGCAGCTCCTGCTGCGCAGTGAACCGGTGGCGCTGATCCTTTCCGACCAGCGTATGCCGGGCATGAACGGGGTGGAGTTTCTCGAAAAGGCGCGTGAGATGTATCCAGACGCCAAGCGGGCGCTGCTGACCGCCTACGCCGACACGGATGCCGCCATCAAGGCCATTAACGCCGTGCGCATCGACTATTACCTGCTCAAGCCGTGGGACCCGCCCGAAGAGCGGCTGTACCCGGTGCTGCAAGACATGCTCGACGACTGGCTGGCCGCTTTCCGGCCGGCCTTCGAAGGCGTGCGCATCATCAGCCATCGCTGGTCGCCTCAGGCGCATGAGCTAAAAGACTTCCTGGCCCGCAATCAAATCCCCTATCAATGGCTGGATATCGAGGCCGGCCCGGCGGCGACCAAGCTGCTGGAGCAGATGCAGTTGGGTACTGCCGACCTGCCGGTGGTGCTGATGCCGGATGGCAGCCACTTGATCAAACCCACCACCGCCGAATTGGCCGAGAAAATCGGCCTGCGCACGCACGCCAAGACGCCGTTTTACGACCTGGTCATCGTGGGCGCTGGGCCGGCAGGTTTGGCAGCAGCAGTCTATGGTGCCTCGGAGGGTTTGAGCACGCTAATGGTTGAGCGCAGCGCTCCCGGCGGGCAGGCCGGCCAGAGCTCGTTTATTGAGAATTACATGGGCTTCCCCAAGGGGATCAGTGGTTCCGAGCTCGCCCGCCGGGCGCTAACCCAGGCCGAGCGCTTCGGGGTAGAGCTGCTGCGGCCGCAGGAGGTGGTGGGCCTCAGCCTGCGCGACCCCTACAAGGTGCTCAAGCTGTCCGATGGCAACGAGGTGAGCTGCCAGGCGCTGCTGATCGCCACCGGCATCAATTACCGCCGGCTGGAAGTGCCAGGCATCGAGCAACTCACCGGCGCCGGAGTGTATTATGGCGCCGCCATCACCGAGGCCGTTTCCTGCCGCGACAACGCGGTGTTCGTGGTCGGCGCCGGCAACTCGGCCGGCCAGGCGGCCATGTACCTGGCGCGCTTTGCCAGCCAGGTGACCATGCTCATCCGCGGCGAGTCGCTGGCGGCCAGCATGTCGCAGTACCTGGTGGACCGGATCATCGACAGCGAGAACATCCGGGTGCGCATGTGCACCCAGGTGAAAGCCGTGCATGGGGACATCAACCTCGAATCGGCGACGCTGCTGGACACCTCGAGCGGCAAGGAAGAGGTGGTGCCAGCGCGGGCCATGTTCATCTTTATCGGCGCCGCGCCGCACACTGAGTGGGTGGGCGACGCCATCGTGCGCGATGAGTATGGCTTTATCCCGGCCGGCCCCGACCTGCTGCAAGCCGGCAAGCGGCCCAAGGGCTGGATGCTCGACCGCGACCCGTACTGGCTGGAAACCAACGTGCCGGGCGTGTTTGTCGCCGGCGATGTGCACAAAGAATCGATCAAGCGCGTGGCGTCGGCCGTGGGCGAGGGCGCCATGTCCGTCGCGTTTGTCCACAAGTATCTGGCAACCCTATAGGTGACCCATGCCTCAATGTACCCATCTCGACATGATCCACAACGTAACGCCGGCCGCGCGCGGCTGCGTGGACTGCCTGAAGACCGGCGACACCTGGGTGCACCTGCGGGTGTGCCTCACCTGCGGCTACGTGGGCTGCTGCGACCAATCCAAGAACAAGCACGCCCGCAAGCATTGGCACGCCGCCGGCCACCCGATCATCCAATCCATGGAGCGCGGCGAAGATTGGCGCTGGTGCTTCGTGGATGAAGTTGATGTTTAGATGAGCATCGAATTTCTGCGCCGGCTGCCGCTCTTCGCCAGCCTGCCGGAGGCCGACCTGGAGGAGCTCTACCAGCGGGCCGAGCCGATGACGCTGCGCCCGGGCGAGCTGCTCATTGAAGAGGGCGCGCCCGGCGACGCGCTGTTTGTGCTCATCGACGGCGAGCTGCAGGTGACCAAGCGCTCGGGCGCGCAGGATGTGAAAGTCGACGTGCGCCTGCCAGGCTCGGTCATCGGCGAGATGTCGCTGCTGGACAATTCGCCGCGCTCGGCCAGCGTGCGCAGCCTCACCGAGTGCCATCTGCTGCGGCTCTCCAAAGAGGCCTTCGAGCGCACGCTGTCCACCAGCCCCAGCGCGGCGCTGGCCACGCTACACACGGTCGTGGCGCGGCTGCGCCAAAACGACGCCCTGCTGCACGAGAAGGAAAAAATGGCCGGCCTGGGCACGCTGGCGGCCGGGCTGGCCCACGAGCTGAACAACCCGGCGGCAGCGGTGCGGCGAGCGGCCTCGCAACTGCGCGAACAGTTGGCCAAGTGGCAGCAGGCCATGAGCGCCCTGGACGCGCTGGAGCTGGACGAGCGTCAGCGCGAGCACGTGGACGCGCTGCGGCAGGACATGGCCAGCCGGGCGGCGAATCCGATCAATCTCGACCCGTTGGCCCGCAGCGACCGCGAGGGCGAAGTGGAAAGCTGGCTGGAGGGGCATGGCGCAGCCGAGCCCTGGCAACTGGCGCCGACCCTGGTGAGCTTTGGCTGGCAGGTGGCAGATCTGGAGCACCTGGCCGAGCACTTTGACAGCCAAGCCCTGTCGATTATCGCGCAGGCCTTGGGCATCGGCAGCGCGGTGTACGCGCTGCTGGCCGAGGTATCCACCGGCTCCGAGCGCATCTCGGAGATCGTGAAGGCGGTGAAATCGTACTCGTATCTGGACCGCGCGCCGGTGCAAGAAGTGGATGTGCGCGAGGGGCTGGACAACACCCTGGTGATCTTGCGGCACAAGCTGAACAAAACCGGCATCACCATCTCGCGCGACTACGATCCCAATTTGCCGCATATTGAGGCCTTTGCCGGTGAGCTAAACCAGGTGTGGACCAATATCCTGGACAACGCCGTGGATGCCCTGGGCCAAAAGGGCAACATCAATCTACACACCTTCAAGGAAGATGATCACGTGGTGGTGGAGCTGGCCGACAATGGGCCGGGAATCCCGGTTGAGATCCAGGGGAGGGTGTTTGAGCCATTCTTCACCACCAAGCCGCCCGGCATGGGCACCGGCCAGGGACTGAACATCGCCTACAACATTGTCAACAAGCATTACGGTGAGATCCGGCTGAAATCGAAACCGGGGGAAACGTGTTTCCAGGTGCGGCTGCCGATCAAGTTGCCGCGGACGACCTAAAGACCTAACCCCCCCAGCCCCCCTTTCCCCGCACAGGTCGCGGGGATCTTCGACCGTAAGGGAAGGGGGAGAAATGCCGGAAAATGAATGGGCCGCGACTCTGCTGCGCAGGGTCGCGGCCCATTCATTTTCCGAACCAGAAATTGTTTTTAGTTGAAGGCCACCGGCACCTGGTCGATCTGGAGCGGGACGAAGATGAGCTGGCCGGGGAAGATGGCGCCGGGGTCGGGCAGCTTGTTGCCGGTGAGCAGGAAGGCGACCGTAGTGTTGTAGCGGCCGGCAATGATGGCGATGTTGTCGCCCTGGCGCACGGTGTAGAGATGCGGCCCGGCTGGCACCAGGATGGTCGAGCCGACGGCAAACGAAGCGCCGGGATTGCCGGCCATGAGCACGGCGTTGTCCATCTCAAACTTGGCTGCGATCGAGGCCGAGGTGTCGCCGCCCTGGACCACATAGAAGAAAGGCGTGGTGCGGCTGGGCGTGAGGCTGACCACCACCGGCACGACGACGATCTGGCCGGGGAAGATCAAGTTCGGATTGGCAATGTTCAGGTTGGCGTTGCGCAGCCGGTGCGGGCTGACCCCATAGCGCTCAACATAGGTGACAAAGCTCTCGCCGCTCTGCACCACCACCTGGATAAAGTTGCCGGCCCCGACTGGGGTGGCGGTGGGGGTCGGCCCCTGGGTGGGAGTCGGGCCAGGCGTGCTGGCGGGCGTGCCGGGACCGGGCGTGGGCGCCGGGTTGCCGGTGATCGGCACGGGCGCCACGCCATATTGGATGGGGACGAAGATCGGCTGGCCGGAGAAAATCAGGTCTGGGTTAGACACGCCGGGGTTGTTGCTGATCAGCGTCGCAATCGGAATGGCGTAGCGAGCGGCGATGATCTTGAGCGTCTCGCCGGGCAGCGCGATGTGGCTGTGCGGGCCGGCCGGAATGAGCAGGGTCTGGCCCAGGAAAATGGCGTCATTTTGCAAGCCATTGGCGAAGGCGATGACGCTGGGGTCCATCTCGAAGCGTTGGCCCAGCGTGTCGAGCTGGTCGCCAGACTGGACCACATAGTAAAACGGCGTGGTCAGGCTGGGGGTGAAGCTCTTCAACACCGGGATGACGACCGTCTGGCCGGGAAAAATCAAGTTGGGGTCCTTGAAGCTGTTGGCCGCAATCAAGGCCTGCGGCGTGACGCCGAAGCGGAAGGTGTACTTGGCCAGGTTGTCGCCGCTTTTGACGGTGATGGTGATGAAGCCGCTGTCTGTGGGAGACTGAACGCGCTGGCCGGGCGCCGCGTAGGCCACCCCCGCGTGGGCGGCCAGGGCCAGGACCCAGGCAAGCGCCAGCAGGCTGCCAGAGATGCCAGCCAGCAAGACCGTGCGTTTTTTCATAATGGCCTCCCTAAGAACGTCGGCCGGGTAGTGGCGACGCCCCAATCGTGAAGCGTGGATGAGATTGTGTGCCCCGGCCAGCCAGTGGCGACCGGTGAAATTTCAAGAACCGCTCAAACTAACCGATTACTCACAATTGTACTACCAAGCTCGCTGGGGCGCTATTTGCCCCCCATTACGGGCGCGTTTCACGCTGGGGGCGAACATGCGTCACCGCTTCGATGCCTTCTGGTCTGCCCTTCAGGCCGCGCCCTGTACTGCGCCCTCAAGCTAGCGGCTGTATACTTTTGTGCGACCGCAGGCGATGCACCTACTCGGAGCCCCGGTCCCTAGCCACTAGGAGGTAACAAATGAAAGGCTCGCAGAGGATTGGCGCTTACGCCGCCCTTCTTCAGGGCATCCTGTTTGTGGTGCTGCTCATTCTCTTCGCCGTTGTCCTGCCCGGCCAGGGCGTCACCTCGTTCAGTCAGCTTGGCACCGATGCAGCCAAGGCCGCCACCGTCGCCCCCATCCTGGCCGTGATCAGCTTGATCGTCCTGTTCGATAGCGCTAGCGTCATCCTGGTGACACTGGCCCTTTATGACCGCATGCAGGCGGGCGCCCCCACCCGGATGCGCTACGCGGTGGCCGGCGCGACGATCGCCAGCGCGTTGTTCCTCGGCCAGGCCATGCTTGGTATTGTGGGCGGCCGCCTGCTCGGAGGAGTGACCGACGCCAGCCTGATCGGGCCCGCGAATCTCGCGTTCGGCTTAATTTCGCAGAGTTTGCTAAGCGCGGCCGTCTTCGCCGCCGCTGTGTCGTCTCTGGTGTGGGCCTGGGCCGCCCTGGCCACCAAGAACTTTTCGGCGGCACTCAGCTACGTGGTGATTCTTGGCGGCGTGGCGGCCATTGTCTCGATTTTTGTCCCGGCGCTCCAACTGGTCGAATTTGTGCTAAACGCAATTTGGAGCCTGTGGCTGGGCTATGTCCTGATGCGCTAGCCCGCCTCCTCATTCTGCCGGGGCGTTCGCGTGCACCTGCGGATCAGGCAGGTGACTGAACGCCCCAGGTGCCATAACCACCGGCTGGCGTGGGCCGCGCCGCGCATAATTTCCCGCGCCGGGGGCCGGGCGGTGTGTCCACGATGCGGCGCGGCGCCGGTCGCCCCAGACGTCCAAGTGAATGTCATTCTGGAAAAAAGGGAAAGGTCCGAGCACCACGCTTAGCGCGGTGCTCGGACCTTTGACGCTGGGCCGGGTTGACGGCGTGTGTTTCTGTTACCGCCGCCTCGCGCCCGGCCCAGCGCCCGCTGCGAGGCCTCTCTTCCGGTCTAACGTTACCGAACCGATCCGCGCCGGAAGAGATTCACAATCGCCAGCAAGATCAGCGCGCCCAGCAGCGAAATCAAAAGTGCCGGCAGGCTAAAGTTACCCGCGTCGATGGTGCTGATTCCGAACAGCGGCGTCAGCACCAGGCCGGCCAGGAAGGCGCCGACGATGCCGACGATGATGTTCAGCAAGGCGCCCTGCTGCGCATCGGTGCGCATGATCAGGCTGGCCAGCCAGCCAATAATCCCACCCACAATAATCCAGATTATGAAGTTGAGTAACATACGATCCTCCTGATGTGCACTGATTTGAAGCTTATTCGCCGTACGGACGCGCTTTCTTGCTCGCGCGACACCTTTAGAATACGATAAGGGCCACAAGGTCACTATCAGCCCAACCCTGCCGGCGGCGTCAGTCAGGCGCCCAACCCCGTGTGGGGCAAACACTGACACGGCCAGCCGCCAGCGCCGAAAAATCATCCGACCACGAGCCCAACGATGCCCCTGACCCACGAGCGAACCTTCCGCATCCGGCACTATGAATGCGACGCCTATGGACACGTCAACAACACCAACTATTTGCGCTATATGCAGGAGGCGGCGCTGGACGCCTCGGCGGCCGCCGGTTATGACCTGGCGCGCTATGCCGTCCTGGGCCACCACTGGCTGGTGCGCGAGACCGAAATCGAATACCTGGCGCCGCTGCGCTATGGCGACAGCGTGCGAGTAAAAACGTGGGTGGAAGATTTTCGGCGGGTGCGCTCGAGGCGGGGCTATGAGCTGACGCGGGACGGCGATGGCGTGCTGGTGGCCCGCGGCGCCACCGAGTGGGTGTACGTAGACAGCCAAAGCGGTCAGCCAGCGCGGATACCCGAGGCAATGGTGGCGACCTTCCTGCCGGAAGGCGCGCCGACACCCAGCGCGCACCGGCACGTGCCGGCCGGCCCCCCGCCCCCGCCCGGCCGGTTCGCCATGCGGCGCAAGGTGATGTGGCAGGAGATCGACGCGGCCGGCCACGTGAACAACGCCCAATACCTGGCCTACATCAGCGATTGCGGTTTTGAGGTGGCCGAGGCGCATGGCTGGCCGGGCGGGCGCATGCAGGCGGCGGGCTTTGGCATCCTGGTGCGGCGCCACCACATCGGCTATCTGGAGCCGGCGGTGTTGGGAGATGAGCTGGAGGTGGCCACCTGGATTTACAACGTGCGGCGCGCTTCGGCCTCGCGGGTATACACCATCGACCGGGTGCGCGATGGGGCCGCGATCGCCCGCGCCGACGTCTATTACGCGTGGGTAAACTTGAACACGGGGCTGCCCAGCCGGCTGCCGGCAGACTTTTTGGCCGACTTTGCGGCGAATATCGCGGAGACCTAACCCCCCCGGCCCCCCTTCCCTTAACGGGCAGGGGGGAGAAAATCCAGAAGTGCATCGGGCTGTGGCCGTGCGTTGCACGGCCACAGCCCGATGCACTTCTGGAAAATGTTCATTGCGAGTCCTTAGACCCCTCGATGATCGCTCGTGCGCGGCCGGCCAGGTCGTCAATTTCCGTGGGGGTCAACTCGGCCCAGGCGGCGAAAAAAATGGCGTCGGTCTGATCTTCGATGGACTGCCGCAGCGCGCGGCCGGAATCGGTGAGCGCAAAATGGTCAGCGGAGTCCGGGGCACATAGGCCGCGGGCTGTGAGCGCCGCCAGGCAGGCGGCATATTCGGCGGCGCCGAAGGCGCGCGGGTGCGGCTGTTTGGCCGACCACTCAAACAGGCTGGCGGCGCTGTCGGCCCGGCCCTCCCACAGCCAGGTAAAGGCCTCCCAGGTGGGGCCATCCAGGCCGGTGGGCCGCCAGGCGGCGCGGTGAGCGTCGCAGCGACAATTGGTCAGGGCCTCCAAGACGCGCGCAATGGTGGCCATCGGCGTGGGCTCGCGCCAGGACGCGGCGTTGCCGCTGGCCGCCAGGCAGCTTTGGTCGGTGACGACCGGGTTGGATTGGCAGGCCACCAGGAGCCGGCGCAGCAGTTGGGCCAGGCGCTCGAGGTCGGCTGGGGGCAGCGGCGCGAGCAACGCCAGGCGGTTGCGCGCGGCGGCGTACATACTGTTGGTGGCAGCGCGGCCCTTGTCAGTCAGGCGGAAGGCATCGTTGCCGGCCGGCTCCAGCCAGCCGCCGGCTGCCAGGCGCTGCATGGGGACGGTAAACGACGCCTGGGCGTAGTAGGGCACACAGGCCAGCAGGTCGGCGGCGGCCAGGGGCTTGGGGTCCACGTCGCCGGCGTGCAGTAATATGCCCACCGGCTCGCGGGCCAGGCCAGCGTGAATGACCGCCTGCCGGAAATCTTCGCGATACTGGCCGGCCAGAGTGGCAAGCAGCTCAAGCAGGGTGGCCCAGGCCTGGGGAACAGACGTCATAGAATTATCTCCAAAACGCGGCAAAGGTTACGATCAAAGGAGCGAACATGCAAGCGAGCAGGGGTGCTTTGGGCATTGGGGGGAGATTGAGGCGATGAAGTGTTGGCAGGCGAATAAAGGGAGGTGAGCGAATAAGATGTGACGCGAGGTGGCCACGCGAGGCTCGAGGCCGATCGACGAATGAACAATGACCGTAGGGGCGGATCTGAGACCATTTATCCCGACTAATTCTCCGCCCCAAAGCGTCTAAGGATTCCGAAGCAACCGGATTGACAAGGTTGTCAAGGGCAGAACATACAATGATGTTCATCGTAGGGGCGTTCAATTGAACGCCCCTACAGCGATGAAGCGATGGACAGGAAACAACGACGTCAACGGCGTCCCACGACACCAAGGCGTCCATGAATTCCGACGCTGCCGGTTTTGCCGCTGAAGGATCTCACCGATCGCTGATCGGCAGGTACGAAAACTGCCTGGATTTCCCGCATGGTTTTGAATTTGTCGGAATCAATGGTCTGAGACCCGCCGATTCGTTTCAATGTTAGTACATTAATTGTTCGCAACGATTCTGGCGCGGCTTAATTCCCGCGGCGCGGCGAAGCTTCCCTTGACGGGGTGGCTGGAGGGTGTTCAATGGCGAGCGGGCGGCTCCGGGGCGGAGAGAGACGGGTCTCTCCCTTCCACCGGTGGTGGGCATGCGCCCTTATTACTGAAGTATACAATGCTATGCAGAGGGTAAAGATATGAGCTGGGATGTTTTGTTGGTGAACGGAGCTGTCGAGCTGCCCATTGGAGATGAAGACCACATCTCTCCGCAACTTGGCTCCAAGGTTGAAATCCTTTCAGCCTTGCGGCGGGGTTTCACGGGCGTGAGCTTTCCTGATGGACAATGGGATTTTTTTGACGCTGACGACTATTCGATTGAAATCAATCTTGGCCTTAGAGACCCAGTTACTTACGTGGCATTGCATGTCCGAGGCAGCGACAAGGTGATACTTACCATTCGGCGGCTTTGTCAACAAACAGGCTGGCATGCTTACGACACAGTCACGCGTAGCTTCATCGACCTATCCCAGAATCCTGCGGAGGGGTGGCAACGATGGCGAGGGGCTCGCGACCAGGTATCGGAGTACTTAGAAGGCCAGGGTGAAACAGTTGGTAAGGATGCTGCGATAGTGATTGCCAGAACGAGAAAGAAATGGTGGGAATTTTGGAGGTAGCAGGCGTTCGGTATACCATTGTGGCTATTGGCTCTGGACTGCGTTGCATCGAAAAAACAAGTCACTTGTAGGGGGGTGCCGAGTGTGCTAAAATGCCTGAAATTAGGCCATTCCGCGGGTGTAGTTCAGTGGTAGAACGCTTGCTTCCCAAGCAAGATATCGTGGGTTCGAATCCCATCACCCGCTCAACTAACAAAAGGCCCCAGCATCTGCTGGGGCCTTTTTCCTATCGCAAGGCAAAGCCACACAACTACTGCACCTTCCAGACGCGTGTATGACGGGTATCAGGCCGGGTGACCCTTCGCGCACCTGCCGGCCCATATTATCGAGCGATTGCGACTGCGCTCAGGGTGACACTTGGCGCGGCTTGAGCGAAATGTCATGGCGTCGAAACACGCAACGCGTGCCTGCGGCATGAACACTGAGCGTGGACAGTCCTAAGGGATGGAATATACACGCAGTGCAGCGGGTGCCCGCGATATTCCAGGTCACATTCTCCCAGGAGAGAAAACCCCAGTTTGTTGGGGATGCCGTTGGACGGGCCGTTGCTGGTAGACGGAAACGCGTGAATGACGCCCCAGCGCTTCTCACTCCGCGCTTTCTCAAGCACGGCCGCCACCGCCCGGCTGCCCAGGCCCTGGCCCTGAAACTCCGGAAAGATGGCCCAGCCGATCTCGTTGAGGGGCTGGCCCTGAAAGGCGCTTTCCCACACGCAGACTGTGCCCACCGCCTGGCCGGCATGCTCGTCCAGGATAATCTTGAAGTACCAAGAAGCGCCGCTCTCCACGCCCTCGACCACGCTGGCCAGCTTCTGCGGCACTTATTCTTTGGGTAAGGGGTCGCCCAGGTGCGCCAGCATGCGCGGATCGCAATACACGATCTCGAGCAGCGCCAGATCATCCAGGGTGATGTTGCTTAGCTGCACGCGCGGTCTCCGGCAGCAAACAGGCCTAGTTTTATGGGTGCATCCACTGCTGTTGGCCGGCTTTTCGGCCGGTCCAGGTTTCGCTCTTCGTCGGCGCAGGCCGACGGCCGGCTGAAAGCCACAAGGCGCGATTTCAATCGCCGGCTTTGCTTTAGTCTGAGGCTTCAACCAGCCGGACGCCGGCCAGGTCGAGGCTCATAAAACCGGAGACCACGTTCGGGTCAAAGTGCCGGCCCGATTCGGCCAGCAGGTAGGCGTGCACGCGCTCTTCGGGCCAGCCGGCGCGATAGGGCCGGTTCGAGCGCAGAGCGTCCCACACGTCCACAATCGAGAAGATGCGCGCCGTCAGCGGGATGCGCTCGTGCTCCAGTTGATACGGATAGCCGCTGCCATCCCACTTTTCGTGATGATAGTGCGGGATATCCAGCGCCTGGCGCAGATAGTCGATCTGCGACAGGAGCTCGTAGGCATAGGTGGGATGCTGGCGCATGATGCCCCACTCGGCCTCGTTGAGCGGCCCGGGCTTGAGCAGGATTTTGTCGGGGATGCCCATCTTGCCGATGTCGTGCAGCAGCGCGCCGCGGCGCATGTGCAGCATCTCGGCGGCGCCCAGGCCCATCAACTGCGCCAGCCGCAGCGTGGTCTCGGTGACGCGCTGGGTGTGGCCTTCGGTCTCCCGGTCGCGCAGGTCCAGGGCCCGCGACCAGCCTTCGATGGTGGCATCGTAAGCGCGGGCCAGGTCGGCGTTGGAACGCTGTAAGTCGGCGAACAGGGCGGTGTTGTTGATCGCGATGGCCGCCTGCCCGGCCAGCGTTTCCAGGAACGACATCCACTCCTGGTCAGCCTCATGCGGGCCGCGATGGAAGAGCTCCAGCACGCCCAGGACGTTGCCTTTGGCCAGCAAGGGCATGGCATAGTAGGCCTCAAAGCCTTCGGCGGCCAGCTCATCCCAGTGCTGCCCATGGCGCTCCAACACGCGCACGTCGGGCACGCTCACCAGGCTGCGGTCGATGACGGCCCGGCCGGCCTGGCCCTCGCCATAGCGCACCGGGCTGCGCGCCAGGCCGCGCGTGCGAAAGCCGCGCCCGGCGGCATAGTCCAGGCTTTGGGTGAGCGGGTTAGCCAACAGCAGCGCCGCCGCATCCACGCCCAGTTGGCTCAGCACCTGGGCCAGCAGCACGTCCAGGATAATATGCATGTCCTGGCTGGCGTTGATGGCCATGTCGATGGTTCGCAGAGCGGTCAGGCGTTCCAGGCGGCGCTGGGTCTCCTCAAAGAGCGTGGCGCGATGGATGGCCGTGGCAGCAATATCGGCAATCGAGCTCAACAGGCGCACATCATCCGGCCCAATGATGCCCTGCCGGCCAATCCACAGCGCGGCCAGGGTCGTCTGGTTCGTGATGAGCGGCACCGCGGCCCAGGCGGGCGGATAGGCGCTGGTGCTCACCTGCGGCTGGCCGGTTTGCAGCGCCCGCCCAAAAGGCCCTTCGCCGCCCGGCAGGCGTTGGCCGGTGAGCGGCTGGCTTTCGCCGATGCCCAGCTCCACCACGGTCTCACCAGTGACCGGATCGGGCACGCCCAACGCCACGCTGTCGGCCTTCACCAGCGCCAGCACCTGCTGGAGCAGAATAGGGACAATCTCGGCGCGCGTCTCGGCCTGGCGCAAGGCGCTGGAGAGCGCTGCGATGGCTTCCAACTCGCGCTCGCGCTCGCGGCGCTCGCGGCGCACCTGGGCCTCGCGGCGCGCCCGCTCAAGGGCGGGGATCAGCCGCGAGAGCTTGCCCTTGGTCATGAAATCGTCGGCGCCGGATTGGAGCGCCCGGACGGCGGTTTCTTCGCCGATGGTGCCGGAGACGATAATAAACGGCAGATCGAGACCGGTGTCCTGGAGCAGGGCCAGCGCCCGCGGCATATCAAACTCGGGCATGGCGTAGTCCGAAATAATGGCGTCCCAGGTCTGCGTGGTCAGCGCGGCGCGCATATCGGCCGCGGTCTGCACCCGGTGCAGGCTGACGTCATAGCCGCCGCGCCGCAGCTCAAGCTCGAGCAGCAGCGCGTCGTTCTCAGAGTCTTCAACCAACAGCAATCGGAGTGGCGTCGCCATCACCCTGGGTCCTGGGCCGGGCAGTTGAGTGTTCAACAACCTGTCTCCACCGAGTGGCCGCCTCAGTTAGAAAAAACAAAGCCAGGCCGCGGCGTGGGCCGCGCGTTGGGTGCTGCGCGCGGGGTGTGGAACGGCCCCTGCTTAGGGAAAGTCTAGCGCCGCCCCGAGCACCTGTCAACCTCATACCAGAACCTAACGTTAGACATTGTTAATTGCGTTGTAATGACTTCTGGCTATAGTTGCGCAATGGCATTACCTGTTGCGGGCCCCACGCGGACGGTGCTGGTGGTGGACGACGAGGCCACCATTCGCGACGTCATCCGGCGCTATTTGGAGCGCGACGGGTTTGCGGTGCGTGAGGCTGGCGATGGCTTCGCCGCGCTGGACGCTTTGAGCGAATCGCTGCCCGATTTGATTGTGCTCGACCTGATGCTGCCCGGCATCGATGGGCTGGCGCTCACGCGCCAATTGCGCACGCCCAAGCCGGGCGGCGAGCACGAAGCCTGGCAGCGTATCCCCATCGTCATGCTCACGGCGCGGGGCGAGACCAGCGACCGCATCCGCGGGCTGGACCTGGGGGCCGACGACTATCTGGCCAAGCCGTTCAGCCCGCAGGAGCTCGTCTCGCGCATCCGGGCCGTGCTGCGCCGGGCGGGCGAGCCGGCCCTGAGCGAGGGCCAGGAGCTGATCTTTGATGGGCTGCGGCTGGACCCCAGCGCGCGCACGGCGGTGGTCAATGGCCACTCGGTGGCGCTGACCGCCAAGGAGTTTGACCTGCTGTGGTTCTTTGCCCGCCATCCGCGCCAGGTGTTCACCCGCAGCCAACTGCTCGACAGCGTGTGGGGACAGGAGTTCTACGGCGACCCGTCCACCGTGACCGTGCACATCCGCCGGCTGCGCGAAAAGATCGAGGCCGACGCCTCGCAGCCCCAGTTTTTGCTGACGGTGTGGGGCGTCGGGTACAAATTTGAAAGCTGAACCACTGGCGCCCAGCCCATCCGTGGCCGCCCGTCGCCTGGCGGCCGCTCGGCAGTTTGTCGCCGCGCCGTCGCGCCGGCTGTGGACCTTTCTGGCCGGCATCCTGGCCGCCCTAACACTGACCGTGGCGCTGGTGGTGGCGGTGATGCACCCGCCGCTAAACGACTTGATGTCGCTGGCGGTGCTCTTTGGCATCACCGGCGGCGGGTCGGCCGTGGTGGGTTTCATCTCGCACCAGTTGGGCTGGTGGCGGCGCTTCCGCAGCGTCAGCCAGACGCTCACCCTGGGTTACATCGTGGCCGCCGGGTTGACCCTGCTCAACGTGCTGCTCACGGCGCGGATGATGTTTATTAACACGCATGACCTGACCCTGGCCGGGCTGCTATTGGTGTTTGCCGGCGGCATCTCGGTGTCGTTTGGCTACTTCCTGTCGACGTCCATCTCGCAGGCGCTGGCTGAGGTGGCGCGGGCGGCAGAGCACCTGAGCGAGGGCGAGTTTTCGGCACGCGCCCAGGTGTCGGGGCAGGACGAAGTGGCCGGGCTGGCGCAGGCCTTCAATGCCATGGCCGCCCGCCTCGAGCAGGCCGATGCCGATAAGCGGGCGCTGGACGCCACCCGGCGCGATTTGGTGGCCTGGGCGTCGCACGATCTGCGCACGCCGCTGGCCTCGCTGCGGGCCATGTTGGACGCGCTGGCCGAGGGCGTGGTGAGCGACCCCGACACGGTGGCGCGCTATCTGCAGCAATCGCAATCGGAAATCACCCGCATGAGCGCGCTGATTGACGACCTGTTCGAGCTGGCCCAAATGGATGGCGGCAACTTGTTGCTGCGCGGTGAGCCCAGCTCTTTGTCGGACCTCATTTCAGACACGCTGGAAGGGTTTAGCGCCCGGGCCCAGGCGCGCCAGGTGCGGCTTAGCGGCTCGGTTGAGCCGGCGGTGGACCCGGTGTGGATGGCACCTGACAAGATCGGGCGCGCGCTGCGCAACCTGGTTGAAAATGCTATCCGGCACACCCCGGCCGGCGGGCAAATTGAGGTGCGGGCCGCGCTCGCGCCAGGCAGCAGCGGTTCGGCGGTGATCGTGACGGTGCACGACACTGGGGAGGGCATTCGCCCGTCTGACTTGCCGTACGTGTTTGATCGCTTCTATCGCGGCGATGCGGCCCGCAGCCGGGGTCAGGCGCGCGAAGGCCTGCTCAGCAGCGGCGCCGGCCTGGGGCTGGCCATCGCCAAGGGGTTGGTAGAGGCCCATCAGGGCCAAATCGGCCTTGAGAGCACGGTTGGCCAAGGAACCACGGTGACCTTCACGCTGCCACGCCAGCCTAAAAGGGTGTGACAACATTATGTCCGTGCTGCTCAGGACATGGTGATATGTAACCGAGCCGGGAGGCGCATCCCCAAAGGGGCGCTACGCAGTCGCGCACCTGCCGGCCCATATTATCGAGAGATTGCGACTGCGCTGCTCATGACATGCGGCTAAGGAAACTAACCCGAGACCCTTCGCGCACCTGGCGGCTCTTAATCTCTAGCGATTGCGGCCGCTCTCAGGGTGACACGCTAGGCGTGCACTATTAGAACAAAATGTCATTGCGTCGAAACATGACGCGCGCGGCATGAAATACTCAGGGTGACAGTTTTTCCCATTTGAACAATATGTCACGGCGTCGAAACAGGCAACGCGTGGGTGCGGCATGAAATATTCAGAGTGACGCGCAACGCGGTTGCTATTGGAACAAAATGTCATTGCGTGGAAACATGCCACGCGCATGTGTTGTGCCAGTATCGAGTCGAGGGGTTGCCGATGATGGGGAGGTCCTATGAAGCTGAGTGCTTATTTGCGTTTAGCCGGTCTGGCAGCCTTGGTGACGGCCTGCGGCCAGGCGGCGAGCGTGTCCAGCAGCGACAGCAGCCCCGGCACGGCAGTGGCTCAGCCGCAGGCAACGACCGTGGTTAAGGCGAACCTGCGCGACTATGGAGCCGCGCCGGAGCTTCAGAATACGGTCTGGCTGAACACACCGGGGCCGGTTAAGCTGGCCGACCTGCGGGGGCAGGTGGTGCTGCTGAATATGTGGACCTTCGACTGCATCAACTGCCAGCACGTGATCCCGTATGTGAAAACGTGGTACGACACCTACCACCCGCAAGGACTGCAAGTAATTGGCAACCATTTTCCGGAGTTCCAGTATGAAGCCGATCTGGGCCACCTGACGAACGCCGTCAAGGAGCTCGGCCTGCGCTACCCGATCGCGCAGGATAACGACGGCCAAACCTGGCGAGCGTATGACACCCACTATTGGCCGACGATTTTTTTGATCGACAAGCGCGGCCACATCCGCTACCAGACCATCGGCGAAGGCGCCTACCCCCAAACCGAATCCGCCATCCAGTCGCTGCTGGCCGAGAGCTACCCGTAAGCCCCACGAGTTGAAATTTGTCTCGAACGCACGTCGCCGGCACGAGGTGCCGGCGACGTGCGTTCGAGACAAATTTGCCGGACTTTCAACTTGCGAAGTAGCTGTAATCCGGCTAAAGTATGGCCCATGGAAAACCCCGCTGGCCTGTCTGGCCAAACAATTGGCAAGTACCGCATTGTTGAGCACCTCGGCCGGGGCGGAATGGCGGAGGTGTATAAGGCCTATCAGCCCAGCCTGGATCGCTATGTCGCGCTCAAGCTGATGCACGCCTTCCTGGCCGCTGACCAGGACTTCATCGCCCGTTTCGAGCGCGAGGCCAAGAACGTCGCCGCGCTGCGCCACC
>Ga0070730_10001984_pt1 | contig 19000 bp, 18 predicted proteins | sample Coa_R1_3_FD_66447 | JGI IMG/M metagenome (GOLD analysis project Ga0070730, IMG submission 66447) | Surface soil microbial communities from Centralia Pennsylvania, which are recovering from an underground coalmine fire - Coalmine... | ecosystem: Environmental > Terrestrial > Soil > Unclassified ... | reverse complement strand
CCGATGAATTCGACCATCTCTTCTGGGCTGACAAAGCGATTGTGGAAGATCACTTGTGCTTCCACTCCCATTTCCTTCGCCAACGCCTGCAAGCTGGCTCGATAAATGTCCCCTTCGCGACGCAGAATGTGTGGATGGGTCGCGCCTGCGACGATGTACACAACATTATTGTGTTTGGATAAAATCTGCGGCAACGCCTGAATTACGTTTTCGATTCCCTTATTCGGCGAGAGCAGCCCGAATGTGAGGAGTACAGCCTTGCCTTCAACGCCAAAGCGGTCCTTGTAGAAATTCGGATCCAGGAATGGCAGGTCGGGAACTCCATGCGGCACCATATCGATCTTATTACCAGGCACCTTGAAGATTTCCTGCAGGAACTGGGACGAGAGCTCGCTCATGACAATGAGCCGGTCTGAGAGCTCCGCGATTTCTTCCATGACCAATCTTTGGTCAGGATTTGGCTCGCGCAAAACCGTGTGCAGCGTCGTGACTACCGGCATTTTCAGACCGCGTAGCAGATGCAAGATATGGCTTCCGGCTGGTCCCCCGAAGATTCCATACTCGTGTTGCAGGCACACCATGTCGATGTTGTTGAAGTTCAGGAATTCGGCAGCTTCCTGATACGACGTCACATTGTCCTGCGCAAGTGACCATCTCACGCGATCGGGATAGTCGTAGCCTTCCTCGGTGTCGTTGACCGGTAGTGCCAACAATCGCGCTGCTCCGCACTCCGTCGCAATAGCCCCGCACAGATCCGTAGTGAAGGTAGCGATTCCACAATGTCGCGGAAGGTAGTTGCCGACCACTGCGATTCGACTGGGCAGGGATGGCTTCGACGGCAATCTTGCCCGAACCAGTGCAGTCTCTGGTTGAGCCAGAGATTGCGGTCCGACAACTACTAAGAGGACTTTGGGTAGCACTCTGTTTGATAGTGACATTGTCCCGCCTAAACCTGGTGAGAAATGGCGACGAAGGATGCGCTCTTTCGACCGAGGGTGAGCAATTATCCACGTTCTCGGGTGGCTGCTGTCAGCGCGTTTTGGTTCTTTGCATCAGGTACTGCGTCCACCGGTGGATTCTTCTACGGTTAGTATCGACGACAGTGGCCTTGCGGACTGATCAAAATTGACCAGTCGCGCTTCCGGATCGCAGATATTCGGAAGGCAATTCTGCTCAAGTTGCAAACTTCCCCAACTAGACACTGACCTCTACGCGCACTAACTCCGTGACACACTTCGAATTCTGGATGGATTTGGCGGCATCTTCCGCGGTGAATTTTCCCATCATCAGGGCCAGTTTGCGATTGCTCGTCATCTGGACGGGAATCCGATCAATCCGCTGCACGAACGCAGGGGCGAAACTACCTCGGGTTACTTTCACAACAAATTTGATATTTTTCATGATTTCTCCTGGTGGATGGTGGCAAAAATATACCAAGCTATTCCACCACCGTCCATTTCTGTTCACCTAAGTATTGGGGCTTGTCGATGTGCTGTGAACCGTCGAGGTTTTCCCTCCACGTTTGAGATCAGCGGCTATATGTTCTTGTAAGGCTCGTAAGGAGGATCGTGGAGCGCCGGCTTTTCGGAGTATGGCTTATAGGGCTCAGACACGGGAGGCTGCTCGGAGTAAGGCTGATAAGGAGCCTCCGGCATCCGCGGTTGTTTGTCGCACGCGGACTCGGGCGGTGCTGAAGGGTGCGACGGCAGTTCCGAGGATTTGCTTGCTCTTATGGCCAATTGGTTCAACACGGGATCACTCCTAAGAGAGGATCGAGGAACGACGCGGCTTATAACGGAGACGGTGCCGCAACTTCCAGCGTCGGCCTCCGCGTCTGCCATACTCATGATGCGCCCCGGGGAGGATTACGCGATGGTCACAATTGACCATCTTTTTGGCGGGCAACAGCGCAGTGTGTAGCCATGAAAGACAAACAGAAGCAAGCGCTGGCCGTTCGGTGTCCTACATGTGGCGCGAAGCCGGGTGAAAAGTGCGAACTGAGCACAGGCCTGCCTCGCACAGAACCGCATCGGGACCGGCGTTTAGTAGCCTCGGAAAAATGACCGGTTGCGGAGACTCTCAGGCGACTGCGGGCTGGTGGGTCGTTGAGATAAGTACGTCAAAAGCTGCGCTTATCACTGCTGGGGCTGCTGCGCTTTGTTTTGCATTGGGCGTTGAAATCTGGAGCAGTCCCTGCCGCCCGAGATTCTCGGGAAGCACGAACGAACTCTGGTGTTGCATCGCGACTTCCAAAATATGCGCCAGACCTTTGGATTCATATCCATTCTCAAAACCCATGCCGGCGGCGTGAAACGTGTTCGCCGACATCCAGTACTCACATGCCAGAAGCCAATGGCCTCGAGTGAGGGATGACCAGACCTTGAGATAGTCGAGAGTTCCACCCGCCGCAAAACCGTATTCGATGTGAATCAAGCCAGCGCTAGCGCCACGCGTCAAGTCAGCCCAAGAGACGACAACAGCTGATTCAAGAATCTGCTCTAGATTTCCATTCGGGTTCATAAAGTCTTCGTTTCTGAGTCTGGCCGGGGCCTGGCATCGTTCAAGCCAAGCCAGCGTCTGCGCTCTTCGGATCGTCGACGGATATTTAATACAATGAGGAAACATCCGAACAGAAACATCAAAGTCACAACCACCCCGAGGTATACATCCATCTGTGGTGTCAAACCTGGACTCCTAACTCCTGATCTGCGATTACGTGCAGTTCAGCCTCTGGCCCATTCCGAGTTCTCTCGGGACGTCTGGCGTGCTTCGGCGCTGTCCAGATGGCAACTATGCTGCATATGGCGAGAGTGCGCGGAAACGGTCACGTAGGGCATACCGAGGAAATGCCGGGCAACGATCGCGGTAACCTCAAGGCCATTGAAGTTCAGCGGCTTCACCTTCGCGACGATCCGCTCCAACGCCCTCTGGATCTTTGCTGCCCCGAGAGACCCGAAGAACATCGCCTTGACCTCCGAAGCCATGAAAAACAAATTCCATCCGGCCGCATGGATCTCGCGATCGAGGGTGAAGGCATCCCGCACCTTAACCATGCGCCACTCCGCGAAACCGGGCTCAGTTTCCAATCCGATAAGCTGCGTTATTCCGGGCCACTCTTTGATCAGGATCGTTCCGACTTGAATGCTGGAGGGCATTAGTAATAGGTTCCTCTCCCCTGCAACAGTGTTGCATCGACGTGAGAACAAAAACTGCTCAAAAGTGATCACTCTTCTGGTGTTTTGGCGCCCAATTGGACTCGTTCGGGAATCATGGTGGCGGCGATTTCTGCAAAGCCCATTCATCGCTGGGCTATACTTACGAGAGATGCCTCCTTCCCTAGCAGTCAAGAAGAACGGTGGATTCGATCCGGATGTGTTCCTCGCAACCATTGGCGAGGGTAGGAAGATCCTGGCTGTTCCCAAAAAGCAATCGATATTTACGCAAGGGGACGAGGCGGACGCTGTTTTCTATGTCCAAAAAGGCAAAGTGCGGCTCACCGTCGTATCCAAGATTGGCAAGGAAGCAACGATCGCGATCGTGAACCAGGGAAACTTTTTCGGGGAGGGCTCGCTGGCGGGCCAGTTGTTACGAATGGGCTCCGCTGCGGCAATGACCGATTGCGAAATTCTCCGCGTCGAGAAGAAGACGATGATGAGCGCTCTTCATCGGGAGCCCGCGCTTTCTGAAATGTTCGTGGCCTATTTGCTGGCACGGAATATCCGTTACGAAGAGGACTTAGTCGACCAACTATTCAACTCCAGTGAGAAACGCCTGGCCCGCGTGCTGCTGTTGCTGGCTCATTTTGGCAAGGAAGGTATCCCCGAAACCGTGGTCCCCAAGATCAGCCAGGAGACCTTGGCCGAGATGGTCGGGACAACTCGTTCGCGTGTCAGCTTCTTTATGAACCGATTCAGGAAGCTGGGCTTCATTCACTACGCCGGTGGCTCCGACGGCGCTCTGCAGGTCCACAGTTCGCTGCTTAATATCGTTCTCCACGACTAGACTCAGTGGGCAAGAAATTGGGCACCCTGACAGTGCAGGATGCCCGAGGGCTTAATCCAAGTCTGAAACGTTCCGTTACTGCGGCTTCTCGTCCTGTTTCGGCTTTTCCTCCTTAGACTTCTTCTGTTCAGGCTTGGGCGCGGGTTGTGCGCGCTGTCGTTGTTCTGGCCGTGCTTCGGGAGGGGGAGTCGTGCGCTCGGGTTGCGAGCGTTCGCTCGGCGGGGGAGTTAGCGGCCGCTGTGCTGGCTCATTCCGGTTGGACTCTGGCCGATTATTCGGCTGGGTCACGGGCCGATAATTCGGCTCGGGCTGTCGTTCCGGCTGCACCGTGGGCTGTCGGCTCGGTTCCGCTTTATTTGGCTCCGGCTGGTTTGGCCGTGGGGACGGCGCACGGTTCGACTCCGGCTGATTATTCGTAGCAGGCCGATCCGAGCGGCGTCCATTGTCTGGATGCGCGACCGGTGCGTTGACTGATGGCTGAACTGCGGCACGATTCACCGGCGCGTTGTAAGGCGCACCGGTCTGTTTTGCATGTACGACGGCGCGGTCACTGAATGCCCCAGGCTTCGGAGTAGCAGCAACTGCTGGCGTGCCATGGTTCACAGACGCTCGCTGCTCTGGATTGGTGCGAGCAGCCTGCTCATGTTGCGTTTGAGCGGCCACGGGCCCGATGTGTCTCTCGTGTGCCACTGACTCTTGTTGTGGCGTAGCGCGGGCGTTGATTCCACCGTTGCCACCGTTATAGCTGACGCGGTTGATTGTGGTGGTGTTATTGATTACGGTCGTGTTGTAGACATTGTGAATGTTGGTCACATTCACGTTGCTCACCGAACGGTTGTAGTAGAACTGCCCGTTCTGCCAACGTCCGCCTTGGTAGCCGTCGCCGTAGTATCCATAGCCATAACTGACGCCGCCATAGAAACCGACTTGCTGACCCCAATACCCCTCATGGAAAGCATATCCATTGCCACCCCAGCCCCAATAGGCGGGAGTCCAGAGCAGACCGGGTTCCGGAGCCAGGACCCACGTGCCCGGCACCCAGTAGTAGCCGTCGTCGTCGCCGGCGTAAGCCCAATACCCGGGTGTCCAGATGTAGCCCTCGCCAGGGACCATCGGTTGCTCGTAGATCGGCAATTCGGGCGGGGCGAATGAGACCGAGACACTGAATTGCGCGTATGCCACCGCCGAGATGGCCAGCAGTACGAATGCAAACAGCGGGGAACGAATGGAGCGGGTGATACTCATTGAGATTCCTTTTGTCCAGTGATCCTTCGCGTGCACGGTAAGGCTTTGCTGCTGCGGGCTGCGCGGATTAGAGAGGCACAAATTTCGAACGAGAGTTCTGGAGACCTGGTCACGTTCGCAAATGATTCTGATAGACACCTTCGCACGTGCGGGAGGCGTAGTCTGAGCAAAAAGGCTCAGTTCGAGTCTTAGCCCCTCACAGGACCACAATGCAGTTCTGCACGATTGAGTGCTTCCACGAAGGCGGTGGCCATGCTCGACGCGCTGACCCCACCTGCCGGCGGCCAATCCACTGGCGGAAAGTGACGGGCGGGTGTCCCCTCAGGCATTGTCCTTTGCCGGTCACCGCATGAGATGCAGATTGCTCCAACCTCTTGTTTCTCGGTCTCTTTTGATATTTCGTTTTCGCGTACGGCAAGAGAACCGGTCACCACCGGTCCCTGGCACTTGTCACACCGACAAACCGAGAGATGCAGATAGTGTTTTTTCATTGGAATTCTTCAAGAAGAACCTTGAAGAATAGGCTACGCGATCGCCGGTATCCACGTCCGTTCACAATTGCTCAGTTTCAGCGCTCTCGTAAACATGAGCAATTGTGAACAGACGACTGAATCACCTTGGCTTATACCTGTCTAAGAACATGGCCGCCACCAGCACAGTTCTGTGCATACACCGCGATCCTGACCAATTGACCCTGTTGCGGGAAAAGGGATACGGGCTAGTCACTGCAACGAACGGCAGCGAAGGTTTGCGGCTCTTGATGTCACGCCGGGTGGACGCAGTCGTTGTCGAGTACTATCTCGGACTTTTGGATGGAGCGGTCGTAGCAGATGAAATCCGGCGGGTGAGACCACAGATTCCCATCGTTATGGTGGCTGATCCGGCGGAACTGCCACACGAGGCTTTGAAGTCAGTGGACACTCTGGTCGACCAATCCGCCGGAGGGCACTTTGTGTGGGCAGCTATCCATTTCCTTTTAACCACCACCAAAGCCAATACCGCTCGAGTCCGTTAGTTAATGGTCGAACTGTCGTTGCGTCCGCAGTGAGGAGTTGCTCATGTCAAACGCTTCGAAACGCCAGATCCTGGTGGTTGATGACAATCCGGGCGTTCGAGAAAGTTTGGCAATGTTGCTGGTTTCCGCGGGCTATGACGTGGCTGTTGCCGAAGACGGCTTTGCCGCGCTCTCCCAGTTGAGAAAGACGGTGCCTGACGTAATCGTCTCCGACCTGGAGATGCCGCGTATGTCCGGGTTTGAGTTGCTGTCTGTGGTTCGCCGACGTTTCCCGCAAATATTATCCGTGGCCATGAGCGGCGCGTATCTTGCAGACGGCTTACCCCCGGGGGTAATCGCGGACGGATTCTATGCCAAAGGCGGGCAGCCAAAAAATCTGTTCCGAGCGATCGAGCAGTTGATCTTATCTGCTCCTGCCCGCAATAGTGCGCATCGGCGAGAGCGCGCCCCGGCCTGGGTACCGCGCAACGGCAATGATTCGAGTGGGATTCCCTATGTGATGGTGACCTGTGAGGAGTGCTTGCGAGTATTTCAGTTGGCAGTAATCGAGGAGAAAACTGGCCAAGTTGTTGAAGTACCGTGCCGCTTCTGTCCGACGACCAATGAGTACATCATTCAGCCATCCGCTCAAGCAAGCGAAGCGTGCGCGTAGGTATTGGCTGCTTCCTCGAAACCTTAAACTGTTTTGAATGCCCTGCCGCATTCCAGGCAGCATAATTCGTGGCGCGGCGTGATCAGTCCACAAAACGGGCACATCCGCTGTGAGGCGAAGTCGCCACCGTGGGGTTCCATCCTCAGGCGCTTTCGCAGCGAAGCGGACAGGAAAGCACGCAAGTTCCGAAGGCTGGCAAGAAACGGATGCGGTGCGAACGACATGGTTGAAAGTCCACGTTATAGATCTGGAACCGACTATGCCCCTTCGGAGGCGGCAAATCTGTACAAGATTGCTCGTTTTGGGGAATGAGAATTGCCGAGGTGGAGCGAAGGTGCAAGGAGGCAAGCTTTAAGTGAGCAATACAGATCAGCTATTCGTTCAGGTTGCGCCCATCATGATTGTTGAGACGAGCACTTCCTCTCTCTCTTTCAGATCTTCTGAGCTAAGTCAGCTATCTGGAGTTGTCTCCTCTTAGTTCCGTAGCGCCTAAAGGAAGAATTTCATGAAAAAAACAATGTCACTGCTGTTGATGACCGCCATAGGGATGGTCGGAACGTACGCGTGGGCAGGCTCGGCGCGGCAAGACACAGTAGCTCGGCTGGACTCGTCTGTTGAGGTTCTGCACGCCATTATGGCGACTCCTGACAAAGGGATCCCCGAAGAGGTATTGAGTAATGCAAAGTGCATCCTCGTAGTGCCCAACTTGATCAAAGGCGGATTCATCTTTGGAGGCAAGCACGGACGCGGAGTTGCTACCTGCCGTACGTCTGAAGGTTGGAGCGCCCCGGCTTTCGTTTCCGTTGGCGGCGGGAGCGCCGGATTGCAGATCGGCCTCGAAGGCGTCGACCTGGTCATGCTGGTCATGAACGATCAGGGTTTCCAGCATTTGCTCTCCAGCAAATTTGAACTCACGGGCGAAGGATCCGTCGCAGCCGGCCCAGTCGGCCGTCATGCTTCGGCAGGGACGGACTGGAAGATGAATACTGAAGTATTGACGTACTCGCGTTCGAAGGGCGTGTTCGCCGGCTTGACGTTGGAAGGTGCAGTGGTGGAACAGGACAACGACTCCACCAGCGCGATCTACGGTAAACAAATGATGTTCCGCAATATCCTTTCCGGAAAAGCGACGACTCCGCGAAGCGCAGACGCGTTCCTGAAAGCCGTGGCAGAGGCAGGCCAAAAGGCCAAGATAGCCGAAGCAAAACAGGACGCGAAATAACCGCAACGAGAACCTGTCAGCAAGGCGGATTTGTGGCTGGCCGGAGCTGCATACCAGTTCCGGTCAGCGCAGCCAATCTGCGTCAACCGACTCAGCATTCACGCTCGTGACTTGCTACTCATTTCAATTTCTTGGTACGGCGACAAAACGGTTCATCGTGCGGGCGCACAAGTACGAGCAGATTGTGAGCAATTGTGAGCAGACCCACCCATACCACTCGCCCATACTGGTAGGTGAATAGCTGCCGCCTGATCATACACACCTACATCGCCGGAGCGTGGCTCCTCTGTCGTCCGAAGGGGGCAAATATGAAAGTCAGCTTGTGGAAATGTCTTGCTGTGCAAGTAGCCTGTCTCAGCCTTTGGCCGATTATGGCATTTGCTCAATCCGCTGATGTTGCGCAAAACCTGGCTGAGTGCAAGGCTGGTCTTGATACTTGTGACCGATCTAAGCTCAGCCAATCGGAAACTACGGACGTTCTTCTCGCCGTCCACCAGCGCAACGTCGTGAACTGCCGGAACGGCTACGACTCCTGTGACCGTTCAAAACTCTCTGAACCGGAAACGATTGCCTTGGCGGTGGCCGATCACCGGCGCAATGTCTCCGACTGCAATGATGGGATGCAATCCTGCGACAGGTCCAAACTGACCCCGATGGAAGCCCGCGAGATGGCCGCAGCCCAGCAACGGCGCAATCTCGCCGGCTGCAAGAATGGAGAGGCGGGTTGTGATAGCTCGAAACTGACTTCAGCGGAAACGGAGGAAGTGAACATCACCAGGCGCCAGCTCAACGCATCAGACTGCGAGGGTGGCTTTGGGCCCTGTGATCACGCTGAGTTAACTCCTTCGCAGACCAGGGACGCAACCGCTGCGGAACACCGGCGCAATGCACAGAATTGTGAAAACGGCTGGGATGCGTGCGACCACTCTAAACTCAGTCCGCTGGAAGCCAAGCAAACAGCCGACTCAGAGCACCAGCGCAACCTCTCGGCTTGCAAGGACGGGGAGGAAACGTGTGACTATACGAAATTGAGTACCACCGAAGCCAAGACACTGGCTGACGCCGAACATAAACGCAATTACGTGGCTTGCCTGAAAGGTTACGGTTATTGCGATGCATCCCGGCTCACGGTTGAGGAGGCTCGTACGATCCACCCTCGCAATTAGGTCTTCAGCGCATGCGGAAACGTTTCTTGTGCAGGAGTTTATGATTCAACGACAGTGCCCACACTGCAATAGCGAACTGGTGAGAGCGAGGCGTGCCGCGCAGGAACCAGTACGCGTAATCGCGCAACCAGCATCTCCTGCCTGGCGTTGCAGCGTTTGTGGAGGCGAGTTCACCACTGAGCAAATCCGTGACAGCAAACGGGCAAAATCCACCGCAATCGAGCGCGTGTAGCAGAAACGAAGTCCGACTATGGCGAATGTTTTTTCGAAGATTTTGTCGCCTGGGCCATTGTCGATACTGTGAAGTGAACTCCCGTCTTCCGCCGTGCATCATCGGCCCTGGATCAAATTCCGTGGCTGGTTGGAGCCCCTATCGTCCACCGCTGGTCCACATAGCGCCATTCCCCGCCTGCTGCCCTGATCTATAGTTTCACCGTTGGCAAGGCTGTCACCGTTCACCTCCAGATCCCAGCCAATATAGACGTTAACAATTCTTTAGATTCCCGCCCCCCAAGTCCTCAACTGGCATGCGATCGACCAGGGTCAATATCTCCTCCACTTCCAAATCCATGTCCGTCTCACGTTGGAACTGATCGAGGACGAAAGTGAGTGGACCTTTTCGAGGCCAACAGCCCTTGCTCGAAGGTACAGGGCTTAACGGCCGACCTCGGCTGGCGAAAGGACAGGAGGAACCAAGGTCGGATGGGGCTTAACGACTATTTTTTCACTCAAGCTTGGCTGGCGGGGGCCGATGGCCAAAGTGTAGGCCATGCACCGGTCGCAGTTGTACCCGTGTTGACCGGTTTGTGAATGGCGGGATGGGATCGCGCGGGAGGCCCAACTGACTTTCGGTTCAAACATTCGAGTCTCAGAGTTGGCAGCGGGCGCCCTTGCCGAGCGCGACCTCAAGTCGTTGCCGCTTAAGACTGAGGCTAGCCGTACCACATTCAGGCATTCTTCTGACCAAAAGGACAAAATGCGCGGCAAGCTCAAGCTGAGAGCGCTGGTGGCAGAGGATGAACCGGCCGACGTCGAACTGGAGTTGCGGATGCTGCGGGAAACAGGCTTGGACGCTACCGCCGATGTCGCCCAGACGGCAGAGGAATTCTCCAAGCTGGTTCGGAAGAACTCTTATGACGTAATTCTCGCAGACTACAAACTGCCGGGCTGGAACGGAATGGAGTCGGTAGAGATCCTACGCCGGGAAGGACTTGACATTCCGGTGATCCTGGTCTCGGGCGCACTGGGCGAATTGACTGCAGTGGAGTGCATCAAGCAAGGTGCCGCCGATTATGTTTTGAAGGATCATCTGGCCCGTCTGCCGGAGGCGGTACGACGAGCCATGCGGGAACAGAAGCTGCGCCAGGATCACCAGCATTCGCAAGAGGAATTGGCCCGGTCCAATCAAGACCTGGAGCAGTTTGCCTACGTGGCTTCGCACGACCTGCAGGAACCCCTGCGCATGGTAGCGACCTATACCCAACTCCTGGCGGAGAAGTATAACGGCAAGCTCGATTCTGACGCGGATAAGTACATTCACTACGCGGTCGACGGCGCACTGCGTATGCAGAAACTGGTGCAGGATCTGCTGGCTTTTTCGCGGGTCGGAAGACGGGACATGGCTCTCGAGAGCACAGACTGCAACACCGTGCTGGAGGTGAGCTTGAGCAATCTGAATGCTTCAATTCAGGAGAGTGGCGCGGTTATCCGACACGGTCCACTGCCCGTGGTGATGGCGGATAGTTCTCAACTGGTCCAGGTATTTCAAAATCTGATTGGAAACGCCATCAAATTTCGCGGTTCCGAAGCACCCTCAATTCAAGTGAACGCGGAAGCGACGGCAAACGAGTGGATCTTTTCATTGACGGACAACGGGATTGGCATTGCACCAGAGCAGACAGAGAACGTCTTCGTCATTTTTCGGCGTCTGCATACCCGTTCGGAATATCCCGGGAATGGTATCGGGCTTTCGGTTTGCAAGAAGATTGTCGAACGGCATGGCGGTCGCATCTGGGTCAGGTCTGAACCCGGTCGCGGATCCAACTTTCAGTTCACCCTTCCAATCAAGGCAACCACACAGCAGTAAGGACAGACGAAAAGATGAAGACTACACCGGAAATCCTGATGGTTGATGACAACCCGGCGGACATTGACTTGACCAGCGAGGTGCTGGCCCGGAGCAAAGGGCATTTTCATGTGAATGCAGTGAACGACGGGGTGGAAGCAATTTCTTTTCTGAGGAGGCAGGGCAAATATGACAAGGCGCCAGTGCCGGACCTGGTCGTGCTCGATCTGAACCTGCCGCGCAAGGATGGGTGCGAGGTGCTTTCGAGTATCAAGGCTGACCCTGCTCTGGCGAAGATCCCGGTCGTCATTTTCACCACCTCCCAGGCGAGCAGCGACATCACCCGCAGTTACAAACTGGGAGCGAACTGTTACATTCAGAAGCCGGTGGACTTTGACCAGTTCCGTCAGACCGTAAAGAGCGTCGGCTTGTACTGGCTCGTGATCAACCAGCCTCCCGTTGCCGAGGGACTGCCTCACAGCGCCGGGCAGGGAGCGCACGCTAACTGATTGACGATCCCCTAGAGTGCATCCGAAGGCTGCACATGTTCTCGATATAGAAGTCTCCCATTGCCGCTTTACCCGGTTCGACACAGAGGGTTGCGCAACGCTGTCGCGAATCGATTTCCTTTCCCTCAGACTCAATAGCGAGGTCGACGCGGTAGAACCCGGGTTGGATGGGTAACACGGGGCATTCGAAGCTGATCTCGCCATGCCCGGCCTCAAGACTCAAACCGCCGCCTGAAGATTCATTGGTAAGCTGCGCGCAAAGGTATCCGCTGGGCCAATACACCGAAATCCGAAATATAGCGTTGGGAATGGCGTCCGCGGCGCGATATCGGAGACGCGCTAACATGGGATAGCCGGTTCGAACGGCATTGGAGGGATTGGGGGCGGAAAAAGCGACGCTAAGGCACTCCGCCGTCTTTCCATGATCCGGCTGTAATTCCGCGAGCATCTCCTGCTCTCCAAACGCCGTGTTCTGGTAAAGGTCTACGACTGCGCGCGGAGCACCGTCCATCACCACTTTTCCCCGGTCCAACAGGATCGCACGGTCACACAGGCGATAGATGGAAGCGAGATCATGCGAGACAAAGACGATTGTTCCCCCGTCTTTCCTAAGGGCAGCGATGCGATCGAGGCACTTTGCCTGAAATGCGACGTCGCCCACGGCGAGAACCTCATCAAGCAGTACAATATCCGGCTCAAGATGAGCCGCCACCGAGAAGCCTAGGCGGACATACATTCCGGACGAATAGCGTTTGACCGGTTGATCAATGTATTTCTCAACGCCTGAGAAATCGATGATGCTGTCCATCTTTCGCGCAATTTCTGACCTTCTCATCCCCAGCATTGCCCCATGAAGATAGACATTTTCCCGGCCGGTAAGCTCGGGATGGAACCCTGAACCCACCTCGATGAGGGCGGCGAGCCTGCCGCGAATAATGATTTGGCCGCTGCTGGGAGCAGTGATGCTGGAGAGGAGTTTCAGGATCGTGGTCTTGCCGGCACCGTTATGTCCGACAATGCCCAGGGCCTCGCCACGTTTTACCTCAAAACTGACGTCCTGAAGCGCCCACATTTCTGTGGCGCGATTCGCAAAAGCTGAGTACCAGCGCTTCTGCGAATTGCCGTTTGAACGAAGCTTGTATTTTTTATAAACCCGATCCAGCGTCAGATCATTCATTGCAGTTCTCAGATGACGTCAGCCATGGTAGCCTCGGACGATTTGAAATAAGCGTAGGCCAGCGTCAACCCGACGATCATCTCTCCCGCCGCGACGGCCAGCATGCGGGCGTCGGGGGCGCGTCCGTAAAGCACTGCGCCGCGGAAACTGTCGATTGCCACCGCTACCGGATCGAACAGGTAAAGCCGGCGAAACCGTGGCGGCACGGCCTGTAGCGAATAGACCACCGGAGTCGCAAACATCCACACCTGCAAAACAAACGGTAGAGCGAGGCCGACATCACGAAAGCGAACGTGAACTGCTGCGAAAAACAGCGCGATCGCCGCCGCGAAGGCTCCGAGAATCACGAGAATCGGTATCCCGTAAAACAACTTCCACGTGGGCGCAATGCGGTAATAAGCGAGCATCCCGGCGAGAATGACGGAGGAAATCAGGAAGTCAGCCACACCAGCTGCTAAGTACGACAACGGAATAATCTCTCTTGGAAAATACATCTTTGTCAGCAGGCTGGGATAAGCCACCATCCCGTGGACCGCGTTTGTAATCGAACTGGAAAACAATATCCAGGGCAGCAATCCTGCGAATACGAATACCGAGTACGGAGTTCCATCCGTATTGACCTTGGTGACGTGGGCAAAAACGAAGGTATAGATGGCCATCAAGGCCAGTGGCTGCAATGCAGCCCACGCCCAGCCTAGAACGGACTGTTTATAGCGAATATTAAGGCGGAATAAACTCAAGACATATAGAAGGTCAGAGTGCTGGATCAGTGCACGCAGCCCTGAGAAAACTGCGCCGGCAGAAAAAGCGGGAGGACCAATAATCCTGATCCGACGCGAGCTCGATTGACTTCGCCCGGCCGGATCGTTCGAGATCAAGTCTGCCTGGGGCACAACTCCAGGAATCGCGATCGGCGCGTCCTCTGATCTCATTTATTAGAGACTCCGTTCATTCAAAGGCAGGCCGGATGAGCTCAGAGCCTAAGTAATCTCCCAAATGCGCCGTGAGTTTCTGTGTAGGTAGAGGTACAGTCGTCCCCTTCGTTTGCTCATTGATCTGGCTTAAACGCTTTGAGAGTCCCTGGGCGATAACTCCGACGTGAGGCTGGCGCAGGACCTCATAATGTCCGCACCCCACCTCGCAGATTTCGACCCCGCCCGTCGTTCGTGCGCCCCAACCCATTTCTGGGTCCCGCACATAATAAAACGGTTGTCTCGGACTCTTAAAAAGGATCACGGGGGCACGAAACTGTGGTGGTTGGAAGTCCTGGTCGGGCCAGTACGCCTGAGCCCATCCCCTTTTCCTAGGGCCCTTTTGACCCGCCAATCGTTTGAAGGTTCGCTCTACGGTGCCCAGCCGCTCTCTTAAAGATAACTGCAGAAACAAACGAAGTCGCTCCCGATAGTAATCGACAGCCCAGAGCGTTCGGATTTGAGAATTTTCGAGAACCCACGTATCCAGAATTGCGAACAGCGCAACCTCCTCGCCGACAGACTCCAATTGGAGGATCATTTCCTGTGCGATTAGGACCCCATCGCACATGCCGCCAAGGCAGTACGGGCCATGCGGTTGGGCCGTTCGCATAGCGCTGACATACTGCTGCGCTAAAGTTCGAAGTTCCCCGACCTCGAATGGCCGACCCCAGACCCCAGGGCCCGGACCCTGCAGCTTGTACACAGAGTGTTGGTTTGCAAGATGACGCGCGAGCAGCGCGTAACCAAGAGAATCCACGCCCGGGGCGGCAACGGCAAAAAAAGGAATCCCACGGTCACCCGCGCACAGTTGCATGATCACGGGATCTGGTTTGGAAACGGCATCATCCCGTAACAGGATCGCCAAACTCGCGATGGTAGGAGCTCGAAAAATTGCAGAGACAGGAATCCTGCGACCGGTGGCGGTCTGAATTTGCGCGGTGAGACGCGCAGCCAGCAAGGAGTGCCCACCGACGTCGAAAAAGTTGTCATTTACGCCGATTTGCTGCACTCCAAGCACGTCTTTCCATATCTCGGCGAGCAGCGCCTGCTCTGCGGCGGCTGCCGGCAAAGGGTCTGCATGCCTAGCGCCCACAATAGTTCGCCCGCCGTGTTTCGGGCGGCTTAGAGTGTTTTTACGTGAGGATCTCGCCTCGGCCAACACCGGCTGCGAAACTCCTGCTAATGGAATAGCGTCGATCCGAAGCTCAAGGTCAGAGCTGACCCGCCTCAGGAGTTCGACATAGTCCTCAAACATTCGGGCAATACGCTCAACCTTAAACAATGACGTGTTGAAATCGATTTGCAACCACCATTTCCGGTCGCTATCTTCGATGAAGGTCGCGCACAGATCTAAAATGGAGGTATTACTGTTTACCACATAAGGGAAAGCAACCACATTGCCGAATGCATGCGATCGGATCGCGGACTTGATGACCGAAAACATTACCTGGAAGATGGGATTGCAGCTCAGGTTTCGCTCAGGCGTAAGCGCCTCCACTACTTTCTCGAAGGGAATGTCAGGATTCGCCAATGCTCCTACGGTCGTCTCACGTACTTGTGCGAGCAAATCCACGAAACGCGGATTGCCCGACAAATCATCGCGTAATACCAGAGTTTCTACGAAGAACCCGATCAAAGCCTCAGTCTCAACACGAGAACGGCCGGCTACGGGTACACCCACGAGAACGTCCGCCTGTCCGCTGTATCGATAGAGCAAAACCTTGAAAGCCGCGAGCAGGAACATAAACGGCGTGACCTTGTATTGTCTAGCCAAGCTCAATACCTCGGCCATCACTTCGCTGGGCACGCCGTAGGTCTGGCTCGCTCCTTGCAGGGTTTGCTCCGCGGGACGCGGATTGTCTTGTGGCAGTTCCAAAACTGCAGGAGCGCCCGCCAGGGCATCTTTCCAATACAGTAGCTGTTTCTGGGCAATTTCAGATTCCAGTAACCGCCCCTGCCATTCAGAAAAATCTCCGTACTGAATGGTCAGTTCCGGCAGGGCAGCTGTTTTCCCGCTGGAAAGCGCCTCATAAACAGTTGCCAGTTCCTTCGTGAAAATTTGCATGGACCACGCGTCGGTGATCGTGTGGTGCATCGTGCAGAGAAGCACATGTTCCTCGCGAGCTATGCGAAGCAGTTTCGCGCGGAACAGCGGCCCCTTACCCAGGTCGAAGGGTGTCTCCACTTCTCGCTTGGCGAACTCGTAGGCTGGCGGATATGGCTCGGGGAAATCCGCGAAGTCCGTCACGGGCAGGGTTACCGAGTAAGTCGAAGCAACTCGCTGGACTAAGTCACCGCCTATCAGGACAAGGCTCGTGCGCAAGCTCTCATGCCGACTTACTATTTCCTGAAGACTGTCCTGGAGTAGTGTAACGTTTAAGGGCCCATACAGCCACAAACCAACATGAACGCTGTAAGCGGCGGTTGGAGCCTGTAACTCATTCAAGAACCATAGTCGTCGTTGAGCAAGCGAGGCGGGATAAACTTCGAACTTCTCTGATTCCGGAGAGATGGCCGGGGGCTGCACTCGGGATTGAGGAGACATCGGGGCGCACAACGTCCGAGATAACACTGCCGCAATCATAGGGCTCCCGCAATACAGGAAACACAGTAGGGACGGTACACGAATCACTGGATTGGCCTATTTACGTCTGTAGATGAAAATACCCCCGTTCTCTGTGCGCCCAGATGAGCCAAAGAGCCTTTCCTGCTTCATTTGCCCAACAGCGACTGTGGTTTCTGGATCAACTTGAACCCGGAACCGCCGCGTACAACCTGCCTCGCGCCTTCCGAATCGTTGGCCCGCTTGATGTCGGGATACTCCGGCAAGCCTTGGAAATGGTGATAGGCCGGCATGCGTCGCTGCGGACAGTATTTGACTCCGTTCATGGCGAGACCCAGCAGGTAGTCTTATCGAGTTCCAGGGTTGACCTTCCCATCGTCGATCTAACCGATATCCCCGAAAAAGAGCGGGAAGACGAGGCTCTCCGTGTGGTGAGCGAGGAGGGCAGGAAACCGTTCGATCTTAGCGAAGGGCCCCTCCTGCGCAGCCTTTTGGTTCGCCTCGGTCCAGAAAAATACATCTTCCTGCTGGTGATGCATCACATCATCACCGATGGCTGGTCCATTTCTATCTTGTTTCGCGAAGTGACCAGTTCCTATGCGGCATTGGTCAAGAGGAAAGAGCCCGACTTACCCGAGCTCCCGATTCAATATGCCGACTATGCTCAGTGGCAACGCGAGTATATGGATGGTGAGGTGCTTACCCGGCAGGTCGAGCACTGGAAAAACAGGCTGGCCGGAGCGCAATCCCTGCTTGACCTCCCCCTCGACCGCCCGCGTCCGACCGTCGCCAATGGGCACGGTGCCACGGAGGAGATCGGCTTTGATCGCGCCACTCTGGCAAAGCTCAAAGCCATCGCGCAATCCGAAAGCTCCACTCCCTTCATGGTCGCCATGGCCGCATTTCAGGCCTTGCTTTGGCGTTACACCAAGCAGGAAAGCATTCTGGTCGGAACTCCGGTGGCAGCCCGTAGCGAGCTTGAATTCGAAAACATGGTTGGCTTGTTCGTGAATACGCTGGTCTTCCGATCCGATTTCACAAGCCATCTGACATTTCGAGAATTGCTCCGCCAGGTCCGTGCGTTTGCGCTTGACGCGTACATGCACCAGGATGTGCCATTTGAAAAATTGGTGGAGGCGTTGGTCCCGCACCGCTCCCTCGACACCCATCCGCTGTTTCAGGTGATGTTCACCTTCCAAAATATCCCTAAGCAGGTTTTCGAAATTCCGGGGCTGAGCATCAAGGAGATCGCTTTTGAGGCGGGCATCGCGAAGTTCGACCTCTCAGTGGAAGTCTGGGACGACGGCGAGTTTCATTGCCAGTTCGAGTACCGCACCGATTTGTTCAAGCAGTCCACGATTCGCAGAATGCTCGGTCATTTCGAGAAGCTATTGCATGGTGTTTTGAGCAACCCGGACAGCCGTCTCGCAGAATTACCCCTCATGAGTGACCCGGAGCGGGCACAGATTCTGAGCGAGTGGAACCGGACGTCGGCAGAATATGCCCAAGAGCTGAGCATTGATAAAGCCTTCGAGCGGCAGGTGGCGCGGACGCCGGAGGCTATTGCACTGGTGTATGAGGGCAAGCGATGGAGCTACCGGCAGATTAACGATGAGGCAAACCGGTTGGCGCATTGGCTGGTTAAAAAGGGCATGGGCGCGGATTCGCTGGTAGGAATCTTGCTGGAGCGGTCCCCGGCAGTGGTGATCGCGTTATTGGGAGTCTTGAAGGCGGGAGCGGCGTACGTACCTTTGGACGTTGCCTATCCGCTGGAGCGAATCAAGCTGATGCTCGATGACGCTGCGGTCGCGAGTGTCATTACCAACTCTGCGCTTCAACCCAAGCTGGCGGCCGGAGTCCGTAATCGGGTGGTGCTGGATAACAATGAGGAACTCGGGCGTGAGTCGGCAGCCAATATTGACCGCTCAGTTTCGAGCGACCAGCGGGCCTACGTAATCTACACGTCGGGCTCAACCGGAGCCCCCAAGGGGGTGGAGGGAACCCACCGCGCCTCCATGAATCGGTTTAGCTGGATGTGGAGGACGTATCCCTTCAAGTCCGATGATGTGTGCTGCCAGAAGACCAGCCTGGGATTCGTGGACTCGATTTGGGAGATCTTTGGCCCCTTGCTGGCGGGTGTTCCGAACGTGATCATCCCGCAAGAGGCGGTGCGCGATCCGGAACTGCTGTTGCAAACCCTCGGGCGCGAGCGAGTGACTCGCATCGTCCTGGTGCCTTCGCAGCTGCGTGCTCTTCTGGAGCATGCTCCGAACCTGAAAGACAGAGTGCCTCAGCTGAAGCTGTGGTCATGCAGTGGTGAGGTATTGCCGGGGGATGTGGCCAAACGATTTCGCGCCGCGTTTCCGGAAGCGAAGATGCTGAACATCTACGGCTCGTCGGAGGTGGCGGC